>Ga0213826_1000067_pt1 | contig 180368 bp, 179 predicted proteins | sample MC6MC0899MG_FD_180668 | JGI IMG/M metagenome (GOLD analysis project Ga0213826, IMG submission 180668) | Enriched soil aggregate microbial communities from Iowa State University, Ames, United States - MC6-MC0899-MG | ecosystem: Environmental > Terrestrial > Soil > Unclassified | place: USA... | reverse complement strand
AACGATAAATGACGTAGTACAGTAAATAAATCCAATTGCTTGAAAACAATTTGGATGATGAAACAAAAAAGAGGAAACGATAAGAAACATAAAAATTACTGTGCAGTTAAACGCCAAGATAAAGGGTCTAATGAGAATTAGGCCCTTTTGATGTTTATTAACACCAACGGTTTGCTCCTATAACAGCTGTTGCTGAAATGGGATTTTTGTACTAATCAATTTGATTAAAAAATACGGGAAGCCATAAGGATGGTATTAAACGTATACAGCCATTCTGTTAAGAATGGCTGTATACGTTTTTTATATGATCTGAGTTTTATTTCAGTTTTTCGATCTCTTCAATGGTAAGACCTGTACCTTTTGCAATATCTGCAATAGGCAAGCCCATTTTCTTGAATTCTAAAGCAATGGCAATCGATTCTTCTCGCTTGCCTTTTTCAATTCCTTTTTCAATTCCTGACTGAATTCCTTTTTCGATTCCAGCTTGGATTCCTTTTTCTCTTTCTTGTCGTTTGATTGTTTCCATTACACCCATTTCATATGTAAATGATTTGTTTTTTTATTGGCCATCTGGAGTATCCATACAATTTAATTATAAAATATTGGTTGTATGGAGAGTTCGATTGTGCCTCCTGTCACTTGATAAATGTATTGATCAAAGTTACTATTTATTTCTTTTTTTGGTATAAAAAGAAATAGTTCAAAATTTTAATAGCTTAAATATATAGATTTTTATTTCGGTGATCACTTTCTTAAACATAATCACATATTTGTTTTAACAAATACTATACCGGTTTAACCAACCATTTAGATTCTTCAAATTTGTAGAAGAAGGGAAAATATCGCTTTCTAATTAATTGTTCAACCTGTCAGCGTTTCCAATTCTATAAATGATTTAATATGCTGTCAATGCTTTTAAGTTCTAAAAAATTATCGTTTTTAAGATTGTATTCGTGTTGCTCGTGTGTCCACGTTACGTGGTACGGAATGTATCTACTCCACTTGGCTTGATAACACATTTATAATAAAATGATAAGCTATCTATCTTTTTTTAAAGTAATCACTCCCAAGTAAATAAGAAGTCAGTTTACAAAATGAATTCTTAGAGAAATTATTGCGTATATTTAAATCAAAATAATTTATTTACAATGTCAAATCCGATTGAACATTTATGGTTATATAATGACTGGGCCAATAAATCAGTCATCAGTATAATAAAATCTCAAGGATGTATAATTCCTCCCTCCTGTTTACGACTAATGAGTCATATTGTTAATGCACAAATAATCTGGTTAAGTAGATTAAATGGTGAAAAACCATACCTAGGCGTTTGGGATGAACATAGTATTATGGAATGCGAACAATACCATAATTTGGCTTCAGCTGGCTTAGGTGAAAAGATCAAAAAACACAACGATTATGACAAACATAGCATTCAATATAAAAACACTAAAAATGATAAATTTGTAAACTCCATTGAAGAGATATTGCTACATACCTTTAATCACGGAACCTATCATAGAGCTCAAATAGCAACAGAGATGAGAAAGAATGGTCTTGAGCCGGTCAGCACAGATTATATTGTCTTTGTCCGAAAGCAACATTAGCATATTCACTATCGTTTTACGCTCAAAAAGATTGACCTCTTACCTCCTCCCAAATTTGGACATTTTAAAAGTATAGAATTAAGAGATGAATTACCAATTCTAAATAGGAGGAAAACAGATGAAAAGATCGAAGTTGACCGAAAAATACCTGATCCTCCCCTTTTCAAGTTTACAAAAAATATCAGAGAAACATTTCAGGTACGAAATTCTTAATTCAACGTTGTCAGTTCGCTTTTTTACACCATATATTTTCCAAAATATGTATTCAGAGCTTCTTCATTATATTTGTCTTCTCCACGCCAGTATTCAACAAAAGTCCAATCGTGCTTGCCTCTACTCGGTCTGTCGTAGGAGGTTGGTTTAAGAATGTTAATACAAGCTAAAATTTCAATTAATATTTTTCGCTCATCTTTCGTTGATTTCAAAACAGTAGATAAGTTTTTTTCTAATGCACTTGGATAATCGTTCGGTTGAGAATTTTTGATAATTGATAATATACTTTTAAAAATCTCAACATCTTCCGTAGAAGGTTCCGGGATTTCTGCTATTTGTAGTTGTTGAAGGTCGAACAAAGTGTAAATAAGGTTTCCATGTCTAATTCCGCCCCATTTTATTCGTTCAAAATTCAATACATTTAAGTCTTCATTGATATAATCCTTGTCTCCTATAATGCCATATTTTAAATCTCTGCAAATTCTACAAGTATAACTCTCGTGTGTTATCTCTCCATTTTCTCCAAAACTTTGTCCACTTACTGCTTTTGTATATTGATGAGGAACCAATTGTTTCGCTATAAAATAGGAAGCCAAACTGGAACGCCAATCTAAACGCCTATTAGAAAGACTACTTAAAAATGCTGTTGAAACTTTGTCGATTGAAATTGTTGGAAGTATCTCAAAAATCTTGTCCAAACATTGGTCATGAGAAATGGTCAAAGGTTCAAACATCAAACCTTTTGATTTTGCATACTCAAAGTCAGCAGCATCTATTTGTATTTCATTAGCATCAATCCAACCATTTTTCCAATACGTTTTGAACAATATGTTTTTGGCTTTTTTATCCATAGATTTCTTTAAATTTTGTTTTTGTGTTCTCTTTTAAAGTGGCTCAAAACCCTTATTAGTGGAGTTTTTTATCGTTATGTTTCTGCAATTCCACCAACATCTTTTATTTGTCCACCTACAAACTTAAATTCAAGTCCATGTTCTGAATCCAATTTGTAACGAATAGATACTTTAATTGTCTTATCATCCAAAACTCTCAAATACATAATCTCTTTAATATGGTCATTATGTTTATCGGCGTTGTCAATATTCAATGCTGGTTCACCTGATTTTTCAGAATTTTCATAGAAATGTGCATATAATTTTAAATATCTTTCATGGGCTTTGTCTTGAATACTTTTGATATTCGTCTCAATATCCGTTATAAAATTTTGATAAGTTTCTGCAAATTCTGTCAGCTGTTTTTCGCTCGGTAGTTCTTCAATTTCTTCTCCATCTTCATCATATTCATCTCCCAAAAAAACTTCAACGTTTTGGGTGTCAAAAAAAGGATTTGAGAAAGTTATGTCGGACGAAAATCCAGCCCAATCTGCTTCAACATTTCCCCAATATCTATGTATCATATTTTTTATTCTTTATTCATTTTTCCTGTCATTGTCGTCAGTTCTATAAAAATACAATTACATTTCGGTCGGTGGCATGCCGAAATTAATTATTCTTACTGGCCAGTATTCATGAGAATACAGATAAACAATATAATTCTTTTTTCTTTTTATATCTCCTTATTGCGTTAATAATTTATGAAATCATGAAGGAAAACCCTTTCATTGGCATGAGCGAGCTCTCCGCACTAATTTAAAAAACAAAGTAAAAATTAACCAATATAGATTAGAAAGTTCAGATAAGCCTCCCCTGCTTTGTTAGTCTTTTTCTTAAGAACATGTCATTATTCTAATGAAAAGTTTCTGCTAAAGACGAAAACTCTACCATTATACATGTTAATCAACCATTCTCTTCTTGAGCAGTTCCAGCTCTCCTGCTATTACATCTGGCCAACGAGCAAAACCTTGTCTAATAATATCTTCACCATCTGCTATGGTAAATAACTGAGAGATACTAAAGGCAGACTCTCGGATACCGGCAATCTGTCTAAAAGTTAGCTGTGATCTACTTTTACTTGTTCTTACAGCTGTAGGATGATTGAGTATATATTCTTGGTGTATTTGCTTTAAATTCATCTGTGTAGTTTTTAAAAATTAATAGATCAATCAGAAAACCCTTAAGAATTTCCCTTCTAACACTTCTTCGGACACATCCAGGATCTGCTCGATCACGACTGTCGCAGACTCTTCCTTAAATTCACCCATAAACGCCCATAGGTCGTTTACTTTTGTCGGGACAAAATGCTGAATAACATCATCCACACTATTTTCAGACTTCAGGATATTGTATCCCTTATGCTTTAAGTCCTTCAAAATCTCGGTTGTCAATGGTACATTCATCGCAATTAGTATTTATCGTTTTCACCTCATTGAAACAGGTTTACATTTAGATCTTTATTCCCTTTACTATAAAGTGAACTTACAAAACTATCTCCTGCTTTAATCCAATTATTGAACAGGATGAACACGCAAGAATGTTGAGCAACCGGTTATCTTGTAGCGCGTCCATCCTTATTCAATATCCAAAGATAAACAACACAACTAAATATATTAGCTTTTATTTGCTATAAATTTTAGCCAAATTGAGTTTTATTTTGTTCGTCTTGAATATCAATGATTTGTTATATTTAGATAAATTTTAGTTGCCCTCCCCTATATGAAAGAAGATATTAACAGCTTTAAGGTCACGGATAGAAAAAGTTTTGTCGAATTCCTTGATTTATTAAAAAAGGACTTTGTGGAAAATGACGAGAGTTGGGAAAATAAATCAATACCTGATTTACTGGAAGCACTAAGTATGTATGCAGAAGACATACAGGGATATTATGATAATACGAAGCAAAATAAAAATGCTGACCAAGCAGATTGGTCAACATTTCCCGATATTTTTAAAGGAGCTAAAATATACGAGTGATAGAATTCTAATGTAATGACATATTACTTGATTGAATAAAATTATACTAATGGAAAGAAACTTAGTTATTGCAAACCGACTTCGTGAGGTTCTACTTAATGGGCAATGGATTGCCAATACAAATTTTAAAGAACAGATCCTAAGTCTAAATTGGAAGCAAGCAACTCAAAAAGTTGGAGAATTAAATACTATCGCGGCCATAACCTTTCATATTAATTATTATTTGAAGGGACTGTTGCATGTTTTTAATGGTGGGGAACTTAATATTAGTGATAAATATAGTTTTGACCTTCCAGAGATTCACTCTGAAATGGACTGGAAAATTCAAGTAGATGATTTTTTAACCAATTCTGAAAAGTTTGTGGAACAGGTGGAACAATTACCTGATAATCTTTTGGACCAACCTTTTGTTGATGAAAAATATGGAAGTTATTTACGAAATATTGAAGGTGTTATTGAGCATAGCTATTATCACTTAGGTCAGGTTTCTTTATTAAAAAAGATAATTTCTAATTTTGAATAGCGATAAATCAGTTAACTAAAGCTTATACTTACACTTCTTAATCAGAGTAAAATCTGTAAGTAAAACGAGATGATAAATATGAAAAAAATAATACTGCTTCTACTGACTATTATCACACTGAAAAGTGCATTCGGACAGAAGGACAGGCTGGGAAATCCCATATTCAACAGTGAGGTTATTAGTGAAGAAAAGTTTGACAAATTTGAGCTGACTTCGTCCTATTACCTGATTGACAATAATATTTCAAATAAAGAGTCATCGGTTTATGTCAGCGGAAAACCAACGTTAATTGAATATTTGAAATTCTCTAGAGAACTTCCATCATACGCATTCGTCATTCATCAAGGTGGAGATGTGCTATACATGATCATATTGATACAAGAAATTGAGGGTTCGAATACCACACTATCGTATAATATTGTAAATCCTAGTAACGGAAAAAGCATAAAGGTGCCCTGTAGCGTATGGGGAGAGATCAGTGAAAAACGTGCAGACGAACTTTTAAAGCTTAAAATAGATAGTTCGTCAGGCACTATTGACTTTCCAAATAATGGAAAAGGATTTATATTTGGAGGGATTGCTTATAGGGTACAGCCTTATGACCGACTCAAAGTTGAAGTGATCGACATCGCAAAAAAACTGATGAGTCAACAGTAAAAAGAAATTTAGCGTTCATTCAATACAATCAATATTGCTCAAATAAAATAAAAATCATGAGTTGTTTAGGTGTACTCTTTTCGCTTGATGAAAAGGAAGTAGAGAAATTGAAATCATATGACGCTGACTCGGAGCGTCTGGAATATCTGCAGCACGGTATCGAAGAAATTTACTTCGAAAAATTTCCAGATAGAATTGCAGAACTGGACAAATCATGGGATGGACTACATAGAAGTTTAACGGACGGAAAATACGGCTTTAATAATGGTGAGTTCCCTCTAAATCATGTAATATTGGGCGGAGAAATCTTATATAATGGAGATGATTATATCATGACCCTGAAGTGTCCGAAAGAAGTGCAAGAAATAGCTAAAGCCGTCAAAAATATCACCAAAGAAGTCCTGAAAAAAGGGTACGAACAAATTTCGGCTGATGATGAAGACTATGCCGATTTTATCAGTGAGGAAGACTTTCAATACACTTGGGATTGGTTCAGCAATTCAATAGCATTCTGGGAACTTGCGGCGAGGGAAAACAGATATGTGCTATTTACGGCTGATCAATAAGAAAGTCTTTAATCGATTCGCTACTATTCTACTGGCTATAAATTTTAATAAGGCTGTAATGAATGAAATTCTTAACTATTTATTAAATAAAAATTATTTAAAATGCATATCACCATAAGAGAAGAAAACAAGAAAGATTATCTTTTAATTTTTGATTTAATTGAAAAAGCCTTTAAGGATCAAGAATTTAGTGACCATCAAGAACACTATTTAGTAGAAAAATTAAGAAAGTCCAAAGCTTTTGTACCTGGATTATCTCTTGTCGCAGAAATAGAAAACACCTTAGTAGGTCATATCTTATTAACTGAGATTAAGATAATAACCTCTGATGATGAAATAACGTCTCTGGCACTAGCGCCTGTGTCAGTCCTACCTGAATTTCAAGGTAAGGGAATCGGAGGAAAACTCATTAATGAAGCACATCAAAAAGCAACAGATCTAGGGTATAAATCCGTTATATTATTAGGGCACGAGAAATACTATCCACGCTTTGGATATAAACTTGCAGAGGAATTTGGTATATCTCTACCCTTTGATGTTCCAAAAGAAAACTGTATGGCAATTGAATTGCAACCTAACGCTTTAAAAAATATTCGTGGAGAAGTCGCTTATCCTAAAGAATTTTTCGAATAAATATTCATTATCTTAAGCAATACCACAATAGAATGCTAAGCAAAGTTATTGAAAAAGTTTCCTGGTGGACCAAAAAAAGACTGTGAACTGCGACTTAAAGGAAAGTAAAATCTACGTGTATATGGAAAGAATTATATCTTAAAGGAGGAATATTATGGAGAAAGATAATGACGATTAATGATGTTAAAATATAATATCTTTTTTTCCATTTTACTTACAAATAGTAGAATCTGATGCAACTCCTCCAGAACTAAGCGAAGTGATTTCCTTGTCTGCCCGCCTAGGTCTTTCTTAGTTTAATTATGACTTATCAGCTATCAAATTTTGCTTTTTTTCTGTGAATACTGATATATCCATTTATCTTAGATTAGAAACTAAACGTTCGTTGACTTGGCTATAGACCTTTTTTAACCTGCTAAAATATTTATTAGAGATTTAACTTTTATTCAACCAACTTTTTCTTGATAATTCAAACCAATCTGTGAGGTCGCCTTCATAATCAAAAGTTTCTTGCAATTCAAAGCCTAATTTAGTTAAAACCTTCTTTGAATTTATATTTTTCGGATCTGTTATTGCATAAATTTTGTCTACATTGAGGGTTTTAAATCCATAGTCAAGTATTGCTGTTGACGATTCGGTCGCAAAACCTTTGCCCCAATGTTTTCTCTTAAACCTATAACCAAGCTCGTAGAAATTAACGTGATTATTCAAATACTCTCTGAAATATTTTAGTCCAGCCCAACCAATGCATTCATTAGTTACTTTGTCAACAACTGCCCAACGAGCAATCCCATTTTCAGCATATTGCTTTTTTAGCGTTGCAATTACTTTCGTTATTTCGTCAATAGATTTAACAGGATTGTTTTCAATATATAAATGAACTTGTGGGTCAGAATCCATTTCAAACAAATCACTTTGGTCTGTATATTCTAACTCTCTTAAAATTAGTCGTTCAGTTTCTAGAAGTATATCCATTATGAATTGGTAAAGTTATTTTATCAACACCTAATTTACAAAAAAAGCCAATGTGATTATGATTGAACTTTCTTGACAAATTTACAGTTTTCAGAAGTGTGCAAATAGGTAGCGTTCTTTACAAATTCAGGATGATTGAGTATATTGTGGAACGTCCATTTATAGAACTTTTAATATATTGACAAACCATAATATTAGCTTTAGATATACAATAAATGAAAAAATTAATATCTATCATGCTTATACTTTGTCAAAGTTTAAGTGCACAAACAGCAGATGAACTTAATTCGCTTTCTTCTAACAAGTTTTATCAGCCTGAAATTTAGATAACTTATCTATCTTATTATCAATAGAAATTATAAAAGATGGAAAGTTATATTTAGATTTAATATTTACTGATAAATATTAATACGCATTATGGTATATGTGAGTGTTTGCGGTAAATATAATTCCTAAAATCTTAAAAGATGAAATACCTATTTTTAATTTTATTTAGTTTATCAATTAATACGCTATTTGGTCAAAATTCTGATAAGACTAAATTATATATAATTGGCACAGTGCATGAAAGTTCGAATATTCTAAATCCTGAAATGCTTTTCGAACTTTTAAATGAAATAAAACCTGATATTCTACTACAAGAAAACGATAGTGAACAAATAGCGGCATATCGTGAAGACGTAAAGCCAAATTCAAATGAACAAAACGCATCAATAAAATATTTGGATAAATATCCCAAGACATTAAATCTACCATTTGAATTCGAAGGAAGAAATGCTTACAGAAGAGCGAATGGAATGACCCCGACAGATAATTTAACGATTAAGCTTATCGATAGTCTTTACAACAAAAATTTATTGAATTTGGAAAACACCAAAATTTATAAAGAATATTTGGATGCAAATAAATCGCTGCTAGAATTTTCTAAAAAGGGATTTAAGGCTTTAAACTCTATTGAATTTGATTCAATAAATAGGGATCGTCAGCACATCCAGCACCATTCATTAACCAAAATCACTGACTCTGAAATTATTTTCTCAAAACGTTTCGTTACAAAACCTGATGGACAAAGGATTTCATTTCGAGAGGGTTATAAACTTTGGTGTAATTTCTGGGATTTAAGAAATAATTCAATGGCAATAAATATTATAAGAACAGCTTACCAGCATAAAGGAAAGAAAATAGTAATATTAACAGGGGTGCAACATAAATATTATATTAAAGAATTACTGGAAAAGTATCACGACGGGAATTACGAAATTGTCGACTATTTTAGATAAATGCCTATTCAATTAGTTTGTCAAAATACCTAATGATATGTGAATTGTTAAATACTTGCAATTGCGTTTATAGCCATATCACTACGCAAAATGATGATACTGAAGATGGGGCCCTTTTTTTCTTTGCTGAGTGGAATTGCTACATTTGACTAGACTTTAGCTAATAATATAATAAGAGCGTAAAATAAAACATTTTGGCAAAATCACCACCGTTACAAATTCAAGACAGCTTGAAAACAGACACAGAGTAAAACTGGAATGACTGATATAGATCTAAAAATAGACCAATCAGGTATTAAATAAACACCATCAAGGTCGGTTATTTTATCAAAATTTCATCGCAGGCAATAGATACTTTTCGCGTAGGATGATAGCGCCATTCAGGAAGCGAGGAAAATGGCATAGCATATACATGAATTATTTTAACATCGTCGGCAACTTGAGCTTTAAAATTGACTTTCTGCACCGTATAGTCTTCCTCTATTTTTTCAATTTTAGATGAAAGTAATTCCTTGAAATTTTTACCGTCTTTTGAAACTGTTATACGAATTTCTTTTGGAAGAAAAATCCAATGCCGTGCATCCTGAAGGAAATTTAGTTCCAAGCTATCAATTCTTTTTATTTTTTCAAAGTTAAAGGTAATTTCCATAGGCTGGCCCGTCCATAAAAGCCAATTATAACTATAATCCAAATAACCGGGAACACTGTCGGTCAACGTACTTAAACCATTAGCAGGGAATGACGAATCAAAAGGGTATTTCATTGTCACTTTTGCCTCGGACGCATTATTGAGGAGTACTCCTGTCTTAAATATCTCGGTCCATTCTGCAGCATACTGATCTGGAGAGGCTCCTCCCTCTGCTAGTTCAATTACGCCTAGTTTCTTTGCGTCATCGACAAACTGCTGCAGCTTGCGTTGTAAACCTGGCCTTACTTTCCATTCTCCATTATCTTTGGTAAATATCCCATGCTGACGCGGCCCATAAAAGCGGGCTTGTTGCAAATAGGTGTAATCTAACCCTAAACCCAATCTTCTTATACGTTGTTCTAAAAGTGTATTGCCTTCACTGATAACTTCAGCTTTCTCCAATAACGCACTATAGTTATCCATTTTCTCAGGACTTAAATAATCGTTCCTATTATCAATTGGATTTCCGTATATGGACAAGGCTGATGAAACGGCAGGCAATGCATTTCTTCGGTCATTTAGATACGTTTTAATGATGGGACCGGCTTTTTCATAATAACCACTTAAAAATTCATCTGTAAGTTGATCTTCGGAGATGTTACTGTCCCATACCAGATGGGCTAAAATATAAGCATTTAATTCAGCCATGTCACTATAGCTAGATCCTCCCCCCTGCAAAAAAACTCCCTCAGCTCCCTGCTGTTTTACATAGTCCAGATTTTTCTCCAAAGTTCCCTGAATAGGAAAAGGCGCAAGATAATTCGTAAATTGAGTTAAATAATCCCATACGAACACATGCTTTGCTTTGATTTTCCAGTCATGCAGCTGTCTTCGGAATGCCGCGGCTGAAGGTTCAATGCCGATATCTCCTTTCCGAAAAGCATCAATATTACTCAATATGACCGAAACGTTTTCGGCTACGCGGAGATGAGTAGGCGCATTAGCGGTCTGTAAGTAAGCGAGTGTTGTAAATTTTTTATCCGGAAATTGAGCTGCTACCCTATTCACAAAATAGATCAAAGAACCCTGAGCCCCGCCCTCTCGTCTATCACTAGCTTGACAATGTTCACAGGTACAGCTGCCGATATCGTCATTTGGCGCAATAGACCAATAAGTCGCTTGCGGATTTTCAAGCATCCTTTGTTTAAAATAAGCGACGGCATGCTCAAAAACAGCTTCATTAGAAAGACATAGCTGGGTAGCTTGTCGTTTCCCATGATACAATGAGTAATATTCGGGATGCTCTTTAAAATAAACGGATGGTGGTAATATCTTGTTGAATGTATGTCCCCAGTCCCCCCATTTTTCTTCTAAATTATGTAATCCATACCAGTCCAAATATTCCTGATCCAGCTCGATTGGAAAATAAACTTCCCTAAACTGAAATCTGGGTTTCGCAAAAACATAAAATGCGGCATCAACTTGTAAGGAAGATGACTTTGGAATGGATGTATTTTCCCTGCCAGTATACCATTTTCGTCCCCCGATCACATCTCTCACGTACCGGTAGGCGCCATAAAGAACTCCCTTGCCACTACCTTTAATATACATATTAGCCCCACTAAACTGTATTGAATAACTGTCTTCAGGATATGTTTTATCTATTGGAACCTGCTCCAGTACGATTGCTGGTAAATCTCGCACATCTGCCTGAAACTCAAATGCTGTTCCTGTACTCAATCTTGTAAATTCGTTAATTACATTTGCTGCTTTCAGCAGCATCGAATTGTTTTGGTCGGTACGGATAACATACTTGGCCACTCCATTATTCACCAATGTAATGCGCTCTTTGCCCTGAGCAATTTTTGCGATAAAAAGCAGACATAACATATACTTCCACATATTAAAAATATTTCCTTAATGAGAGATTCAGATCATACTGATTCATAAATCTATTTTCCGCAACTTTGTAATAACTCCATCCACCCATTAGCATAAATCCCCAGCTTTCAATACGATGCTGCCATCCAGCGTTGACTGATCTCGACAAAAAACCAAAACTGTTGTTTAAAAATTGATACCGCGAGGGGTCGTCCGGGGATGTTCCAATGTTACCAATGATAGTGACATAGGAATTTGGTTTTTCACTATTGTAATAATGCCTAATTGCCAGCGAGTAAGCTTGATTCCAACGTTGTTCATCGTGAAGTAAAAATCCCCGAAGGTAAACAAATGTCGGTCCAAAATAACGGCCTGCGGAAGCAACCATTCCATAATTATGGGTATGGTCGGCAGATCTTACATAACGCCCACCTACATCAAAAAGCCAGGGACCAGTCTCCCTATAAATACTGTATGCGGCCCGCCATGTCGGAAATACTGTGCCATCGGCCCAAGCTAAATGATGGTAAGCATAAATTTTTTCACTATAATTCAACCAGGCATCAAGTCCCACCTGATAACCTTTTTCTCCTCTTCTATTTCCATAGTTGAACTGACCAATAAGCATATTTTTTTCACCCACTTTTTTTCCATATTCCACACCAGAAATAAAGAAGTGTCCGTTAGGTCTATCTTGTGCGCTTTGGGTGTGATTGAATCCAACATAGAAACTATAGGGTAAATTTTCCCGATATACTTTTGCCAGTTGACTATAGCGTTCTACCTCTGGTAATTGCTGCTGCAGTTGTTGCACATAAGTCAAAGCTGTCTGATAATCTTTATTTGCTGCGGCGATATTCGCAAACTGTTCACGAATAAACACTGTACTATCACCTTTAGCCCACAGCAACTCATACCCACTTTTTGCTTTGTTATACTCCTTTCCTGACACATAAGCCTTGGAGCTGAGGTATAAATAGCGATTATCACTAGCATCCGCCTGCTGCATACTGTCCGAAATGGCAATGGCTTTTTGAAATTCGCCCTGTTCAAGAGATTTTAAGCCTTCTTTGTACCAATTGTCGATATTACGATTGACAGCATTTTTCATATCCCTGGCTTCAAATTCCTGATAAGCTGCTGCCAGCTCCATATCATCAGGAAATCGCGTACGTGTCAGCTGCCAAATTTTTCTGGCTTTTTCTATATCACCTCTCGCTTCATACAATAATGCCAGGGGCGAGTAGCTGTCTTTATACTTTGGATCACTTGCCATTACAGTTTCGAAATACGGAATCGCCCAATCACCGCGCCCCATTTTTTGGTAACTCAACCCCAAGATATAGTTAAAATCAGTGTATTGCGGGTATTTTGCCAATACCGCCCGGCTCAGCATAACCGACTGATCCATCTTCCCGTCACGCAGATAGCTTATTGCCTTCGGTACCAAACTATCCACATCGTATTTTTTATTTTGCCAGACCACCTGTGCTGAAATGGTATCCGCTAACAAGAACTGACAAAAAACGACTATTAATATCAATAATTTTTTCATTGCTCTATTTTTTAGCCCCGTCCAGTGGTAAGGGTGTTAAGGTACCTTTGCGTTTCATCTCTCCCCAAGTGTGTTTTTTACCAACAAGCTCCTGTATATATCCTTTGATGGAACTGTACACAATGATCGGATGATATATAAAAGGTTCTAAAAATGCGGTGAAGCATAAGCGAACAATATCCTGTCTGCGCTTATAATACTTATAGACATAATTGTCCAATAAGATCGAAAAGCTGGTTAAAAAAACCGAAAACATATACACAAAAACCAGCAGCAGGATGGCCATGTGCCAGTTGATCCCGTCTGTCATGATCAGATAGATATAAAAGAAAATACCTAAAATTTCCATAATCGGCGCGAAGAATTCAAAAATTGCGTTATAGGGAAATACCACAAGACCAAATTTTTTATAACGGGGATTAAAGAAAGCCTTGCGATGGGTACGCATAATCTGCATCAACCCCCTAGCCCAACGGATCCGCTGGCGGGTCAGCATCTTCAGACTATCCGGTCCCTCTGTCCAGCATAATGTCTGTGGAATATACTTAACCTCATATTTTTCGTTATTGTCGCACATCTTCATACACATCCTGGTCACCATCTCCATATCTTCTCCCAAGGATTTGGGATCATATCCGCCTGCTGCAATAAGAATCTCCTTGTCAAATAAGCCGAGGCCCCCGGATACATTCGGAATACAATTCAGATAATTCCATCCCATTTTACCAAGAAGGTAGGATCGGATATATTCCATTTCTTGAAATCGGGCTAGGATCGGTTTAGGTAAAGCCGCTTCTACTAACATTCCTGAATCCACATAACTCGAATTGGACATCCGTAAAGTGGCTCCCACAGCAATGACGCGCTCCTTAGCATCCAATACAGCCTCCATTAGATATACCAGTGTATCATTTGCAAGCACACAGTCAACATCTGTATTCAATATGTATGGAAAAGCAGCGACATTTATACCTGCATTGACCGCATCAGCTTTACTTCCACCGTTGATCTTATCAACGACAGTCAAGTGTTTATGCGAAATATCACGTGATTTATAAATTGCTTTAATTTCCTTACATGGAACTAAATAATCAACAACAAAGTCAACCGCTACTAGATCAAATTCTTTGATCAACTTTATTAGCGTATCATCCTTACTGCCGTCATTAATGATCACCACCTCATATCGTGGATAGAACAGCGTCATCAACGAACGTACATTATTTACGATAGTCACTGACTCATTATAAGCAGGTGCGACTATGCTGACTCCCGGTGCAATTTCAGATTCCATTAACGTTTGAACCCGTCTGGAATTACGTTTTCGGAGATTCTTGCGAATCGAAAGTGATGACAGCCGAAATAGCATCACATACACAACTAAAAGCGAGAGACAGTACAATCCAAAAACAAACTCGACTGAAGAAATAAAATGTGTCATATCGAAACCTTTCCTTTTAAGTATTAAATGTAATGGACCATTGGGTGATTGACATAGTGGATAAGTTTGTGATCTACAAAATCCACCTGTTGATCAATTTTTCGCAAAAGAAGTGCACTGTAAGGCTTTTGAGCGACCAAGGAGCGATAAGCATGTTTTCGAAGGCTTAAAGTTAAATTGGTATCCATAAACAATCCGTTAAGGAAATCAATCGATTTTCCTTGTCCCACACGACCAAGAGCTTTCAGTATTTCAAGCTTACCTGCCAGGCTACTTTCTTCCTTATATAAATCCAGTAATTCTTCCTCACTATTCTTTGCCAACAACTTTCCCAAAGAGTTAACAGCTTTTAATGCCGTTTTTGATTCTTTATTGGCAGTAATTAATTTCCAGAGATGTGGTTCATTTAACTCCTGATAGTAGACCATTAAATCCATAACTAAGCTGTTAACTGCAAAAGATTTTGACACATCCAGCCATTGCGAAAATGGATAATCACCAAAATAATCAGTCTGGACTATTACCTGAAAGATATCAAGCGCGTGAAGTTGATTAATTCCATATAGTCCTTCAAATACTCTGTCAAAAGCTTGCTCACCTTCTACCTGCAACAGGTATTTAGATGCCTCGACACGAATTTCAGTCTGTGGGCTTTTTAGCAACTGATCAAGAATTTTTTCCTGAATGGAAACATTCATTAAAGCCAGATTAGATAGTGATTTCACCGTTGTCACCATGTTTGTGGCCGAATGTCGAATTTCATATTGCGCTTCTTTATCAAAGCCCAGCTCATTGAAAAGATGCCGCATGCTTTGACCTTTCTCTCCTCCAATCGTGAAGATGAACTCGTGTAAAATATGACGAACAACCTTATTCTCAAATTTATCATGCAAATCCAATCCCAATCTTTCTACTGGAAAATGATTGGTTCTGTTTTCCACCAGAACCTGTTCATAGATAAAATCACGTAATGCCGGATAGATTCTAAAATAGGTTGTCCGATAGCGATAATCGCGATAATAAAAAAAAGCGATTCCAATAAGACAAACAGTCCAAAACAGCACGCTCAAGACTAGGGCAACGATAACAAGTACCGGCCAGCCGTCACCTTCGAAAAAGGCACGTATATCACGGATGATATGTGTTAATGTACTAAGCATGGCCGATTCTTAAACGTACACGGGAAATAAGTTCAGAGGGAGATATGGGCTTTTTCATATAGTCATTTGCCCCCACATCAAAGCCCTCCACGATACTATTATCATCGTGATATCCTGAAATAATAATAACTGGTACCTGATTATTGGTATCGCTCTTTCTGATACGGTCTATAATTTCAAAACCATTGGCAAAAGGTAGTGCCAGATCAGTAATAACTAAATCAATCGATTCGTCTGAAACAAGAGAAAGGGCTTCTTTACCAGATTTGGCAAGTATTAGGTCATATCCCTCACGCAAAAGAACAAATTGCATAGTGCCTAACAGAATCTCATTATCTTCGACAACAAGGATTCTCTTTTTTTTGTCCCACATAGTGTGTTTGTTTAGTTTTTCTTAGTGAAACAAAATTTGATAAAAAAAAGAGAAGTCCCTGTAGTTCCTCAACTACAGAGGTTCCAAAGCCGTTTAAATGAACTTTTCCACAAAAAAACCAAGTAAGATGACATTCAAATGACCAATAAAAATAGTTTTGTAATAATTGAACCGTTGAGTTACTATATAAAAAATTATACTTTTAGGATCAAAAATGTCTCTAATCTTGGATCACGCTGAAATGGCCTTGTTGCGATGATCGGTCTGGTTAGAAAATTAGGAATACCATAAGGATAGAATTTATCAACGCATCGCTGTGAACGTCTTCCAATAAAAGCAGTAATACTTTCCGCAGGAACTCGGTAAAGATCTAATACCCTGCACAAATACTGAAAGATGTGATGGGAAAGGAAAGTTACAAATAACTATAGGGTGTCAATTTACCTGCTATCGATACCAAAGACGATCTAAAGAAAGGAAACGTTTGTGCCTTTTAAAAAACCTCAGCTATCAAAGTGGCTTGGTCAGTACAAAGCATTGGTTACCAATGCAAGCAACGGTGCTTTTTTGAGATCAAATGTTAGGTGATTTGGAGTTTTGGTGAAACTAGTTCTTCGTCAATTGTGGCGAAGAACTAGCGTTTAGTATCATCTACCAAATTCTACTGTTCCAAAAACTCAATTATATATTCTGCAACGTCATTTGGTTTCTCAGAAAGAATAAAATGCCCGCTTTTTTCTATTTTTTTAAGCTGTAAATTTACTGCGGTATTTGTTAATGACATTTGTAGCATTTGGTACCCGCTACCACCGATACCAATTACGGGCATACACAACTTGTCATACGCCTTCTGATCTTCAATATCTTGTGGAAATGCCTGATACCAAGCGTTGGATGCCCGAATGGCCTCTATACTATTGTATGCAGATGTATAAATACTCTTGTCAAAATCGGTTATACTTTGCTTGTCTACAATTAAATTGTTAAATAAATAGTTGATTAAAATATCCATTCGTCCTTCCAAAAGTTGTTCTGGAAGTTCTTTTACTTGATTGAAGGCCAGCCACCACGGGTAAAGATAATTTGCGCCAGGAATTGGCAACATTGGTAATTGGTACATATTCTCATCAGGATGCGGGGTATCCAAAATAATTAATTTTGATGTGGTTTCAGGATAATTTGCGGCAAAACTAAAGGCTACATGAGCTCCAATATCGTGTCCTCCAATATTAACTTTTTCCAATCCCAATATTTTGACAAGCTCATATATATCTTTAGCCATATTCTTTTTATCGTAGCCACTTACTGATTTATCAGAACTTCCCATTCCTCGCATTTCGGCTACTACCACATAATATTTTGAAGCTAAAAGCGGCATCACTTTGTGATAAGCCCACCAAGTTTCTGGATAACCAGGAATTAATATTAATGGTTCACCTTGGCCACCAGACACATAATGCAATCTAGTGCCATTTACTTCTGCATAATGATTGGAGAAGTTAGGCAGTGACTTGATTAATTCTTCGTCTGAATATTGCATTTCCATATGTTGTTTACTTTAAGTGATTTGTATTCCTAAACTTGTGAATCACAAAACTAAGTAGTATTTTTATAACTCACAAGTATGTAGTATACTACATACTTCAACTTTTTTTAACTTTTTTCCAAATGAAATTAATTAATCAACTTTCCAAAGAAACAGGCATACCAATTGGCACCATAAGATTTTATGAAAAAAGTGGGCTTTTTAAAGGTGAAACAAAAAAAGAAATTACCACCAATAATTATGTATTTTATGGTGATGAGGTTGCAGATAAGCTGAGATTCATACAAATGGCAAAAGCAGTAGGCTTTACATTATCAGAAATTAAAGAAATTATTGATGTCTGGTATAAAAAAGAAATTAGCAAAAATGCAAAGATTGAAGTTTTAAATAAAAAACTTCTTCAAATTGATGCGAAAATAAAAGAATTAAAAGCTGTAAAAAAACAAATCGCAGTTTGTAAAATAAATATTGAAAATGAAGTAGGTTAAGCTGTCTAAAAATATTAAAAAGTTCAGAATTAAAATGTGGAAAAGTTTTAATTTTGTTCCCTTATCACAATCACAAAATCTTCTAAGAGAATACTCGTTACTGTATTGAAGCTCAGATTTAATTGTGTAACTCAGGAGTATTATTATCTCAAAATCTTAATTTCAAATATTTTATTCCGTTCTTTCTGGTCATAAAGACCGTATCCGGTTTTTTATTATATGTAATTCAGTTCAATACAGCGAGCTCAATTTTTCATACAGTATGGCTATAGCTTGGTCTTTTTCCGGGAAATCGCAATAGCGGAAGAGCGTGGCTTAAAAATGTATAATACTTGACCCTCCCACTACGTTCATTCTAACGTATTCTTTTCTTCTATCCTCAATTTCAACGATTTTTATTTCGAGAGGAAGTAGCAGCATTCGCGCCGCAAGAAAAGGGCTACGGCGCATAAGCCCCCCATGCGATTTAATGATAACGCATAGGTCTTTACACCAAAATAATATTTTAAAAACCAGTATACATAAATTAATTATCTTTCATATTTTTGTTTGTAATGAATTTCCAAGAAAGTCCAAATATGATTCCCTTTAGCTCTGATTTAATTATTCAGGCACTGGCATCTTCGCCTTCACCTACAGCCATTTATAGCGGTGAGAATATGATCATCCGTTTTGCTAATAAAGGAATGCTGGCTGTTTGGGGCAAAGATGCTTCGGTCATAGGCAAACCTTTGATAGAGGCTATTCCTGAATTGGAAGGACAGCCTTTTTTAGAGCTGTTGCAAGAGGTTTGGCGCACTGGGAAAACGTACTCCGTTTCTGCGGCTCCTGCAAGGTTAATAAAGAACGGAAAGGAGACACTTGATTATTTCGATTACGAATATACAGCTCTTGTTGATGACAACAATAGGACATGGTGTATACTGAATACGGCCCTGGAGGTGACCTCTCGCCGTGAGTTTTTAGAGCAGATCAAGCTTAAAGAAGAAAGAGAGCAGATGCTCAACGAGGAAATGGCTGCTACTCTCGAAGAATTGACATCTACGAACGAAGAGCTCAACAGATATATTAAACAACTGGCCGACAGCAGGGAATACATTCGTACAATTATAGAACAGGCGCCTGTTGGTATCGCCATGTTAAATGGGCCTGAACATCATATTGAAATCGCCAATCCTGCGATTCTCAAGATATGGGGTCGAAAGGAGTCTGAAGTCATTGGATATCCGCACGAAAGTGCCCGTCCAGAAATGCGTGGACAGCCTGTTAACAATTGGCTTAAACAAGTATACCAAAGTGGTGAGCCTAAGATAAACACAGAATTGACAGTAAAGCTGTTTGATAAAGGTGGATTGAGAGAGGCAATCGTCAATTCCATCTATCAGCCCATATTTTCTAATGACGGTACTATTTCAGGTGTTTTGGTCATCCTTGAAGAAATTACCCAGCAGATCATGCTGCGGAAGAAGAATGAAAATGATCAACAGATGCTGAACCTAGCAGTAGATGCTGGCGAGCTCGCGACCTTTTACTATCAAACTGAAACAAATCTCTTTTCCGGAAATACGCTTCTAAAGAATTGGTTCGGACTTTCATCGGACAAAAACATGGATCTTTCTCTGGCCATCGCAGTTATTTTGCCGGAAGATCGGGATCGGGTTTCGCTGGCCATCGAGCACGTGTTAAGTAAAGATTCTGATGGTCATTATTTCATAGAATATCGGATTCAAAATAATGTTGATAAAAAAATTAGACTGCTACAGGCCAACGGAAGAGTGTTCTATGATAGTAATGGTAATCCACTCAGCTTAAATGGAACCTTGAGGGATATTACTGAACAAAAAAAAGAGGAACAGCGAAAAGATGATTTCATTGGAATGGTAAGCCATGAACTTAAAACACCACTTACCTCTCTTAAGGCTTATCTGCAGATATTGCAACGAATGGATCTACCTACAAAAGATCCTATGTCGCAAAATATGCTGGGGAAATCTGTAAAGCAGGTACACTATATGAACACCATGATTAATGGGTTTCTTAACGTATCCAGGCTTGATTCGGGTCAGCTGCATCTAATGAAAACTGTTTTTGATTTTCAATCACTGTTTGCCGAAATTGAAGATGAAGTGCTGTCGACGATCAAAACTCATCATTTTCTGTTTAAAGCACCTGGAAAAATAATGATACATGCAGATCGTGAAAAAGTAGCGCAGGTACTCCATAACCTTGTTGGAAATGCGGTCAAATATTCGCCTCTCAGATCGACAATTAGAGTAGATTATGCTGCCAACGATAACAGTTTAAAAGTAAATGTTCAAGATCTTGGAAAAGGGATTGCAGAGGAAGATCAGCAACGGATATTCGATCGCTATTATCGCGTGAAGGAAACTAGTGGCGGCGTGATATCGGGGTTCGGTATTGGACTTTATCTTTGTAGAGAAATCATCGAACTGCATGATGGAACCATTCAGGTTCAGAGTGTAAAAGATGAAGGAAGTATATTCTCCTTTACCTTACCATTCAAGCCCTAATGCAGTCTGAAAAACCAATAGTTTTGTTTGTCAAAAGCTAACTGCATTTTGCTTTAAAGACTCCACTACGCTCTTATATAGCTCCTGTAATTTGATTTCATAATTGCGGAGGCGCCTACCGAAGAGAAATCAAGAATTTATCAAATACAAGTATGACAGTGAGAAAATATTTTTTTAAAAGAAAGTACTATATTTAAAAATGGAAATAAATAAATTAGATAATCCAGCATGGTATTCCTTAAATGAAACTCACAAAGATTTTGTAGTTGACTATGAGAAAATAAAATTTTACGACCCTAATTATTGTCCTTTTGGAGGAGCGTTGAATGATGAAGAGATAGCATCAGGAATTGCAAAGTACGCCTCTCTTACTGACGGTTTTTTTGTAATAGGAAATAGACCTGATATCACTGATAAAGTTCGGGTGGAAAGTGAATTAATCTGTAATCAAATGGTTCTTGACAGTCGAATTGACATGGACATTCACGAAGATATGACTAAACTTCAGACAGAAATACATAAGAATGACCTATTTAAGCTTGTTAATCTTGTGCAGCCAGGCTATTTCAAAAATATGACAGCTGATCTGGGAAATTATTATGGTATCTACAAAAATCATCAGCTTGTTGCTGTTGTTGGAGAGCGGATGAAAATGGAGAGCTACACAGAACTGAGTGCAATCGTGACCCACCCTGAACATACAGGAAGAGGTTATGCTAAACAACTCATCGTACATGCTAGCAATAGGATTTTCAATGAATCTAAAATTCCTTACCTTCACGTCGCCAATACTAATGTTAATGCCATTAGACTGTATGAGAAATTGGGATTTTTGACAAGAAGGAAAATAAGCTTCTGGAAATTACATGCACATGTTTTGTAAAGTATTTCTAAAATGTTGGAATCAAATATTTACATTAAAAACAAATGGATGCAATCATTGAAAAATTAAAAAGCATTGAACATGGTTTCAAACATATCATTGAAACAGGTAATCTTATTTTAAAGGACATTTCAATCAATCATTTGGAATTTGCAACAAAGCTTCTGGATGATGACGCTTATCAGATCCGAATGTTGGCGACTTATCTTTTAGGACAATTGTCAGTCGAATATGCAAAAGCACTTGAAATACTTGAAACTAAAGTTGCAACGGATGCTAACTGGAGAGTACAGGAAATGTTAGCCAAAGCATTTGATTTTTATTGTCAATCTAATGGTTATGAGAAATCTTTGCCCACAATTGAAAAATGGATCAACGATAACAATCCCAATGTAAAAAGAGCCGTTATTGAAGGGTTAAGAAATTTGGACAAATAGACCATACTTCAAAGAGAATCCTGAAAATGCCATTAAACTGATTGCAAAATTTAGATCAGATGACAATGAATACTTACGAAAATCTATCGGTAATTCGTTGCGGGATATCAGTAAAAAACATAAAAAATTGGTAGATCAAGAAGTTTCAACTTGGGATTCGGGGGACAAAAAAATAGTATTTATACAGAAATTGATCTACAAGTAAGATGGCTGCTAAAATAAGATCATTATAGTTTCCTTTATCCCTACGCACGCGTTTTAGACGTTAACACCGTCGTTTTGATTTACAAAGAATTTTGCAAATATCAAATAAACCTGCTGCATGACTTTTGACTGTTCAGATGTTTTTGATACAGAGCCAATTACCGAAAAAGTATTAACAAAAAAAGGAGAACATGGTAATGTCTCCTAAAAAGCAATTCTTATAGAAAAAGAATTTAAAATACTTTCAATCCGATAATACCAACAACTATTAGCAAAGCAGAAAAAAGTCTAAAGATACTTGCTGAGTCATTAAAAAATAAAATGCCAACTACGAGAGTTCCTACTGCTCCGATTCCGGTCCAGACAGCATAAGCTGTACCAATAGGAATAGTTTTCTGAGAATAAAAAAGAAGGAAACCACTGATTGCCATACTTGTAATTGCCAATACAATCCATCCAAACTTGTTAATAGAAGATGTCTGTGCCATCTTCATACCCAACGGCCATCCAATTTCAAAAATGCCCGCAAAAATTAATGCTATCCAATTCATCTTAAGTATTTTTAAATATTTAATACAAAGGTAGCAGTTAGAAATTCTCAAATATTTTGCAAATGTTAAAAAATCATCACTTGATTTCACTCCTGATACGATTCAGGTTTGCCTGATGGCTTTTGATAAAAGGGATTGTTTGCTGATTAAAAACCTATGACACAATATAATCTTCAACTGATTTAGCTATATTCGTAAACTATAGATATCAAATAATTTCATCATTATGGAAATATGAAATGCGTCACAATTTTTATTACTTGAACTCACACTGACCGAAGGGTCTTTGAACAAATACGGGCTTGACTGCTATGCATCTCTGTCAACAGGTTTGTAAAATAGCTAATTACTTTTGCAGCCTTAACAAAATAAACCAAAACAGTTAAAAGAAGCAATAAATATAAGAGGATTTACAAATGGATTTTACAGTAGAAATTAATGACATGGTAGCAATGGCTATTTCTATCATATGTGGAGGAGCCATTGGCTTTGAACGGGAATACAAAAATAAATCTGCCGGCTTTCGAACAATAATTTTAATTTCACTGGGCTCAACCATTTTCACTATAGTTTCGCAGCATGGTGCAGGTACTGATGACCGAATTTCGGCAAATATTATTACAGGTATTGGATTTATTGGGGCTGGTGTAATTTTTAAAGATAAAATTTCTATTCGTGGCTTGACGACTGCTGCTGTGATCTGGACTTCTGCTGCAATCGGAATGACAGCAGGAATAGGTTATCATGCGCTTGCACTATGCCTTACTTTAATTACTCTTGGGGTATTATTAATGGTTACCCGGGTGGAAAGACTGGTTGCTCAACTACAAAAAGAACAGCTCCTGAGTGTAACCTTTCGTAATCCTGACTTTGATCAGATCCCACAATTGGAAAATATTTTAAATACAAAAGGTCTTACTGTAGAACGGATGGAAATTGTAAAAGAAAACGATCATTTAATGGTAAATTTCAAAGTATCAGGTAAAAAAAGATATTTATTGGAAATGAGCGAAACACTTGCTAACCGGTCAGAAATCTTAAGCTTCACTTAATCCCACAAATAGTTGATCGTTAATGTTAACGCTAGATGGGTTCAAATATTTATCCCTTTGCAAGGTTTGTCACACTTAGGTTTAATAACCGCATCTTATAGGTTGATTGAGAAATTCAACAAGGGATTTTAGTTTCATGTAGAAATTCCTATTGAAAATGATTTATTTACAGTTACCCCTGCTTATTTTCCAACCAACCGTTGAAGTCATGGTACTATAAGATTGTACTTATCATATAATACCTTTAAATCATAAACGACGCAATTTAAATCCGTTAGACTAATTGTTAACCAAACCATAGAATTTTTTTATAAGATGCGATTTCTTAATATTATCTTTTATATTAATTCACTGCGTTTTAATTTTTTAAATGTTTTGATCTAAATAGTCTTCGTTAAAAAATTTATTGCCAAATTTTTCGCCGATTTCTCTCGTTTTTGAAGGATCTGATGCATTCATTTCTTCGAACATTACATCAAATCCAGCAGGGTGAACAGTGCATATCAACGTTACAGCACGGTCAGAGGTGTTTTTAAAACTATGGACTGCCCCACCAAAAGGTATTCTTATTATATCCCCTGTTTTTGCTTTAAATATTCCATTTTCAGTTCTGAAATCGACCTCGCCACTTGCTACGTAAAAAGTTTCTTCGGTATCAGGATGGGCATGTGGCAGAGGCCCTGCACCGGAAGGCACGTTCATTTCAATAACAGCGTATTTTCCTTTTGTATCTTTACCTGATATAATCGTTCGATATTCACCTTTAGCAATGTGAAAAGTTCTACCTTCAAATTTGCTTATTAAACTTATACCTTCCATTTTTCTGATTTATATTTTTACTTGATTACCGCTGTACATACCGCCCTTAAAGATTTCAGTTTCCTCATCAGTGACAAATAGAACTAATTCAGTATCTTCAATAACCTTAATTTTTATTTGTTCATCCTTAACGACAACACTTTCTTTCTTTTGTAAATGGATATCACTATTTATGGTTGCACTGCCTTTAAATACATATAACAAATAAGTCAGATCATCTTTTATCAATGGAGGTAATGTGGCATCTTGATTTGCAAGAAGTTTCATATCGAATAACCACGTTTGACTGCTGAATTGAAACGCTGTTTCATTTGTAGGTGACCCCAATAATCGCCATTTGTTCTCACTGTGAATAGATTCTAAATCCATAAATACCACTTTTGGTTCTAAATCCTTTTTTCCAGGTCGGATAAAAATCTGTAAGCCTTCCAAAGGTTCATCGGTGCCTAAAATCTTCTCTTCATGATAAAATGATCGTCCAGCTTTCATAAACATCAGCTTATGCTTATCAATGTTCTCCACAATCCCTTCAGAATCTTTATGTTCTGAAAGCCCAGATCTAAAATAGGAAACAATTTCATCATTAGCGTGGGGATGCATTCTGATAATTGTATTTCCATGAAATTCGGGATGATCAATTCTACCTATACTGCCGATTCCTGTATCCGTTTGGGAAAGAGAGAGACCTGGGTATAATACTTTTATTGGACCATGTCCGGCAAACATAGTATGATCTATTTTTTGTATCATAATATTATTTTTTTAGATAAGCTAGATATTGGAATAACCACTATCCAGTTTTCGTTTTTTAATTCATGTGTATAAAGACATCGTCATGTTATCATTCTTCACACCCATTTTATTTGCTTTAATTGTTTAACAAAGTTAAAGTATATTTGCTCTATTATTTTCAGTAATACACTTAACAGTAGTAACTATAAAAAAGTATAGCATTGGAAAAGGAAAATGAATATATTGAAATACAGGCTGTAATTGATGCTTTTGAAATAATAGGTGGCAAATGGAAATTTCCGATTATATACAGTCTATGTAAAGGAAAATTAAGATTTAAGGAACTTGAAAAGGAGTTAAAAGGTATTTCTCCAAAAGCGCTATCAAATGCTCTTAAGGATCTGGAGATAAACGGACTCATCTCCCGAACTGTCTTCCCAACGGTTCCTATAACGGTAGAATATGCACTGACTGAATATGGAAAAGATTTGAAACCAGTGCTTCTCGCAATTCAAAATTGGGGAAAAAAGCATCGAGAAAAAGTCATCACGGGTATTTAATTAAATATCCCAATTTATCCGGTGTGGCATTAGTGAAGGACTAAAGGAAACGGCAGGTCTTCCACTTACTCGTTCTTTTAAGCTTGGTCAATATCCGCACCTCTAAATTGGGACAATCCATGATAAATTCTTCAAACATGATGCAATAGTCGCAAACCTCGGAATGCTGTAATTATGAAGACAATTTAATCTACCTTATCTTAAAATTTTCTCAAAGGCTTTTCTTGGACTTCCTCTGAATGTAACTTCACCACAATAGTGATAACACATTTTTTGCAATATCCAGAGCATGCCCGTATTATCAAAATTAGTATCAACCTTGACGCTATCAATATTGTGTTTAAGTGCAAAATCTTCGATATGCTGTAAAATCCTCTGCGCCAATCCTTGACCAAGATACTTTTCGGAAATTGCAACTCTATGGTAAACCACAAAATCACCATTAGTCAACCAAGCTCCTTTTATATTAGCATACGCTGGTTCATCATTGATCAAAATAGCACAATAACCAGTGATGATATCATCATCCACCAATACGTAACCAACACTATTCTTAATATCATTTTCAATAACAGATAGATTGGGATAGCCATCTTGCCATTGCGTACTCCCATCCTCTTTTCGTCTCTTGATCGCTTTTTCTAAAATTTTCCAAATTTGAACAGCATCTCCTGCTGTAGCCTGTCTAAAAGAATATTTCATATTATTCATGGATTGAAATTAATTTATACTGTTCTATTGCTTGTTTGATGAGTGCAATTAAAAAAATATTTACGATTGCCATAAAACTGATTACACATAAAAAAAACACCATACCAAATTGCTGAATAAGATATCCTCCGAGGAAAGGAGCTGTTGCTTGTGCTAGTAACGGCATCCTTGCAAGTCTTCCAATAATCAAGGCATAATTGTCCCTCCCGTAAACCGACAATGGCAAGGTTCCTCTCAAAACTGAACGCATCCCGTTTCCTATGCCAAAAACTATTACTCCTGGTATTGCAAGTATTGGTGATATAAAAATCAATACCATACCCAAAAAAATCATTATGGTAGAAATAAAGGACATTTCAATAGCAGTCCTTTTTCCAATGATCAATTCAATAACTCGTGCCATGGCTTGACTTGGGCCTAAAAAAGCAATTATTACTAGTACCATTGACATCTCAATCCTGCCGTGCAGTAATATTTCGATTAAGTATATGGTGACGGTAGTACTTATGACCGAACCAAGAGTAAAATTTGCTGATAGTAAATAGTACAATTTAGATCGGAAGAGCTCGATAGATGATTGGAAAGTCTCATTTTTTAAGGTGCTTTTGTTTCCTTCCTTATTTTTGAAAACATACAGATGAATCGGGAATATAGAAATTATCAGCAATATGGCATATGTATAGCAGGTATTTCTCCATCCAAAACTATCCAAAATATAGCTGGTAAATATCCAAGAAACGGAAGGTGCTAAACTGGATACCAGAGTGATCCAAACGAGTGATTTTGCTACGTTAAAACTATACCTCTTACCAACTGCGGCAAACAATGCATCATATAGCCCCATTGCCATGGCTGAACCGATAATCACCCACCCTGAAGCAAACATCAGAAAATTACTTGAGCTGCCGATCACGATCAAACCTATCGCCATCACTAATCCCGAAAAAAGTAATACAGCATGACGATCAGTCTGCTGTATAGTTCTACCCACTGTAGGTAACAGCAATCCTGAAACCAATAGGGCAAGTGAGAGGCAACCATAAACTTGCTGATAAGACCAGTTCATTTCCGCCATAATATCCTTTGCTAAGACAGAAAGTAAAAAATACGAACTACCCCAAAGTACGATTTGCGCTATACCCAAATTCAGAACTTTAAAAAAGTCTAACTTTTCACTTTCTATAGACTGAGATGCTGATTTCATATAATGACAAATCTCTGTCCTTTTTTCAAATCGGCAAAACGTTTTTATTCGATCACATCGATCGGTTTTTTCGATGGATTAATGATACTTTTTATACCTTTGGACGAGCAAATCATACAAGTAAAATGGAACTTAGACAACTTAAATATTTTCTTAAAGCACAAGAATTACTGAGTTTTACTGAAGCTGCAAAACGCTTAAATATCAGCCAGAGTACATTATCACAGCAAATCAAACAACTGGAGATGGAATTGGATGTTTCTCTTTTTAACCGTATTGGCAAGCAAATAACGCTAACAGAACCTGGTAGATTATTTACTGAATATGCCGAACAGAGTGTCAGAAAAGCTGCAGATGGAAAATTGATGCTCCAGGATTTAAAAAAGATAAAGGTTGGCACGATAACCATAGGTGTAGCTTATGGTCTTAAGGATTTTTTTGTAGAAACTTTAATAAACTTTACAGAGAAATTTCCTCAAATAAAGATTAAAGTTATCTATGAACCATCCCACAGTCTGTATGAGAAGCTTCAACAAGCTCAGGTGGATTTTGTTTTGGCTCTTCATGAAACCGAAATAGACCCCTATTTTACCTATAAAAATTTATTCAGCTGTCCAATGGTACTGGCAGCATTAGCGGGTACGGAAGTATCCTATAAAACTAATATTACCCTCGAAGAGATCTGCAAACTTCCTTTGGTCATTGCAACAATGGGATATGATATGACTCATACGGTTCATAGGGCGTTCTCAGCAAAAGGGTTAAGTCCAAAATTTACGATTGAAGTCAATGATATACCCACAGCGATTAGACTCGTCAACTCTGGAAATTGGTACAGTATCTTTATTAAAACAAGTGTTGTGGGAACTACTTTGGCTTCCATTGCAATCCAGGATGAGGGTTTGATGAGATATGCAAAGATTATTTCGTTAAAAGGTAGTTATGAAACGGAAGCTGTCAAAGAGTTTAAAAAAATGTTAACGGTAGCTGCTAAAACTATCATGAGGTAGACGCTAGCTTAAACACGACATTTCAACCCTATATTTATTGTGTTCCGTCACAAAATCTTTTGTAATAAAACTACCAAATGCAGGATGATTAACTTCTGCCAGGTCTATATCTATAATACGCAATGACTCTTTGTTATCAGCTTTGGCTATCACTTTTCCGTCAGGACTAACAATCTGACTTTCGCCACGATATGCTTCTTCCTCTCCTTCAAAAAGTTCTGTTCCTACTCTATTGCAATTGATATAAAAGCACTGGTTTTCGAGTGCGCGAATAGGAATAATGGTTGGAGTAACCTCGCCGCCAAAGTTTGCAGAGTTGCAAATAATAGCTGCACCTTGATTTTTTAGCAGGGAAGAAAGTGGAGCAAACCAAGCATCGAAACAGATGGTCAATCCCACTTTTGCATCTCCGCATTGTCCCCATATCGGTTCATTGCCTGCCGTAAAAGCTCGTTTTTCATAATCTGTGACATGAATTTTTCGGTACGATGCGACTAATCCGTCTCGACCTACGAGGATAGACGAGTTATACAACTTGCCATCGTAAAGTTCTGGAATACTACCGGTGATGTAACCTCCGCATCTTTGCATCAATTGGGTGAAGAATTTTATTGTTGGACTGTTTGATAAATCTTCGCCAAAAGGAAGTAATTCTTTCCTGTCATCATAGGCATAACCACTTGTAAACAATTCGGGCAGCACTAACAGATCGAATTTCTCATTCTTTATTTTCGATTCTATATAAGATAAATTGGCATCTCTATCACGCCAAACAACTGCATATTGAAAGAAACCGACTCTCATACATCATTCATTCTAAGAAGTAAAATAGAACAAAACTACTATTATTAATGCTATATAACAATAACATACTCGTTGAATTTGATACTAAAAGAAATGGAAGCAGAAGGATTGACGATCCGAACCGTTTATACCAGCAAGCCATCTCTAAAAGTGGAATGCGAATTGACTGATTTTGGAAAAACCCTTATTCCCTTACTTCATTCTATTGCTGCGAAGGGAAATGAAGCGGCAAAAACGAATAAGAGAATAACCATAGTACAATATGAGTAATCTTCACGGCTTAAATATCGCACGAAGCCTAAATACGATTAACACAGCCGAAACCCAAAATTTCAAGAGTACTTGTTAGATTGCAAATTTTATATTTATCCAGCGGTTTTGTTAGATAATCAACCACAAGTTTATTTTCAAAAGCTTTTATATAATCATTCTTCTCCGCAGACGCACTAACGATAACAACAAAAATATTTTCAGAAAAACTAAAACGATTAAAATGTTCCAGCAACTCCCATCCATTCATTCCTGGCATACGGAGATCCAAGAATACTAGAAACTCAGTATGATGACTGGCACTACTAGAAAAATACTCAAGTACTTTTTCACCATCCATAGTCAATATATCCCCAGGGACTATCTCAGAATTTTTAAGCAAAATTTTCAATAAAAAAACAGATATCTTATCGTCATCTATAATTATTGTTGTCTTATTCATAATATCTTCTCTTTATAAAGTGTCGTAAGTAACATTATCTTATTCTTACAGCTTCTCTCCCATTTGCTGCTTTTATCTTCACCAAACTCAAATAATATATATCACTTTTACCACTACGATTCTCCTACCTGGGATCTTATCCAATTTTTAAGCACAAAGTCTCTTCATAATAGTAAATATGGCCAGTTATGTAAAAACTGGCCAAGGATATGAAATTTAACATAGGAGATTGACTATTGGAGTTATAAAAATAAAGAGTTAACCATATATTATAAGTATAAATTCAGGAATAAAAAAATATCAAAAAGAGAATTGTATAGACATAAAATGGCAACAATTACAGCTCACTTTTACAATTTTTAACTTTTGGCTGTTGGAACTTGTGTATTTTTAAAAAAAGGGATAAAAAAAGTGCCCATGAATCAAATTCAAGGGCACTTGAGATTAGTAATAACTCAAATTAATAACTATTTCACTTCGTTAAATTGTATTTCGAATTCTTAATTCCTCACACAACGAACATTTTTAAGTGTAGAAGTTAATAGGTTAATGCCAAGAATATCAATGTTTGAAAGTAATTCTGCTGTTTTTTGCGCTTTAATATAATTACCTCCAAGGAGTGCAGTCCTTCTTGCAGCATGGTATCCCCACGCACCTACACCGGCCAGTCCGAGTAAGTTTAATTGTTTATCACTTGACCATAGCGTTGCTTCACGACCATAGGTATTACCTAGGTTCAAAGTTAAAATACCATCACCTAACAAATTCACCCCTACATGAACACCGTTATAATAAAAACGAAGTGCATTTGATCCGACACCAAATGCGTTAATATTTGAACCTATTGCACCATTATATTCCACATAATCGGATGCTGGTCCCGTGGTCGCGTTTGGAGCTGGATCAGCGGCAATTATTCCGGTCACAGAACCAAGTATATTCGTTAACAATCCTTGATCAGTTGTAAATACATTGAATTCCGTATTTTTTGGTGATCTCCATACATTTTGCGGATATACTTGGGTACATGGATCAATTGGATTCACAGATTGGGCATATTTCATTGGAATATGACCATTGAAAGAAAAATATCCATTGATATCATTTCGCTGTTTATTCGCTCCGTAAAAACGGTACGAATTATGCCCTGCCTGATAATACAGGTTTGTTCTTGCCCATCTGACAGAAGCGGAACCATTATAACTATATGTTAATGGTGATTCTACCAAATTTATCAATAAGCGGTGGCTATTTCCACTTTGAGGGGTTACACTAAACGGAAAATTAACTACTGCTGCTGAAAAACGGCGAATACCATCTCCAGAACCTGTACCGATATCTCCATCCACGTGATTAATGGTTAAATTTGATACTCCAACATTTACGTTCATAGCGGTAGTACCTGCCGTATAAGCATAAACTATCTTATCGTCTTGATATAAAGGATCGACGTCGGTGAAGCTGTCAAAATTGATCGTCTGCGCATACGATGTTAAGCCCCCTACAGTACCATCTACGACATTGAGCGTTCCTGTTTGTAGGCTCAAACCGGAAATCGCTACTGTTGTAGGAGACTGCATATTACCAAACATACCCATCGAATTCAGCTCAATTGCAATCCGTGAAAACTTATGCGCAAATGTAATCCCAATGGGTACATTGACTGTCCCCGCTCCTGTAGGAATGGTAGTTGTTCCCGATGCATACAAAACATCTTTTCCACCTGGTATGGCAAAAGAAGCTGTACTTGGTACTGATTCTCCATTGTTGTATGAAACAGCTACCCACTTATAAGTTGTACCTTTCGTGACATCAATCGTACCAGCTGTACCTGAAGTGAATTCAGCAGAGGTTACCAAAGTTCCACCATCCGCTGTAAACAAAAACACACGATACTTTACACCATTTGCAATAGTAGCAGCTTTGGTACCAGTGGCAGCTTTCTTACTTATCCCACTACTGACCATCGCTCCCAAACTACCAGCACGAACAGGTACATTACTATCAAGTACTGTTTGTGCATCAAATTCACCATAACTTTTAACTTTTGGAGTACCCATTGCACCTTTCGAAGTAGCTTTTCCTCCAGAGATTACTTGCCCCTCATTAATGCCTGCAACTGAAATCACCAATTTTGTTCCCTCAAATTTATCGACAATCTCAACATCACGATCTTTGGAGCAACTTGTTAATAAAGGTCCTGATGCCGCCAACATTGCTGCAACTAAAACCCAATTTCCATATGTAAAATTTCCTAACTTCATAAAACTAATTCGTTTTCGTAAATACCTCTAATTAAAAATCTCCATTTTGACTATCACTAGAACCATTACCCCAATCGTTAACTGATGGAGAAGGAGTTCCGGTTGCAGACCCAGCAGCAATCCCCTGCTCCAACTCAACCTCAACCCCCAGAATAACAGGAGGTTGATAAACATTTTTTTTGTTTCTTTTCATAATTATTATTTGTCTTAAATTTTAAACCATTGAACTACCACGCAAACTCGTAGGATAAAAAATATCATGATCGATATTTCTTATAAAATCTAACTCCAGCTTAGTCAATACACATTTGACCTACGACAAAGATTTAATGGCAATCATCTAAAAAATCGATAACATTAGTTTCATGATACTAAACCATTCAATAGACATGCTGTTAAATACAGTTCCATATTAAGAAAACTATTATCGGCACAAAACTAGATAAGATAAAAACCACTTTAGGTATAAAAAGAAGAAGAAAAAAATATCAAATAAAGAAAAAAAAAGAATGAAAACACATTTTCTCAAACAAAAGAACTTAATAAGTACTTAAATATACATTTTTTAGAAAAGTTCATGCTTTTACAAAAAAAAACTATAACAACGGTTTGTCTACAAATAATAGATATAAAACCTAATATAATGAATGCCCGCAAACTGTTAAAACAATCCTATTTACATAGCAAAATATTCCCAATTCTATTGTTGCTTAAAAAATTGATATATTAATTTTGTTACATTAGAGGGTTCCTTTTTTCAAGTTGAAAAATGGCTCATGCAATTAGTTCTTTTCTGCGGTAGCAAAAATCAATTAAAAGCTATACTATTTCAGATAGTATAATCCAAATAAGTATTCTAAACGAAGTTCCTTAGCGAATTAAGTTTTCTATTTATGTACTTATGAGGTTTTGAATAAATAAGAATAGTTTATAGCTGCTGCAGACGTACTAAAATCTTCTAATAATCATTATTTGTTTTATTTCTCAACTGTTAGTGTTTATATAAAGAGGAAGTTTTATGAGTGTAAGGAATTATTTATATACGACAGGCTCCGAGTTAATAAAGGAAGCCGATAAAGTTGAAAAGTACTTTATCGAATTCGATATATTGTCTATTAACTGGATTATTCCATTAGAAAATAATAAATACAGGCAAATTGCAAAGGTAATCGATCTACCTTCCGAAAATCCTATTGAAATTTACGAAGATGCGGACTACTTTTTCTATAACAAATCTTTGATAGAAGATCCAACTGTCAGGATACTGTTCGATAACCGGATCAGTAATGATTATTCATTTGAACTTCCGGAGGATGAAGTGATCTATTTACGCCAAATAGGCAGAGTCATTTCCGGCTATCAAAATAATGAAGATTATGATCTAGGTGATAAATATATATCAAATCTTTTAAGTCAAATGATCATGTATTACAAGCTTGTATTGGATCAACAGACAGGAAAAGCCCCTGTTAAGAAAAACTCTCGATACATTCAGCAAAGAGCACAGGAATTTGTTCATGCTGTCGCCACATATTATAAGGTGAATAAAAAACTTGAATTTTATGCCGATCATATTATGGTCAGTAAAAGAACTTTATCAATGATCACAAAAAAAGCATTTGGAAAAAGTCCAAAATGTATACTCGACTCTCATATTGTAGAAATGGCAAAAACTCACTTGAAACAATCTGATATGCCATTAAAGGATATCGCCTCTGATCTTGGATTTTCGGAGACTAATAATTTTCTCTCATTTTTTAAAAAAATAACGAAATTGACTCCGACTGAATACCGTGAAAAATATTTTTCAACTATAAGGATGATCCTTTTTTTCATTATTGAAATATAAAATCACAGTTATACTAAAAAAGATTTTTGAGCTTACCTTATTAAGAAATAATTGGCTATTAAAAGTATCCCATATGCAAGTGTTCCGATATCTGATCAAATCACTAACCGCCTTGATAGCCTCATCATCTTTACATTTTATCTGATAAAATCGAAGTGCTCAAAGAAAAATTAAACAGGACTGCCATAAACTGATTTTATCGTTAACACCTCAAAAATGAAGGATAAAGATCGTCTGGAAATGACTTAATAAATCTCAGAGCAGGAAAAAAATACAGGAAGTGCGTACGGAGGTTTCCCTTAAAAAGCTTTCTCACTTTTTAACCGAATAAAAAAACAGTACGTATACCACATTAAGAGATTTAACATAACAATTCCGTTGCACTGCTTAAGTTAAAGTTGTTACAACTTTAACCGTAAAAATTGAAAACATTTCCATAAATATTTAAAGTCTTCAGCTACATTAATTTTTAACTTTGTGTATTAAAATAAATAAATCAGTTGAAGAAAAAATATAACATAAAAGATTTCCTTGAATATACCAATATTAGCGGTTTTAAGAATAGCTACATCCATTTGGTTGAATACGGGAATCAAACCGATATGCGGAGAAAATCTGTCCCTATCGAGCTTGATTTCTATCTTTTAGCAATTAAGTTGAATTTTGATAAAGATAAGAATTTCGGTCAGACAATATTTGATCAGGCAGATGCTTTTGTATACCTAGACCAACCGGGAGATTTTCTTCAATGGGACATAGCACATGAAATTTTAGGCTACCAAATCCTGATTGATGCGGGACTATTCAGAAAAATAGCCAAAGAATATAGTTTTACTTACTACAGCAATCATGAAGCACTTTTTATAACCAAAGAGGAAGAGAAAACAATCACTGACCTTTTTCGAAAAGCATTAAAAGAATTTGATGGTAACGAAAACTTTTCAAAGGAAATTGTAATATCCTATGCTTCGCTTATTCTATCCTATATACAAAAATTTTACAGCAGACAATTTGATACAAGACAGGAGCTCTATAATACTACTGTTGCCGATTTTTATAAGAACCTCGAAACGTATTATAACGATGAGCAAAATGCCCTGAAAATGCCATCTGTCTCTTATTTTTCTGATAAAGCTAATTTGTCTGCTAATTATTTTGGAGACCTCATCAAACATTATACAGGACGTTCACCACAAGAACATATCCATCAACTGCTTATACAGATAGCAAAGAATAAATTAAGAACGAGTTGTTTGAGTATTAGCGAGATCGCTTTTAGTTTAGGATTTGAATACCCTTCCTATTTCGCAACATTTTTCAAAAAGGAAACAGGCATTTCGCCAACTGTTTTCCGAAACCAGTAGCTGGATATAAACGTTGTGATTGGTTATGTCTTGGCTTTGATGTATTTTCAAAGTTCACGCTAGGAAACAAAAACAAACCATAAAGGTGAAGTTGTTTTGCTCGATGGGAAGATAAAAATTTGTGGGATAAATCAATTATTGAAAGTGGATACTAATGATTTGATAAAGTGCCACAAACGGAAATGAAATTTCAAATTATCATTTAAAAGCAGGAATTGCTTATACGCACACTACACTTACAGGCCAAAACTAATGGCAATACATCTTACAACTATACAATCAGATTATTTTAAATGAATATTTGCCAATTACAGTACTAAACAGAACGTGTGCTATGTTGCGAAAGTTTTGGGAATAGAAAAGCTATCTGCTAACAGATATTGTTAAGGCTATAGAACATGACGAAAAAACTATTCAACTGATCAAATCTAATGCTGAAAAACAACTGTTGAAAAAGGAAATTGAACATCTGCGCTGGAAGAGAAATGCTACTTCTGAATCATTTACCAGTATTTTTCGCGACGTTATTTAAAGAAGGAACGGGTAGTGTTCCATGCATTTTCTCCAATCAGTAAATAATTAAAGTCTTCCCGTAATTACTTAAATGGTCGTGTCTTCAAATCAAAATATCTTTGTACTGTTCAATAACTTTTAAAGATAAATGACCATGAAAGCAGTAAAATTTAAAAACAGAAATTGGGACGTAGCAGGTATTCTACAATTCCCAAAAGACTTTGATAAAACTAAAAAATACGCGGCGATTGTTTGCGCACATCCGATAAGCAGCTGTAAGGAACAGACAGCAGGAGATATTTATGGTAAAGCGTTAGCAGAAGCAGGATTTATAATTTTAGCTTTTGATGCTTCAAATCAGGGAGAAAGTGGTGGCGAAGTTAGATTTTTAGAAGACCCTGCAATACGTGTAGAGGATTTTCGTTGTGCAGCCGATTTTCTGATGACTTTGGATTATGTTGATGAAGAAAAAATTGGTGTTTTGGGAGTGTGCGGCGGGGGTGGATATGCCGCTAATGCGGCAATGACCGAAAGACGGTTTAAAGCAGTAGTAACCGTTGTCGGTGCAAATTACGGGCGTTTGTTACGTGAGGGAGATTATACCCCGGATACCGCTATTAAAACTTTAGAAGGAATTGCCAAGCAACGTACCGCACAGGCAAGAGGTTCTGAACCAGCCATTACCATATATAGACCAAATTCGCAGGAAGACAGAAAAGCCGCAGGAATGAACGATATCGACATCATTGAAGCAGTAGATTATTATCAGACACCAAGGGCCCAGCATCCTAATTCTCCAAACCAGCTACGCGTGGACAGTTTGGATAAAGCAATGGCTTTTGATGCATTCCATTTAGCTGATTTATTACTTACACAGCCGCTTCATATAGTAATTGGCGATAAAGTCGGTGCATTCGGTTCGTATAGAGATGGTTTCGAATTGTTTAACAAAGCGGCATCAAAACAAAAGAGTATTCAAATTGTTGCGGGAGCAAGTCATTATGATTTATATGATGAAAAACAAGCTACTGGAAAAGCATTGGAGCAGATTATTCCTTTTTTTAATAAACATCTTGTCTAGTAGACTTTTTCCGTCTTTTTAAGAGTTTGAGCCTTACAACAAAACAGTTGTAGGGTTCTGTTTTTCTTAAATACTGAGACTGGTCATCAACGTTGGAATTTCTAAGGGAAAACCTTATGCTTGCAGTCCTTTAAGATTTCTATTGAAAATGCTGCATTTAATAATTATCATTTCCGTCTTCTTTCAGGAGTTTACATTTCTAATTTAAGCCAATCTGATATAAAATAAACTTCTTGGAAGATATGAATTAAAACTCTCATTCACGGGCTACGATAGTCTGATTATCAACGAAGTTCTTGTTGAATCAGTTCAGGAGGTATTTAGAAGTTCCAATGTATAAAGTTATTTATCCTTTATCCTTTGGACAGTTGCACCATATTGTCCGGTGTAATTGTCCAGCGAATCCATTTATTGTCAGGGTTTGCTCCAATGCTTTGATAGAATTTTTGGGCATCAACATTACTTCCGAGTACAAACCAGTTGAATTTTTTATATCCATGTTTCATGGCATATTGTGCAAGACCACTAAGCAATTTTCGACCTATACTTTTTCCCCTATGATTGGTATCAACGTACAGCCATTTGAGCATCAATGAGGGGTTGTGGTTATGCATAAAAGGAATGTTATAGTGAACTGCTATGCCTATGAGCTGGTTCTTCTCTCCTTGTGCAACGATAGCCCCAAACTCGGGTCTATCGCCAAAACCACGTTTCAACAGGTCATTTTCCGTAAGACTAAAATCGGTGTCTCCCTCAAAAACAACTATTGCCTCCATTAATCTTAATACTTCTGGGATGTCCGCCTTTTGCATTTCCCTAATTATTACAGGCTTTTCCATTATCCTTTGACAACTTATTTTAAATCCTCAACATTATCCAATACGTAGCATTGTTCCCATTGGGTCATACCAATTTTAGGATAATAACCCACAGCCTTTGGTGCTGCTAATAAAATAAGTTTTGCTTTTGGGCTATGTTCTTTTGTAAGACGTATTAATTCTTTTCCGATTCCCATCTTTTGATAGTTCTCATCGACTGCTAAGTCTGAGAGATAGGTGCAGTAAACAAAATCAGTCAAAGACCTTGCTACACCTATCAATTTTCCAGAATCTCTTGCGGTGGCAATAAGATTTGCATACTTAAGCATTCCTGCTATTCTCTCAGGCTCATCGACTGGTCGTCTCTCTCCTAGTGTGGAATTTATTAATACTTCTTTAAATTCCTCTGCTCCGACTGTATCTTCAATTTGGTATGTTAGCATTTTCAGTTTTTTTTATGGTTACGTTAAAAAATATTATCTGCAGGAGCTTCGTCTCGTGGAGTCATACCATAATCCCTAATTACTGCTGCTACACGTAACCTGTAGTCGTCGAAGACCGAACTTCTGCCTGCTTGCTGTGCGTTTCTATGATTCGTAAGGTTACGCCATTCTCTCACACTCTCTTCATTTTCCCAAAACGAAAGCGAAAGAATTTTTTTTGGGTCAACAAGACTTTGAAACCGCTCTATGGAGATAAATCCCGGAATATTGTCCAACTCTGGTCTTAATGTCTTTGCTATGTTCAGGTACTCTTCTTTTTTTCCCTCTTTGGGAACTACCTCAAATATTACTGCTATCATATCTTCTTTTTTATTAAATGAGAAATCGCCGCAATATTTGGATGCAGCTACTTGACCTAAATATTATAAATGACCAGCAAATCATTTGTCCAATAAAGGTTGAATAATTTGAAGGTTCTATCTTAGACAGCAACTTATATATTTTGATTGCCAAGTCAATTGCTTCATTCCTTCCGATGTAAATTTATCTTAAAAAAAGACTTTCTTTATCATCCAGTTTGAATAAAGCGGATAGTCCAGATGCTTTTATCCGGCATATGATTTAAACGAGGCGCATATGAAGTTCTTATAATTTTATACTCTAAAAATAAAGCCCTTATGGTTAAATAAGGGCTTTGTTTGCTTTTAAAATAGATGAGATTAAATTTGACTAATTTGCATGTTGCTCTACTAATCCTAAATATACGGATTGACTGTCCTGAGCTGGATCACCGACCAGAATAAAAGAATAATAGTGATTTTCAGCTAATTTAATTTGCTCACGTGTTGCGAGCGTCTTACCTGCTTTATTTTTAGCAACTACTGTGAAAGTGCCACTTTTTTGTGCGATAAAACCTTCATTTGCAGTCACAGATTGCTGTGTTTCTTTAGCACGGTCGGTCCATGCTGCAGGCGCTGCTTGATCTCCGATGTGAAGCGTTACTTGATCACTACCTTCAGAGAAATTAAAAAAGCGTAATCCAGATTCTGTTTTTTTGATCTCTTTGTTGACGCGGTCTGTCGTAATTGCCTGTACTGGCTTTAATTTACTTCCGTAAAGAAAAGAACTATAAATGGTACTGTCTTTAACCACAATCGTACTATCGATCAAATTACCTTCTCCTGCAGTAATGGTTATTTTGCGTGATCCAGGATATAGGTGTACTTTACTCTGCGATTTATATAACAGCGGAAAATTAGGATTTTGAAGGATATTTCGGTCTGCATAATACAGTACAGCCTTTGCTCCACTATATCCATTTACCATGGTAAATAAAGCTGCTGGTACAGGTTGATGATCGTCCTTATCTTTGCTGCAACTGGTCACAAAAATTCCTGCAGTAACAACAGTTATTAAACTTAGTAATCTTAAGTATTTTTTCATAATATGTTAACTTAAATCTTATATTTAAAAAATACACATTGCGCTAGTGTTATCATAATAAACGGGGGTGCAACAGTTAGTGCTACATATTGTATAAAAAAATTGCGTGATTACGGTATGACGGATTATTTTCGCATATCTTTTATTGGGGCATTTTTAAAATATCGTTTTCCATCTTTTGCACCATCCCAGACATTAGTGATACTGTGAATTTTAACAGGAGCTTCTTTTTCAAGGCGAATTAATTTTCTACAAACTTTTCTAAAAGTTCTATTCCATCTTCTCTTATCTTGTTTCTCTGTCTTTGCGTTTGTAATTCCAAATATTTTCGTTTTCCGGACTGATCTTGACATAATTTTACAAATTAAAACAAATGTGTTAATATCATCTCTTGAGACCGAATTGAATATGGTTTACCTTGGTAAGGTTTGAATAAAATTGTCGATAACGTTTATCCTTCCCACAAATTAAGAAATTCTATTAAATTGTACCGTAAATGTAGAGCCCTGACCAAGTTCGGATTGCACCTGTAATTGACCTTTATGCATATCAATAATCCGCTGAACAATAGAAAGTCCAATACCATGTCCATGCTGACCTGGCGAAGATGCTGATTGGTAAAAAAGTTCGAAAATATGTGGTAAGTCTTCTGACGAAATGCCTCTTCCCTTATCACAAACCTGTACAATAGCTATCCCTTCATGGTATATAATATCTACTAGACAGTGTTTATCTGAACTGTATTTACAGGCATTTTCGATTAAATTAGCAAAAGCTACTTTAAGTAAATAGGCATTTCCCATGACCAAAATTTCTTCTTGATCCTCTGCATTATGCAACAGGTCATAATTAAAAGATATGCTAACACGGTAATCTTTATCTTTATCCTGGACCATAAATTTTGATTCTACAAGAATTTCATCCAGTCTCAAAGAACTAAAGCTAACTTGTGAACTATCATAATTGGCACGGGCAAAGTCCAATAAGGAACTGGATAATATTGTTGCTTCCTTAGCATCTAATAAAGCGGTATCAATAGAATGCTGATAATCTGCTAAGGTTGTATTTAGCTCTTTTGCGAGTTCGAGTTCTGCAATCATAGCTGATAAGGGAGTACGAAACTCATGGGATATAATGGAAACAAAATGCCTTTGGTTGTTAAACGACTTTTCTAATCGATTGAATGTTCCATTAAAGGTATCAATTAATTCAGAGAGCTCATCCTTTGCTTTTCGATAATATACCCTTTTACTAAGATTATGTTCGGAGACATCCCGTATTTCATTAATAATATGTTTGATGGGTTTTAAAATGTACTGGGCAAAGAAAAAAGAGGTTATAAATATAAAAATAATGGCAACAAAATAAATACTGATGAGGAGCTGCTTCAAACGTTGCATATGGGCATAACCTGTCTGGTCGTATGCATGTCCAATAAGATAGTATTGTTTACCCTGAAAAGGATAATGCATGCCCATAAAGAGCTCATCGCCCTGATTCCAGGTCATAAAATTTTTATTCCGAATCTTTTCTAATATGGCACGATCATAATGTTGTTCGCCAACATCAACAAAGAGCTCTTTAAATTGATTGTCAAAAACTGTTATCTGCGCTTCATTTATCTTTTTTTTATTTTGTTCATGAATCTGACGCAGTTGCGTTTCACTGACTTTGGCATCAAAAATAAATTCAGCACGCCAGGTAATTTTATACCGCAAGCGGTCTATAAATTCTTCCTCTCTATTTTTTTCAGAAAAGAAATAGATACTGTAGGCGAAAAGAAATAGTATCGCCGCAGAGAATAACGTTAATACTAAGGAAGTACGAGAAGCTATTTTCATTCTTTATTTGATAAAATAAAACCATGCCCCGATTTGTTATGAATGAGTTTAGTAATAAAGTCTTTATCAATTTTTTTCCTGAGATAATTGATGTAAACATCAATGTAATTGGTTCCGGTATCAAAATTCTTTCCCCATACATTTCTAGCAATCTCATCACGGCTCAATAACGTTTCTTGATGCCGCATAAAAAATACAAGTAAGTCAAATTCTTTGGGAGTCAATTTAATATCGATGTGATCGCGACTCACATTTTTACTTCTCAAATTAAGTGTTAAAGAATCATAATTTAAAGATTCATTATTTTCCCAACTGCCAAACTCTTTATTTCTTTTTAAAACAGCTGCAATACGGACATATAATTCGCGAAGATCAAAAGGTTTTACCATATAATCATCTGCACCTGCATCAAATCCTGCAATTTTTTCATCGATTTGACCTAGGGCTGTCAACATGATAATCGGGATTTTAGGATAAGTGCATTTCATACGTTTGCTCAATTCTATACCACCCATACGAGGAAGCATGATATCAATAATAAGAAGATCGTAATCTAACAACTTTATTTGTTTTAAAGCTGATTCAGCATCAAGCGCAATACTTACCTGATAGTTTTGACTCTTTAAACCTTTTTGCAATACCGCACACACACGTTCATTGTCTTCTACAACTAATACCCTCATATTAACAAATGTAGATACTTTTTAAATAAAAATAAATTTTGAAATCTCAGATAAATAGTGACATACAATTGCTTTCCTTGATGTACTTAACAGCAAGGAAAGCAAAAGTTAATGATTCATTTGATTAGTGATCTGAGACAAACAGATCGTCAGCTCCATCTTGTATTGGTATATATAAACGTTCCCAGCTTTTCGAGTGTACCATTTCCCAACTATGACCTTTACCTTTTAAATCTTCAGCAAGTAAGATAACACCTGGCTTGATCAAAAATGTAGAACCGTCACTCACCTTAAAGCGAATATTGCCTTTTAATGTTACGACGTATTGACGTCTTGGAGCTGGATGTGCATTTCTCTCCCAATCTTCGGTCTTATTGCTCGACCAAAAAGTGGTTGTACTCGCGTGTTTCAAGGTTGGAATATAGCCTTTTTCAAAAGTACAAGTTCCATCTGCATTATTGATTAATCGAATAGCAGGCATTTTACCTTCACCTTCTTCAACTTTTACCGATCTGATGTTTCCATGATTTTCCTTAGCATGTAAAGATGGAGCAATAAATGCTAAACAGAAAAATAGTACTGTTTTCGAGATAATTTTCATTTTTATTAATTTTAAGATCTATTATTTTTTTACAAATTTTCAAATACAGTGTCATGAACCATCATACGGTCAAAATAGGGCTTGTACTTAGCCACCAAAGCGAGATGTTGTGGTAATTTGCCGTACGCTTCAAGCTCCTCGAGACTATCAAATTCCATAGCTGCATTATAGGTAAAGCTATTATCTAAAACCGTACGTGGACTTGAAGCAGCTGGTTTGCCATAACGCACATTTTTGACATATGGCAATTTTTTAAGTCCTTCAAAAAATTCTTTAAATTCTTCAACTTGCGTTACTGAAAGCTCAGGTTTTAACCAAAAAAGTAAATAATGAAAAAACACAGGTTTCTTTTTTTTATGATCAGCAGCTAATAAGGTAGAACTTGTAACGCCTAAGACGCCAACTGTTCCTAATGTTTGTATGAAATTTTTCCTTTTCATGTTATATATTTAATTAAAATCAATTCGATATTTAAGAATAAATGCCCATTTATGATCTGTTACCAAACTTTCGTTTACCGCATTCGAATTATAAATTGGTCTATTTTGTGCATCAAAAGTCAGGCGACTACTATTTCCGTGAAATAATAGCGATATTCCGGCATCGTATATTGCACTATTATCTTTTAAAGCATTGTAGTTTGCAAATTGTACGGAGACTGCTGGCTGTAGTTGCAAGTTGTGATTATTGCGACTGAAATAAGGTAATGTACCTCCTATTTGGGCATAAAATGTATTACCCGTTCCCGCAGTAGGTAATGCATTTCCGGATCCATTTAAACTTGCATTCGCTGCAACTATTCCCGTAGCTGGATTATTTGTTCCAGAGAACCGGATATAATTAGGGCCATAGTCATTATGCATGGCCATAGCATATGCACTGATAGAAGTTCCTTTTTCCTTATTAACAGGAGCATCATAGAAGACATCAAGAGCAACACTTTTCAAATCATCATTTTGTATTGCTTTATCAGCATCTAAATGCCATAATGCATTGTGCATATATTCAAAACCTCCACCTACGCTTAACACCTTTTTCTTTCCTAGATATGTTCCTGCATTAAAAGGTGTTTCATTATTTTCCTTGTCAAAAAAGGCATATCTAAAATAGCCGGATACATCTTTGCGGGCTTCATTTTTACTGAATTTAGCAACATTCAATGCTGGATCTGCAGTCGTAGCGGTATAGGGATCAGCAAGGACTAAGCGATAATCAAATCGTCCCAATTGACCTTTAATATAAGCACTCATCTCACGAACAGTCATATCGGTAATGCCGGTGTTTGATGTAGCATATAGAGGTAGATCATAGAGCAAAGTTGCTTGCGGGCCTGTTGTAAAACGGGATAGTCCTCTCCAGGTCGAACGTCCGGCACCTATTGCAAGCTTTGGACTAAAGCTATATTCTGCATACGCATCAAGTAAATCCATATAGGTGTTATTTTTACTGTTCACATTAACATTTGTAGGCCCCATCTGTAATACGAAATATAAATTTTCAGTTGGTTTATACGTCATCTTGGCACGAATGCGACGAAGGGACAAATCGGACACACTACCTACCGGCTCATTATTAACAAGACTGCCTGGATTTAATTGTGTATAACGTGCCCAAAGTTCTGCATAGCCACTGAAGCTAACATAACGGGTATGCTCCTTATTTAGATAGTGTATGAGTTTTGGATTTCCAAAATCATTTGTCTGCGCATTACTTGTATGTATACCAGTTAGACCTACGGTCAACAACAACGACGCTAATAGCAGCTTTTTATTCATGATAATCTGTCTTTAATTTGATTCTTTTGTTAAGACAAATTTAGTTTGGAATATAGAGGCAAATAATTAGAAATCTATTAGAAATATGAATTAATAAGGTGCTTTATATAGGCATTGCAAAGATTTATGTATTCAGATAAATCTTTATTTAGGTTTTTTACAAAAAACGAATAATACACTTTGAGAAAAAAACGTTAAATTTTAATGAAATTGAAAAAAAATTTAATCTTCGAGCTCCTTGATTTTTTAGTAGATCTGTAAACAAATCTATTAGGACTCTCATAAAATGAATAGGGAAACGCTAAGATGATTAAAGAATTGCTTTCAGGCCTTACGTATTGAACAAAAGTAAAGTGATGCTACTCGCTGCATTAAGGGTTACAAATTTTAGATGATTTGGTGATATATACTATATTTGCACTTATACCATTGGATAGTAGCATGATAGAAATGGGTCAAATAATCCTAATTTTGGTAAAGGGATTCACGAGTAGACATGCTCACTAAATGCTTAAAGATGATAAAAATTTGTTTACTAAAATTAATGTTCCTACTAAATATGGTAGCGTATGGACAAATGAAAAATACATTTGAAATGAAAAACAGCTTTTTATTTAATGAATTTTGGTCATGGTCTAAAGGCCCACTCTTTAAAAACTTTTATTTTGCTGATGATGGAAGTTTTGTCTACAACAATGGATATTCTGGTGGTATATGGTCTGTAAATACCAGTGAAGGAACGTACACCTACGATCCCTATATAAAAGAAATTAGGCTGCGTGTAAACAAGAAGTATAGCAGCGGACTAACTGTCTCTAAAGAAGAAACTCCGAGCAAATTAACGTTGAAAGACTTTAACGATACCAGAGTAGCGGTATTATTTGGAAATGATCACTTGAATGTAATCGAAATGGGAAGAACCGTTGGGTTAACAACAGACCAATACTGGTTCAAAGGTCCGAATTCATCGCATGATTTAATTCAGTTTACAACATTTGGCCAAGCTACTATAATACAGGAAACAGATGTTAAAAGAACGTATTTCTGCCATTACCATATTTATGATCATCTTTTGCTTTTGGAAATTAACAGCATGACTACAGAAGAAGATGGTAAAGAAAAGAAAATTAAAACGTTTGCACCTGCATCTAAGACTTTCCTAAAGATCGATATTCATAAAGAACTTGTAAGGGTCGAGAAAATGGACTTAACAAAAGTTATTGACGGAACACGTAACTGGCAATTTCGCAATCAGAAATTTCATATAGAAAATATGGTCTTAACAGAAAATGAAATACTATTGGAGGAATTCAACAGGGTTGTTAAGCAGTAAAAAAATGAGCACTTCCTTAGTACTTTGGGTAATTTCAATATTGGATAGCATAACGCTTCTCTATAATTTTGATGAATACTCAAGGAATACCAATCCTACCCCAAGCCTCCTTGTTTTAAAACTGTTGAGATAGGTGAATTTTAGAAAGAAAGTAGCCCACCTTAATATTCATCAGATAGGCGTACAAACTCTTCACTCCAATTGGTGCCTACTTTGTGTCCCAGTCTAACGATAACCAAGTTTTTTTGTGGATTCACATAAATATATTGTCCAAGGATACCCCGCGCCATAAAATCGCCATTCTGTGTAGGCAACCACCATTGGTACTGATAGTTTTTAGAGCTTCCACCGGTACTGTCAACTCGTGTAGATTCCTTCACCCAATCTGCGGGAACCAACTGCTTTCCTTCCCAATTCCCCTGATGAAGATACAACCGTCCCAATTTTGCAAAATCACGTGCCCGCGCATTCAGGCAACAAAAGGTTTTCTCTATACCGTCTTTCTTTTGATCGATACTCCAGGAGGCAGCATACTCCATCCCTACTGGTTGCCATATCTTTTCTTGCAGATAATCAGTAATTGATTTTCCTGCTAATGCATGGTCCAGCACCAACCCTAAAATCTGGGTATTACCACTCGCATAGGCAAAGCGGGTTCCGGGCTCTGCTTCCAGCTTTAGATTCTCGGTACTCTTGCGCAAACCAAGGCCATAATAAAATGTGGCGACTTCTCCAAAAGGATTGAAGTAACCTTCATTAAATTTAAGACCTGAAGTCATTTGTAGCAAATGCTCTATCGTCACCTTATCAAATCCATTTTTTGCCATTTCAGGGACATATTTACTTACCGGATCTTGAACAGAACTGATAAGCCCGTCGTCAATGGCACAACCGATGAGCATCGAAGTAACGGACTTAGCCATAGAAAACGAAGGCACAATTGAAGCGGTATCATAGTCATCAAAATAACGTTCATAAAGAATACTATCATTGCGGATAACCAAAAAAGCGACAGATTTTGTCTGATCTAAAAAATTATCAAACGAAAGCTCTACTTCTTCATATATTCTATTGCTCGGAACCGATTCCTTACTTGCAGTATAGAAAGTAAAAGGCTTTGTAGAAGCTTGTAGCTCACGGGTGGGAAAAATTTTGTAATCATCAATGTCTGCAAAATTATACCATATGAAACGACCAAATTTACAACTTGACAACATGGTCAGCATACAAATTGCCATAAAAATGAATACAAATTGATTTCTGTTCATATAGAAGGAATTTAAAGGCGAAAACAGTTAATTATCTAATATACAACTTACTTACTAAAGACCAAATCGTATTGAAACTTATTTAAAAAAGACTTCAGTTAAAAATATATTTGGCCAACAAAGGAAAAGGATTAGCTCATTTTTGTCCATCAAAGCTTCAATTTTTAACGTCGGATATTTAGTATCCAAACGAATTTAAAGCTTTAGCTTTGCTTCAATCTGCAGATTTCTCTTTTCAATTTCCTCTAACATATGCATGATTTCGATAACAAAGGGATGACTAACAATTGAAATAACAGGTTTTTGGCCTAACTCATTAATACAATAGAAATCCAATAGCTGCAATAAACTTCGAATTGTACCGACAGTGCCCTGCCAATAATAAAAGTTTTCTTTTTTATGATTGATATTGCTTAATACCACATCTTTATTTATAATCAGTGATAAAGGCTTATCAATATTATCTTGTACGTAACTAATTAATAATTCCCCCTCTTCATTTTTATCAGCCGCCAAAAATAAACCAATTGCCTTACGTCTTTCTTTATTTAGAAATATACACATCGAAAGCTGAAGTTGATCTACTAACTTTTTAGTATAAAATGATCCTAAGATTAAATCACAATTATTATCCATCATCAAAAAACAACTTTGTAATCCTGTTCATTATAATGTAACAACCACAAAAATAAAGCTTTAAATCAATAATGCAATAGAATACTCTCGAATAAGGGAAAATTAATGTTTAAAAAGTTCATGATGACTATGTTTTCATATATAGAAACAACTTGATTTATTGGAATCCGTACTTTTAGCTACGTCTCAAAAGAGTGGAAATATGATTTTAAAAAATACAAATCGATTTATAGTGAAATTGTATTAACGACAATTAAATTTGATTTTCTTAACTTTTTCCAATGGAAACGAAAATAGTCTCCAGCATTTCAGAATTCAATAATGAACTTAAATTGCAAGGTTTTGCAGCATTTCAAATTGATGATGACAGTAATGCTAAGCGTTTATACGGCCACAAGTAGAACAAGATATTACCGAAAGACTTGCTTGTGATGCCACATAATATTTGACCGCATATTAAAATCATCAATAAAAAACTACTTTAAATGCCTCTGACCAACTATTAAAGAAAACTCGATGAATGAAGGAAATAGATTGATGTAATTCTTTCAAATATTTTCAAACTATTTTAGGCAACAGGTGTTCTTTTTATAAGAAACAATAACAAACATACTTTCCCAAAAAAGTGTAAAATGATAAATGACGGTAGTACAGTAATAAATCCAATTGACCCATAATCTTTTGGATGACGAAACAAAAAAGAGGAAACGATAAGAAACACAAAAATTACTGTGCAGTTAAACGCCAAGATAAAGGGTCTAATGAAAATTAGACCCTTTTGATGTTTATGAAGGGCATATACTTTTCATTAAAGATAGCCATTACTAAAAAAATTATGGTTCTCCTTATGGATTTGATGCATAGTAATCCCAGATCTCCTTCGAAATTGCTGCAATTACATTTATGCCTCTTTGTTGGGGCGCCTTAAAATCAGAGACAAATACTGCTATTGCGAGATGTTGACCATTGGGTAATGTGATAATACCGATGTCATTAAATGCAGCCATTATCCCGTCTTTGTTAACTCCTGACGCACCCGTTTTATGAATTAATTCAGCTGTTGGTGGTAGAAGAACTGTAATTCTTTTGCCCCAATCAGGCAATTCTCTCATTATCTCGATAAGAAAATCGTTGCTCGTTTTTGAGAGTAATTGCTGGTTATATAAGAGCTGCAGCAATTTAATCGCTCCTGCAGGTTTGCACCAATTTTTATATTGTAAGGCCCAATCTTTTTCCATCTCTCCTTCGGTATAGACGATCGAGATATCTTTTACACCTGCATGATGGAGATATTGATTTACCGCAACTGGGCCACCAGCGACTTTTGTATATAGAAAATCACAGGCATTGTTATCACTCTTTGAAACGGCATAAGTTAACAGATCAGCTAAAGTGACATCAAGATCCTGATTAGGGAAATCTTTTACCATCGGACTCCATGTGTTGGTATCCAAAGATGCTTTCGGCATATGAAATTTATCACTGAGTTTCAGTTCGCCCTTATCTACCTTATCTAGAATAGCAAAAGCAAGCGGAAACTTGAAAACACTCATCATTGGATACTCCTGGTTCCCGTTTATGATGAAACCACTTTTAAAATCCATTCCCTGTACCCCTACTCCGATATTTCCTCCAGTAGTATCTATAATTTGTTTTATCCTTTCTTGAAGTTGCTGAATAGACTTCTTTTGTTGACCGAGCATCAGCTGTGGAATAAACAATAGTACAACTAAAATGTACTTCATATTTTTGAAATTGACCATAAAAGTAAAAGTATAAAAAACGAATAAATGTTGGTTTAGTATGTGTGAAAATTTTTAAGGATAAACTTTTCAGCAAACTTACTGTCTTCCACCCCCTTGAAATAACAAACAAAACCATTCTTCTCAAGTAATTTTCTTGATGCCTGATTCTCTGGATCGATAATGGCAATCACATCCATGCCTGGGAATGAATTATTAGCTTTATGGACGAGCCGTTGTAGAATTGCTGATCCATAACCCATTCGCCAAAATTCTCTCTTAAGAAGATATCCTATTTCAAGAATTGCAGCATCGTATTTATAGCATTCCAATGAACAATTTCCTATAAATTCGTTTTTCTGATTAACTACCTTAAAAAATCCTAAACTTTCCTCTACAGCATTGATTTCAAGCATTGCGTCAAACTGTAATCTAGCCTCGATTTCCTCCCACTCGATTCCAGTTATGTATCTCATTGTCTCCAAATCACTGACCAGTCTTTTGAAATAATCAAAATCTGCTGCTACATATTTGACTAAGGTTATCTGCATATTTTATATTTCTAAAATGAAAACTCCGCGCATGTGGCTTTTCTACTTTAACTTTCATAAAACTTATCGACGCGTGTTGTAGGGACTGATCTTATTAGACAGCGGGCCACATATAATGACCCGCTGCTTATATACTATATTAATTTTTGAATTGATATAAATTAAATATCTTCGAAAATTAACGATCAGACATTGTCTTTTGTTGAAGGTCATCATACATACACTGATAGACTATTGTTGGAAGATTATTCTTCGAGGATTCAGAAATGACATAATGTGTTAGCGATGCCAGCTCTGTTTGTGGTTTTTTATTGATATAGTCTGTATGCATAGATGATGTCGCATCATAGGGCATCTGTTCCATTTTGTATAACGTTTCATTCACAATATCTTTTGAAACCACAATTCCTTTTCGTAGTGCTAAGGCTTCAACTTCTTGAATAAGCCTAATAACAGCATGCCTTTTTTCTGGATCTTCCATAACTTGACCAATCGAGCAATCGTAATAAGAGGTAGCCGTCGCCATAGAAGATATAAATATGAACTTATCCCATATTATTTTTTCTATTTTATCTGAATAATTCACATGGATATCGGCTTTTTGAACAAGATCATGTAACCTTTCTAGCCGTACATCATGTTCTCCATCTAATCCAAAATTCATCGTGCCCCATTTCCCCGTTACTTCAATAACTCCGGGCGCTTTCAAACGAGATACAATATAGGCGCAACCATCGACAACTAAATTATTTGGATAGTATTTCTTAATACGCTCTTTACTGTCGACGCCATTCTGCAGTGGTATAAAAACTGTGCTTGGGCCCACACATGTATGTAACGAACTCACTGTCTCTTCAAGATCATACGATTTGGTGCATAGGAATATATAATCCATCGTATTGAACTCTTCCACCTGATCCGAAGCTTTATAAGGTTTGATTGTAAAGGTCTCTTTTTCCAAAACAACAGTTAATCCCTGTTGCTGTATTTCGTTAAGGTGATTTCCACGTGCCAAAAAATTAATATGAATATCGCTGTTTTCATACTTTCGTGCTAACATGGCACCGAAATATCCGCCTACTCCGCCTAATCCCACAATTAATATATGCTGTTCCATTGTTTGTTTAACTATGTTTATCAATAAAAATAATCAAAAGTGAATATAAACTAAGTTTTGTCAATTTTATAAATAAAATCAAAGTATAGAAAAAGAGCTTATGAATTGTAAATTTCATAAGCTCTTTTCTATTCATTTCTATTTTAGTATTGATCTCTTTAACTATTTATAATAGTTTATCAAAAAGACCCCATAGCCTTCATTATCCAGAACCAACTCTCCATCTTTTAAGATACTACCATCTTTACCTAGAATTGACATCTGATATTTTGCTCCAGGTATTCCCCCGTCGATGGATACGGAAAAGCCTGCTCCTCCCACAGCATCTATCAATGTTACTGTCTTTTGCCAAGGAACGCTAACAATCTCTTCATAGTTATCTGGAATATTGTAAGGGTCTGTAATTGTAGGGGTATATTGAACTTGTGCCGTTGTGGCAGGTCCCTTTAAAGTGTAAGTGATCTGATAGCTTGATGAATCTGAATCAGATTCTTTTGAACAACTGCCGCAAATAAAACTAACGACACACACCATCAAAAATATTTTAATAGCTCTTTCCATATAAAGTTTTCTCTTTTAAACCAAATATCATACCAACGAAGCCATATATGTATTTTTATAATTAACCCGGAGATGGTAAGTTATCTGCATGAAAAGGCTATCAAAGCAATTTCTCTAGGAATAAAGATATACTGATTAATGAAGGTAATGCCGTACTTGTTGATATCATTACCCATACATTTCATCTAAACTATAGGACACTTCGATATAATGCCAAAAGAAAGGAGATATTTTTATTGTATGTATTCTTTAGAGTTGTTTATTACTTAGGAAGGGGTTACATTTTGGTCAAGGATTTTTTTTCCTTATCATACCTATATTCGTAACTCTTCTCTTCATCAGATGGTTGTCCTCTAAATAAATTCTTATTTCCCCAGTTGGGAGTTAATTTTAAAAAACTTGGTGCGATGATCCAGTTTCCATCTAAACCAATAATTCCAAATAATTCGGTCTTTTTATCCTGTGCGACAGCGCAAGCACATCTTTCATAAAAGGTTTCAGGCACTCCATCAGATTGGTCAACGGAATTACGTAAATAGTGCTTTCTGTCTACTTGTGTTTTATCCCAAAATACGATAGATGCTTTCTTAAAATCAGAAACAAAATATTCAGTTAGAAACAAAGAGTTCTCCTTGCGCTGTAAGTCTGCAATAATCCGCTCATATGAAAACTTATTATAAGCTTCTGCACATGTAATTTTATCATTCTCAAGTTGTGTTATGGCATTTTTAATACCTGCTATATAAGGTCTGAGGTACTCACTTTTATAAGCAGCTCCGTTTCCAGACATCACTTTTGACAATTTGTGGCCCTGTGCATTTTCTGCTTCAATTTTTATGACATGCCGCATAGATTCAGGAACTTTGACGCGTACATATCCATTGCCATAGTGTACGATTTCGATTTGCCCTGCAGAGGTCTGTATGGTTTGTCCTGCTGTACTAATTTCATAAATAATTTCCTTGCTTAAATTGGTCTCCATACTATAATCAAAGCTTTTGATTGGTTTTGTGCCTTTAAGTACCAACGTTTGATGACCAAAGTGCGGGGAAATTATTTTATCAACCGAAATGTCTTCGCCCCCTTCGATTGTTCCATCTAAAAAGTATATTTTTTTTACTTTAAAAATTGCATCAGGGATGTTATCTACGAAATCTAAGGTAAAATTATATCCATCTCCAAGGATATTGGATATATTAAATCGATCAAACCGGACTTCAATTAATGTATTAGGATATACATATTTTGTTATTGGCGGATATCCTTTGGGAAAAAAATAGCTTTCGTCTATCTTGCTATCATTTTGCGTCTGATCTTGCAGATCACTAAAATTAGCCCGTAAATCTCGGAGATCCAAGGGTTCATATTTATCGGCATGCAAGAAGTTATCAAGCAACAGTAGATTATCATTGAGCATATCAAGACATTCCTGCTTGGATTGACCATTTGAACAATTACTGCTGGTTAGAAAAAAAAGTATAATAATTATTTGATATATTCTTTTCATCTTTATCTTTCTAAATTTTTAATGATCTAAACTTTTGGTAATTTATTGTTACTGGCTCAGATATAATCCTTAACAAGGACTAAATTAATGTATGAAATGATAAAACAAGAAGTTATTTACAATACGTTTTATCCCTTTTACAATTTGATCAGGTTTACTTGTTTACACTTCACGCTCATTGCACTCCAATTCCCATAATCCTTTTGAAGGAGTATGTCTTTTGATCGTAACCAGCCATCGTGAAGTTGATTAAACTGCTCTTAAACAATATCTGATGGAGTCAGATTAATAAAAAATGTAATTTAGTCAACCTAACTAGAAAACGAAATGTATAACAACAGTGTCCGAGTGCAAATCATCTTTTTTTTCAATATAATGATTTGCACTTTTTCCCATGCGCAAACACATTTATTTAACGAAATGTCTATTGATAGCACCAAGTTCTCAGAGACTAGAAATATACTCAGCGCATTACCGGTAGAGATATTTCAAAAAAAAGTATTTACAAATGAAAGTACTAAAATCCCGTATCGGTTCCTTTTTCCGAAGAACTTTACTACAACTAAAAAATATCCGCTTGTAATTACATTTCATAATTCTTCAAGACAAGGCAATGATAACGAAAATCAATTGGAACATTTAGCTCGAACTTGGGTAAGGGATGATATCTTTGACAAATTTAATTGCTTTGTATTAGCACCTCAATTTGAACAACGTTCCTCTACATATTTACAAAATTCGGAAGGGATGCTGTTAGCTAGTCCATCAAAAGATGCTATTCAAATTTTGACACTGATTAAAAAACTAGAGAAGGAACATCCAAATATTGACTTAAATCGAATTTATCTAATTGGCTATTCTATGGGCGCATCGACAGCTCAAAATTTGATCAACCTAGCCCCTGAAAAATTTGCAGCAATAGTTTCTATAGCCGCTGTTCCTGACTTATCTAATCTTCATAAACTAAAGCATAAAAATATTTGGTTAATTCATGGAGAAAAAGACACAAGTAATCCATACATCGGAAGCGAAGTATTATATAAAAAATTAGACGGTAATGCCAAACTTGTTTTCACAACGTTTAAAAATCTAGATCATAACAACATTGTAATCCCTTATTTACTAACAGATGAACTTCAGAAATGGTTATTCAGTAAACAGCTATAGATTTCAGGAAATAGAACTGTTTTCATTGCATTGTCTATAGCTCCTCTAGTTGTTCTGTTTTAAGTCCTCAGCAAAAAATTATAGCTGCCAGCTGTTTGGAAAAGCATAAAATAATCCTTTTTATCAATTTTGATAGATATCCAGTTCAAAAAAGAATGTAGAACCTTTTCCTAATTCACTTTCTGCCCAGATCTTTCCTCCATGCCGCTCAATAATTTCCATGCTGAGATATAACCCAATACCGAATCCCGAAACAGTCGTATTGCCCACTCGGTAATATCTCTCAAAAAGCCTTGATAAATCTTCCTGTTTTATGCCGATGCCCTGGTCAGATACCATAACCCTTGCACTTGTACCAATTTGCTCAACAGTTACCCAAATATCACTAGCTGCTGGTGAATACTTGACTGCATTTCCGATCAGATTGTTAAACACCTGTGCTATTTTCTGCCGGTCGGCATACACTGGAATTTCTTCGTCACTCAATTTGGCTGTGATTTTATTATTCGGAAATAGAATGCGATATTCATCACAAGTTTCCTTAAATAATCCACGAAGATCAAATGTGGATTTTTCTATGTGCATCTTTCCAGATTCCAGACGTGATACGTTTAAAAAACCATTTGTCAAGGAGGTCATTAGCCGGACTTGTTTTAATGAACGCTCTAGCGCATGTTCGGCGAATGTTAAACCATCATCCTGCTTTAACTTCAACTGTAAGATCTGGAGATAACCGTTTAAGGATGTAAGCGGGGTTTTTAATTCATGGGAAACCATACCAATGAAATCATTCTTCCGCTGCTCCTCTTCTTTGATTGCCTGAATATCTGTGGTAGAGCCGACCCACATGATCAACTTACCCTGAGCATCGAGTACAGGAGAAGCTACATTAATGTGCCAGATGTACTGACCATCTTTATTCTTAAACCGCATCTCCGAAATAAAGGGAACTCCGGTTTTGGACGCTTGTAAAAGTCCTTGCTGAAAACTCTCAAGCTCATCGGGGTGCAACATCTGAAAATATCCGAAATCGCGGAGATCTTCGAAGCTCAACCCTGAAAAATCGAGCCATCCCTGATTGAAAAATGTTACTTCTCCGTTTGGAAGTGCATTGGATATTTTAACAGGAACAAGATCAGATAACTTGCGAAAATGCTGCTCGCTGATCTCTAGTGCTTTTCGTGAATTTACCTGCTCGGTTACATCAACTGCTACAATTACAATATCAGAAACGTTATCATTCTGATCAAAAATAGGCTGGTATACGACATTGAAAAATAATTGTTTTAATTTTCCTCCATGTTCAAGCAATGCTGGTATTTCATTGGCATAGAATGGTTCTCTTGTTGCAAATACATTATCCAATATTTCAAGAAAAGGCTGACCATCAAGTTCAGGTAATGCCGACGCCAATGGAAGACCCACAATTTCTCTGGTCTTACCCCAGACATCAAGTATTTTATCATTAGCGGTCTCCACGATCAGTGTTTTACCCTGAAGCACACCAATTGCCACGGGTGCCTCTTGAATGAGAAACTTAAATCTGGATTCACTTTGAGCAAGCAGTTCATTTGTTGCTGTAAGCTCGTTTGCGTATTGCTCCAACAGCTTTCTTGCGTGAACGCGGTCCGTAATTTCGAAAGACATCACCAACACACCATTTCTATTTCCATCTAGATCCGATAAGGGCTGATAGGTATAGTCTACATAGGTTTCTCTGATCGATCCATCAGCGTTTGTGAAAATAACCGGACTTTCCTTCACATCGATCACCTGCCCTGTTTCCATGACCTGACGAAGCTGACTTGCAAATGGTTGGTCGGCAAGATCAGGAAGGATTTCAAGAAAGGGTTTACCGACGACTTCTTCTCTTGTTTTCTTCCAATAAGCAAGATTGGAGTCATTAATCATTTCTACAACGAGATCAAATCCCCGGATCACGACGACAGAAGCTGGTAGCATATCCAGTATCTGTGCCATGTTATTACTTTCTTGTTTCGCTTTTCTTCTGCTGTGAACGAACGCGGTCACTTCGAAAGCAAAATTAAAAACCCCGTCTACTTGTCCGTTAGAATCAAACCGGGGAACATAACTAAAATCGAAATAACGCTCTGTTGTCGGTCCATCTTCTTCTTTTGAAATAGCGACTAAGCGATCACGAAAAGAAACAGGAAGACCTGTTTTAAAGACATCGGTTAAAGCTTGTGCAATATCGGTATCAACAATTTCCGGAAGAGATTCGAAAAACGGGCGGCCAACAAGTGAGCGGCCTGGCAACATGGCCTGATAATTGGGATTTACAAATTCTATTAATAGATTCTCACCAGTCATGACACTAATCCCAACAGGTGAATGAAGGAAATAATCGTGCAGACGGTCACGATCTATTTTCATTGCATTATTAAAAGCGGTATCTTTTTCACGTTCCATTACCTCTTTCGTATTTTCCTGAACCCAGATCGCTACCTTATGCACTTTACCGTCAAGATCTACCATAGGTGCATAAACAAATGTTACATAAATAAGATCCTGCTTACCATTTCGCATAAGAATCATTGGCACCTGATCGGCATGATAGGCCTTATTATCGGAAACAACATGACATAAAATATCCTCATATTGCTCCCTCACTTCTGAAAAGGTTTCCCAGTAAGATTTACCGATTAAATCCTCTTCCCTTCTACCTGCGATCTGGAGAAACTTCTCATTGGCTAATTCGGCGATAAAACCGTCCGAATTGAGAATACAAATTCCAGATGGTGCAGTGTCTACCAAGGCTTTTAGTAGATGTTTATCATTAAAATTCATTCATTACAAAATAAAATACGAAAGTAGCTGATTGTCGCGCAGGAGATGTATCAAAAACTTGCAATTATGCTATAGTAAAGTCCAAAAGCCTGCCCTTCTTAGGCAAATAATATAAACGGTCAATGTCAAAAAAACTGCTATGCTATGTTCTGCTGGTCAAAAATATCATGAATATCTTTATTGTAGAACTATAAATAAAAAATTAATGAAATATACGTATTTATACCTTTACCGCACGTTTTAATTCGTATTATAGCAGTACGAGCAGGGTGGCGCTTAAAATGATTTCATTTTTATTTCTTAAATTTACTCTCTGTTTCTGATTGAAATAATATTCTGAAAGAATAAGCTTGTAAAAAAATCTAATTCCTCCTCGATATTAAATCAAAATAACAATAATATATTATTGAACGTTTTTAATAGCTCTTATGGAATTTTTAGATTGTGAAGATGAGAAAATTACACTATGTGGTCTGATCCAGGATCTCGGTTTTCTATTTGTATTCAATAACAATAAAAGATGCATAGCTGCTAGTGAGAATGTTACTTTACTGTCTAATACTCCTTTAGAAAAATATTTAGATCTTAATATCGATATCATTCTAGCTGCTTTAACGGGCAATGACAAATTAGTCTTTGAAACCGTAGAAGATAGTTTCAATACCTCTATTTTTTACAGATTTACAGAAAAAATAATCATCAATAATGAAAATTATGATTTAAGTATTTATCGCTATAATGATCATACCTATGTGGAAGCGGAGATTTGCAATAAAAATCTGTTAAAACCTAATCGATTGTATTATTATGCTAAATATTTAGAAGAGAATAAAACAGATATCTGGAAATCGCTTACGAATATCATACGCCAGATTATTAATTATGACCGGGTAATGGTCTATCAATTTTTGGAAGACAGCAGTGGGAAGGTTATTGCAGAATCAAAATCGGAAAACATACATTCACTGTTAGGCTATCGCTATCCTGAATTTGATATACCCAAGCAGGCCCGCGAATTGTACACCATCTTTCTTGCCAGACATACTGCAGATATAGATGGAGCTACACATAAAATCATCAGTAATGATCGCGCGGATATCGATTTAACAAAAACAAGCATTAGAGCGCTCTCTCCGATCCATCTCCAATATTTAAGAAATTCTAAAGTTAGCGCCAGTGCAAGCTTCTCTATTATAAAAGATGGCAAATTATGGGGACTGGTTACCTGTCAGAATAATACACCGCTACATGTGGATCTTGCCCAGAGGCATCTTTGTACTTTTTTGACCCAATTTGCTACGAATCATCATATTTCTAATTTATTAAAAAAAGATATAGAATTGCAGAATACAATGCATATTCTAGAGAAAGATCTAAAAGGTGATCTTTTAATAAACAGAGATACACATGATGTTCTTGAGAGGTTTGGCGAGAAGATCATGCACATCATGAATGCTGATGGACTGTATTTAAAATATGCTAAAAATGAAAAATCTTTCGGCATAATTCCCGACAGAAATCAGTTGCAGGAAATCCATAATTTCATAAAAAATGACATTGGAATAATTTCCAGCAATCAATATAAATTCAGCAGTGGTATAAACCAACTTCCTGGCGTGATGGCTGCAGAGATATTACCACAATCAGATTGGAAAATATACCTGTTCCGCAAAGAGCGCTTAATAGAAGAGATATGGGCTGGAAAACCTGAAAAGCATCTTCAGTACGATGCAACAAAAAAAATAAGCTTTCCTTCTCCAAGAACTTCTTTTGATGCATGGAAACAAATAACGGGCAATACATCTTCACCATGGCTTAAGATCGAGATATCATTCCTAGAGCGTATTGTTTTCCTTATTCAACAAGCAATTGCCAAAAGGAATGCCGAAATAGAACAACTTAACAAAGATCTTGTCCGTTCTAATAATGCGCTCGATACTTTCAGCTATACACTGACACACGACCTTAAAAATCCGTTGTCATCCATCAAACTGGGAGCACAGATGTTATTGATGAAAAATGATATTCCAAGGGAGCTTTTACTTAAACTGGCGAACAATATATTAGATGCATCAGCGCTTATTACCGAAATGATCGATAAGGTTCATGAATTATCTAAATCGAATTCGGTTGCATTAAACCTTGAAATCTTGGATCCAAAAAACAATATCATTTCCATTACTGAGATTGCGAAAAATCAATACGGTGTTGATGGTCTGGATTTTAAAATGGGGGAAATTATTCCTATACGAGGCGAGCGAACTCTGATCTATCAACTTTTTTTAAATATTATCGGAAATGCGGTTAAGTACAGCAGCAAGCAAGAAAATCCAAAAGTTGAAGTATACAGTACACAATCTGGAACGATGGTAACCTACTTTATTGTAGATAACGGTATTGGAATGGATCTTCAGAAAGAAAATAATATTTTTGATATCTTTCAAAGACTTTCAAACTCCTCAGGATATGATGGTTCTGGAATCGGACTTTCTATTGTAAAAAGAATTATTGATCGATTAGGAGCGGATATTCGAGTTGAAAGTGCTGTAGGAAAAGGAACAACATTTGAGATTATATTTGAGAATGCTGAATAATGTATTCTTCTGTCTTGATCTTTAAGGAACACGATCAGAAATCGTAGTTCCTTATTTTCTATCCTCTTTAATGCTAAACAAATTCTCCACTTCTGTGATCAGCTTTTGAATAATTTCAGCTGTAGATTTCCCACTATACCCATTATTAGATTGACCTGTCCAAATACTAACAAACTGGCTATTATTGTTCGCTTTTGCGACTCTTCTCAGTTCGCCGGTTAACTTATTCTGATAAGGATAAGGCAATATATGTCCTTCATCTACTAGATTTGTAAAAACATTTTTGATACCTCGTGCATAACGTCCCGAAAAACTTTTAGTAAGCGCAATAGCTGTTTCATCGACATCCCTTAAACGCTGTTTTTCAAATTGTTCTAACGCACTTTCTGAAGATCCCAAAAGGAGGCTTCCGAGTTGAAATCCTTGTGCTCCCAGGAGTTGCGTAGCCAGTAAGGTCTTGGCATTGTAGATACCGCCTGCATAAATAATCGGTATATTGACGCTATCATAAACTTGAGGTAACAAAGATAAACCTCCTATGGCAGGTATGTCATCGCTACTAAAACTACCCCGATGTCCGCCAGCCTCAAGTCCCTGCACACAAACAATATCAACTCCAGATTTTTCTAAAATAACCGCTTCACTAACAGATGTACAGGTTCCCAGAAGCAGGGTGCCATTATTTTTTAACTTATAAATACTTGGTTCGTCAAGATTACCAAAAGTGAAACTTACAAACCTACATTTTTCCGCAATAAGAGCATCAATTTGGTCATGATAGCTATTGATCTGTATTTCTTCAATGCTGGGCAGATGAACATCGAGATGGTGCTCATATGCAATATTTTCAATAAAATCTTTGGTTTCAGTATATTTTTCTCTTAACGCATCCGTCAGTTCAGGTATATCATTTACAAAAATATTAACCGCAAAGTTATTTTTTGTCAACTGCTTAGTTGCGCGAATATGTTCAATACATTTTTCAGCAGGCAGGTCACCCAAGGCAAGAGTACCTAAGCAATCTGCATTAGTTGCCGCAGCTACCATTGCTGGAGTTGTAACACCAAACATTGGTGCTTGTATAATGGGATACTCAACGTCTAATAGTTTGGTTATATTATTTTTCCAGTTCATGATATGGGGTGTTAAATTCCAGCTTTACATCTTATTTAAGAAGTTCATAAACAAATATAAAGCATAATTTTACATCTTTTTAGTCGTTTTTTTAGCTATGTTTTGCATCATACCCTTAAAAATGAAAGCATGGAAAGGTAAAACAGAGTACCAGTACAATCTACCGGATATACCCAGTGGCCGGAATGTTGCTGTTTGGGTAAACGTATCATCTTGATCAATCTTAAATTCTAACCAGGCCTCTCCTGGCAATTTCATTTCGGCATATAACAGTAGTCTACGTTCTTTTTTATCTGCAAGAATTACTCTCCAAAAATCAATGACACTGCCTGTAGACAACGTATCTGAATTTGTTCTTCCTCTTTGTAAACCAACCCCGCCAACCAGTTTATCCAAAAATCCACGAATACCCCATAACCAATCTGCATAATACCATCCTGTTTTACCTCCTATTGACCAAATATTACGCAAGGCAAGATCCACATCATCCACTTTCATTGATCTGACATCTTTAAAACACCCGTCTTGCGGAACTTCAATAAGTTTAACAAAGCTGTTGGGATACCTTTCTATATTCAGTGCATCTCGCCAGCTCGATATGACTTGATTTTGTTCGATTTTACCAAAGGCCAATTCAATAGCTTGTTCATAACGCATAGGTTTTACATTAATTTTTTCCTGTAGATCATTGGGTTTTGCTATTACATCTACCCGCATACTCTCAACTAAACTACTTGCTAATGGAAACGAAGTAGAGGTAACAAAATATAGCCAATAAGAAGATAACTTGGGTGTCATGAAAGGAACGGTAATGATCCAGCGCTTAAGTTTTCGCACTTGTGCGAAACGGAGCAGCATGTCTTTATAAGTCATTACATCAGGCCCACCGATATCATAGGTTCTATTAAAGGTAAATTCCTTCATAAGCACTCCTTCTAAAAATGAGAGCACATCACGGATGCCAATTGGCTGGCACCTTGTTTTTAACCATTTCGGAGCAATCATAACCGGTAGCTTCTCGACCAAGTCTCTTATGATCTCGAAACTCGCACTACCCGACCCTACGATAATTCCAGCTCTTAAAGTAGTTAAAGCATAATGGTGCGACTGTAAACGTTCTTCAACATTTAAACGTGATTGCAGGTGTTTTGAAAGCTCTTTGCTATTAACAATACCACTTAAAAAAATAACTTGTTTAATATTTGTTTGTTCGATACTTGCTTTAAAATTATCAGCTACAGTAAGTTCGGCCTCTGTAAAATCGTTTTCTGACGATGACATCGAATGCATCAGATAGTAAGCGACATCAATATCCTGCGGAATTTGATCCAAAAAATCATTCTTCAAAAAGTCGACCTCTATCAGTTCAAAATCAAAACCGTCATATTTGCTCCTATCAAAGCGATTCACATCACGAACACAGCATACAACTTGATGTTTTTTGTCAAGCAAGACTGGAAGTAAGCGTTGAGCAATATAACCCGTGGCTCCTGTCAATAGTATTTTCATCTGTAAAGATTTTCATTAAGAAACATATAATCCACCACTTCGTAACAGAATTATCTTCAAGCGTCCTGTGATCGTTCAAGAGTCAGCCCGTTAAATACAACATCTATAAGTATTATCCATGGCCCATGTACATGATAAATCTTGTACTGGACATCTAAAACATGGAGTAATGTACGTTCACATTTCCATTCCGCCAAGTAAAGATAATAACAATTTGTATCGGTAAAAGTAAGTCTTCCGCTATTTAATTTATGTATTTTTCAATTTTACCTTAAATAAAAACTGATAACTTTTGAAAAAATAATTTGATTATAGTTTATTTATATTTATATTTGAGATAGTATCGGGCATTGTAGTGGTTATTTAGTCCAAGTAAGTACCTTACGTGATCATTCACCACATCACTTGCCGATTTTTGTTATTCATAAAAAGTGCGCAGTACTCTGTAGAGCTTGATTCCAATCAACCTTTACTAATACATACATCCTTTTCTTGCTAGCAGATCGATCGACTTCCGCAAGTTATCAAGTTATATCTTATGACATGAAGGGTGGCACAGAATTAAATAATTTTTAATAAAAACTATAATATAATGCAAGAAGGAACAGTAAAATTCTTTAACGTTACCAAAGGTTTCGGTTTTATTACACCATCAAATGGTGGTCAAGATGTATTTGTACATTCAACAGGTTTACTAGATGACATCCGTGAAAACGAGCGTGTTACTTATGAAGTAGAAAACGGTCAAAAAGGTGTTAACGCATTCAATGTACGCGTAGCAAGATAAAAGAATTGGGGAATTATATTGTAATTCTCTCTATTTTTGATGTAGTGATTAGCAATTATGCTAATTAACTACATTTTCTACAATAACCACTTCCACCCACAAATAGTATGGTGCATATCTCATATGCTGATCCTGCAAAACCTCTACAAACTCATAAAAAACTGTATTCAATTGGCCCTCATTCATCTAGAGGCAATACACATTTATGATAGAGAACTGAGCATAAGCAACTTAAAGCCAACAATACTATTCTTTATTTAAAAGATTCTCCATTTCTAAAACTGCTATTTTTCTGTTTTCATGATATCGCTCAACTTCAACATTTACGACTAAGCCATCCACTATAACCGGGCTTCTGATTTCAACAATTTTTGAATCATCATGTAATATCCAAGCTAAAAATTGTCTACCATTATTTAACTCCTTATAAATATCGGGTTTTCTCATAGCACTAAAAATCTAAAATTCAGCTATAAAGGGGGATTATACACCCCCTCGGATAACACGCAATAAAATAACGATGATGGCAATCACTAATAGAATATGAATAATCCCACCAGTAAAAAATCCTCCAAAAAAACTGATCGCCCAAATAATTATCAAAATTACGGCGATTGTGTATAATATATTTCCCATAGTAAAGTAATATTAGATTTAAAATAAAGAAGCCGGTAGTATATACCGGCCTGTTCTTGATCAATTTATTTTGCTGCTCCGAGATTAGCTTCGCTCATTGCAATTTCAGTCAATAATACATCTGTATCCTTTTCCTCCGCTAATGTAGCCGCTAACAGTTCTTCTGCTTCACTGTGTTCCATCAATTTCGCATAAGTAACAAGACAACCATAGGTTGCAATCTCGTAATGCTCCACCTTTTGTGCAGCGGCGATCAAAGCAGCATCCAGTACTTCAGGGCTATCCTGGAATTCTTCCAAAATTTCATCAGCCTCGTTTAATAGGCCTTCCATCGCTTTACATTTTTTACCACGAGCGGTCATATCCAGACTCGAGAATACCGCTTTTAATCTTTCAATCTGCCCTTCTGTTTGTTTATAGTGCGTTTTAAATGCTTCTTTTAAACTATCACTATGAGCTCCGTCTGCTAACTTTTTTAAACCTTTAAGCAGTTGCTTTTCCGCACCCAGAATATCTTTCAACTCATCTACAAATAATTCATGTAAGTGCGCATTTGGCATTTCGCCATCTTTGTTTTTTTTAGCCATGATCTTAAGTTTTAATTTAAACTACACTAATAACTTATGGGACAGATAATAGTTCATTACGAAATATAGAACGCGTATAAAAAAGAAGATATTAGGTAAAAATCTCGTTATAAAAAATTTAATACTTCGTCTTCAAATGACTTCTGAAATCGAAGTATTATTAAGAATAATAATATATAAGAAAAATTGATAAGAAAAAAGCAAACCACTTCTTGTCCTATTTGTTTTATAGATGACAATTATAAAATAATACATATATGGAAGAGGAAAAAATGAATTTGGAAGGTCGACTTATCAACTATCAGGAGTATTATGAGGCTCTAGAAAAACCTAAAACTTTTAGCTTTGATTATAGTCCGCAACGATTAATTATTAAAAATTACACATTACGAAATAAGGATAAATCTCTTTATGCTAAATTCCTCAATACTTTTTTTCCTGATAAGGAAGAGGAAGAGCTCTTAAATTATGATAAGGAGTTATTATATCTCAAAAGATTCGGAAAGGATGAATTGGCGAGATGGCTGATCGATTATAATGTACGCCTATTGCAATCGGATATTAATTCGACAGATAAAGATGCCATTTTTAAGGTTGTTGCAATCCCTGCTGAAGATGATGTAGATAACTACTTAGCAAAGGATCACCTGATACTCCATCATATATTACCGCTTGATGTATTAGAATTCCCATATCCGGTGTGGATAAACATTAAATTGCCACATACAGGATCATAAGCAACTTCATGTTGGAAAAGTCTTTTTATTATTCTAGTAAACTTAAAAATTATAGCGATGTTGTATATTTTAAACGAAGACACTTACGACCTTACTCCTACATTTAGTGAAAATCTGCTGATAGATGGAGCTAATGTGGTGAAAACAACTTTTATTAATTCTAAAAATGAAAAATATTTTATGATTTCTTCCGCTGATGTAGCAGATGCATTTTTTGATGACAACAACGTTGAACTTGATATTTCAGATGCCATCAAAAGAATACAGGAATAAGTTGTTGCCTTTACCGAGCTGAATAGCCCGACACACCAAAGGTTACAAAATAATCTAAAACACAACAATAGAGCCGATTACATCAATTGCAATCGGCTCTTACCTTTAGACCTGCTTTGGTTTTGAAAATACACTCTGTAAGATAACAGATAACATAACAAAAGCACAACCTAAATAAAACGAAGTATTGACCTCTTTACCCTCATTAAAAAATATAAATGCTAAGATTATGGAATAAATAGGTTCTAAATTGAAGCTTAGATTAACCGTAAAGGCAGGTATTACCCGTAAAACTCCCGCAAACAGGACATACAACGTGACGGTACAAAAAGCGGCTAGCAATAATAGGTAGAGTAGATCTGTTGTAGAAGGAAGCAACGTTGTCACTGGAAAAAAATAGAGATAAAATGGTAATAGTATTCCCAAACCGATTGTCCCTCCTACCATTTGATAGTAATTGATGACGATGCTATCATGCTTTTTTACCAACCGCTCATTAAATACAGTATACAATGCTGCAAATGCGGCTGATATAACTCCAAGCCATATCCCAAGCTGATAAGATGAATCAAAATGAAATATTAAACTGATGCCTAATAAAGTTAGGCAACTTAATAAAAGCTGTGGGACTGAAAAAGGTTTTTTGTTGATCAGAGGTTCGAAAATTGCTGTAAATAAGCTTGTCAAACAGTAACAGACCACTCCGATTGATATGTTTGCATATTTTATACTGGCATAGAAAAATATCCAATGGATGGTAATCAACATGCCTACGGAACTTACAGTAAGTTTTTCGGGCATGGACTGCTTGATATCTTTTTTAAAGAACTTTAAAACAAAGAACAATATAATTGCTGATAAAAGTACTCGGTACCACACTAATAAACCCTCGTTTAAGGATATTAATTTACCGAAAACTCCCGTAAAACCGGCTAATATAAAAGCAATGTGTAAGCGTAAATATGATTTTTTCATGAAAATGAGCGTATTTCTTTTTTATAGTTAATATCTAAATTTTTGACATACTGATGCGCACGGCTTATCAGCCGAAAGTATGTCAATCTATTTTACTAGGACATTACGCTATTGGAGGAGGAAGGCTACTTTTTCTATTCATGATTGATTCAAAAATAACTATTTTTTATTAAACATAAGCAAGATATTGTATTTCTCTGCTTGCTAATATCCCTGAATAAAAGTATTTTGCTGTTATATGAAAATTCATGTATTAAAAGATGGTGACTTCTGCGTCGACAAAAACAAGGTATTTACTCCTTTGGAAGAATTAACAAGCGCGACAGGCCTTAAAATGGCTGTCCAGCCTTTTCTAATTGAGGTTGAGGATCATGTTGTTTTGCTGGATGCAGGGCTAGGGAGATATCATAAAGGATCTCCCGTAATACTTAATAACCTACTAGCCCTCGGTTTCAATCCCTCATGTATTACAACTATTTTATTGTCACATCTCCATAAAGACCATATTGCTGGCTTAGTCAATACACAAGGAAATGAATGGTTTCTGAATTTTCCTGATGCAAAGATTTATATGCAGAAAAGAGAATATCTTTTTGCTAAAAGTAAGACCAATAATCCCTCTTTTGATTTTGACATTTTGGATTTTATGACCGAAAATGCCACCATTGTTTGGATGGACGAAGATAAAGGTATTATATGCTCAGAAATTTCTTTTGAAGTGACAGGCGGCCATACACCCTTTCATCAGGTGTTTTTAATTCGCGACAAAGAAAGCATTGCTTTCTACGGTGCTGATAACCTCCCAACAGCAGGCTATTTAAAATATCCAATTGCATTTAAGAGCGATTTCGATGGTAAGAAAGCTATGGAGCAACGTACTGAATGGGAAAAACTTGCAAAAGCGGAGCATTGGAAAGTGCTTCTGTATCACGATATGAAAAGTGCTATCTTACAGTTCTAAAATTTAAGCTGACGATTTAATCCCGCTATTTAAATTTCATTTCCAAAGCCGCGAAAGTTTTTGATGCCATGAATCAAGCAACTTGTAGCAATAACTGCTGCAGTACCCATGCTAACAAGGAAGATAGCTGTTCCGTTATCTCTATTTGCAACCGCTACAGCTATTAATGCCCATACTCCTACTAAAGCATATTCGCGCATATTACGCTTCCAGGTCATAAAAACATTAACAATACCCGCTACAATTACCATGATCATTGTCCAGTATACCGGTGAAATATTCCATCCATTCCAATCGATTTTAACGAGATAAGCGGCTATGTTTGCGATTAATGCAACCGATATCCACCCTGCATATAGCGAGAATGGCCACCAAACGAATGCGACAATACGAAATGGAGGATTAGTCAGTGCTACGTTAACATTCACAACAATCTTCAATAACGTTAGCAGTAACAAAATCATCAATAATACAGAAATTCCGATATAATCTGTCAACCAAGCAATAACCCATATACTATTTAACAGGCATGAAACCGTAAACCATGCTCCTACCCGATCTATAATTTGGCTCTCTTTCTTTGCTTTCAATATGAAAAATGAATACGTAACAAAACCGATCAAAAGCAAATAAATCAGTCCCCAGATAGAGAAAGCAAACGACGCGGGAGTAAAAAAGTTATGATAGTCATCGGAAACAGTTTTCATTGTTCTGCCATTTATGAAACCGGTATTTGATAAGTAATTAATAACGATCGTAGTTAATAAAGCCACAAGATTAGTAATCGCAAGGGTAATATTTTTCATAGTATGTTGATTATAATTCAATAACAATCAAACAACGTAGTCGTTTGCCATTCATATGTTAAAATTTACACCTCATGGGATCAAAGCTTCTTTTGCCAATTTATTTCAACTTCATCGAACTTTTATGATCCTAAAAAGGTTCTAAAGTGATAAAAGAAATATAATTAAGATGGGATCAAATGAATTTGTATTCAAATTTCCGATGAATTCGAGACTTTGCTTAGTGCAGAAAGATAGCGTAAGCAATTCCAGTCAGTTGTATAATTCTCACTGAGAAGCATGAATTTTATTTTAAGTAAAACATAACTTTTACACGTTGCTCCACCTGGTAAATCTTTTTGAAAACCATCATATTTCTATAGCAAGATAGTTTCGCAAAAAAAAATAGGGTCACAGCCTGTTCAAAGCTGAGACCCTTTTATATACCAAATTAATAGCACGGTGATGAACCGAATATCAAAATTAATAACTATTACTTCTTATTTTCAACAATGCGTCCTAAAACCCGTATTTAATTTCAACATACGGTACAAATACGAAAGCGAACATAAAGAAAATGGATATTCACGCACGTTATCACTTTATAAAAATAAAAATTATGATCCTAGAAAATTTAATCGGAATCACTGCCGGAATTTTAACATCAATATCCATGTTGCCTCAGCTTTTAAAAGTGATAAAGGAAAAAACCGTTGAAGACCTTTCTTTGCCCATGATCATTATCCTGATAACGGGCTTATCCTTATGGGTGTGGTATGGAATAATAAAGAATGAATTACCGATTATTATTTCAAACGCTTTTGCTGTCCTAGTCAATTTGTTTTTACTGAGTTATTACCTGAGATTTAAGGACAAATAAGTATAGCAACTAGGATTTTCTCTCCTTATTACCTATTTACTTTTTTACTAATCTTTAAAATTCGAACCTTTTGCATTATCAGTTGTTGTATAAGATCAGTTGTTGTATAAGAAATGCATCAAAACCAATACGAAACAAAAACCATGACTAGCAACCAAAAGACAGCAACCGAATGAGGGTAATCTTAATTGCTATCCATAACAGTTTACTATTCTGGGTGGAAGTATGATGTTGGTAAGATAAAATTTCAAAAAAAATCACTTATAATAAAAAAAGATGAATGTAAAACGAATTTTCGGAACGATACTGACGCTATTAGGTGTTGTAGGAATGATTTATACGGGCTATGAATTGGTTAATAAGAGTACGGCCTATACGACGCTCATCGTAGTCGGAATTATTGGTCTAATCTTTTTCTTCTCTGGAATAGGCTTGGTTAAAAACACCAAGGACGAAGCGTAATGCAATTCCAAAAACTTCCTTAATTGCTAATTTATATGACTATTAGTACAAAATTGTGCAGTTATTCTTTATCTTTAAATACAAAAAGAGACATACAGCATGAATAAGATTGATATATCTGATAATTTAGCAATTCTGGAAAAGGAAAATAATGAACTTAGAAATCGCGTTGCTGAACTCTCCGACTTTATTGAAAATGGTTCTGTTCCATTACATTGGGTGGATGAGAGCGGGATTATTATTTGGGCAAACCAAGCAGAATTAGATCTATTGGGTTATGACAAAGAAGAATATATTGGCCATCCGATCAGTGATTTCCATAAGGATGCAGCAGTAATCGAAGAAATTCTTAACCGCCTTACCGCCAAAGAAACCATACGGGATTTTCCTGCAAGATTGAAATGTAAAAATGGTTCTATTAAATATGTTGTAATCAGTTCAAATGTACTTTTCAAAGATGGAAAGTTTATACATTCGCGCTGTTTTACAAAAGATGTAACGCCGCTGGTTGAAGAAGAAAAAAGGAAAAACAAGCTCATGACTTTACTGGAAGAGAGTGAAGAACGACTTAGATTGGCCATTGAGGCCACTGATCTAGGCACTTGGGACTGGGATTTTGAAGAAAACAAACTCTATATCTCTAAACAAGCCGAAAAAATTCTTGGACTACACCTGAATGACCTTAACTACCACCACATTTTAGAGCTCCTTCACCCAGAGGATCAAAATAACGTTAACCTTATAATACAAAAGCTAAAAGAAAGCAGTTCCAATTCACACTTTGATTTTCTATGCCGGGTATTAAAGAGCGATAAAAATAGTACCATATGGATACGCGTTCAAGGAGCTACCTATATGGATAATACAAATAAGATGCATAGAATTATTGGTTCGGTACTTGATATTACTGAACTTAAAAATTCGGAAACTAAAAATGCTGAACTGGCGGCAATTGTTAATTCTTCCAATGACGCCATTGTCAGTAAAACTTTAGAAGGTATCGTAACAAGCTGGAACGCTGCAGCAGAAGAATTATTTGGGTTTAAAGCTGGTGAAATAATCGGTCAGCCTATTTTGAAGTTAATTCCTGAAAACCGCAAAAGTGAAGAGGATCATATCCTTGCGAAATTACGAGCTGGTCAATCATTAAAACACTTTGAGACTATTCGTATCTCTAAAACGGGACAGCTGCTGGACGTATCTCTAACCATATCACCCATCAGGGATAGTTCTGGTCAAATAATAGGAGTTTCAAAAATTGCTAGGGATATTTCTGAAAAAAAACAGGAAGAAAGGAGGAAAAATGATTTTATCTCCATGGTGAGCCATGAACTGAAAACTCCACTTACCTCCATTTTATTATTTACTCAGATCATGCAGAAAAATTACCAGGACAATAAAAATGATCTGGGTAAACAGATGAGTAACAAAATTGAAACCCAATCTAAAAAAATGATTGCCATGATACGGGATTTTCTCAGCCTCGCCAGGATTGAAGAAGATCAATTGCAAATAAATAAAGAGTCCATAACACTTCTATCTTTATTTGAGGAAGTGCGAGAGGAAGCGCAATTGATGATATCTAAGCATAAAATTAAGTTTGCCTGCGCAGAACCAATTACAATCTTTGCAGATCATGATAAAATAGCACAGGTCTTTACCAATTTGATTTCAAATGCAATAAAATATTCACCTGCCGGTGGCACCATCACGATTGGTTGTGAGAAAAAAGACGGGAAAGTCAAATTGTTTGTTAGTGACGAAGGTATCGGAATTGCTAAAGAAGATCAAGAAAAGTTATTTAACCGTTTCTACAGAGTTGATAATGATGAAATTGCACACATATCAGGGTTCGGCATCGGGCTTTACATTGTTTCTGAGATCCTGCGTTATCATGATTCAGCAATTGAAGTAGAAAGCGAGAAAGGATCTGGAACGACCTTCTACTTTTCACTTGATGAGATCGGTGATCCAATCCCTAGCTAGGAATTAACATAAATAGAAACGTCCAATTTGTCATTAAATTATTCTGGGATCTATCCAGAAAATATCACGTAATAACACGAGTTCTTGGGGGTTAATTAGATTATAGATCATTTCCTCTGTATCATCTAAAATTCCCCAATGATGGTCATGCTCTTTCACAGCAAGTACTTTCAGAATAGCATCTTCGTCACATATCCAAATATCTGATTCCATAACGGTTACATGATGCTTTTTAAACCATTTTTCAGCTTGATTTGCATCCAGACACATTAGCGTTCCGGTCAGTTCTTCTATATCCCGCCTTTCATAAGTCACATGCTCCTGATAGTACATCGCTAGGTATTTAAAATAAATGTCGTGGTCACCCGTACGTAAGGCATGATTCCGAATCAGTAGCCGTTGTGGATCGAATGAAAAATCGTAAATTTCTGGATTGGCTGTGAAATGATAACGAAGATCATATAGTCTACATTTCTGCTGCAAACGTTGCGAATGATCATCTTCTACAAATACTTCTCCACCAAATTTATTATCATCTATGTGTTTTAAAACCTGATCTATTACGAGAATGGTCGGCTTTTTTAGATAAGTATTACTTCCATTAAAATTCATTTGTAGAAGATATTCGTGTACATTGTGAACCCGGAGAGGTTGCCATGTCGAGTTAGATAAATCAAGAGAATTATAGGACGTCAATAAGTTATATCCTCTGCACTTGAGATCTAGAAGTAAGGGTCGGGATAAGGAAGTGAATCGCATAACATGTAGGATTAGGTAAATAAAAAATTTTACTTCATAGTAGTTTGTTGTTATTATAGAACAAATCTGTAATTCAAGTTGTTTGCTTTTTTATTCGGTTTTTGAAGAAAATTTATAATTTCTTTTTTATCTGGAATATAAGAATCAACTTTATAAGCGCTTATGCGTTATACAATTACAGTTCACAAAAGATTTTAGTGAGTCACCGATTTTATGGAACTCATTGCTTTGATATTGTTTATTTAACTACTAGAAAGGAGAATTTATGCCCTGGTACAACAATGATTATCCACCGTCCTATAAAAACCAGCCCGTTGAAATTCGTGATAAAGCTGTAGAAATTGCGAATGCGCTATTAAAAGAAGGCGCCAGTGAAGGAACGGCTATTGCAATAGGACTAAAGCTTGCGCGAGAACATTTTGCAAAAAAGGAAGCTGATAATAATATCGCAAAACTTATGGATGATCACGATACGTGATCATCTACCAGCTTCACTCTAATTTTTTATCAATAATTTGAAATTTACCTAAATGGTTCATTAATATGATAATAATCACAATACGATGCATTCTTAATGGCAGATTGTTACATAAAGATCGTGTCGCTATTGTAAATTCCATTAATCAGGACTGCAGTAATGAAATTTTTCTTACCCTTGTCTTCTGATTTAAAAAATGAATATGCTCTTAGTCTGATGCGGGTTAGCATAGCAATAAGCACATGAATCACTAAGCCTAAAAATGACAGGACCGGAATAAATAAAAGTACAATCAGGTTTTTCATATTTAAAAGTTATAACGGAAATACTATTATAAAACAAAGTGAAATAAAAGTGGTTAATAAAATATTTTAAAACAGGTATAATTTGGTAAGAAATCATTGTATGTACGTGAGACTACAAGTCAAAATACCTGATTGATAAAATCATAACTTTCTGTCCAGAAGAGTAAGAAAATACCTGTTTTTTTCAAATACTACGCATTCGAAGCGCCTTCTTAAACATTGTTCGTTTCAAGCCGTTCTTACTTTGGGAAATCTCAGCTAAGAAGAGAGTAATGTAAACTTTAAAATGTAAAACAATGGCAAAAGATCACGGAAAACAGATTAAAGACGATGCTCAATATGAAGCATTACGCAAGAAAGGAATGAGTAAGGAAAAATCCGCACGAATTGCAAATTCTCCGGATGCCAGCAAGAAAGGCGGAGAAGCTACTGACTTGGATTCAAGGACAAAATCGGATCTACTTGCAGAAGCAAAAAAAATTGGCATAGCCGGTAGGCATTCAATGAAAAAAGATGAACTGATAAAGGCTATTAGGAACCATTAAATTTATTTCAATTAATCAAAATAATTTCTTCCGCATATTACATGTGGCGGCGGAATTGAATATTAACAAAACATTTCCTTCACAAATTTGGAGCACATGAAAACATTAACACCTTCATCTCACCCATCTGTCGCTCTAAATCTACGTTACGTTACAGATACGGAACCTGGTTATTGCCGCACATATACAAAAGGCAAATTCACTTATCTATCCAAGAACAAGCCTATCAAAAATAAAAATACTTTAAAGCGGATAGCGTCTCTTGTGATTCCACCAGCATGGGAAAATGTCTGGATATGCAAATTTAAAAATGGTCATATACAGGCAACAGGTATTGATAAGCGTGGTAGGAAGCAATATATTTATCATCTGGACTGGTCAACCATACGCAATGTCAAAAAATTTGATCGTTTACTGGGCTTTGCAAATAAGATGAAATTACTCCGCACGCAATTGCGGAAAGATCTACGGAAAAAGAAATTATCCAAAGAAAAAGTCTGTGCGATTGCAATCTCTACCATGAATGCAACTTACATACGTGCAGGAAACAAATCCTATGAACATAACTACGGCTCATATGGGCTCACCACATTGAAAAACAGACATGTCAAAATTGACAAAAATGAAATCTTTTTTAAATTTAAAGGGAAAAAAGGCGTACTTCAGCAGGTTTATATCAAGGAAGCAAAAATAGCTAAAATGCTTAAAAACGTCAAAGAAATCCCCGGTCAGGAGCTTTTTCAATATTACGATCATGATGGTGCTATTCAACGGCTTGATTCAGGAGATCTGAACCGCTATTTAAAACAAGCGATGCAAGAAGATTATACCTGTAAAGATTTTCGTACATGGGCTGGTTGCACGCTTGCCTTTATGATGATGGCTAATGAACCTTATGGCGAACTTATTTCTGAACGTAAAAAAGTAATGGTTACCATCCTTGATCATGTCGCTAAACAACTCGGCAATACCAGATCAGTTACAAGGAACTATTATATTCATCCGGAATTGCAGAAACAGTATGTAGAGGGTGATTTAAAAAATGAATTATTAAAACTTAAACGGAAAATGGTGCAAAATACAGATGGTGCGACCGAAAAAGCGCTGCTGAAATTTATCAGATCACGTTGTGAAAAATAACCTATTACATTTGATCATCGTGCAAACTATAAAAAAAAGGGGCAATTGCCCCTTTTCCCTGTTAACCTCAATATTGAAATGATTTTTTATACTAAACGCTTGATATAATTAAATCGTATCGGAAATGGTATCTCGTAACAATTTAATCTGGTCGTGCGCAACCAATTGTTTACTTAATTGATTTTCAATTAAGCTGACCACATGGATGGATAAAGCCTCCCGATCTTCTTCAAGTGTCTTCCTATAGGTAGCTTTAAAAGCATCTTCTCCTTTTTCACAGCTTTCCAATAGACTTTTACGATCATTTCCCGAAATATTAACTTTTATATTCATCCAAAGTCTAAAAAGTTTACCGCTCAACATCGTACTGTCTGTAGGTTGTTCACCTTCAAGTGTGACATATGGAGTAAGCTCGGTAATAAACTGTTCTGACTGCAGGATATATTTGGCAAATATACCACCTAGATCATCGATCCGCATACTATGTGCTAGATCTAATGCTTCTCTATATCCAGCTATCCTATCGTTGTTAATTTTTATCAGATCATTGATAATTGCCGGATCATTTGCTCTGTTTTCCATAGCTCTATTTTTTGAAATATAAATTTAAAACTCTTGATTTATCTAGAAAACAACCTCAAGGCAGAAATAGTTTAAATCATAATCATTTCGGGTATTTAGAACATTTGAATCGTATTTATAACCCCTAGGGGAAGTACTGAAGCATGCATGATGGCTTTAAAAGAATAGATTAATTTCGTTTTGTGTTGATTGCTTTACTCCATTCTGTATGTCTACATCGTGGACATTGTGATTCTCTATTATGCAATTGTTCGATAAAACCACAATACATGCAGGCGTGAAAGTCATATAACTGAAATGATTCAACTTTTTTATAATCATCTGGAAATAAAGGCAGACCATACTTCACCTCATCTTTTGGGTAAAATAAAATACTCATCGAACCATCAATTTCTAATAAGGCCATTCTCACTTGACCTAAGTGTTCAACCGACTGATTACGTAGTTCGGAAAAGAATTCCATTTTTGAAAAGTCACCATCATGTTCATGTTTTAAATCAAACATTCCATCCCTCACAACTACCATCGCTTCGCCTTCTAAAATCTTATTGATAAACACCGATTTTGATGATAACCAAGTTATAAATTTATAGATAATGATAACCGAAAATAATACAACAAAGGCATAAATAACGGGTAATTCTTCTTGAAACATGGGATCACCAGCCGCCGATCCGAGACTCAGAATAATCGCCACCTCGAAAAGCGTTAATTGCCTTACACCTTTTTTTCCTGAAAGCCTAAGAATCACCAATATCAGGATAAACATGATGACTGACCGTCCCACAATTTCTAAAAGGAAATCCCATTCCGCGCCTTCCCAAATTATCTTTTTCATTTCAAACATACGTCCTCTGCACTAAGGTTTTACCTGCTCACGAGGAAATGTATCTGGCTCTGGCATATCATTCAATTGATCATTTTGAGGATCAACGCCGGCTTCCCCGTCACCTTCCTGCTTTTTATTTCTCTTATCTACAACTGAGGTAATTGTTTTCTTTTTCTTCGGTTGCTTGTCCTTATCAACAATACCGACTTTTGCATTTTCATTTTTAGTAGCCATAATCGTATTCATTTAGTTTATTGTAATGATATAACGTGGTGCTATGTCAAAAGTTTGTATTTCAATTACCGTAACAAATACCTGAAATTAACGACAGTATACCTGATCAATGCTTCAAAAATATACTTTAAACGTGCATCACGTATCCTTCTACTTATCCTAAAGTATTCTTAAACAAACTTTTAGTCTTTCAGAATTGTTCTTTTGGTGATGACATCATAAATACGTTATAGCTTTAAATCAAATCACTATGGATGAGACTTATGCATATGTACATGAATTGCTGAATCGCCAGATGGCACTTCGAGCAAAAATTGAAGATAGCCCCATTGCAGGTGATATTCAATTTGAGTATGGACATGATTATTATCAGGAAGAAACGAGGTGCATGGGATTGCGCATGATCAGAGATGGATTGGATAAAGAAGGCGAAAAATTAATCTTAGATTTTACAACTGAACACTACCCTGGCAATGAAGAAAACGAAAAGAAATGGATTGGTAAGATGATGCGATACCTTAACGCAATTACTCCAACACTTATTGACAATTTACTTGCAGAGGGTTATACTGCTTTACAGAGTAATGTAGAACTTCCAAATGAGAATGCCATCTTCTATCCTATCTACGATTTAAATACGGACACAAAACGCCTCTTATTTATGGATAGTAATATTTTAATCGATCTGAAGCAGGCAGATGCATATGAAAATTTGCAGGGTTGGGTCTATTATACTTCTACATAATGGAGAAATTACAAAATCAGATAGTTCCTCAACCCAAGTAAATCTATTGATTCACATGAACATAAGTTCATTTTTAATTGTTATTCTATTAAAAAGATGAAGAATATTATTCCAACCCAGAAAGAAGGCAATAAACTTGACTGTTTTGAAACAGTTGAGTTTACAAGCACTGAAATTGCCAGCGAGGCTTTTATTATAGCATCCTACAACCTATTGGCGGTCAATGAATGGCACAAAATTGCAGAACTTCCTGCGGCGGTATTTAAGCTTGTTGACAACAATGGGCTCGAATTGCATCGTCCACTTCAGTTACACGATTACATCAAAATTGATATTCCAGGACCTGGATTACCCCGAACAAAAGGTTATGACTGGGTTAACGTTGTGCATATGGAATCTAAGGAAATGGCCGAATTTAAAATCCTATCAGTCAGTCTAAAGCCATGTCCAGATCCTACTGATCCTGAAAATAAAGAAACAGCACATTTTTTTGAGGGAATAGCGACTTCGACTTTGATTGTTGAGCAAAGAAATAACAGTTTATTGTTTCAGTATGCTGGACGAAATGAGGTTTTAAATACCGAAAATACGCATATCATCGATAATGTCCGAAACTTTATGGTAGGACTTGGTGCGGTTTTGGGGGCATCTTATCCGCAATGGAAGGCCCTTATTAAAGGTTTTGCTAATGATGTTAAAGAAGTGTAATTTACAAATCAGATGCTTTGATTTACAAATATTCAAAATACTTCTGCTTCTTTCCTTTTTAAGGATCAAACGTTAATCAGGCATAATAAAGACTGAATAATCATTAACATAAACCCTCGTTATGAATAAAGATGCTGTGATCTTCATTTCTAAAAATCACAGCATCAGTTTTTTTATGATACTGCGGTACTTTTCTTACTATAGTTTTCAATTACAGGTAGGATATCCAACAGATCACTAATAACCTGATCCGGATTGGCAGTAGCCAATTGTACAGCGGTATGTGCTCCTGTGGTGATACCTATGCTCAATCCACAGCCTGCATTTTGTCCTTCTTGAATGTCAATCGTTGAATCGCCAATTTTTGCAACTGTTGAAGCATCGGTAATACCCATCTTCGCCATTGCTAATTGAATCATATCTGGTTCTGGTCGATTATGTTCAACATCCGAAGCAGTAATGAGAAGATCAATGTCTTTACCTACTTCCCAATTCAGTTTTTTCAATAATGATTCTGCTGTCAATCGATCATATCCAGTATTAAGTACTCTTAAAATACCCATATCTTTTAACTTTATGAAAAGTGCTGCCGCATTAGTACATGGATAAATGGTTTCCACTTCATAAGCACTTTTAAGCTGCACAAGAAACAATTGAAAAATCTCTGTTGCTAATTGATCATTTTCTAAATCTAAACTATTTTTCAAGATAGTTTTTATAGCTTCCAACTTTTCTTTACCTGCACCATGCTCTAAAACTTCTTCTAAACTAAGATCAAAACCACCAACGCTATTGATTGCATTTCTAAGTGTTTTATAAACGATGTTATCTTCATTAACAGTTGTTCCCGCCATATCAAATACGACCATCTTAATTTTACTTTCCATATCTTTCTATTGTGTTATTATGCTATTATTTATTTTAATCAATCTATATAGGCTGTATGAGGCCTTTATGCCTATTTCGGCTACATTTAAAACTCAATCATAATTAATTTCCACCTTTGTCCTCAAAGCATGTCCGTATTCCTTATTCTCAGTATTTACAGGCGCTATCCTGTCAAGAGGATGTAAAACAAACCTTTTAGAAAAGGTTCTAATCTAAAAACAAGTCGATTATAACCTTTAATTTCCTTCCATACATTTATGTATGAACTTACATGAGCCCTGTTACACAACAATCTTCCTTCACATACGGTCTCACATTTCTATATGTTTAACAAAACTAAACTTTGTTCATTAAAACTAAACAAAATTTATGTTAAATTTTTATTAATTATTTTTAAACACGATCATGAGTAGCTAAAAGTTTCGAAAACGGTGTGTTTAGATCCTTAAGGAATTGCTGAATAGACATCTTAATACTTTATAATGACTCATACAGCTAAATTTATTGTTAAATTTGTCTAGGGAATAATTCTTTCAATTTCTATTACATAAATACGCTCAGAGACACTTTCGTCTTTTTAGCATGGTAGAATTGTTTCTAAGGCAAACATAATTTTGTGCATGAAATTTTTATTTAAAATATTTTTTCTTCTTTTTATAATCTGCGGGATCTTCTTTGGTGAAAGCAAAGCCAATGATATTCAATATCTCGCTAGCCCTTGGGTACAGCAATTTACAAAATCTACTTACAAAGCCGGCAATCAAAACTGGGGCTTGAGTGTCGATCAGAATGGTCTGATTTACGCCGCTAATTCTGATGGTTTATTAGAGTATGATGGCGCATACTGGAATCTCTATCCTCACCCTAATAAAGGTATCGTCCGTGTTGCACAGGTACATCCAGATGGGAAAATCTATACGGGAGGCCAGTCAGAATTTGGCTATTGGCTGAAAAACAATAATGGTCGTTTAACCTACCATTCCATAAGTAAGCGCTTACTTAAAGATCTTAACGATGAGATCTGGAAAATAATCATTCAAGACCATCGGATTATCTTCCAATCTTTCTCTACGATCTATATTTATGAAAATGACAAGATCAAAACTATTACTGAAGATGGAGAGCCTTTTCTATTTGCATTTCAAGCAAATAAGAGAATTTTCGTAGAAAAAATACCGAGTGGACTTCATGAACTAAAAAATGATAAGCTCATTCCTGTTTCGGGTAAAGAGCAGTTAAAGGGACATAACATTTTAAGTATTCTTCCTTTTGATGCAGCGTCATTCTTAATTGGAACAGCTAAAGGTGGATTATTTTTAATGAGCAAATCTGGAGAAATAACGCCCTGGAAAAATGACATCAATGAAGAATTAAAAAATGTACAGATCAACAATGGGATCAAGCTACTCAACCATTATTACGTATTCGGAACGATCTTAAACGGTATCTACATTCTTGATGAAAATGGATCTTTTGTTCAGCATATTAATAAAAGTGTTGGTTTGCAAAACAATACTGTTCTTAGTCTAACAGTAGATAAACAGTCAAATATATGGTCTGGTCTGGACAATGGTATTGACCGCATTGCGATTAATGCTGATCTCTACTATTATTCGGATAACTCAGGAAAACTTGGCACCATCTATTCTGCAAAAATTTACCAAGGATATCTTTATTTAGGGACTAATCAAGGTCTATTTTATACTTCATGGAATCCGAACAAAAAATATCAACCTATAGACTTTAAGATGATCCATGGCTCTCAGGGCCAAGTATGGAATCTAGAGGTAATCAATAACGTATTGGTATGTGGACATAATACAGGTACCTTTCAAATTCAAGGTACAGCGATGTCCTTATTATCACCAAAAACAGGTGGTTGGGTTATCAAACTGCTTTCCCCTCATGCACCATATGTATTACAGGGAAATTATACAGGTGTGTCCCTATTTAAAAGTTTACCTAATGCATTAACTTATCAGACGCAATATCCTAATTTCAGATCTGGCGTACAATTATTAGAAACACAAAGTAAAAATTCGGTTTGGGCGGCAGGTTATAATGAACTGAATCTACTTAAATTTTCAGATGATTTTAGTGTTATTAAACAGATTAAACCCTATGCCCAAAAAAATGGTTTACCCAAATCGGGTTATTTAGGTGTTTACAAATTGGCCGCCATCAATGTTTTTACGACAGATAGTGGACTATATGTTTATGACGAGCTTATTGATAAATTCACGCCCTATCATCAATTAAACAGCAAATTGGGCACATTCTCCAAAGCAAATAAGATCATACCAGCAGGAAATAATAGCTATTGGTTTATTAATAAAACCAGAATTGCTTTAGTCGATTTATTACAAGGTGGGCAAATTCGGGTTGATTCCATCAAATTAGCTTCTCTAGAAGATAATATGATGAAATATTATGAAAATATCTCGGCTCTCAATCCTAATCAATACCTGATCAGTATTGATAATGGCTTCTCTTTGCTCAATTTGGGAAGGGATAATTTTAAACCCACTGATGTACCGGCTCCCCTCATCAGGAATATTAGATCTCTTTTCTCAACGGACAGTATAGATTTTAATCGTGATGAAGAGATAGTTGATATAAAATACAAAAACAACAGTATACAAGTATCTTACGCCTTACCTTATTACACTGAAACTGCGGTTCAATATCAATTTAAATTAACAAACACGCAGGAGGAATGGTCTGATTGGTCTAAATTGCCCTACAAAGAGTTTACGAATCTGGCAGTTGGTCAGTATGTATTTACAATTCGTGCAAAACTGCCAAACGGTTTTATCACTAAGGAAACAAAAGTTGAAATCGAAATCCTACCTCCCTGGTATAGAACCTGGTATGCTTATTTAGGGTATTTAATATTGCTGGTTTTAGCAATAAAAGAAGTCCGTAAATGGTACAACAAAAAGCTAATTAAACATGAGAAACAGGTAAAAAAGGCTTATTTGCTTAAACAAGAGGAACTTTTAAAACAGGAAGCAATCCGAGCACAGCAACACTTGATCGAAATTAAAAATAAGCAACTGGAACAGGAATTATATAATAAGAATAAAGAACTGACTAATGCTACGATGAATATTGTGCAAAAGAATGAATTATTAAATGCACTGAATCACGAATTATTACAGTTGAAGGACGAAAATGGAAATAAACTGCAACCTGAGCAATTACAAAAAGTGGCCAAGATCCTTAAAAATGCTTATGAAGATAATATGGACTGGCATCTGTTTGAGCAGAGTTTTAATGAAACTCATGAGAATTTCTTTAAAAAGTTAAAGCATCAATTTCCCGAATTAATGCCCAATGATTTAAAACTCTGTGCCTATCTGAGGTTGAACATGAGCAGTAAAGAAATTGCCAGCTTATTAAATATAACGACACGTGGTGTCGAGATTAGACGTTACCGATTACGTAAAAAATTGAATATAACAACTGAACAGAATTTAACTGATTTTTTAATGAATATTAGTTAGAAAAATGCCCTTAATCGTGGAACCCTATCTACGACATGAGATCATTTTGTTATTAAAACACACTAAAACACTACATCATTACCTCTCACGCGCTATAGTGTGCTTTAAACACTTAGTATTAAATAAAGTAATATATCACTTACTTTAAAAATCTGACTATCAGACGAATTATTTCTTTAAATTGAATTTTTTCGTTTATCTCAAATGGTGATGTATTAATGTATAAGTGTTAAATTATACATTTCGCATACTACATCACATCTTTGCTGTATCAAAATTTAATGAAAGGGTTAAATTTTGTTAACAAACATTCAGATTAATTGGAATTGATAAATTAAAATAACACAAAAGTCACACCTATGAGGAAGTTATTTACATTACTATTACTCCCAGCATTTTGCCAATTCAATGTGTCAGTTTATGCACAGAGTGGAAAAGTGATCACTGGAAAAATTACAGCTAAATCTTCAAACGCTGTACTTTCAGGAGTAACTATTGCGGTTAAAGGAACTAGCGTTGCTACGCAATCTGACGCAAATGGAGAATTTAAAATTACAGCAGACCCCAATCAGGTTTTAATTTTCCGCTATATCGGTTATGATGGAAAAGAAGTCGTAATTGGTCAACAGAACAATGTACAAGTCAATCTAGAAGAACAAAATACGGCTTTAGATGAAATCGTGGTTATTGGTTACGGTACGGCTAAGAAAGTCGACCTAACAGGTTCCATATCGCGTGTTACTGCAAGTGATATTGTAAAACAACCGGCACTGAATGCTGTTCAATCCGTACAAGGAAAAATAGCTGGGGTAAATATCATCGCTAATGAAGCACCGGGCTCTGCTCCTACAGTGATTATCCGTGGTCTTGGAACGGCATCTGGCGGTCGTGAGCCTTTTTATGTTGTTGATGGTTTCCCAGCAGATAATATCACCAACATCAACTCAGCGGATATTGTATCCATTGATGTCCTAAAAGATGCTTCTTCTGCTTCTATCTACGGGGTAAGAGCTGCTAATGGAGTAATCTTAGTAACGACTAAAAAGGGAAAAGCCGGTCGTGCTCAGATTACGTATGATGGTTATGTTGGTGCCAAAGGCATTCTAAACCGTGTTAAAATGGCTGATGCGAATGAATATGTGACTCACTTTAATGAAAACTTAAAAGGTATTGGTACAAAAACAGGATTTTTAGCTTCAAATCAAAAAAATAATACCGATTGGTACGACGAACTTTTACAGACGGGTATAGTGACCAATAACGTCGTTAGCTTATCTGGAGGTTCAGATGCAGTAGATTATTTCTTTAGTTATAACAACTTTACGGAAAAAGGAATTACGGAAGGATCTCAATATGTACGTAACACGATCCGTAATAATAATACCTACAAATTCTTTGATAATAAATTAAAACTTAGTCAGACTTTAAACATCTCTTTTGCTAACGACCGTAATAAGCCTTTGAGTGCTTTTGATGCGGCCTACCGTCAGTCACCCTTAGTTCCAGTTATCTATGATAATGGACGCTATGGAAGACCTATTTACAATAAAACAACCGGAGAAGCTACTTATATCCTGGGTGCAGGACAAGTTGGAGGAAAGTTGAACGACACCGGTAATCCTGTTTATGAAAACAAAATGCAACAGCAGTATAACAAGAATCTGAGCATTCAAGGTGGTCTTCAGGCGGAATACCAAATCTTCAGTGATTTAAAATTCACTTCTCGCTTAGGGGTTACAAAATACTTTTCAGAAAACAGAGGCTTTAATGATATTAAAGATCGTTACCTAAATACAGACCCTTTAAGGACATCTGCAGAATTTGAACAGTTAAAAGCACAAAACCCAACTTCTTTGACCTATGCGAACAACAGTTTAAATATTGCAAAAACAGAGAAATTCCGTTGGGCATGGGAAAATTTCCTTTCCTACCAAAAAAGCTTTGGAAAACATAATATAGACGCAACATTAGGTACATCAAGAGAAAAAGTTGAGATCGGAAATATGTCTGACCTAACAGGTTATGACGTTCCTAATCAATCCCAGTACTGGAATATTGATCTAGCGTCATCAACGTATATGAAGCAAATCAAACAAACTTATTACACGCCAACTGCAATAGTATCTTATTTTGCCCGTGCACAGTATAATTATGATTCTAAATATTATTTAACTGCAACCGTACGTCGCGATGGTTCTAGTAAATTTAAAGCATCTGGCGAATATTTTGACATCTTTCCTTCCTTTGGAGCGGGTTGGACGGTATCCAACGAGAGCTTTATGCAAGGCTCAGGCATCGACTTCTTGAAAGTAAGGGCAAACTGGGGTAGATTAGGAAATCAAAACGTTCCTTTAAATATTTCCCAAGTTTTATCTTCTCCAGGATCCGATAACTATAATTATGTTTTTGGACCCGGTCAGGATTTAGTATTTGGAGCAGCATATGGAAGTCCAGCGAGAAATCTTAAATGGGAACCAACTGTAGAAACTGGCGTAGGTTTAGATTTTACGTTATTAAATAACCGTTTAAGTGGTAATGTTGATTACTATAGCAAGGTCAATACCCGTACTATTCTAGAAGTAAAACCTTTATTGAATTCGCCATTTTCTCAAAAATACTTTGATCATGGCGGAAAAGTATCAAATCAAGGGGTGGAGATTGGTTTAAATTGGACCGATCAAATTAATGAAAACCTATCCTACAGTATTGGTGGTAACTATTCTTACAACAAAAATACTTTAAAAGAAGTAAAACCAGCATATGATGGTGCAATTGGCGGTAGTTTGAATAATGGACAAATCACAAAACAATTGAAGAAAGGTCAACCACTGTATGCTTGGTATATGTATGAAGCAGTTGGAGTGTGGCAAACAGAAGCTGAAATTGCTAATGGTGTGGCAACAACTGGAGCAAAACCCGGATACTTAAAATACAAAGATCAGAATGAAGATGGTGTTATCGATGAAAACGATAAAATCTTTCATGGATCATATCTTCCCTCTTCAACATTTGGTTTAAACCTAAGTGTCAACTACAAAAAATGGGATTTCACAGCTCAAGGTTATGGTGTTGCAGGAAATAAAATCTACAATGGTCTAAAAGGAACACGTGTTGATGGTGGAGAAAACATTACAAAAGAAACATTTGACAACCGTTGGACTGGCGCAGGAACCTCTAATACGCATCCTGGGGCAGCGCACGACGCTTTAGCTTCAAGTTACTATTTAGAGTCAGGAGCATATTTTAGAATCAATAACTTAACATTAGGTTATACCATTCCGAAATTATACAACTCAACTTCTAAAATTAGAATGTACGTAACAGCTCAGAACCCTTTTATTTTCACAAAATATACAGGCTTCTCTCCTGAAATTACAGGTACAGGTTCTGGTGTTCCTTCGGAAACTGCGGGAATTGAGCTTTCGGCTTATCCAACGACACGTAATTTTATTTTCGGAGTAAATGTTTCATTCTAACTTTTAAAAATTAAAAATCATGAAATTTAACAAATTACATATAGCCTTAATTTTAACAGCAGGTTTGAGCATGTCAGCCTGTAAAGATTCATCATTTTTAGATGTACCTTCTCAAGAAATTGTTGAAGAAGGTGACAAAGATCAGGTTTACACTCCTGAATCTTATGTCAATGCGGTTTATGGTATGTTTACCGACTGGAATTACTCCTTTTCTTATGTTGCGATTACGGATATGCTTTCTGATAATGCAGATAAGGGATCTTCTCCAACCGATCCAGGGGGTGATAAACAAGAAATTGACAATTTAATGTATACAAGCTCTTCAGGATCTTTTGGAGCATTATGGTCACACTGGTACAAATCTATCGGACGCGCTACGCAATCTATCGAATTGACCGAGTCAACAGAAATTGCAGATGCTGCTTATAAAAATAGATTAATTGGTGAGGCTAAGTTTTTACGCGCCTTAAATTATTTCTATCTAGTCCGTGGCTGGGGCGATGTCCCTATTCAGTCGCAAGACCTAATAATCCGTGCACCTAAAGCAGAAGTTTATGCTTACATCATTAAAGATTTAAAAGATGCAATCGAAGCATTGCCTTTAAAATCTGCTTATGCCTCTAAAGACCTTGGCCGTGCTACAAAAGGTGCTGCTCAGGCTTTATTATCAAAAGTATATTTATACAATCAAAATTGGAATGAGGCCTATACGTTAGCGAAAGAAGTGATTAACTCCGGTCAATATGGTTTGGAATCGAAGTATGAAGTTCTTTGGCGCGCAAGTTCTGAGAATGGTACCGAGTCCATCTTTGAATTCCAGGCGCGTGGCGAAGCAATTGCACATGGTGTTCAACAATATTCTGAAGTGCAGGGTGCACGCGGAGTTACCGGCTGGGGCTGGGGTTTCAATACACCATCTGAGAATTTATTAAAAGCTTTTAATGATGAAAAGGATGATATCCGTCGCGATGCTACCATTATCTTCCGTGGAGAAACTTTATGGGATGGCCGTGTCGTTGGAACAGGAGTTGAAAATCCAATGTACAATGAGAAAGCATACTCATCGGCAAATGCAGGTGCTGCTGATGGGGACAAAAATGTACGCTATTTACGTTTGGGTGAGGTATATTTGATCTTAGCAGAAGCAGCTAATGAAATGGGCAACACCGGAGAAGCAACAACTGCTCTTAATACCATTCGTACTCGGGTTAAATTGCCTAATACCACAGCGACCAATCAAGCGGACTTACGCAAAGCAATCTGGAAGGAACGCCGTCTAGAATTAGCTTTTGAGCACGATCGTTGGTTTGATTTAGTTCGTACGAAACAAGCCCCTGAAGCTATGAAAGCGGACGGAAAAACATTTGCAGAGAAGCATTATTTGTTCCCGATTCCTTATGAACAATTAACACAAACACCAGATATGGTGAAAAATCCGGGTTACTAAAATCCAGGTTTACAATAATACATCGAAAACTGGGACTTATTAGCACTAAGTCCCAGTTCTTTAATATCCATCGCTCTACTTACTCTACTATGAAATTAAAATTTAATCCCAAGCTTATCTTAGGCTTAATCTTAATTGGTACAAGCATTACTGCGTGTAAAACACCTCAGACCTTGCAAAAGACCAGTATTTCTGATGATTCTTTAATGACTTTGGTACAGAAGCAAACTTTCAACTATTTCTGGGAAGGTGCTGAACCTAATTCGGGAATGGCAAGGGAAAGAATCCATATCGATGGTCAATATCCGTTGAATGATTTTAATGTTGTCACTGTCGGCGGATCCGGATTTGGTATAATGGCTACAATCGTAGCTGCCGAACGTGGTTTTATCTCTGCTGAAGAAGCGACCAAAAGGTTTGATCGCATTGTCGATTTTCTAGCAAAAGCCGATCGTTACCATGGCGCATGGTCACACTGGATCGATGGTCCTACTGGAAAATCGAAGGTTTTTGGAAATCAGGATGATGCTGCCGATATCGTAGAAACTGCTTTTATGGCCCAGGCCTTAATCTGTCTACGTGAGTATTACCAAAATGGAAACGACCAACAAAAACAAGTCGCTGAAAAAGCAGACGCACTTTGGAAAGGTATTAATTGGAATTTCTTTCGCAATGGCAAAGATGTCCTGTACTGGCACTGGAGTCCAACACATGGTTGGGGTATGAATCATGCGATACAGGGTTATGATGAATGCTTGATCAGCTATGTGCTGGGTGCGAGCTCACCGACACATCCAATCCCTGCCTCCACTTATCATAAAGGTTGGGCAAGAAGTGGTGCAATCGTATCCAGTGCTGAGAAGTTTGGAATTCCACTGGTACTAAAACACAATGCACCCGAAAATGCTGTAGGTCCACTATTCTGGTCTCATTACTCCTACTTAGGTTTAAATCCAAAGGGCTTACAAGATGAATATGCTGATTACTGGAAAGTGAACGTTAATCACACTAAAATTAACATTGAATACGCTAAACAAAATCCTCATCAATTTAAAGGATATGGCGAAAACTCTTGGGGATTGACCGCGAGCTATTCTGTAAAGGGATACGATGCTCACCATCCTGATAATGATAAAGGTGTTATTTCTCCTACAGCAGCGTTATCATCCATTCCATATGCTCCTAAAGAGAGTTTGCAAGCGATGCGCTATTTTTATGAACAAAAAGGTGCAGAGCTTTTTGGTAAATATGGATTTTATGATGCTTTTTCAGAAACAGAAAACTGGTATCCACAGCGTTATCTAGCAATTGACCAGGGACCTATTGTTGTCATGATTGAAAATTACAGAACTGGATTGATCTGGAATTTATTTATGCAGGCTCCCGAAGTTAAAGCAGGATTGAAAAACTTAGGTTTTAAAGGTCCGAATCTATAAGCATTTTATTCACATACAAATAACTATTAGAACATGAAACAATGGACTTCCCTATTAGTCGCTGTTGCATTAGTTCCGACTCTGGCATTCACACAGCCGGCACACAAACAAGATCCCAAAATGGATAAGTTTGTTTCAGAACTGATGAAAAAAATGACAGTTGACGAAAAAATTGGCCAGCTGAATCTAGTTACTGCAGGCGAGGTGACCACAGGTGCCACCGCCAGTACTGGAGTTGAAGCAAAAATTGCTGCTGGTCAAATTGGCGGAATCTTTTCTATGACTACACCTAAAAAAATTCGTGCTGCTCAAGAACTTGCTGTCAACAAAACAAGACTTAAAATACCGATGATCTTCGGTCTAGATGTCATCCATGGTTATAAAACTACATTTCCAATTCCATTAGGTCTTTCAGCTACGTGGGATATCCCTCTAATCGAAAAAACTGCACGTATCGCAGCACAAGAGGCTACTGCAGATGGAATCAACTGGACCTTCTCTCCTATGGTCGATATCTCTCGTGATGCCCGTTGGGGAAGAATTTCGGAAGGTTCCGGAGAAGACCCTTACTTAGGCTCACAGATTGCAAGCGCGATGGTTAAAGGTTATCAGGGCAATGACTTAAAAGCAATCAATACCATGATGGCCTGTGTGAAGCACTGGGCTTTGTATGGTGCAGCGGAGTCTGGAAAAGATTACAACACCACAGATATGAGTCTGCACCGCATGTACAATGAATACTTCCCTCCTTACAAAGCGGCTGTAGAAGCTGGTGCAGGTACAGTTATGACATCTTTCAATGATATCAATGGTATCCCGGCAACAGCTAATAAATGGTTAGTAACTGATGTTCTTCGCAAGGAATGGGGATTCAACGGTATGGTGGTTACAGATTATACCGGTATTGCGGAGCTGATGGATCATGGTTTAGGAGATTTACAACAAGTATCTGCACTTTCGTTAAAAGCAGGTGTGGATATGGATATGATTTCTGAAGGTTTTTTAAATACCTTAAAAAAATCTTTAAAAGAAGGGAAAGTCTCTCAAGCTGATATAGACCGCGCATGCCGTTTAGTTTTAGAGGCTAAATATAAATTAGGTTTATTTGAGGATCCATACCGTTACTGTAATGAAGATCGTGCTAAAACCGAGTTACTGACCCCTGCAAATCTTAAAGTTGCCCGTGATGCGGCTACTAAATCATTTGTCTTGTTAAAGAATGACAAGCAGCTTCTTCCTTTACAGAAAAAAGGTACAGTTGCTGTAATAGGTCCATTAGCGAATACACGTGCGAACATGGTGGGCACATGGTCAGTAAGCTCTGACTTAGTGAATACTCCTTCTTTGGTTGAGGGTATGCAGTCGGTATTGGGCAACCAAGTGAAGATCGTTACACATTTAGGTTCAAATTTACTTGAAGACCCTGTTTATCAAGAACATGCTACCATGTTTGGACGTACGATCCCTAGAGATAATAGACCTGAGTCGGATATTATTGCTGAAGCGTTACAAACTGCTGCTCAAGCAGATGTGATTGTAGCAGCATTAGGTGAATCTTCGGAGATGTCCGGTGAAAGTTCTAGCCGTACAGAGATTGGTATTCCGGCTATTCAACAACGTCTTTTAGCAGCGCTATTAAAAACAGGAAAACCTGTTGTCTTAGTTTTGTTTGCAGGAAGACCGATGACTTTAACTTGGGAAGATGAACATGTTCCTGCTATCTTAAATGCATGGTTTGGTGGATCTGAAACTGGAGCTGCTGTAGCTGAGGTATTATTTGGAGATGTTAACCCTTCAGGTAAATTAACGGCAACTTTCCCTAGAAATGTTGGTCAGTTACCTATTTATTATGGTCATAAAAGCACCGGAAGACCATTAGCAGAAGGTGGTTCTTTCCAAAAATTTAGATCTAACTACATTGATGTGATCAATAGCCCGCTTTATCCATTTGGATATGGTTTGAGTTATACAACATTTGATTATTCAGATCTGAAATTGGATAAGTCTTCTTTTAAAGCTGGACAATCTATCCAAGCATCGGTGACGTTGCGTAATACGGGTAAATATGACGGTGAAGAGGTTGTTCAACTTTATATTAAAGATCTGGTTGGTTCAATTACACGTCCTGTTAAAGAATTAAAAGGTTTTCAAAAAGTATTCTTAAAAGCTGGAGAATCTAAAGTCGTAACTTTTACTGTTTCGGAAGAAGATTTAAAATTCTATAATAACGATCTCAAGTTTGTCGCTGAACCGGGAGATTTCACCTTATTTATCGGTAAAAATTCGCAGGATCTTTTAGCTACTAAATTTGAATTAAAATAATATAATTTCCCCTTATATTAGAGGAGTTATCTTTAACCGGATAGCTCCTTTTTTATTTTATTAAGCCTTCATCGATGTTTATTGTTAATCTTATAGGTTAGTAAATAATCTACCATTTCGAACGTTTCGCGCTTCGCTCCTACGTATTGTTGTCAGATCTTTGAAATAAAATTTTCTCCCATTTGATATCACGACTCGGCTGCCAATGTTCAATCGTTTCAGTATATCCAGATTTATAGATCTCTTTCTTCGAGATGAGTTTTCCTTTACGAGGATCTGCAAAATCAATATCAGTAACCACATTTAAATATTCGTTTAACTTCTCCGGTAAATCATAAAAATTTTGACAATCATTATAAAGAGTAAACTTTCTCATCTTTACATTCACCGGAAATAGTCTATTTAACCACCATTGCTTCTTATTTTTAATAAATTCAGGGAAATCGTTCAGATAAAAGGTATAATAAGCATGATCATCGCCGGGATAATCGAAATAGACGATCTTGTCAATAATAGACCAATTAATGCTATAGGTGCCGTCAACTATGGGCTTATGAATCCAAATTTCTTGTTTTGAATAAGTGATAATATTCCGATGTGCATCACTAGATCGCTGTTGTTTTTCAGATAAGTGGAAACCAAATATAAAACCATAAATACAGATCGCTGGCAAAAGTACAAACAGGATAATGGTAATCCATCCATAGACCGGTACATTTTCTGGATATTTCACGGCGAAAAATAATAGCAGGATTCCAAGAAGCAGAAAAATACCTAATGGTATGACAAATATCAGTTTTGGATTTTTATTAATGATTTCTTTCATAATATCGGATACTAATCACTTATAATTGCAGGTTTACGAATTAGTTACTTATTAGAAACAGCTACAATCTTTCGTAATAAAGATAACCATTCTTAATACTAAGTTTCAAATCATAACCTTAAGTATAGCAATGCAAGAATTAAACCACTCGAGTGCATTTACAAACATATCGTTTATATCGGATTTTGAGTATCATAAAAGTTTAAAAAAAGAAAAGGCGAAAGATAAATCTTTCGCCTTTTGGGTAAATGATGGGGCTCGAACCCACGACCCTCGGTACCACAAACCGATGCTCTAACCAACTGAGCTACATCTACCGTGTTTGTGCTACAAAAGTAGAATTTTATTTGATATACTCCAAATGTTTTTAAGCAAAAAATCCTCATTACAACGTATCGTAATGAGGATTAAGCTATTATTTTTTAATTTTTATTAGATCATCTCAACACTGCGTTTCACGAATGATGTTAATGCAGCACCTGTTAACAAACCGCGTGATAATAAAGCTAAGTCAAACGCTTGTTTTGCCAATTGTGCACCTTCTTCTTCAGTACTTGATAAAATGCGTTTCACCAGTGGGTGGTTACCATTTACCGTTACCTTATAGTTGTCAGGTAAGTTACCGTAAAAGTTCATACCGCCATTGGTTTTGGCCATATCTTTCATACGACGCATAAATTCATCGATCGTTACTGATACTGGTAATTCTTCTGCAGATAAGGCATCCACTTCAACTTTCATGTCAGGACGGCTGATTGCTTTTTCAAAGATTGATAAGGCTTGTTTAGACTCCTCTTCAGAAATTGACAATTCTTGCTTCTCATCTTTTTGAATCAACTTATCGATGACATCGGCATCTACACGTTTCAACTGTACCTTTTCACCTCCTTTTTGTTCCAAATAAGAAGTGATATGCGTATCCAGAGGTCCGTCTAAAACCAATACATCATAGCCTTTTGTTTTTGCTGTAGCAATAAAGCTATCTTGTTGAGCGGCATCATGGGTATATAAATAAATGATATTTCCATCTTTATCAACTTGAATATCTTTTACTTTTTCGTAATACTCTTTAATTGTGTAGTTCTCTTTATTTGTATTGGTCAATAAACAGAATTCATTTGCTTTTTCAGCAAATTTCTCATCGCTCAACATACCATATTTGATAAATAAACCGATATCATTCCATTTTTCTTCAAAACCTTTACGATCCGTTTTAAAGATTTCCTGCAACTTATCAGCTACTTTTTTAGTGATATAATTGTTGATCTTTTTTACGTTACTATCTGCCTGCAAGAAGCTTCTTGAAACATTTAACGGGATATCCGGTGAGTCGATTACACCATGTAACAACATTAAAAATTCAGGAACAATATCTTTTACTTCGTCGGTAATGAATACTTGACGTGAGTATAATTTGATTTTATTACGTTGAATTTCTAATTCATTTTTAATTTTCGGGAAGTATAAAATTCCGGTTAAATTAAATGGATAATCAACATTTAAATGGATCCAGAATAATGGTTCGTCCATTGAATATGGATACAACTCTTTATAGAAAGCCAAATAGTCTGCATCTGTCAGTTCAGATGGAGCTTTGGTCCAAGCTGGGCTTGTGTTGTTGATGATGTTATCAACTTCAACAGATTTATATTTTGGTTTTCCTTCTTCATCTTCGCCATCTGGTTCAGAAGTTGTTTTCGTTCCGAAGCGGATATTTACAGGAAGGAAACGCGCATATTTTTCCAAGATCTCCTGTAAACGCGATTGACTTAGGAATTCTGAAGACTCTTCATTAATGTGTAAAATGATATCAGTACCACGTGTCGTACGTGTACCTTCAGAAATTTCATACGAAGTACTACCATCACATGTCCAATGCGCAGCTTCTGCCCCATCTTGGTAAGATAACGTTTCGATTTCAACGTTATCAGCAACCATGAATGCGGAATAGAAACCTAATCCAAATCGACCGATGATTTCATTTGCATCATTTGCTTCTTTGAATTTTTCCATAAATTCAGTTGCACCTGAGAAGGCAACTTGATTGATGTATTTTTTAATCTCGTCAGCTGTCATACCGATACCATTATCCGAAATGGTAATCGTTTTTGCTGCTTCATCAAGTTTTACATCAACTAATAAATCACCCACTTCACCTTGGTATTGACCTAATGAAGCTAAGCGCTTTATTTTTTGAGAAGCATCTACCGCGTTTGAAACTAACTCGCGTAAGAAGATCTCATTATCAGAGTATAAGAATTTTTTAATGACAGGAAAAATGTTTTCCGTGTGGATTGAAATAGATCCTTTTTCTGTGTTCATATATATTTTATATTTAATTGCTAATTGATTTCACAGTTAAACATCAATCTATATTCCAAACAGTCAATTTGAGACAAGATGTCATATTTTAAGTTAAAATGACAATATCAGGGCTGTTCATTGCTTGACTTAATCTTTATTTTTTATTGTCGTCAACAATTCATTTGCATTTTTATCAAATGCTATTGAAATTACTGCATTTGTACAGTTCCAAATAACAGGATTTGCTTCCAATTGGTTCAAATCGGTATCCTGATCTATTTTCCTAAATTTTATAAGCGAAGGTTCTCCATAAAGGAGTATCAATTCTTGCAAAAAACGATTGTAATTAGAGATTATCTCGTCTTTTCCATCATTAGAAAATTTATACATGAGTGCAAACTCATCGACCTTTTTTTCGTCTGAAGCGCGAATTCCAAAAAAATTGGCTGTTAGATCTTTGAATTTATAATTGGGAACAAAAACAGTATGACCTTGATCATGAACGGACAATTTCTTCTGATTTACGAATCCGATGATTTCATCTTTTTTCCACGATAAGGGCATATCAAATATCGTCTTAATAGATTCATTAATCAACGGTGCTTCAGAAGTTTCCATTAAATTTAAACGTATCGGAAGTGTGTAGGCTACTCTGACGGGTTTACCTTTTTGATAACCAGGTTTCCAATTGCCATATTCTTTGATGAGCCGTATTCCTTCCTCCCCCGTACCAAACCCCAGATCTTTTTCAACTTTCATGTCGACTATTGATCCGTCTTTTTCAACCACAAATGAGATCTCCACCAAACCTGAAATTTGATTATCGATCATCTCCTTAGAATAATGAAAATTATCTCCAATATAGCGCATAAATTCATCCATACCTTTAGGTGGTAAAGGGTGCTGATCGACAACATCGGCAGCACTCTCCTTCTTATTTAAAGAAATCGGGCTACATGAACTGATCATGCATAATGCGATTATAATCGAAAAAATAAACTTGATCATAAACTTACTGATGTGTAATAGCATATAATGCAAAAGTTCCTAACCAATGCGAGCCCATATAGTCATCATTGCTGATATTTGGCAACGAGTAAGTGAGGTGGTTATTCGCCTGTTGATGTAAATGATTTAATTCCGGTAATTTTGTCGCGATGCCATTTAGACAAGTTGCACGGCTAAAATTCAGTCCATCTAAATGAACAAGCTTACCATCCGTACGGTCTTTAACAATACCCGGCTCTAACTTAAACTCTTTAACAAACAAATCAGGCATAAAGCCTTTTAGCCATTTTTTATATTCGTCATCATTTAAAACTTTTGTCATCAACAATGCCTCTTCTAAGCAAGGAGAAAGAAAGTCGCTACCACTTGGTTCATATGCGAGCGAGCAGGATTTATCGTTTATAAAAAGGCGCTTTGCATGTTGTGTAATTAAATTTTGAAAAGCTGTATCTTGCGTTACCTTCGCATAATCCATTGATAAGGTAAATCCAAAAGCGGTGTTATCATGCTGTCCCGAACGAATTGGGTAAACGAGTTTAGGCAAGTACCCCTCGTAGCGTTTTACGAGCAGATCTGCCAAAGGTTGCAATGCTGTGGCCCACTGTTTCCCTTCAGCATCATTCCAAGTCAATAATTCAGCCTGTAACTGCAAGAGCCACGCCCATCCATAGGTGCGTTCGAAGCTTGTGTTATTACTGTCTAGAAAGAAAGCAATTTCCTGATCAACATTCGTTTTAGTTATTTTATCGTTCAAGATCAGTCTCACCTGCTTACTTTCACTAAGATTAGGAAATGTTTTCAATATTTTAACGATGGACCAATAACCATGAACGGATGAATGCCAATCAAAACAGCCATAAAAAATGGGATGTAATTGTTTTGGTGATTTTAGATCCTTAGCAGATCCGATGACCTGCCCCAATTTATTTGGATACTCCTGTTCAAGGCAATGTAACGGCAGTGCCAATATCCTTTTTGCTTCAGTAGAATCCAGTACGACCTGTTGATTTTTTCCTTCTGTGCTATTTTCTGTTTCTGTTTGTTGAGAAGTTGTTCCTTGATTTTTGTTGTTATTGTTGCATGACAATAAAACAGTACAAGTAAAAATGGTAACTAATATTTTGAACATTTGCGGTGAATTAATTGATTTTTAAAAGTAATAAAAAAAAGCCAAAATCATTAAATTTTGGCTTTTTTAGACGTTTATAATAGATTTTACATCTTAGCATCCATTAGTTTCTCTGCTTTTCCTTTAGGTGCGCCGGTTTTCATTTTAATGACAAACGCTTGATTCGACTGGAAACTTTTGGGCAATAGCACGTCATAATAGGTGTTTTTATCGAGATCAATACCAAGATCTGAATGACGCACCTCTAACATTTGTCCATTCGCTAATAACGTGGCAGACACAGGAACCTCTGTCGCAGTTTTGGGCACAGATATCCGGACAATATTGTTAACGGGCCTGTTGAAAACTGTGAGGTATAAGTTATCAGCTTTTTTAGTGAAGTATCCTAGTTTAGAAGTGGTCATCCCAGCATGTTTGGCTCCATAAATTGCTTCACCATTTATTTTCATCCATTCACCAAGCTCTTTTGCTATTTTATCTTCCTCAGGATGCATATTTCCTTGGCCATCTGGACCGAAATTTAAAACAAAATTACCACTTAGGGATGCTGAATAGGTCAGCATATCGATAATATCGTCTGTCGTTTTGGTATAAATACCCGACCAATCTTTCATGTATCCCCAGCCGTTTGGTGGAATTGTCATCACACAATCCCAATCACGTCCCTCTAGCCAAGTAATATCTCCCGGCAATTTGCGTTCCCAACCTTGTTCATAATCGCCCAACATCTGACCATTTGAATCAAAATGACGTTTCCCAAATTCATCATTTCGGAAACGGGAGCCGATGATAAGACCGGGGTGCTTTTGCCGAAGTTCTTTTTCAAGATTATAAGTAAAATCATAAGACTTTATCCAAGACTGATCCCAAGTGCCATCAAACCAAAATCCTTTCATCTGTGGATAATTTGTCATCAACTCCAGTAACTGATTTCTAGTATATTTCAAAAATTTATCAAACTTTTTCTTTTCCTCTTCCGTTTTAGGTTCTTTACCCATGTAATCTGGATTGTTCCATTCTAATACAGAGAAATAAAGGTAAACATCGATACCTACTGCGGTATAAGCATCTACTACCTCTTTGACTATATCTTTTTTATAGGGTGTTTTACTGATATTATAAGGGGAATATTTGGTTGGCCACATCGCGAAACCATCGTGGTGCTTTGTCGTAAAAATTACATACTTTGCCCCCATTTCTTTTGCCTGCTTTGCCCAACGCTTTGCGTCAAAATCTTTGGGATTAAATTGTTTGTAAAGATTGTCGTACGTATTCACCCAATCTTTTGGAGCTGATGATCCTCTCCATGAACGGATCCATTCGGATGCTGCTGCACCACCACGGGCACTCACTCCTTCCCATTCATTACCCGGTATTGCATAGAGACCCCAATGTATAAATTGACCTAATCCATAATTGCGGAATGCAACCATTGCCTCATCTGTCCGATTGGCAGGTGACAATGGTCCATACTTAATTTCTTTGATTTCTGTTGATTTAATTTTTGGTCCGGTCCATTGTGCCTGTAGGGAATTAACTCCAGCTAACAATGCCACAGCAAGTACAGACTTTTTTAATAAGTTATTCATATTTAGTTGGTTATTCAGGATTATCAATATAAGCACGTTGTGTCTTTTTTATCACCACAGGTTCAGGATGTGCATTCGTAAATGGATCGTAGTAGTATAAATTTGCTTCACGGTACAGGTTCAAATGTTTTTTTAATGATTCTGCAAATTGCACGTAATTTTTATTTGAACTTTTTGTCCACCCGACCTCCGCCAAAGCGGCTAATCGTGGAAAAGTTAAATAGTCCAATCGAGTGGTATTGATAACGGTTTCTGTCCATAAATTACCCTGAATGCCTAAAATTTGATTTTTCTCGGTTGTCAACGAAACGTAATTATCCGGAGAAAAATTATAAACATTTTCCAAAGGATTGTATAGCTTTCCCCATTTTCGTCCATACTTATGTGATTCTTCCTGTACAAAATCAAAATAAAGCGGTAATCTTGGTGTCAGTATTGTTTTATAGCCAGCCTTTAATATTTTTTTTAACTGTTCAGGTTTATCATGTCGCCACCACATGAGTATAGTTTTCTCTTTTGATAAATCGGCATCTACCATTTCATCCCAGGCAAGCAAAGTGGCATCCATTGTTTTTAGCGAATCTGCCATGCGACGCATGAAGTAATTTTCTACCGCCTTGTTATCATTGAGATGATGTTTTTGCTTCAAATCCTGCACTTTGGTATCTGAATTCCATGCCTCACTGCCAAATGATACTTCATCTCCCCCTAGATGTATTACCGAAGAAGGAAACAGCGCTTTTGTTTCGCGCAACACCTGAGTTAAAAAAGAATACGTTATATCTTTCGCCGGATGAAAAGTAAAATCTGGGTGTTTATCATTTCCACCACCACTTAATTGGGGATAAGCTCGATTTGCCGCTGTGGCATGGCCAGGCATATCGATTTCAGGAATGACTTCGATGTTCCTTTCTTGTGCATAAGCTACAATCTCTGTAATGTCTGCCTGCGTATAATATGCCGCGGGAGCATATGGATCAGTCTGAGAGCCAATCCCACCGATCAATGATAGAAGTGGATATTTTTGAATTTCTAATCGCCAAGCAGGTTCATCAGTTAAGTGCCAGTGAAACTTATTGAGCTTATAAAATGCCATCCAATCTAAAATTGATTTCACTTTTTCTTTTCCAAAGAAGTGACGTGATTCATCTAACATAAAACCTCGCCATACATATGCAGGTTTATCTTTGATCTCAAAAATATTTACACTGATTCCCGATGTTGATTTTTTTCCAAAGCTCAATACCTGCAAAAGCGAGCTTACTGCATAAGTAGCTCCTGCAGGAGAGCTTGCATAAATAATTAACGTATTGCTATCTGTCTTAATTTCATATTCTTCAATTTCAAGATTTTCCTTATGAACAAATCGAATGTTTGAAACCGTCTTCTTATCATGATGAACAAGTCCTGTATAACCAAATTTTGATAAAAGCTGCTTCTGCAGGTATCGACCTACAGGGGTAAACTCCTTATCTTCAATCTGTATTTTACTAAACGAAGGAAAGCAATACAGCCCGTCCCTAATCTGTATAAAATCTGGTTTTGGAATTAGGGATAGCTGTGCTTTCGTAACACTATAGTTAATCGTAAGCAAGACGATAAATGCTGCTGCTTTGCCCAGTTTTTTTGTGATCATAAAATTTTATTAAACCTATCACGACTACGCCTTGATTTTCTCAAGGTGTGGTCAGAAAGAACAACGTATTAATTCGATTTATAAAATTTAAATATATGCTTCTTGCGGATCATCTCAGGGAATATCGAGGATGCAAACGATTGTGCAAACAACGAAAACGTTAGCGTAATGAATTGCTTACAAAGTAGTATATCGCTCTATGAGCTGGGCAACCAGATATGGAACTGCCTCCGATGCAGTACTTTCTATGGTACTGGCTCTTTTGGGTATCCGCGATGTGTTAATTTGTTTATCAACAACATACAAATCGCAGGTCGGAGCTATGACATCGACCAAACCAGCAGCTGGATATACTGCCAAAGAGGTCCCGATAACAATCATTATGTCGGCCTCTCGTGCCATGTAAATGGCGGTCTCCATATTTGGAACTGCCTCACCGAACCATACTATATTAGGTCTTAATTGAGAACCTTTTTCACATAAGTCACCCATTTTGATCTCGTAACCGTCGATTGGATAGATTAACCTTTTATCTTTCGATGAGCAAGCTTGATCTAATCTTCCATGCAAATGAAGCACATGATCAGAACCTGCCCTTTCATGTAATGTATCTACATTTTGCGTAATAACCTGTACATCAAATGATTTCTGCAAAACAACTAAAGCTTGGTGTGCAGCATTCGGTTTAGCCTGCATAGCGACTTGTCGCCTCATGTTATAAAAATCTTGAACAAGTTTGGGATTACGGTACCAGCCATCAATACTAGCAACGTCCTCGACATCATGGCCCTCCCACAAGCCATCGGCATCTCTAAATGTCTTTATACCACTTTCTGCTGAGATACCGGCTCCGGTAAATACGATGATTTTTTTCTTCATATCTTTTTTATCTACTACCAAGTTAATACCGAATCTTGGAAATTTGTTGGCAACTGTAGTTTAATTGAGTCTTTGCTGCTGATGACACTATTGTTGGATGTTAAAAATGCTCTTTCAAAACTCACAAAAATTTTATTCGGTATATGCAATTCTAAGGGAGATTTGGCTTTAAAAACATAACGGTTGTTTTCCAAACTAAGATTCTTATAGATCCTATAAGCCACTACCTTAGCTTTTATTTTTTCGATTCCAGTAAGTTTCTTTATATCAGTTGTATTTTGAGCTTGGCTATCCTCATAATACATGAAATGATCGGAATTTGCGAGATCTCTAATATCCAAGCGTTGCTCTACCACTTCCAGGGCAAGTGAATCGGCACGTTGCTTTTGCGCTTTACTTCCGTTTCCGTTATTACAGGAAATTAGCAGTGGTAAAAATAACAGTGGTAATAAAAATTTCATAGTCATAAAAAAAGAGGCATTTTTAATTGCCTCTTTACAAATTTATAAATTACTTTCAATAGCTCCTACGTGCTCTCGATACAATTCAATTGGTTTATCTAATAAAACAGCAATTATTGTCATGTTTTTATCGATCCGTTCTTTCGGAACATCAATATACACAATACCTGGTGTCGAGCTCCAGTATAATTTATTGAATATATCATGTCCGATCATAGAACCTTCACCTACTATGCGTATACGTGCTATGGTATTCTTAAGCCCCTTTAATGCAATAGGCCCCGTTGGAGTTCCTTCAACGAAAAGATAAAGTGTCTGCTTATCTTTAGATAGTGCACTTAATCCCGCGTAGTGTCCATCAGCAATTCCAGCTTCAGCATCATGTAAGATTTCTGCATTTTTCGTTACCCACTCTTTAATTTCGGCAGCTGTAAATTTTAAGTTTTTGTCTAATATATCGCCGTCTGCACTGATCTTGTCTTTAAACAAATTGGATCCTATGGCTGTAGATTTACTAATTGTTGCAATTGCATGCGCTACTTGACTTTGGCCTGCAATTTCATAAGCAGTATAACTCACTTCTTTTCTTTCCAAATCAATAGCTGGCTTCTCATTAAAGGTAATGGCTACAACAGTTACAGCTGGATCGAAATTAGCTGTAGGTAGATTTAATTCCAGTGTATAGTCATCATACTGATAATCTATCTTATCTGGGTTTCCAACAAATTTAACTGAAGCAGGTTTGGTTTTCAGACCTTGTAAAACTAATTTATCTTTTACGTTATCCAAGTAGATGTATAATGTTTTTCCATCTTTAGAAAAAGCATTTTTATCATTCCAAAACCGAGATTGCACTCCTGCACGCGTTCCGTAAATCGCATCTCTATGTTTAGAAGTCCATCTTCCTAATTCTTTCAAGATCTGCACCTGTTCTGTAGGTATTGTCCCATCGGCTTTGGGGCCAATATCCAATAAAAGATTTCCGCCCATTGAAATACAATCTACCAAAGTACGGACGATCATGTTTGGAGTTTTATAGTGATGGTCAAAATGCTGATATCCCCAAGAGTCATTCATGGTATAGCAGAGCTCCCAATAGCGTGCTTCAGGTTTTACAACCGGAATACCCTGCTCTGGAGTATCATAGTCACCATGTTGATTCAGTCTGGAATTGATAATGATATTTGGATTATACTTACGCAATTGCGTCAATGTTTCTTTTGCACGCCATTCCTGATCATTGTGTTCCCAATCGCCATCAAACCAAATTAGATCTGGCTTATATGCTTTAGACAATTCTGCTAACTGTCCCTGATAGTAATTAACAAACTTATTCCAACGATTGGCATCATCGCCTACGTTATAACGTTTTTTTATTCTCGTATTGACATCATAATCTGGATGACTCCAATCCGGTAATGAGTAATACAATCCGGTTTTAAGACCTTTCTTCTGAAGTGCCGATACAAAAGGAGTCAGCACATCCTTTTTAGCAACAGCATCTTTCGCTGTTGTAATTGCATTATTCGATTTGCTATCCCAAAGAGATACACCATCATGATGACGTGTTGTAATGACCGAATACTTTGCTCCGGATTCCTGAATCAATTTTGCCCATTCTTCCGGTTGATATTGGTTGGCTGTAAAACCACCCAGTTGTTTCATGTAATTTTCATGACTGATATAGTTATTGAAAAAAGCCCAAGATTCAGAAACCCCCTTAACCGAATAAATTCCCCAATGGATAAAAATGCCTAATTTTGCATCTTCAAACCATTCCATTTTTTTGACTTCCTCATTCTTGTTTTTAGTTTCTTGTGCAAAAACGTTATAGCTAGAAAGTGCTAAAAACAACACTGCTAATATTGACTTCTTCCGAATCATAGTTACTTATTGAAATATCAGGTTTTAAAAAGGTGAAAAGTAAGAATTTATTCGTTCAATTCAAACTTAAAGTCGGTTTTTTGGCTTAATAATTTATCTTTGTATTGATGATTGAATTATACACGGATGGTGCTTCGAGCGGTAATCCAGGACCAGGTGGCTACGGTACGATATTAAGGACAGTTTATACGGGTGATAATGAAGCGTATAAAGGTAAACTGATTGAGAAAGAGTTTTCTGGTGGCTATCGTAAAACCACTAATAATCGTATGGAACTGATGGCGGTAATTGTTGGTCTGGAAGCTTTAAAAAATCTCAACCAAAAGGTTACAGTTTATTCAGATTCCAAATATGTCATAGATGCCATCGATAAAAAATGGGTATATGGCTGGATTCAAAAGGGATTTGCAGGAAAGAAAAATAAAGATCTCTGGATAAGATTGATGCAGGTTTACAAACTGCATCAGGTTAAATTAGTATGGGTAAAAGGGCATGCTGGTCATCCTTTAAATGAACGATGCGATCAGTTGGCTGTAAAAGCTTCGAAAGATCAATCTTCCTGGAAGATTGATTCAGTATATGAAATGGAAGAAGCTAAAGCTTAACTCAAAAATTTTAAGAGAGCAGGGCATAAAAAAGGCCAGGAATAATTTCCTGGCCTTTTTACATGATTACTTATTAATTACGCAACATCCTCTTTAGCTGCCAGATAACGCTCTGCTTCTAAAGCGGCCATACAACCAGTTCCTGCGGCTGTAATTGCTTGGCGGTATACATTATCCTGCACATCTCCGCAGGCAAATACACCTGGAATATTCGTTGCCGTCGTATTCGGCTGTGTAATTAAATAACCTGTTTCATCCATATCTAAGATACCGTTGAAAAGTTCTGTATTTGGCTTGTGTCCAATAGCAACAAAAAATCCTGTTACATCCAATACTTTTTCAGATTGATCTTTGTTATTTAAAACACGAACACCTGTTACCACTTGACCGTCACCTAAAATTTCCTTCGTTTCTGAATTGTAATGTACTTCGATATTTGGTGTGTTCATCACACGGTGAACCATTGCTTTAGAAGCTCTAAATTCATCACGACGTACCAACATATGTACTTTAGAACATAATTTTGCTAAATAGGTGGCCTCTTCAGCTGCCGTATCGCCAGCACCTACAATAGCAACTTCATGGTTTTTAAAGAAAAAACCGTCACATACTGCACATGCAGATACACCAAAACCGTTATATTTTTGCTCGCTATCAAGTCCTAACCATTTTGCTGTTGCACCTGTAGCGATGATGACTGTATCTGCAGTAACTGTTTTAATTCCGTCGATTTCAACCTGATGTACTGGACCAGAGAAATCAACTTTAGTTGCATATCCGAAACGGACATCTGTACCAAAACGTTCTGCTTGCATACGTAGATCTTCCATCATGATCGGTCCTGTAATTCCCTTTGGGTATCCAGGAAAGTTATCCACTTCTGTTGTCTGCGTCAACTGACCGCCCGGTACCATCCCTGTATAGATAACAGGTTTCATATCAGCACGAGCTGCATAAATCGCTGCCGTATATCCTGCGGGTCCTGAACCAATTATTAAACACTGTAGGTGTTCTATTTCTTGAGACATAATATTATTTTATAAAATATTGTTTTCTAATTAACGAGTACTATGACCTAACCAAATTTATTTTTTAGACTTGCTAACATATCATTTGTGATCGCTGTTGCTTGGCTTTTATTTTCTTGTTTTTGAAATTCTTTTTTAGCTTGCTTCTTATCTTCAGCTGCATGAATGGGTTCTGTCGATTTTGCCGCTTTTTTAGCAGAACGATGACGGTTCCAGATTATTTCTAAACATTTCTTCGTGTAAAGTGGGAAGTCGCCATTTTGCATCCACGCATAATAACTTGGTTCTACATCAAAAACTTCTGTAACCGGACGTCCTTTATGTTTTCCAAAATTGATGACTTCTACTCCGTCTTCATTGTACACTATCCGTCCTGCAAAATCCACTGGTTTTGTCATATTGGTAAAATCTGACAATGCTTCAACGTCATTTACAACAGGTACAGATTGTTTACCATGCTTATCTTCATACACAGCACCTTCATACTTGGTTAACTGTGCTTTCAAAACTTCATATGTAGCTCTTACGTCTGCTTCTGCACTGTGTGCATTTTCTAGGCTTTCATTGCAATAGAATTTATAAGCAGCTTTCAAAGTACGTTGTTCCATTTGATGAAAAATATTCTGTACGTCAACAAAAACACGATTTTCCAACGAAAAATCAGCTCCTGAACGTAGGAATTCTTCCATAAGCATAGGGATATCAAATTTATTGGAGTTATAACCCGCTAAATCTGCGTCACCAATAAAATCTGCTACTTCTTGACTAATCGCTTGAAATGTTGGCGCGTCTATAATATCTTCGTCATAGATACCATGGAACATGGATGATTCTGCAGGAATAGGCATAAGCGGGTTAATCCGCTTCGTATATACTTGCTCCTCAGCATTAGGCAACACCTTTAATATTGATATTTCAACAATTCTATCTGCTGAGATATTGATTCCTGTAGTCTCTAAATCAAAGAATGCTAAAGGTTTCTTGAGTTTCAATTCCATTACGAATTTTATTTATTAAATTGTTCCATACATCATTGTATACAACAAAAATACAAAGTATGAATGATTTATTATTTATTGTCAGCCTTTAATTACAATTCAGAGACTAATTCTAGGGTTTTCATTTTTCCCACCACAATTTTAATCATCTTACTATAGTCAAAATACTGAATAGCGATTTCCTTTACTTTTTCAGGAGTCATCGCATTGATTTCATTCATATAATGGTCATAGTAAGTCAAATCCATGTTAGCAAGTAGCACATTTTTAAACTTATCTGCATGTGAAAAAATACTCTCTAAAGAACCTAGCATAGATCCTGAGAGGTAATTTTTCACTAAGTCCAATTCCTCTACAGTCGCTAATTCTGTTCTTAAAATTTCAATTTCTTTTTCGATTTCCGTCAATGTCGCATCGGTTACATCTACACCAACCTCTGTCGCAATAGTCAGAAAACCTCCATATTTTAAAGAACCCACAGCTGAACCGATACTGTAAGTATAGCCTTTTTCTTCTCGAATGTTACGCATGAGCCTTGACCCGAAAAAACCGCCCAGTAACGTATTTACAAATTGTAAAGCGGGATAATCCACATGGTTACGATTTATATTCGGCATACCGATACGTATGGCAGATTGCAATGCCTCTGCTCTTTCGTCATAAATCAATTGTCCTGTATCTGCAGTTAAATTCGGTTCGGTCAATGGTACCTCATCTGTAGCCAGCCATTGATCACCAAAATATAAGCTAAGCTCTTGGAGCAAAGATTCAGATACATTACCGGAAATAATTAAACGACAATTAGATGGAGTAAATTGCTTATGGTATAAATCGATTAAAGCATCTCTAGAAATCAAATCATATTCTTCTAAAGAGGGCGTTTTTCCATAACGGTTTCCAGAACCGAAAACATGATTATAATAGGTTCTTCTCGCTAAATAATCGTTTTTCTGAAGAGAAACCTGAAGCTTTTGCTTATTGTTTCTGAGATAGGTATCCAGTTCCTTCTGCGGTAAAACTGATTCTGTTAAAATCTCCTTGATCAAAGGTAATAACACATTACTATGTTTATTTAATGTGTACAATGTCAGCGAAGTGATATCAAATCCGTATTCTGGCATTAGAAAAGCCCCATAGAAGTCGACTTTATCCGCAATCTCAGCGCTGTTATAGTTTTTTGTTCCTTCCTTTAACAAAGCACTTAGGGCACTATTTAGGAGCGGATTTTCATCTTCATTGAAGACATTATTAAAAATCCACTCAATGCGTACCAATTCTTGATCAGGCGAATGAAAGACATAAACAGGAATTCCATTGTTGAAAGCAAGTACTTTTGGGCTTTTTAAATGAATATCACCAATCGGTTTGGCTTCAGGTGCTACTGCTCTATTCAGCATTTGCCACCTCCTTTGATTTATAATACAATATAGATGCGTTTTCTTTTCTAAATATTTCGTTTGCCTGTTGCTGTATATGTTCTGATTGAACAGCTAAATACTTGGCTGTTTCATTGTTTAATTCATTGGCGTCACCAAGTAGCTCATAATATGCTAGATTCATGGCTTTATCCAAGATCGACAATTCGGCAAATACATGTGTAGACTCAATCTTATTCTTCACTTTTTCAAGCTCTTCTGCCGGAACAGGTGTAGACTTTAAGATATCCAGTTCTTTCCAGATGGCTTCCTCTGCTTGTTCCAGACTAATGCCGTCTGATGGTTTTCCCTCAATTAAGAATAAATTGGGGTCGATACTTCCCATCACATAGGCATTGATCTCACTGAATAGTTCCTGTTCTTTTACCAAACGACGGTATAGACGAGAAGATGATCCTCGAGAGAGTAGATCTGATACTAAGTCCATTGCATGGTAGTTTTCATCCATACGTGCAGGTGCATGAAAAGATATAAACAAACTATCAAGTGGTACATCAGCCTCTACTACTTCCCTACGCTCTGCTATTTGTTTTGGTTCTTGAGGTAAATTTCTCATGTATTTATTTCCTGCAGGAATATCTGCGAACCATTTTTCTACCAGTGTTTTGATCTCCTCAAACTTAACATCACCTGCAATGACCATAATGGCATTCTGTGGTGTATAATGCTTCTTGAAAAATGCTTTTACATCTTCCATTTTTGCATCTTCAATATGTTTAAGTTCTTTACCGATCGTTGCCCAGCGATACGGATGTACTTGATAAGCTAAGGGTCTTAATTTCAACCATACATCACCGTAGGGTTGATTGAGGTAACGCTGCTTAAACTCCTCACATACAACACTTCTTTGTGTTTCCAAACTTTGTTCAGAGAAGGAAAGGCTCAGCATACGATCTGATTCCAGCCACAATGCCGTTTCTAGATTTGAAGAAGGTAGCGTGATGTAGTAATTGGTAATATCGTTACTTGTAAAAGCATTGTTTTCACCGCCCACACGTTGCAAAGGTGTATCATAGTCGGGAATATTGACTGATCCACCAAACATCAAGTGTTCAAATAAATGTGCAAATCCCGTTTGGTCTGGAGATTCATCCCGCGCACCGACATCATACAGTATATTGACACAGGCCATTGCTGTGTTATTGTCTTCATGAACAAGTACGCGAAGACCATTTTCTAGTTCAAATTTCTGATAAGAAACCATTCAGGTTATTTAAATTAATTTATTGTATCCAATTGATATCTTTTCTCAAAAGAGAAAGTGTTTTGGCTTCTTCCGAGCCTTCTTCTGGTTGAAAATCATAGGCCCAATTTGCCTGTGGAGGTAAACTCATTAAAATGGATTCGATACGTCCATTGGTTTCAAGACCAAATTTCGTTCCTGAATCCCAAACAAGATTAAATTCAACATATCTTCCTCTACGGAGGTATTGCCAGTTTTTATGGTATTCTGTATAGTCTTTATGGCGATTTTTGTTTACCAGTTCGGTATATGTTGGTGCAAATGTACGTCCAAGGTCACATGAGAACTGAAAAATTTCCTCAAATGACAGACCTGTTTTTTCAGGTGTTAGTTTATCATAGAAAACCCCACCTATACCACGTGTTTCTTCACGATGGCGTACATAGAAGTAGTCATCTGCCCATTTTTTGAAATCTTTGTAAAAATCTTGGTGATGGATATCGCATACGTTTTTCAACTGTTGATGAAAAAATTGTGCATCTTCTTCAATAACATAGTGCGGTGTAAGATCAATGCCTCCGCCGAACCACCGAATTTCATCATTCAATTCGAAATAACGGATGTTCATGTGGATAATAGGAACGAATGGATTGTTTGGATGAATAACAATTGATACACCTGTAGCGAAAAATTCATCTTCATCGACACCAAATGATTTCTTGATCATTTCCGGCAATTTTCCATGCACAGCAGAGAAATTCACCCCACCTTTTTCAATGATATTGCCATGCTGCATGATCCTTGTACGGCCACCGCCGCCGCCATCACGTTCCCAAATTTCTTCTTCAAATTTAGCGGTACCATCAAGCTTTTCAAGTGCTTGACATATTTCGTCCTGAATTGTTTTATAAGTTTCAGCGATTTTTAATCTATCGATCATCTTGAATTAACTTAATTTTTCAGCCAGTTGGCTTATGATTGTTGCAGCAGATTTATGCTGGTATAAGATTTGGTAAACGGCTTCACAGATAGGTAAGGCGATCTGATGCTTACGCATATAATGCTGTATACATGCAGAAGCATAGTAACCTTCTGCTACCATATTCATCTCGAGCTGGGCAGACTGTACACTATAGCCTTTTCCGATCATCGCCCCAAAAGTTCTGTTTCTACTGAACTGCGAATATGCTGTTACCAAAAGATCGCCTAAATACGCCGATTTATTAATATCGCGAAGCGGATTAGGATCAATGGTCTCGACATACGTTTCCATCTCACGGATTGCATTTGAGATTAAAACTGCCTGAAAATTATCGCCATAGCCTAACGAATGACATATTCCTCCCGCCAATGCATAAATATTTTTCAATACAGCACCATACTCAATCCCATACACATCGTCCGAAATAATCGTTTTTATGTACCGGCATTCCAGTAAAGATGCCACTAACTTCGCATTTTCTTCAGATTTGGAACCAAAAGTCAAATAAGATAGTTTCTCCAAAGAAACTTCTTCAGCATGACATGGTCCACCGACAACTAAAATATTCTCCAAAGAGACATCGTATACCTCCTGTAAATAATCGCCAATGATCAGATTTTCATCAGGTACGATACCTTTTATGGCAGAAACAATAATTTTTCCTTCCAGATCTGCTTTTGTCACATCCTTTAAGGCTGCTTTCAAGTAAGCGGCAGGTGTATTCAAAATAATAATATTTGATACCTGAATTACTTCTCTTGCATTTGTTGAAATATGATCTGTATCCAGTTTTACTTCAACAGCACTTAAATAACTTGGATTTTTTTTATGCTTTTTGATATAGTCAACATCTTCTTGTTTACGGACCCACCAATGTATATCCTTTTCAACGACGTTGTCACCCAGCATTTTAATCATTGCTGTAGCCCAACTACCACTACCAATAAGCCCTACTCTATTTTTTTGCATTAAATTTTGTTACTAGACAGTTTGAGCAAATATACTTAATTATATAATAATTAACATTCACCTGTATCCTAACTTGGTATATTATGCCTTAAAATAGGTTATTTTTGACGAAAATCCAACAGACTCATGAAAACATGTCATTTGGCGATCATGATGGCTTATATAAATATTCATTTAAATCGTAATGTGATAGATGAATATTATTAAAAGAATAAATGACCAAATTTTAAAGCATACCTATATGTACCTATATTTGTACTGAGTACGGACTCTACAAATAGGCATATCACTATAACTACTCGCTAATACCTCAATGGAACACATTAACTTTTCGAAAAACTGGAATAATAAATTGGACTGCGAGGCATTTACAACATTACGGATGCCCAATGAACGGTATAAGACTGGGCAAGTATTTGAGATTACATTAAATGAAGAAAGTAAAGGTTGCGCCACTCTTGTGGCAATCACCTACATCAATCTAGAAGATATCACTGAATACATCGCTCGGTTAGACACCGGCTGCAGTGCCGAAGATTGTAAAAACCTTATACGCGATATTTATCCAAGTGCTGATTTTACACAACAACGACTTGCATATCTTTTATTTGTAAAGTCCAAGAGTGACTAAAAACACTTGCAAATTATTTAAATTAAGGTCTTTCCTCTCACTTAAGGGCAATTATAGTTACAGTAGTATTAATTATGATTTACTCTTGAATGTTGCTCAATCCATTCATATACACTTACATATTATCGATCTCGCACAAGAAATAATTATTATTTGTCTTAAAGAGTCGATATTTATGTTTAATATAAGCTGTAATTATAATTGTATAATAAGACAAATATATCTAAGTTTGACAGGAATATTCAGTGCTAACAGCGTTTTGGCTTGGGCACGAATAATAAAATACAGAAAATTTTAAGGTAACATATTTATAAGATGAGCAATAATGATATCATGAAAAAGCTTCGAGTAGCTTTAAAATTCACGGACGACGACATTATTAATGTATTAGCATTAGTCGATTTTAGGGCAACAAAAACGGAATTAAGTGCCATATTCCGTAAAGAAGATCATCCAAATTTCAAACCTTGCGGAGATCAGTTACTTCGGAATTTCCTCAATGGATTAATTATCTATAACCGTGGCCCTCGAACTAAAAATAATGACCAGAAGGCATAATATCATCTTAAAATTGTAAATAAAAGCAAAAAAGTGTCGAAAGCATAACCTTCCGACACTTTTTTAGGATAAGATTAACTGCTATAATCTCTCTAAACCTACTGTTCCATAAATACGCTCCATCACCACTACTCCTTCAGGGCTCGTTACTTCAAATACATCATTGTCCACTTTTGACCATCCACCTACTACAGCATCTTTGTTATCGTATAACGTTGCACCATAAATTGTAAGTTTGCTTCCACCTTTGAAAGTAAGTATTTTCGTATCAAACGTACTTACCTTACTACTATCACCTTTTACCATCAGCGTTGCTTCCCTAACTACATTTATACCTATATTTCCTTCAGTAACGGCATATTTTATTTTTACCGAAGCTACTTTTGTTAGATCTACTTTTGATCCAGCTGATTTTTCATTGACTGTACTATCTGTAAATACTAATCTTACAGATGTGATTGCATTTGTTGGAGGTGTTAATTCATCGGCATCATTTTTACTGCAGGCTGTAATGCCTATTGCTATTATTAATACTAATAATAATTGACCTAACATCTTTCTTGTCTTCATATTCATTATATTTATATATTAATTTTATTTAAGACAAAATTACGAGCTACTCCTAAGAAGTAATACCACCATACCGTTATAAAATATCAGCTGAAGACCAATTTGCACTTTAACTAAATTTCTGATTAACAAAGTGTTTAAAATATTTGAGGACATGACATTTACATATTTCTATTATTTAAATATTGGTAAAATAATTGCGCTAATATTCAGATAAATAAATTATTATTTCATTTTAAAGCTAAGCTATACATGATCTCGTGTATCATCTCGATCTATTCATACGTTATAAAACAAAGTTGTTAATCAATTCACAAATGAAAGGGCTAACGTAATGCTAATCAATCATACAGTACCTGTTACCAAGTAAAATATTTAGTTACATAAAGGAGCATAATTTATATATGAAAGAAATCATCCATGAGTTTGGTATAGAAACTGATTGGGTAGAGCCGATGGCAAAAGCTTTAGGTGGAGCTGTTAAGGGTAACCATATGCTAATTCCGGATACCGTCCACAGCGGAACCCGCTATGTGCTGTCTGTAAATCCAGATATCACGGTCATGTTTGCAGATGTCCTCTACCACCAAGATATCCATTTTAAGCTCCGCAATACAAATTCAGATTTTATTGGCATCTATTTTAATCTCACTGAAGGTGACTCTTCTCACATCACAAATAATGACACTTTAGCAATGGGAAGATGGAACTACAATCTTGCCATTGTTGAGAGCAGTGTAAACCTCGACTATCGTGTTAAAGCGGGAACCAAGACATACAACTTTTGCATTTTCATCCGTAAAACACTTCTCAAAGAATACTTAATTGGTTCTGGACATTTAAAAAAACTGATCAATCGGGTCTTTGATCAGAATCAAAATACGATCTTTCACTATAATATCATGAGCAATAATAGTTTACAATATATTAATGAATTTCGAAATAGCAATATTGCCCCGTTAACCTTTGATTTGTTTCTTAGTGCAACGGTCTATAACTTATTGGGAGAATATCTTGATGAACTGATCAAAAAAGACCTTGTTGTCAGTAAACTTAACGACACTGATTTTACTGCTATCATTTCCTCTCAGGAATTTCTGATCAGTAAGCTTAAAGATTCTTTCCCGGGAATCAAAACAATTGCTGAACATGCTTTTATGTCCGAAACAAAATTTAAAAAATTGTATAAAAAGATCACAGGTCTTACTCCTTATGAATTTTACCTTAATAACAAGCTGGAATTGGCGCGTGATCTATTAGTAAGCGGGAACTATAACATTGGAGAAATCGCCCACGAACTGCAGTTCCCAACTGCATCCAATTTAACACATCTCTTTAAAAATTACTTTGGCGTTTTACCCAAGGACTACTTAACAAAATTATAATGGAGACATCTGCAAAAAATAGTATTCAATTTTCTCATACGGTAACCATGGATACAGACTGGAGGCAAGATTTTATCGAAAAACTTGGAGCAAAATATCTTAATCAACGGCAATTGGTTTTTCCTGAAAATTTAGCAAGCGGTGGTTCTTATCTTATGGAGGTCATTCCTGGCTTGACAGTTCTTGTGGTAGACCTCACCTTTAATCAAAGCATATCCTTTACTAAAGTTGCTTCATCCGGGGATTTCTGCATTGCATACTATGATATCAGTGACCAGATCAGCATCCACAAAGTCAATGATACGAAGAATAAAGTTGGTTATCATTCAAAATTAGGAATGGGGCTTGTTGATGCGGGTTTGAGCAGTACTTATATTCCCCCAATTTCAGAACGAATGTATTCTTTTCGGTTACTGATCTCGAAACAGCTTCTTCATAAACATCTGGGCAATATCGTTCCAGAGTCTATAGTTGAAAAGACGTATGCGAAAAAGAATACCATATATTTCTATAGTCACATGGATAGCCGTACCCGGGTGTTACTTCTAAAACTGAAAGATCGTCAATATGAAGACAGTTCCTACGAACTATTTCTCAAAGGAGCCGCCTTACAGGCTTTTGGAAGTCTTATTGAAAGGTTAAGTGAACAGAAATTTGTAGTAGGTAAGCTATCTGAATTTGATGTGCAACAAGTTGTGAATAGTCAGATTTACCTTATGGAACAGTTGCTTGAAAAATTTCCAGGTACTGAAAAGCTAGCCGAAATAGCCTGTATGTCTGTGACTAAATATACGCGATTATTCAAAAAAATATATAAATGCAATCCGAATAGCTTCTTTCTATCTGAAAAGTTGTTATTAGCAAAAGAAATGGTAAAAAGTGGTCAGTTCAATACCATATATGAAGTCGCTTATGCTCTGGGCTATTCAAAATCTGACTATTTCTCGGCTATTTATAAAAAGAGATATGGTGTACTTCCAAATGAGGATTTTGTTTCGTTGCGTAATTGCAAGGAAGCGATAGAGTAATGTAGTCGATGGTGTGTCGTAGTACTCTCCCCATGATGAATGACTTTTTCGCCAAGAGACTGACTTAAAGAGTCATTCAAATTCTCCTTTAGCATTTCCTTGATATAAAATAATCACAAGAAGAGCATTGGTAGACCATGAATACCGAAAACCAGCCACTAATCCAATAGTAATTATCGAAAATATAGCTTCTATAACGAATATTCATAAATAAACGACAGTTATAGTTTTAAAACCATCGAATATCAGTATTCGCTTGCTTCACCTGCTGTATATAACGAATTTTAGATTTAATAACTAGCAATTGCAACAAAAGCTCTTAGGTCAGGGTAAGGTAATCGCTAATAAAATCTTAAAATTTAATTATGAAAAAGTTAAGTGGAATGAAGAGCTTCTCTTCACTGGAAAACAATAAGTTAGATGAAAAAGCTTTGGAAATGCTACAAGGTGGCCGTCGTTCTATTGGCGCTTCAGTCGTTTATTCGAACTTCCTGAATGCGCAAGGCCAACAAGATATTGATACTTATGATCAATATGGAGCATTTGCTGGCAGAATTTGGGACAATTCTTCAGATTGTTCAGAAGCTAATACGTGGTAATAAACTTAGGGATATATTAGCTAAATATCTATTCTAAAAAAATTAGATGGAATGAAGAAGAGCATCTCTTCTTTGAATAACAATCAAATATGTATTCTTCCTAGGAAATACATATTTGATTGTTGGATGATTTTTAATAAAATAATATGTATACCAAAATGCGAAGTCTTCATTTACTACTTATATATGATGACCAAAATATTAATGTAAAAAATAATTCTTTTTCAATGCTATTCTAGCTAAAATCACATAAACCGTTATCTTAATAACCTCTCCAAAATGCTATGATGTGGCCCAAGTCAAATCTAGTAAGTTTTTAAGTAAATTTTTAGTTTCACACATCAAAATCGGGCTTTTACGCATATAATTCACATTAGATTCAGGGAATACATGTAAAAGACTGGCGTTAAATTTTATTGGAAACTGGGATTTGCCCTCTGAAGTGCTAATTTCTATAAAATGTCCACAATCTAAGTACGAATCTTTTTCAGCTAGATTGGATAAACTAATATTTAAACTGATATTATCCATACTGATTTCCTCTGGGCAACTATCTTTTTTTAAATACAGAACACTTCTATTTATATAGCAATAAGATATTCTTTTGGAAATTCTCAGTATTATGGAAATCAGAATAAACAAAAATATGCAAATACAAAATAATGTTAATGAGATAGTCTGAATCATCATTTTTATTGATTCAAAAGAAAAAGGAAATTCCATTACCAATGCAATCGATAAATTTATAAAAGCTATGAGGCATAATAAATTTTGATATTTTTTTAATGAGTTAAAATTCTTTGGATAAAACACTTCTATTACTGAATCTTCCATTTTTATTAATATTATTCTTTAATAAATGATAAAAATTAAATTTGAAAGCTGATTTTCTTAATCTTGCTTCTCTTTTTTTGTCAATGATAATGAACGGTGGATCTTAATACTAATTTTTTTACAAAATAGACTTCACTTTATCGTAATCTGCCCAATTACCGAAAGCTTTGAATTTGCTATTTACACTCCACGGTACGACAATCAAAACAAATTTTAGCTATCCCAATGCACTTTTTATCTTTATAGAAAACCAGGATATCACAAAACTCTTGAATGCATCTTCTTTGGCTATGATAACTTTAAATATATTCTTCTATTGTTTCTGTAACTTATTACTTCGTTGCTCTACATCCCCCCTATTAATGTTGGTATTATTCCTCCGAAATCATGCATATACTGCATATATAACCAAGCTATTGTTCAAAAAATTGCCTTTACCTATAATACTGTCAAAAAATTGCACTTATACCAATACATTTTGCCGTACGTGCCTATCAAAAGTACACCCCTCTAAGATGAATAGAAATAAAATTAGTCCAAGAAAATAATTTATACTTTTCATATTTCTATATTAATTTTGAATTTCAGTTATTTGTTTCCCTTGCAAAATCTCTTGTAACATCTTAGAAACATGAGGAAGTGCCTTTTCTGGAGTGTTGCCATGTGAAATATCTTTATCAATTGCTCGATAATTAACTAGTTTTGTTTTTGGTAGAATTCTCCGCTTTTTTCGCTTTTCCTTTTGATCCAAGAGAATTATAAGGGCCACCATTAGAATCTGTTTTTTTAACACTTCCTAAGTTTTGAGAAGCAGAAGATTTTCCAGAACTTATTAGCTTGAAAATATTAATGGCTGACTTGACATTATTTGGAAAGATATCATTTACGGCACCTATTTTGTAATGGACCATCAGATAATTTTATTTTATTTCATCTCGATCCTTTTTAAATTTAGAAATATGATCTGTCCACATACCATTAAATTGCACTGAGTCATCAACCAAATTCACATTCCGATCTCCTGTATCTATTGAAACAAAGCCGTAATTTTTCCAATTTTTTTTTGTCCTACCTTTCGGAAAAGGTCTTGATACAATAAGTGTCCGTTGCTTAGAATCATTTAATGTATCAGTAAATACTTTTCTGATTTTAAGTTTATTTTTATAATAATCAAGAAATTCAATTTTAGTGATTTTACTTGGATATCTATAGTAATTCCAAAATCCTGATGTTCCTGAATGTTCAGAACCGATTTCACTTAAAATAATCTTATCATTAATTTTCACTTCAATTGCTTCTTCAAATTGAAGTTCAGGGAATTGAACGGAGAAGTTAGCACTCTCTTTAGTACTAACTTGAAAATTATTTTGATCCTTATTTCTTCCACAATTGGTAAATAAAATCCATATAAAAATAAAATATTTTTTCTTCATATCTATCTTTCTTTTCTGTAAATTATTATAATTTAAATTACCGTCATATAAATTATTAATAATTTCTTTTACCTTATCATTTGACACATTATGAGTTAAACTCACATTTTTACAAAAAAATATTAAAGATATTCGCTTAAAAAGTAATACATATCTTGCTTAAATAATTTCTTATCAAAATCTTTGACTTTTTTAGGCAAGAGATCATAATTAGTTGTTGTTTCTAAAATCCTCTCTGCGATTATTTTTAAGTTCTCACGATCTGTTCCATAAACAAACTTTTCATATTCTTCAATTGCTATAACAATATCTACTATAAGTAATTTATACATCTTATGGTCTTCGCCCGTATAGATATTTTTTGTAACTTTATCAAAGACATAAAGAGGCTTTTTCTGTTTGGAGAATTTTTCATAACCTTTAGGAACTTTTATACATTTCAAACCTATAGTATAGTTTTCAATATCATTACCATAAACTTTATTTACAAAGAATAATTTCATTTTTTCAGAAAAATCATAAATAACCATTGACTTATTCTTAGCTTCTGTATCGATTGTTAACCCTATATTAATATTCATTTTCTATATCTAAAAATCTTATTTCCTGGTGGCAAATGCCCGTCTGTAATAAAATAATTGTATATCTTAGATTTTTCTACAATTTTTATTTGCATTTGATTTCCATAAAACTGGGTCTCCATTTGAACTCCTCCTTTTTCAATACTCTTAAGATAATCAGCACTATACCTATCAGTGTAAGTTGTCACTCCGTACTTCCAAACATCACCGCTATTTAGATGTATTTTACCCATTTTTAATGCACTTCTTGCGATGAAGATAGCAGTGGTAACCGAACAATACTAGAAAAGCCCAATTCGATGAAAGATTGGGCTTTTCAAATAAGGGGTATTTCAATTAATTATTTTTTCTGTTTGAAAAACGGTTCCATGGTATAATTGAGAGAAGCAAAAGAAATGGGAAAAACAAAAGCTTATAAGTCGCAGTTTTAAGTCCATCTTGCTTATAAAAATAATCATATTTCTCATTATAAACCAATGATATCTCAGAGCCCACTGGATATTTCGGGCAGTCGCCATTCGTCATTCTGATTGAATATTTTTTGTTTCTATGGACTATGTAAATAGCAGAATTCTTTATTTCCCTACAATACTGTTCGGTAATCCTAAAACTCTGTGGCTTCGCCTTCTCCAATTTACTATCTTCTAGATAAAAAAATAGGTTATAAGCTACCCCAACAACTAATATTACAATCAGAAATGGCCGTATTTTAGAATAATTCATATAGCTTAGTTAGAAACTTTAATAATTTGGGGCACTTCTGCTTCAACGATACCCTTCGGACTAGTAGGACTAGGACTAGTGAGATAAAGATTCAATTGCTGTAAAGCTTCTGCTCCGCCCCCCTTATAAGCGTCATTCACTGTCTTTACTCCCATATACGCTCTTGTATAACTACTATTCTGTTTAGAAAGTTCTTCAAATTTATTTCGATTACGTTTTTGGGTATTTTTATTACGATGGCTATCATTTGCCATTCTGCGTTTATACTTTTCGGCTTTGCGTGCACTAACATTCATCTTTTTAAATATTTTTTCTTCAAGTTTATCAACATATTTCAAGGGGATAAACTTACCTATACCGGCTTCTAACAAACCTCCCGTAAAAGATTTCCACACGTCAAAACTTCCTTTTTCCGCCTTATTTTTTATCGTACTTTCTACTGTATTTACCATTACATCTACACCGAGATCGATTATCTTTGTTAGAGCTTTTTGCCCGACCTTGCTGGTCAAAGTACTAGTTAGAGAGCTAATACCTCCCGTAGCGAAACCTGAGGCACCTGATACTGCCAAAGACCAATAACTAATATCAGTTAAGGAAGTCCCAAAATCTTCTCCATCAATAAAATAGTTAATACCTACCTGCTGAATATAATCAGTAGCTATACCAATAACAGCTCCAACAGGTATTGGAATCTCTCCATTTTCATCTGTATAACTAAGCGGGTCATTAAGCACATAAGCATACGGGGTAACTTCTGGATAATAGACCGCTGCTGGATCAAGAACATTCCATCTACCTATTTCTGCATCATAGAATCTAGCTCCGTAATCATACTGGCCTCCAAGCTCGCCCTGAGTTTATTTGCCATTATAAAGATACTTATTATTTGTATTATTAATCTGTATATTAAAGGGACAGATGAGCTCATGGCAATGTTCTTTCAATTATTTATCACTTAGGCTAAGTAAGCTTCAAAATGTTCAAATAAAATTAAATCGATATATTACCGCATTTGGCAAATAAGCTTGATTTACCAAGATGTTCAGTAATTCATCATCCTTTCCTAAATACACCATATTACCTTTTTAATTATTTCCACGAACTTTTTGTTTTGCTTTATCCTCCTCTCATTTATTCTCTTTGGGTCTTCACTCTTGTTGTCTCTATCAAAATCAGGCTTTTTATCTTGTTTAATATATCTTATCAGTATAATATTACTTTTATTCGCTTCAAAATTATTTTTTACTCTTGCTGTGATATCAGAAACAAATGGATCCCTACCTTTATTGCCTTTATCGGCGCCAGACAAAGTACAGCATCCAAGAGACCTTACAACTCCACGTCGCCCTTCCGAATTTGTATATGTCCCGTCAAAATGGACTTGGATATTACGCCTACCACCTACCTTATCATTATTTGTATTATTTCGATTTCTTCAGTATCAAGATAGTACTGCTTTTAGCAAACAAATTTCAAACATCCATCCCATCGGAATCTATAAATTTTACAAGATCTCCTATTAAATAAAAATTAAGCTAACACGCCTTCTACAATCCATCGGCCTATTTCAAACTTAATCCTGAATTGCAAAATAAAAATTTGACAAACTCTTTCTACTAAGTAAAATCACCAAGGTTCTTATTAGGATAGTAACCCATCCGACAATATAAACATATCCCAATATCTTATAAATCTTTCGCGTTCCAAATTTAATTGTGAAAAAGCCAATAATTGGTAATAAAATAAAAAACCCTTTTGCAAAGTATTCCTCATTTTTCAAATTAGCTGGACAAGGTAAATTAATGCTAAATCCCCAATGTAATAATATGCCTAACGCACCATAAAAGAAAAACATTCCAACCAATTGTAAAAATATTAATATAAAATTCTTAATAACTTTAATATTATCTTTTAAAAGATCCAAAACCTCATTAGAATTTAACTTTCTAGTTTCTCCATCTCTCAGACTATTAAGTACTACAATTAAGGTTTTTAGAACATCTTTTACTGTATAATCGTCAATATTCATATTATTCAATGAAGCTCCATTATTATTACCTTTTGGCCAAACAGGCTCTGACTGCCACCATTGTTTGCTGATATTCTTTTGAAATCATCATCATCAATTAATCTTTTATATTGACTTGGAAGACCATCACTTCCTAAATATTGACCATTTATAGTTGAATAATAATCATCCATACTTATCCCGTCAGGGGCAATAAATCGTAAAGGATTATTTATCGCATAATTATAAGGAGACCAAGTTCTGTATTGCTCCGCCTGCGGATCCACGACATTCCATCTAACAATCTCCGCATCGTAAAACCTCGACATCTCTTTAAATAAAACATGTCCAGCCAATCATATTAAAGATGAACTGCTGTCATAATTAACGATCTACTTGATAAATAACAGGTTCGTTATCAAACCCATTATAAAAAACATGTAATCTATCACAATTTGAACAACGCACCACGATTTTCATCTCGTTGTATAATTCTTCTACTTTTATCGCAATATCAAAGTATCTCTCGAAAGAAATATCTGAGATCATGTAATACTGATTAGGACATGGAATTTCACTTAAACTAATTACATAATCACAAACACATCTTATTTTTGGCATAATAATTACAATTTTAATATTGGTCGCTTCTGCAACTTGAACTCTTTCTAAACTATTATAAAGTTGAGATGAAACAACATCTGATTTCGAAAGATCAATGACAACTCCGAATATTCTGATAGACCCTAAAAAGACTTCATTTCAATTATAAAGATACTTATTTTTTGTATGATATTTTGTTCGGCTCTTTAGTGTGTACTCGATTGTAAGTGATATCAGTATTTGCAACATTTTACTAAATTCCATCGATATAATCACGAACATTGTACCTACCTACAAAGAAACTAGAATTGTATTTATATTTACTCTAGAAAAGTGATCATGTCATTTTGGATTAAAAGCATGGTTGCAAAAATTCATCACAAATAAAATCTTGACCGCTAACTTTTACTTATGATTTTTGTATTTTAAACATTCCAGCTTATTTGAAAAAAGTTTGTTTATAAAATTTTTATAGAAACTAAAAACGATTGATCTATTTTGTTACAAAACCAGAGCTCCATGCATCTTGGTCTAATATATAACGACTAATTTCAAAACCTTGTAAATGATCTTTAAATCCCTGTTCTTTTGATTTTCTTTGTAATGCCTCTTCAGCGAATAACTCAGAACTGTACACTCCTATTAATTTAATATCTTCTCCTCCATCGAGATTTTCGTCAGTGTGCGTGTGCCACAATATATAAACATTTCCCACAGTCAATTTTTTTAATTATTCCTTTTTCTGCTTTTTGCAACCTACCTAAAAATGAATAATTTATAAAAATAACTTTTCTATTCTTTTTTTAGCTGAAGTGCCATTTTTCGGTTCAAAAGTAGCATTATTAACATTATAACCCTGTGTAGCATCACAAGGATAGCAGCTATTCAGAATTGTAGTATCTCGCGAAACCTCATAACTTGAAGTTGTATTTGTTCCCTCATCTGTGATTGTCATATTATAAGTTATAACCTCCATTTTAGCCGGAGCTCCTTTTATATTTTCTTAGACTATTTTGAAATACACGCGGAACTTTAAAATCTTAAAGACCCACTTTGCTCTACTTTAAAGTGCTTCAATTTATTGGAAGGAGATCAACTTAATTTTTAAAATAGTTCTTATTAAATTCACTGATGCAAAGTGTATTTACGGATGTGTTTTGTAAAAAATGTTCTACTCTATATGCCCTTAAGCGATCTTTTTTGGTTAATTTCCACATGAATATGTCAAAATTTAATTTCGAGAAATCTATTCTGAGTTTTTCTAATTCTAGTCGATGAACTTGCATATCCTTCTCTAAAAATTGATTTAAAAGAAGTAGCCTGTTACACAAAAAGTAAACATTATCTTGTTCCAAAAATATATTTTTTTTAAAAGAAGACAGCAACGAATCTTTAATTCTCACCCAGAAAGATTCTTCCTTAAGAAAAATTAAATTATCCACTTTTTCGACTTCTAAATTCAATCTATTCATTAGATAAGCAACAATATTTTTGGGTGAAATTTGATTTTTATAAAAATTCCTCAAATTATCAATGGATTCCCATCTACTTCTATCCAAAGACAAATCAATTTGATTTATATAAGCATATAAGAATACAACAAAAGCATAATCTATTTTCATCACTGCATTTCATAAGTTTACTATTTCCACCAATTCTTACTAAAAAAAGACTCTATTCTTTTCAGATTTGGAGGAGCGCCTACAATCACTAAAAGTTAAAAATCAAAATTTAGAATCAAACTTTTACATCATAGCTCGCCTGGTGAAGATAATAAACAGCAAATAAAACAAAGCATATTTTTTCATCATTTACGTAAGTAATGAAAAAAATATATGATTTTCCATTGCTAGCTTGTTATAGATTGTTCCTCAGATATTCTTGAAACTTATCTTGAAACTGCAAACCGCTACCTACTCTGTATTTACTTAACTTGTTATTGAGCGTAAGTCCCCATAGGATGAATTCGGTCAGAAAATAGAAATCTTCAGGCTTCGTCTGTGGCTGATACTGCTGTATCAAACTGCGGATAGGTGTCACATCGTCCAGTGCATGTTCGTAATCTACATCAGTGAGTTCATCGGATAATTCAATACCCTCAGATTCCGAGAACCAGCGGACAATATCATCGTAGGGATAACGTTCATTTTCCTTTTCAAACTTCTCAATTTTTGGAAATAAAGTAAGAAATATACTTTTAACAGCATCCTCAATCAACTGAATTGCCACAGTACCGGCTCCCTCCTGCTCACCTTCATATACGAGCTCCACTTTACCAGTGATAGCTGGCACAATACCAATAAAATCGCTCAATCTTACTGCTGTGGCTGAAGCTCCGTTTTTGAGCATCCGTAGTTCGGCAGTACTTAATAAGTTTTGAAATGCGGTAATACTCATACGAGCACTGACACCACTTTTTTCATCAACATATTCGCTATTGCGGGCTTCAAAACTGATCTGCTCAATCAATTCACGAGCCAGTTCTGGAACATATATTTGTTCTTTTTGTGCAGCTTCTAGGTTAGCTTCCTGAGCAGTAATGGTTTTTGCAATCGCTACTGTTTCGGGGTAATGTGTTAATATCTGTGATCCTATCCGGTCTTTTAGGGGCGTTACGATACTTCCTCTGTTGGTGTAATCTTCCGGATTTGCAGTAAACACAAACTGGACATCCAACGGCAGACGTAATTTAAATCCGCGGATCTGGATGTCTCCTTCTTGCAATATATTAAAAAGTGCTACCTGAATTCTCGCCTGAAGATCGGGCAGTTCATTAATAACAAATATCGAGCGATTCGCCCGTGGAATCATACCAAAATGAATCACACGATCGTCTGCATAGCTCAGTCTCAGATTTGCGGCTTTGATCGGATCTACATCGCCGATCAAATCTGCGACAGTTACATCCGGTGTAGCCAGTTTCTCTGCAAAACGATCACTTCTATGAAGCCAATCAATCGGTGTATCATCACCCTTTTCCTTTAATAGTTCTACAGCATAACGCGATATTGGGTTATAGGGATCATCATTAATTTCAGAGCCTTGTACCACAGGTATATATTCATCTAATAGATTAACCATAAGTCTGGCTAGACGTGTCTTTGCTTGCCCACGAAGACCGAGGAAATTGATATTATGTTTGGAGAGGATAGCTCTTTCTAGTTCTGGAATAACGGTGTCCTCGTAGCCGTGTACTCCGGTAAATACGGTTTCCCCGTTGCTTATCTTTGTAATCAGATTCTGACGCAATTCTTCTTTTATCGCCTTAGGTTTATAGCCAGAAGCTTTTAGTGCGCCAAATGTTGTTATCTTCGTGTAATCCATATGTTTTTATAATGAAGCGCAAATGCTGCGCAAAATGTATATCTTATTAACGTAATTGTTTATCGTATTCTCTTTCTGCGATTTTCTTCATAATCCTCAAAAATCATTTCTCCAAGATCTCCAAGTCCTGTATAGTAAGCCTTTCCCTGATTTGAAGCCGTAAATTCGTCAACAAATTCCTGCAGATAGGGATCTGAAGTGATCATGAAGGTTGTAATGGGTATTCCCAGCTTTCTGGCCTGTGCGGCCATACTATAGCACTTGCTGGTGATAAAAGGATCTAAACCCATCGGATTTTTATAGTAACTACCATCAGGCATGTTTAAACAGCTCGGCTTTCCATCAGTAATCATAAATATCTGCTTGTTAGCATGTCGTTTACGTCTGAGGATCTCCATCGCCAACTTCAAGCCTGCGACCGTATTGGTGTGAAATGGTCCTACTTGCAGATAAGGTAGATCTTTTATCGCTATAGGCCAAGCATCATTACCAAAAACGATGATGTCCAGTGAGTCCTTGGGATAACGTGTCAGGATAAGTTCTGATAAAGCCATAGCCACTTTTTTTGCGGGTGTGATCCGGTCTTCACCGTATAGGATCATACTATGGCTGATATCAATCATCAACACGGTACTCATCTGTGATTTAAACTGGGTGTCTTCGACAACGAGATCATTTTCTGATAAGGCGAACTCTCCTATTCCATGATTAATCTGCGCATTTTTAAGGCTCTCCGTCAAGGCTATTTTCTCAAGGCTGTCTCCATACTGATAGTTTCTGAAATCGCCCATATTTTCATCACTCCGCCCCTGGTGATTGGTTTTATGGTTGCCGGACTTACCTTTTCGCATCTTTCCGAAAATCTGATCTAAGGCATGCTGACGTAATGCTTTTTCCAACTTTGAGGTAATAGCTGAGCTACCACTGCCACCTGGTTCCAATTTTTCTCTGATGTATCCTTTATTCTTCAGATCTGCAATGAAATCGTCAACGGTATATGCTGAAGTGGTCAGTTTAAACTCTTTGTCCAATTGCCGCAACCAATCAATAGCTTCATCAAAATCACCGGAGGTGTGTGTAATCAGTTCCTTGAAAATATCAAATAATTTGTCAAAAGGCGTTTGAAACGGCTCGTCATATTGCTTAAAGATAAAACCCTTATTTCGTTTCGTACTGTTCATGGATTCATTTTATTAGCATAAATGAAGCTATTCGCATATTGTAATCGGAATAACTTCTCAGGTTGAATTTACGAAATAAAAATCCTTATAAAGAATTCAAGATTCTTTGTGATATGAAGAATAATTTTTGTGGCAAGAGGGTTTTGAACTAGTCCTTTTTGTTGCAAAGATTAGATCACTTCCATCAACAAATACTATCGAATCTATATTGCCTAGAATAAATCATTCTTAACAATCTGATATCATCTCTCAAAATGTTGAATCATAAATGCAAAAATTAGCTTTATCTCGCCTTTAGCAGCTTGAGGAAAATTATGCGATTCAAATATTCGGTAAACGCGATATATTTAATCGCTATTTATATGATTTTTAAATGACGAGGTATTAAAACTGATAGAATTAAAAAAGCGATAAAAAATATCTGGATAATGCGCAGATTTTATTATTTGTATCACATATTGTTCTGGTTTATTTTCAGTTATTAAAAGATTAATATTTGCATGAAGTTTTAGAAATTCATTTAAATTATTTTTGAATCTTTTATTTAACATCATATAAGTTGAATGATCTATTTTTCTATTTTGGCTTAACAAATAATCTAAACAGGATAATTAATAAAATAATTCTTTTTTGAAAAAAGTATTACTTTAATTATCTTCAAAAGATGGTCTGAACAATAATCTATACTATCAGCTAGTACAATAGCATCATCAAGTGTTTGATTATTGTTCTTAAAATCTACTTGATCTGTAAAATTCTTCTAAATTTTCATGTGGCATCCACTTTAAAAAAATTATATTCATTAATAAAATCACTTCTATACGAGAGTTTGGACAATATAGTAATCATTTCCTGTTCTGAAATTGGGTTCCTAACTACTTGTTCAATATCTTTCATTTTGCCCATTTTAATAACTATATCAATTATTGGATCGTCACGAACCTATTATATTATCACTTTTTAAGCCATTTTAATTTTTTCTGTTGAAGATTCCCTTCATCTTCAATTAAAAGCATTCCACTTTTTTCCAATTTTTCTCTTATCGATGTAATATTAGGTTTTAATTCATTTATTTCTAATAGTAAATATGCATCATTTTGATAAACGAAAGGCAAATTCCCATGATTCTCGTGTTCTAAATAATAAATTACTTTACTTATAGGTTTTCTATTCATGCGTCCAAAATCACTTATAGAGCATTGAAAAATTTTAATAAAATCGGCGGACAAATTATTTCTATTATTTACATAAAAACTTGCGATATATAGCTTTATACCCATTTGAAGTTTTTCATCTGGTATTAATGTATGATCTATATAAAGATTGACCTTTTTAAGATCTTCATTATAAATTATTGATGTATCATCTTTATCCATAAGAATATAAACCTTCTTAAACTCTTGATGAAGAGAAATGAATAATGTAACGATAAATAATAAAATTTTCATTTTTGTATAGTATGAGTTATAATTCAATTTTGACTATTGTCTATAGCATGGTTTAATCCCTAATAAGTGAGTAAACAATGTAGATGTTACTATAATTCTGTTCTACGTCATCTAAATTGCTTCAAAGACGAAAACTAAGGATAAAAAACTACTTTTTCCTCTTTAGCTTAATTTTTATTAAATTGCTATTCTTCAGTTTTTTTACCAAAATATACGACCAATGTGGACTTTTACAGTGAAAAATAAAATTAAGGCTGCGATGTTGTTTTTCTCTGTCCTTTGTTTGGTGATGTTGACCAATATTCAAGAGCAACACTTGGTCAAAAGAATTAATGAATCGGTAACTTCTTTATATTCGGATCGCTTAGTGGTGGCTGATTATATTCACAAGCTTTCAAATCGCATGGAGAAATTACTTGTCTTACTATCTGCACCTCAATATTCATCTAAAAACGTTAATTTGGAACTAGATAAAATCAAGCAAATCAATACACTTTATGAAAAAACTGTGCTAACAGATAAAGAAAATGTCAATTTTAATACATTTAAAATCTGCATTCAACAAATAGCGCAAAATGTTAATGCCACAGATCATGCTAAAGCTATTGAGATCAGCAAACAAGCACGACAAACTTTAGAAACATTGTCTTCGATTCAATTGGAGGAAGGAAAAGTCAAGCTAGATGAAGTAATCAGTATGACGAGCAGAAGTAGATTAATGTCTTACATCGAAATCGTGATCCTAATTGTTATTGCAATATTAATTCAAATTTTGGTGTTTTCCGCTAAAGTTGAGATGGGTGCAAAAGTTCCAAAAGATCATAACTTAAATTAATTGCTTCCTGTACATTTGAGTAATTATGAATTTTGAACAAAAATTTATAATTTTATTATCATAGCCATAATTATGAATTATATTATTTTACTATTTCTGATATCATTCACATCTTTTTCACAGATCTGCTTTGCGAACAAAAGAGAAGATTTCAACATAGATGGTTCTCACCCAGATACGACATATATCTATTTTAATAATAATGGAGAAATTATCACTTCAAAGAAAGATTCATACTCCTATCAAAAAATAGTTCCTTATGGAAACGATTCATTAAATCTATTTAATATCACAAGCTATTATACTGATACAGATTCTTTAAAATCTAATGGTTACAGTGGTAGGCTTAATAATCCATTTGAATTTGGTCTCAAATATATTGGTGAACTTGTTTCTTATTATCCCAATGGCAATTTAGAAAGTTTAGAAAAGTTTAACGAATATTCAGAGCCAATTGATTCTTCATATTATTATTACCCAAATGGTAAGCTAAAGATGATTATTGTTCATGAGGAAATTGGTAAAAAAATATTTTCTGGAACAACAGATACTCAACCTTTTTACTTATTGTATCTCGATTCCATTGGAAATTATCTTCTTAAAAGGGGAAATGGTTTTTTAAGAATTGAGAATGCGAGAGAAGATTATACAGAAGGTGAATTAAAGAATAATGAAAAAGTCGGAAAATGGAAAGGTAGGAATATGGGAACTTTTTATGAAGAACTTTACCAAGATAATCAATTGGTTCAAGGGAAAAGATTTAAAAAAAATGGAGAAGTTATTATATATTCTCAAGAAAATGTAAGAAGTATGGCTACATATCCAAAAGGAATGGATGTATTTATGAAGTCATTATATAAAAATCTAAGCATACCCCAACACCTCATAAAGGATGTATCAAGTCAATCTATTTCTGTCACCTTTACTATTGATCGTGGCGGTAATACTAATAATTTTCGAATTTCTGAAAAAGTACCTTTAAAAGTACGAGAGCAAATCGTTAGTGCAATAAAACAAATGGGGAATTGGAACCCCGGACGGTTGCAAGGTATGGAAGTAAATATGGATTATACAGTTCCAATCCGAGTTAAATAAATATTGCTTACGACTCTCACATTACCTTGTCAATTTTAATCGTTTAAAAGAGAATCGAATCTAAGTAAAAACTAATATTCCTATGAAAATTATTACGTATGTTTGTTTTAACGATAATCATTCAAACCTAAACCAAATATGAACTTTTATTATTCTGCTCTTTTTATTGTCAGCAGCTTAGCGTTTTCCCTATCTTCGTGTGCGCAATCAAAAAGCCTATTTAATGGCAAGGACTTAACTGGCTGGCATATCGATGTTCCAGAAATGGACAAAAATACGACTGTAAAAAGTCCTTTTCTTGTCAGAGATGGGATGCTGGTAAGTATGGGTAATCCAAATGGCCATATTATAACCGATAATTCGCATAAGAACTATAGTCTGGATGTCGAATACCGTTTTGCAGGAAAACCAGGAAACTGCGGTGTACTGGTGCATGCCTCTACTCCACGCGCGCTTTATGGAATGTTTCCAAAATCTATTGAAGTACAGATGATGCATGAAAATGCGGGAGACTTTTGGTGTATTGTGGAGGACATTAAAGTACCAAATATGGTTGAGCGTCGAGGTGAACCTGCTGAATGGGGCATTACAGAAGATAAAAAACGTCGGATTTTGAATCTTACCGACAATTCTGAGAAACCTCTTGGTGAATGGAACAGTATGAGGATTGAATGCCTAGACCGGAAGATAAAAGTATGGGTAAATGGTGACCTTGTAAATGAAGGTTACGACTGTACTGCAAACAGTGGTCAGATTGCGCTTCAAGCTGAAGGTGCTGAAGTTGAATTCCGTAAGGTTTTACTAACGCCAATAACGCATCTTTCTAAATAAATGATAATGGCAACAAAGCATTCATTCAAGTCTAAGCAATCATGCATTTGCAATAGTTAGTTCGCTGCTATAAAATCTAGAAAGCCATTCCTAACGGAATGGCTTTCTAGATTGATGACACTTTGTAGCATTCTGTTCAGATTTATTGTTTACATTAAAAATCGAAAGTCTCATGCGCAACTCTTTCCAGACCTGAAAAGGCATCATTTACCTTATAAATTATATCTTTTTTTATATTTAACAAGCATGTGATTTTATATATTTGCAAAAAATCAATAACTTAAATAAATATAAAAAAACATGGGCAAAATTAACTTCATCTTATTTCTCTTAATTTTTCAATTCTCATTTGTATCGGCTCAAGAAAAAGTAAAAGTCATATTATTAGGAACTTATCACTTTAATAATCCTGGAAATGATATGATCAAACAAAAAGACAGAAATATATTATCTAAAGAAAGCCAACAAGATTTAGAAGAAATTACGAATAAAATTAAGGCATCTGCTTATAAACCCGATCAAATATTTGTCGAGAGTAATTTTAACAAAAAGAACGAATTGAATGCAAACTACCAATCATATTTAAAAGATCAATATCACAAGTTCACAGATACAATAAAAAGAGAACGGTTAAAAAGATATTATATCGAAGGTGAAACTTTTCAATTAGGTTATAGATTAGCGAAAAAATTAGAACACCAAGAATTATATCCTATTGATAGTATGATAGAAATGAGATTTGATATTTTATTAAAAGAGGTGAATTCAAATCCAGCTTTGAAAGAAGAATTCAGTAAAATTAATGCCTCTTTGTCGGATAACTGCCTAGAAAAAAGCAATCTGAGTGATATATTTATATGCATAAATAAAAAGTCCAACTTGGATAAAAACATTGGTTTTTATATTTCATTTGCTAATAAAGTGATGACTAATAAAGATTATTTAGGGTCCAATCTCGTTACTGACTGGTATAAAAGGAATTTGGTTATGTACTCTAATATTCAGAATCAATTAAAACCTCATACCAAAACTATTCTTGTTCTGGTGGGGAGTGGACATGCTGCTATACTAAGACAGTTTTTTGAGGTCGACAAAAACTTTGAACTTGTTGACTTAACACAGGTTTTCGATGCTAAGTAAGTCAAACTCTTCCTACAGAATTAGGAAATAGCATGAAAACTGTTTACCTGAATAATATAGCATAAAGAGCATGCCATTATCTTTAATAAATAATGGCATTCTTCATTTTTCGATCTTTGTTAATAATGAGGAGAATACCAAGAAAGTCAAGCGTATTTTTAGTAGTTTAAAATTGTACTGAAAAAAATATTAAAAATTTAAATACGATTTATATTCGCTGCTTATTTTTCCTTATATCGAGTGCAATTTTTGCAATTCAAAACACCCCTTAACTGCTTTATCAATGTTTTCAAAAAACAACAGTTTTTTATTTTCAATGCGGTCTAAAAAAATAAGGCTTTTGATAGGACCAAATTTAGGAATTTCAAGAGTAGAGACATCAATTACTGCCAATTTAAAACCCCGCCCAATCACTTTGTTCACAAAAAGAGGGATATAAACATAGTGACCATGAATAATGGCAGGCCCACCAAATAATCCTGACATCTTAACTCCATTAATAGTGAGATGTCCAACTTCTGGTCCACCTTGACAAATTTCTGTTAACCTCGAATAGGTTAATTCGATCTCTTTTGTACTTTTTTGAAGATTAAATTGAATTGGATCTTCATATTTATTCATCATAATATTTATTTTTCGCAGTTTTTAGTTTAGCAATTCTTATTCAGTGAATGTAATCCAGTTAATGCTAAAATAATTTAGTTAAATGGCTCATTACCGAATTGTAGAATATGACAAGCAAACACTCTAGTAATTTCTTTCATTTCAAGTGGGTCATGAGTAACTATGAAGAAAACTCCGTTATTATTGACACCTAAAAAGTCTCCATCACTAAGCTCCTTTAAATGAAAATATTCAACTCCCTCTATACTTGAAATATAAACTTCACTGCGATTTATATGCTTTAATTCCGCTGATGTCAAATATTTTTTAATTAGCCTAAATCCTTCTTCGCCCCACACTTTCTTTTTAATATCTCCATAAAAAATATTTTTATTATCGCATTCAAAAGTACTGTCTTTCAGATCACTTGAGTAACCTAAAAAGATATTATGAGCAAAATACAGTGTTATTACTATATTTCTAGTTGAATGCAGATCTTTTATTATCAGGTTCTCTAATATATAGTTGTATACCTTATGATTTTCAAATTTTTTATAAAAGGAAGTTGGGTATATGAAACTAATCAAATTTGGAATATCAGATCTATTAACACCTACTTTTTCAATAAAATTTAGTTGCGCTATATAATGTTTATATTCAACACCTAATTGATCTAATAGTTCACGGAAAACATCAATTTCCCAGCTTTTTAGTGTTCTAAATTTATTTTTAAATAACCTAAACATATTTATTTATTAAAACAGCTCATGATAGTGGTATTTGTTTTTCTGTGATACTTATATATTATTGTACCCAAAAATAAAAACTTACATGTTTAAATTCGAATATCAGAAAGCTGTATTTCAATCCAGCAATTAATCCTTTGTTTATGTCGAATTTGCTGTGTATCTACTCCTTCTATACACAAATAATATTACCCAATGCGTCGTAAACGTAAATGATACAGCAGGAACTGGTGATATGAAACATCAAAAACTAAGCTCATATATATCCCCTTGATCACCATTACACTTAAGAAATATATCCTTTGGAATAGTTTCGAAGTCAATCTTAGTCATTATCGATTGATCACAATCAATTTTTTGCTTATTATCAAAGAGTAACTTATTGCAATCTAACTTAACGGGTAAATCATTAATTGCTCCTAGCACATATTTACCAAAGTATCTTTTCTTATAATCATATAACAAAATAGTTCCTGTTGTATGTCTATTTGGCCCCCATATTCTCCCCCAAGTTAAAATATGATATTTACTTTTATTTTTAGCTTCGACCTTTCCAAGATAGGTAATTATGACATCATTTAAGTAGTCTTTCCTATCACTCTGATTGAATGTAAAAGACCTACCAATAACATTTTTTAATATAACAGATACAACGATATCTTCTTTCTGCGGAGAAACATCAACAGAAGATAAACAGAGAAATATAAATCCGATTACAAACTTCATCATGAGATTTAAAAATCCATCAACTTAATTCTTAAGTGTTATAATAACCATTCAAAAAGTGCTAGCAAATTCTCCATAAAGGGCATCATCTTTTAGATTTCTTAAACGAGATTTCAGAGATATCTTCTTTCTTGATCCGCGCAAGCTCCCTACTTTTCTTTAATTTAATATCTGAACCACTTGTCATAATCAGTACAGAAAAGTCACCTTTTTCTAAAGCTGGCTTAACAACATAATGAAATATTGAAGAGTTTACATAGGTATTTTCTACGAATGCCTGCAAACTTTCTTTTTTTGGATGAGTAGCCAATGATTGATCGAATAATTTTTTCCTTGACGAAGGCACAGTATTATTCTGCGCATAAATGACTTCAATAGATGCAACTAGTCCTAGCAAAATAAGCGTTTTGATTTTATTCATAATTAGCGTTCTTTATCTCCTACTTGATATAGACAAGTTAAAAATAAAATTTACATAATGATCATTCAAATATTATAAAGTCCCTTAATAAAGCAATATGTATTAAAAACGATATATATTCTATACCTTTAAATATGCAATCATTTGTTTCCATTTTATGCAACAAATACGGAGTTTCTTCCGAATTAGTCTCTCAGCTTCTATTGAAGATGGAGAAACAATCATTTGGTAAGCATCGACCTACTTCTTGAAGAGAAATGCACAACATGGTCCATTAACAGGTGTATCAATGTGATCATGGTTTGGCATTTAAATTTTGAAATATTCAAGCAAGAATTTTTGTTAAAGGAAAAGCCGTTTGGGGATACCAAACGGCTTTAAAATTGATTTAAATTACACCTTTACGCTATTTTATTTTATCTATGAATATATCTTCAGAATTATTCATAAGGTATGCTTATAAGCACAAACCAACTGATTGTAAAATAGTTTTATTATACATTGCTAATCGATGTTTATCTTATAAATTGCAGCTGCTTCTGTATCATCAAACAGATGAATTTGCTTAACTAGCTTTTTCTTCATCATTTTCACGATGGAACTATAGGCAGGATCATGATAGACATTATGAAGTTCTTGAGGGTCTTTTTGTAAATCGAAAAGCTCCCATGCTTCCTGACGTTTATAATATCGGATTAATTTGTAACGGTCATCACGTACTCCAAAATGGGGGCTGACAGCATGTTCTCCATTTTCAAAGTAATGATAGAAAAGATCTTTCCGATGTTCTATTGATTGATTTTTGAGCACATGTACAAAAGACTCTCCCTGCATGTCCTTCGGTTTTTTGACTGATGCAAGTTCCAGGAGAGTCGGTGCAATATCGGCATTGACAACCTTTGCATTGATTTCAGTATGGGGTTTTAAAATTGCCGGGTAGCGCATGACCATGGGTGTACGAAAGGATTCTTCATACATCCAACGTTTATCAAACCAACCATGTTCGCCCATATAAAAACCTTGATCGGACAAATAGATCACGACAGTATTTTCCTTAAGTTGTTTGTTGTCTATGTAGTCCAATACTTTTCCGATGTTCCTATCCATGGATTGTGCTGTATTGAGGTAATCGGTCATATAGCGTTTAAACTTCCATTCTGCTAAAGCTTTTCCTGTCAACTTGGATTGCTTAAGTTCTTCATAAATCGGTCTGTAATAATTGATGTATTTTTCTTGCTGTGCTGATGTCATGCGTTTGAAATTACCATCCTGCATCATCGCTTCAACAGATTCGAACATCTTTAGATCGTAGCCCATACGCATATCCTTGTCAATAGACATCTCCTGAAGCTTGGCTGGTTTACGGCTTTCGTAATCATCGTAAAAGGTTTCCGGCAATTTAAAATCGACGCTGTCATAGGTGCCAAAATCTGCAGGATCGGGCATCCAGGTACGATGGGTAGCTTTATGCCCGATAACCAAGCAAAAAGGCTGTTCTTGATTTACAGTATCGAGCCAGGTTAAAGCTTTATCCGTCACGATGTCTGAAACATATCCTTCACTTCGTTTAAGACCTTGTTTACTAACGAAATCTGGATTGAAATAGGTGCCTTGATCCACCAGAATGTCAAAATAACTAAATCCTTGTAATTTGTCTCCCAAATGGATTTTACCGACCCAAGCGGTATTGTACCCTACTTGTTGGAGTTGTTTGACAAATAGATCTTGGCTGAAATCGAACTCGGAAGTCTCATTATCTTTAAAACCATTTTTGTGGCTGTACTTTCCGGTCAATAAAGTGGCCCTACTGGGGCCACATATTGAATTGTTGACAAAAGCATTTTTAAAAATAGCTCCCTCATTGGCAATACGATCTATCTGAGGTGTTTTTCCATATTTTGAACCGTATGATCCTATGGTTTGATAAGCATGGTCATCGGAAATGATGATGACGACATTAGGCCTTTTCTGTCCGTAAGCATGTCGTCCTGTAGTTAGGGCGAGCGCTAGAATTACAATAAAACTTAATTTCATGATCCCTTTTGTTTAAAATTGATGGTTACTTCTTCTTTGGAAGTGGAGTTTATTTTGACCCAGCCCAATCGATCTTGACCCGAATCATTGGCCTTGATCGTCAGTTTCTGCGTCACGTTACCAGAGCCATATTTGCGTTCCACACTGTACCACTGTACGTTTGCGGGCAATGTAACCCACCAGCCATTGGTACTGCCTACGATGCTGATGGTATAAGCAGCTTCTGCTTTTTCGATTTCGTTTGTCACGGTACTGGTTACCTGAAATGAACCAGCGATAGGTTTAGCAGGAAGGTCTTCTTTTTTACAAGCAATTAACGCTAATAAGATTAGGAGTATAAGGACACCGAAGTTTCCTTTTTTATAAATTAATGTCTTCATGATAGTGATTTTACCAATTTGGGTTTTGTTTCCATTTACCATTTGTCAATTCGAGCATCCGTTGCTGGATGGGAAGTAAGTAATCTCGATCGACTCTAAAGCGATACCCACTTGGCAATACTGCTTTGTAAGGATCCATGTAGCGTGTCGCATCACCAGGATTACCGGACAAAAAGAAATTGACTGTTTTTCCTGCTGGTGCTGTGTCATAATGTAACAGATTGTCTTTATAAAAGCCTGTACTGCTGTTTTCTTGCGCAATATTGCTTCCAATAAAAAGAATACCTAAGGGTCTTTTGCCAACAATCAATTGATCGGCCGCTGCCCAACGGAAAATATCTTGTAAGCGCTGCCCCTCGGCTACAAGCTCAACGCGTCTTTCTCTTCTTACTGCCTGTACATATTTGTCTAGCTGTGCAAAGGGGTAGTTTGCTGCAGTATTGTACTCGCGATCGAAATCCATGTCCGGCATATTAACGCGTGCGCGCAATGGTCGTATCGCGTCAATAATTTTACTCGGATCTTCCTTAAGTTCAGCTATAGCTTCGGCATAGTTGAGTAATACTTCTGCATAACGGAAATAAATGACAGGAGCAGCACTCATGCCATCATCAGATACGGCAGGCAGACTATTGTACTCGACATATTTGTACATCGGGTAACCTGTAGTTGAACGATTGAATCCACTTTGATTAATCGGTGGAAAATTTGCTGCTACAGCATCAGGTCGTAACGGTGCCTGCGGCACTACAGCTGTCTGTGCCAAACGTGGATCACGTACTGTAGGTCTTAAATCTTGGCTGTATGTTTTTTGTACTTCGGTTTGAATTGTACCTACAAATGGTTTCCCATCTGCTGTTAAATAATCACTCACGAGACTCTGGGTTAATCCGATATCCCCTCCGCCTGTTGATAAATATTTGGAGACACCGTGACCTACATTTTCTGAAGGATTATAGCGACGATATAATAGAACTTCATTGTTTGTCGACAGATTTGCAGTATTGAACATATTACGATAATCATCATTGAATTTTCCGGTGGTATATATTTTCCAGCGGTTACCATCAATAATAGTCTTGGCGGCATCTCGTGCTTGAGTCAGATAACTTTTGATCTTATCTTCGGTAGCTTCCACACTCGCAAATGTTGTGCCTTTTAGTTTATGGTACCGTTGCCATGTTCCTTCATAAAGACCAACTCGTGATTTTAATGCCAGAGCCACATCACGGTGTACACGCATACTTGCATTGGTAGATACGGTAGGTAAAAGGTCGATCGAACGGTTCAGATCGTTGAGGATAGAATCGACTATCAGAATACGGCTGTCCCTAGCTAATAGCGTGGATTCATCCTCGGAACTTAACAATTGATTGACCCACGTGACATCGCCATACTTTTTGACCAATTCGAAATAATACCAAGCACGGAAGAAATATGCTTCACCTAGATATTTGTTGATATCAGTTTGATTTCCTTTTGCATTTTTTGATTGCTTTAGAAAAAAATTGATTGATCTTATTTGCGTATATTCAGTGATACTTGAAGCATTGGCAACCGTTAACTGTCCGCTAAGTCTCGGGTCTACACTGGTAAATATCATATTATCTGTACGTGCATCATCAAAAGCAGGCCCGATACCACCGGTAAAATTTGGATGGCCAGGTAAGGTTTGATAGAACTGATTGACATACAGTTTTAGCTCATTGGTCGAAGATAAACTACCTGTTGTGGATAATTGATCCAATGGTTCTCGATCCAAAAAATTGCTATTACATCCTGAAAATACAGTTATACTGACTGTTATTAGGCATAAATATAAGTTATATAGTTTCATGGTGATCGGATTAGAAATTAACGTTAAGACCAAAAGAATACACTTTACTCAAGGGATATATCTTCCCTGTTCCTGAACCTCCGTTGATGGTTTCTGGGTCAAACATTTTCGCCAATGGACTAAAAGTCAATAAGTTTTCGCCACTAACGAATACATTTATTCGCTCGAATTTCCAGCGTTGGATCAATGATTTAGGAATATTATAACTGATGGTCAGATTTTTGAGGCGTAGATATGCAGCACTTTGTAAATAACGTGTTGAAGATAGCTGTGTCTTATTGATATAAGAATTGATGGCACCTGCTGGTGCTGCATAAGGATTGGGATAGTAAGCATCGGGATTACTTTCGGAGAAGTAATCTAAATGTTGCTTGAAAACGGTTACTTGTGCTAAGGCACCTGCTCCCCAAAAGTAAGCATCCGCAACTGCTGGACTAAAATCTCTTTTACCAATACCTTGCCACAGCATATTCATCGATAAATTTTTCCAAGTTAATCCACCAGATAAACTATAGCTATACCTTGGGGTGGTGTTTCCGATGATGGAAATGTCGCCCATATCACCTAAGCGGTTGGTGCCATTATTGATTTTACCATCATTGTTGGTATCAAGATACATGACATCTCCACGGATCCAATCGCGAGCGGACAAAAATGATTGATCCAATTCATTATAAGCATCTGCTTCTGCCTGTGTACGGATCAATTGATTGGCGGTATAGCCCCAGATTTCACCAGAGGTCTTGCCCTCGTACCATTGTCCACTTGGATCAAATTTTGTTGGATTTTGATATTTCGTAACCATTGATCTATAATCTGTTAGTATTAAGCCTAGGTTATAGCTCCAGTCGTCAGAAAACTGATCGCGCCATTTGACATTGACTTCCCAACCGCGTGTTCTTAAATCAGCATTGTTACTTTTTGCGGGTACTGTACCGAAAAGATCGGCTACATCTCGAGATGGACCGAGCATATCTTTGGTATTCCGTTGATAGATATCAAGTGTTCCGGTCAATCTATATTTAAATGCCGTAAAATCAAGACCAAAATTGGCACTACGTACAGTTTCCCAGGTGATCAATGGATTGAATGCACCCGGAGCGTTGATGTAGCTCTCGCGACCATTTTCAAAATAATATCTTCCTCCAGCTCCGTTTGCACCCGGTACGATGATGCTCATGTTTTCAGAGTATGCATAAAGTCCTGCTCCAGCCTGATTCCCGAGTGATCCGTATGAACCTCTTATTTTCAGCTGATTCACCCAACTGACTTGATCTTTAAAAAATGACTCTTCACTGATGTTGTATGCCGCAGATACCGATGGAAAGAAACCCCAACGATTGCCGGGCGCGAAACGTGAAGAACCATCATAACGTCCATTGATTTCCAATAGGTATTTTTGGTCGAAATTGTAATTCAAACGCGCAAAGAAACCACGTGTTGCCCAATGATTACGTGCCTCTTTACTTGATTTGGTTCCTGTCGACAGGTCTATTCCGGGACGATCGAAACTAATCAAATCACTAGCGGATGTGTAGATTTCTTTAAACTGATTGAGTTCTTGCTGAAAACCAGCCGTGATATCAAAGTTGTGCCTGTCCAGCGATAGTTTATAGTTCGTATAGACGTTAGGTGTGAGGTAATTGTTGCTGTTCATTTTACGCTCAAAACTGCCCCCTAATGGGATATTGTATTCAGAACGATTAACAAGGTAAGAAGTTCCATCAATGCCATAAATGGTTCCCGGTAATTTTAAGATATCATTAGCATCATTATCTAACCTATAATTAAGATCGGCAAATATCTTCCAGTTTTTTAAGGGACTTATTTCCAATCCACTTAGTACTGCTAGTGTATTGTTTGTCAAATCGTCTTTTGTTCCCGACTGTAAGTAGGGAACCATGGATTGTTCATTCCAGTTGCCGTAAAAATCATAAGGTGAAACATTAGGACGCATACGCGCTAAATTATGGAAGAACATATCTTCGTATCCTGCTAGAGGGGTTTGGTTGTTGCTTCTGGTATATTTAACATTGGCCTTTAGTTTTAACCAAGAGGTCAGATCTGAGGAAACAGAACTGTTAAAATTATAACGTTTATAGTCGATATCTGCATAACGCAAGATTCCTTGTTCGTTGTAATAGCCTGCCGAGACGTAAAATTGGGTACCTGCATTGCCTCCACTCATGTTTAGTGTATAATTCTGACGTAGAGCAGTTGGTTTATAATGCAGATTGAACCAGTTGGTATTAGCAATTCCATTGGCACTGTTTTCCCAGCTTGCATAATTGTTGGTGTTGACTTCTGGAAAAATTGAAAGACTGTTTGGATCATTGATATACTGTTGCAATAGCGCAATCTTGTCTTCCGAATACTGTTTCGTTCCCAATGCATTGAAGGTCGCGGCATTGAAGAAGTTGGCAAATTCTACAGAATTAGCCATATCGGGCAATCTAACAGGTGATGTGAGTCCAGTATTTCCGGTAAAACTGATTACTTTTTTTCCTGCTGTACCTTTTTTAGTTGTCACCAAAATAACTCCATATGCTGCTCTTGATCCATATATCGCAGATGCTGATGCATCTTTTAATACCGAGATGTTTTCAATATCGCTGGGATTGATGTCTGCTAATGACATCTCCATTCCATCTACAAGTACATATGGGCCATCGGTTCCGCTGATATTTCCAACTCCGCGTACATTGAGGTTGAAGCTTTGACCAGGCTTGGTATTCCCGCCAACATTGACATTTAGTCCTGGTACGATCCCTTGTAAGCTTTGTGTTGCATTGACAACGGGCCTGTTTTCCAATTCCCGTCCGCTAATAGCGGAAACAGCACCGGTCAAATTGACGCGCTTTTGTGCTCCATAACCAACGACAACGACTTCTTCAAGTTGAGCAAGATCGTCGGCTAACTGGATAGATTGAAAAGCCGATGAATATAATACCTCTCTCGATACAAAACCGACACTACTAATTAAGATCGTACTTTGTGTATTTTTAACCGCAATCGTAAATTCTCCTTTTTCATTTGTAAGTGTACTCCTATCAGATCCTTTTTCCTTAATGGATACACCAGGTAAGGGTTCGCCTTTGCTATCGATGACCTTACCATGAAATCTGGGGTCCTGTACTAAGATTGGTGAAATAATAATTCGGCCACCATTGATCTCCTGCATTTTAAGACCTGTTTTTTCTAAAATAGGTTCTAGAAGTTCATTCCATGGTTTTCTAATTGCATTGACATCACTGATCACAAATTTGTCAATCTGATTGTCATTGTAGATAAAGCGCAGATCAGTTTGTTTTTCGATCAGTTGGAGTAAAGTTTTAAACTTTATGCTTTTGTTTTTTAAAGTAATGTTGCCTTGTGCAAGTGTCGAGTTTGCATAACTGTTATAGCCAAAAGCTACTATAAGCAACAGCGTAAATTTTACCATGAAGAGCCACTTTAGGTAATAAAGAATCGGCACATGACTGACGACATGTGAATTTTTTTTCATAATTTAGATATTAGAAGTTAGTAATTAAGCACATTACTTTACTAGGGCTTTGTGCTTGTTCATTCATCTTTAAGGGTGTATCGTTAGGATATACCCTTTTTTGTAAAGGTTTGATTCATAATTTTGTGTTTTAATAAATTAATATACTGTCTTGTTTTTCTGTGTAATGTAAATTGACACCTGTTTTAATTAAAAGGTCAAGTAGATCTTTACAGGTCTTTTCCTCAAATACGCCTGTAAAAGATTCATTCATAAGTTTTTCATTTTCGATAATAATCGTTTTATTATACCACCGTTCCATTTTTTTTGTCATGACTTCCAATGGATCATTTTGAAAAACAAGCTTATTTTTAGTCCACAGCATATCCAGTTGCTCACCATTTGTAGCGGTATTTTTTTTCATATCAATAATTACTTGTGTATTATCAGGAGAAGTATTCTGACGATTTTTACTGATACGCATGGCATTGGTCATGATGTTGGTTACTTCGATTTTGTCTCCGGGCAGCATATGATATTGGCGATATTTGCCATTGTCTTTTATTTGTAGATTGATCTTCCCTTCAATCAATGCTGTTTCCATTTTCTGCTCTTCGGGATAAGCTCTAACATTAAATTGAGTACCTAATACTTCGATCCGGTTGCCATAAGAATCGACATGAAAAGGTAGGTTTTTGTTTTTTGCAACATTAAAATAAGCTTCACCCGATAATTTCACATCACGGTTATTATGTCCATATGACTTATTGTACTCCAATTGGCTCTCGCTATTCAACCAGATTTCAGTACCATCTTTTAACCTGTAGAATTTACGCTCTCCTTTGGCGGATACGAGTGTGATGATATCATCACTAGTAGCTGGCATATAGATATAAGTAACTCCTATTGCTAAAATGAAAAATATAATCACTGCCGCTACTGAGAATCTATATTTTCGCACTTTACGTCCTGGCTTTATTGGTTGTGCTATTGCAGGTTCTTGGTAAACAGCATCGGACATAAATTTTTGCTTTGATCTTTCGTAGCGTGTTTCCTTGGTGACTGTTTTTTTTCCAGATGTACTTTTGCTCTGTGTTAGAAAGAGGTAGAGATCGATTCTACTTTCATCTTCAGCCATTAGACGATACAGCTCATCCAATTCTGAACCCGAAATCGACTGGTTCAAAACTTTATGAATCAATTGTAAATATTTCTGATCTGCTGATGACATATTCATGGTTTAATAGCAAGACACATGAAAAGAGCAAAATCCCCAATCCCATATGTTATTTTTTTTCTTTTAATAGAAAATATAGTTTTTCGATTGCAATCTGCATGTGTCTGTCTACTGTTTTGACTGCAATACCCATGGTTTCGGCTGCTTGTTTATAGGTCATCTGACAGTCTTTTACCAAAAGAAATGCTTCTTTGGTTTTTGGGGATAATTGGTCGATTGCAAATTCAATCTCTTTGGTTTTCTCGGTAGATATTAGAAGTGCTTCAGGAGATAGGTCGTCGATTAAGGTATTGTAATGCATTTCTACAGATTCATAACGAACTATTTTATTTCGTAATAGATTGAGACATTTATTTTTTGTTGCCCGGTATAAGTAGGCAGACACTGATTTGATCTCCATAAGCTTCGGACCCATATTCCAGATTTCCCAAAATACTTCGCTAGCGACATCTTCAGCGTGACAATCGTCTCTAACAATGGATAAGGCATATTGCTCCAGAATTTCAATATTTTGAATGAAGAGCTCCTTAAACACATATTCATCACGCATAATGGCGATTTTATGTTTTTGCTCTTCACTAAAATCCTTAATATCGTACATGTGTATGGCTCATTGATTGGCTTGACTAATATAAACAAATCATACATAAAACGTTAACAATTGAAAAAAATTAAAGATTTTTACTTCAACTTCCCGGCCGAATTTATGAACCGTTGGAATGATTTCTGCAATTTGGACATAACCACCAAAATCAATATTAAACTTTTAAATGAAAACATGTCCATCTGATTTAACATCTTTAGATTTGATTAATAATCTAAGTATTTCAAAAGGTGTTTTAAACATTTTGCTTCTTAGCAACAACCTGAAAATTGCTGTTATACTTAATATTATATGTTGCATGAATCTCCTGCTACTGGATTTTTAAAAAGTTGAATCAAATTCGGCATCAAAATTTGGTCATATAAAAGCCGTTTGGTCATTCCAAACGGCTTTTATTTTTATACTATCTTATATATTTTTTGGTACTGCTGCAAAAACTATAAAGATCACTACCTAACAGAGATATAGGTCTCTACCTCGGCTTCAGGGCCATCATTATATTTTTCACCATGTACGGTAAAATCTGCTTTGTAAGCTCTTTTTGAATTAAATTCTTGATCAGCCCAAATGCCCAGCCAGGTATTGAATATAGCTTCTGGCATCTTTCCTTTGGACACATATTCAGCATAGTCTCCCCCTTCGATCACTAGCCCTTTAAGTCCTTCTGGAACGACCGTTAACGTGTTTACTTCATATCCGATAATGGTATCGTAATAGCCGGTAAAATCTGTTTCATAATTTGTATAAACGGCATAGATGTCGTTATTTATCTTTTGCTCAAGTTGATGTATGGTTTCATCTTTCCAAAACTTTTGCCATAATAATTCGATATCATTTGCAGCCTGTCCATTTTCATTGGTCGTTCGAATGGCCATACCGATAATCTTCTTTTCTTGAATGGTGATGTTGTTCATTTTTTGATTTTTAATATTTAAACGAAGATAACAATGGCGACTGACAGCAGTATGTCAGTAGTAATAGCGACATTGAATTAAACTTATACCCGATTAAAAGGAATCATATATATAGAATGATACGCTGTTAGTTTGCACCTAAATAAAAGCGCCGTACAATTTGAGGTGTATGACGCTTTTTGTTTAATAGTGGAAAGACCGTTGCGACTTTTATGACAATAATGGGTCGCTTTTCGCGTTTTGCCCAACTTCAATACGTCCTGCAAACTGCTCGAAATAGTTCAAGTATCCATTACAGCTTACCTTTATATCATACCAAAAATGCTGTTTGGATAAATCAACTATGGCAACCGAGGTCGAACCGGCACGCACCTTCATGTTACGTACCGCTTGTCCATAGCTGTTATCTTGAAGCAATACTTCAACCTGACGGTCTTCTTGATTCGCGATCTCGAACAGCAATCGGCCTGTCAATCCTTTACCTTTTTTATCACGTTCGTAACGACAAGAAATTTTAATTTTCGGATTTTCTTTCCCTCCGGTAAATGTTCGAAAAAAACCATTTGGACCGTAAACGCTCAATTTATAAGCAGGCTTTTCGAAATCATTTAATGACCAACTATCGGACAATCGGTCTCCTGCGACGGTAGCATAGTTCCAACTTCTCCCCTGTTCATTATGATAAGGAGTTTCACTGTAAACCGTAAATGCTGCTCCTGCTGATGCGGCACCGAATACGCTATTTGCAGACTCAAAGGAGATTTTATATGCTTCATTTTCTTGATCAAAATATCCATCAACATAGAGTTCATAAGGTAGCCCACATGAATCTCTATTCCCTTTCTCCTGTTTCGGGAAGTAGGGCGAAGTTCGAGGATCTTGCTCTATCTGCTCTATTTCAGCTTGATTTAAGACTTTAAATCCTTTGGGCACATCTTTAAATTGTGCTTGATGAATGCTTTTAATAAATGGCTTTTTCTGAACAAATTCGGGTTTTGCTATCAATTCGCCGTTATATGGTCTGAAAGCGGAGGTTAAATCTCCACAAACGGCCCTCCTCCATGCTGTAATATTAGTCTCTTTGATATCAGAACGTGTTTTGTGATTAATGAACCGCTCTAAAAACTGTAATGGTGAGGTGTGGTCAAACACCTGTGAATTTACCCAACCTCCACGGGACCATGGAGAAGCTATGATCATCGGTACACGATACCCCAGGCCGATGTTACTTTCACGGCCGCTTTCGGGATGATATTGCTCTTCTTTTGTTACATATTCCAACCGTGTGTCGATGCCTTGAGAAACTTTACCTGAATCTTGACGATAAGGGTTTGGCGCCGCAAAAGGTGCCACATGGTCAAAATAACCATCATTTTCGTCATAAGTAAGGATAAAGATAGTCTTTTTCCATACTTCTGGATTTTTGGTTAAGATGTCCAGAACTTCACTGACATACCAGGCTCCGAACCAAGGTGAATCGGGGTGATCCGAGAAAAGCTGTGGTGCCGCCAGCCAAGATACTGTTGGCAGTTTACCTGTGTCGACATCTTCTCTAAACTGATGCAAGATGTCACCCTTCGGTATTTGGAGGTGACGGGTCTCATCGCCTTCTTGATATTCCATCTGCTCGAGCTCCATATAATCGGGAGCAGCACTGTTATTGACAAATGCACGTTGGTGGATTTCTTTTGTGTGCGCGCTTAACTTCTCAAAGTTTTTGTCCGTATACAGCTCTTGCTCTTTTAAGGTTTCTTGCAGTTGCTTTTGCAATTTATCATACTCTACCCCAGTTACAATATCTTTTTCCTTTAGCTCCTCAAGATTTGCGTCGATCTGCTTTCTTTTTTCAATCAATAGATCTTGATAACGCTTGCTATATTTGACAGCATATTGAGGGAAATATTCCATTACATTACACCCAAAATTTCCCAACCAACTGTTTTCTTGACCACTGTAACCGGCACTACTGGAAGATATTTCATTTTGATATATTTTCCAGTCCACTCCGCTTTCTGTCAGGCGTTCAGGAAAAGTTTTCCATGTGGCTTTACCACTGAACTCGGAATCTCCGTTCCACACCAGTGCTTTATCGGTCAGTTTTTCTCTGATATTGCCTGTCCAAAAATAAAGCCTATTGGGATTGGTGCCTGTTAGACTGGAACAAAAATGTTGATCGCAGATGGTAAATGCATCGGCCATGGCATAGTAGAACGGTATATCTTCACGCGTATAATGGCCCAATGTTAAGGGCATTTCTTTAAAATCTTTAAACCCCGAACGTTTTACATCCAGCCATCGATTCATTTTGCCCTGATTACATGCATCGGTCTGGTCTGTCCAATTATGTGGCAGACAGCCCATCCAAGTGACTTTAGAATCTTTTATATCCAGTCGAAAAGGAGCGTATGTTTTACCATCAGCTTGTGTCTGTAACCAGACTTTCTGGTTATTGGGCTGACGGATAGTACGTGGATCGTTAAATCCTCGAACTCCCCTTAAGGTGCCAAATGCATGGTCAAATGATCTATTTTCTTGCATAAGCAGCACAACATGTTCTGCATCATAAAACGTACTCCCTAAAGTGGGATCTATGGCCATGGCCTTAGCAATAGACTGAGGTAGCAGTTGCGACAAGGACATACCACCTGCCAGCATCGCTGCTTTTTTTAGAAAATCTCTCCTGTTATCCATTTTATCAATTATTCTTTTAAATGATCATTCTTTAATCAGCCCCATCCATTCAACTTTTCCCTTACTCACAAAAATGCGCCAGTGTCTTCTTAATGTTGTAATATCATGTGAGACTTGAAAATACGAATTATAGCTTGTTTATAATGAACAGCAATTATAAACTAATTATTGGAAATAGAATATTATTTTTTTATCAATTCCATGTTTCTGAGTAACGATAGAAATGGGATATTACCCATCGCCGTGGTCATATATTGATTGTAGTGATTGAATTAGGCAGGATCATAAGGGAGAAAAAACTAAAGATCATACGGGAGATAACTTTTGGAAATGTGCCTCTTAACGGTGCAAGTGCGCGATAATCTTATTATCTTTAAGATATATCTCCTTTTATAATTTTTTTAGATATACTATTATGTTTACCAATATTATACCACTTTCCGATCAACTAAAAAAATATATTACCTGTTTTACAGTATCACATCATGGAGAGACTTTTCCTTTAAGGTATACAGCGTTTCCAAATCTCGGCACGTGTCTAGCCCTCTTTAACCATACCTCGATATCCATACAGCCCAACGAAGTTACTTTCACAAGAGATGAAACCTATGGGCCTGAAATTATTGTACTGGGTAGATTAACACAACCGACACTAATCACGTTTAATAATCCTGTAAACGAAATAAGCATTAATTTTACACCCAGCGGTATCAACTTTTTTTTCGAGTTGCCATTTTTAGAAATAGCCGCTCAATCACATCAATTACTGAACGAATCCAAATGGTCTAGATTTGCTTCACAACTCTTTTCAATTCCTCTAGAAAAGAGAATTGAATGCCTCGAAGAATTTCTTTTATTAAATTTAAGCGTGCACAAAGGTGATCCATTAGAAAGAATTTATAACAGCACTTCTAAAGTCGATAAATTGACCGTGAAAGAGCTGGCAGCATCCGCCTGTATGTCTGAACGAAATTTCTTACGGTATTTTAAAAAGTACGTTGGTTGCGCTTGCTGACCTTGGCATCGACATTGGCTCTAAAATTAAAAACCTGTTGTCCAGTACCCAACATAATACCGTGTTGATCTTGATATGATGTACTTAAAAAGTATCTATTTTTGTCATTTCCTCCGTATGCGGATAAGTTGTGTCTTTGAAAAGGTGCATTGCGATAAAGCGCATCCTGCCAATCGGTATCATACTTTGCTTTCTTAGCAAGTCCTGTCGAAAAATCGTAATACTCTTCTGGAATAGAAACAGAACCGGCATTGCTTACACGGGCGACGCGGTCGGCATTGCTGTCTAAGCGCATATTATCATTCCAAGTCAATCCTCTACCAGTGACCAGGTCTTTGTAGGCATTATTTCTTCCATCGATCAATAAATCAATAAATTCGGCCGCATTTAGTAGATCTATCTTTTTTGATAATTGTCCGAAACCGCCTAATACTTCGTAATCTATATTACTACGTCCCTCTTTACCACGTTTGGTGGTAATAAGAACCACACCTCCTGCAGCTCTAGAACCATAGATCGCGGCAGAAGCGGCATCTTTGAGGATATCGATGGTCTCAATATCATTGGGATTGATATTTAAGTTATTGCCTGAAGGATATCCATCAATAACGTACAAAGGATCTGAACCTGCATTGATAGATCCTATTCCGCGTACCTTAATTTTGGTTCCCTCATAGGGTGCACCGCTGGTTTGCATGACTTGTACACCAGCTATTTTGCCGACTAAAGCTTGCGACAGTTTTGGTGATGTCAGGTTGAGCTCATCTGCTTTTACACTGGCAATAGCTCCTGTTACATCGGATTTGCGAACTTTCTGGTATCCAATGGATACCATCACTTCTTCGAGCTGTTGCCCTTCTGAAACCATCTTAATCTGAAAACCACTTTGAGCAGTAATGGTCTGTTGTGTGGTGGTATAACCGATGAACCGGATAGAAATGGTATCTCCTACTTTTCCGTCCATCACGAATCTACCGTTATGATCAGTCTGATAATCTTGTTGAGTGCGCAAATTTCGGACAGTAGCGCCAATAATGGGCTGACCAGCTTCATCGAGCACGGTTCCGGATAGCTGCTGTTGAGTGTTCAGTTCACTTTTCAGCAATGCTATTCTTAAATTGCTTGCTTCTGTAGGTAGTGAATGGCATGTAAGTGGTAATAACAGCCACAATAGTCTAGATGATTTAAAGTACATGAGTTTTGCCTTTACAAATAAGATTGATTAGCGGCAAAGCTATACGTTGCGTGTTAAATAGGGATTACCATAAGCTTATGAAATGATTAACAATCGTGTGCGTACCACTTAAAACATACTGTCCACAATAGAACAAAACAAGTCTTAATGATCGTGCATAACATGAATTTAAACTTATTCCTTAATTTTGAAATTCAAACCAACACACGGCATGGGAAATAAGGAAGTAAAAAAGGTTGTAGTAGTACCCTATACTGTAGATTGGGTTACTGAATTTGAAAAACTTAAATCCGTTTTCCAAGATTATTTGAAAACGCTAATATGTAACATTGAGCATGTGGGCAGTACCGCTGTACCTGGTCTCTCCGCTAAACCTATTATCGATATCGATATTATCATCAGCAATAAAGAAAAATTTGATGAGATCAAAAGTATACTCAGAAAACTAGGTTATACGTATTCCGGTGAAATGGGTATTCCTGGAAGAGAGGCCTTTAAAAGAGATGACCAATTAACGCCTATGGATGGTTCTGGCTATTATTGGCATGAGCATCATTTATATGTATGTGTTGAAGATAGTGAAAGTTTAAAAAATCATTTATTATTAAGAGATTACCTCCGCGCAAATCTGGATGAAGCACAAGACTATGGTCGATTAAAAACCGAACTAGCGGCAAAGTATCCTGATGATATTGATCATTATGTAGAAGGAAAAACAGCCTTTATTCTTCAAATTTTGAAAAAGTCAGGTTTCGATCAAGAAGTCTTATCACAAATAGAACTGCAAAATAAGGCTATGAAGTTATAGCATATAGATCGAGTATAATTCTACTGTCTAATATCGTTTAATTTTCTTTTTTTATTTGTCCTCAATATCTCCGCGAATATCCCGAGCGGACACTGCTGTTGAAAGTAAACGTCTCAAACCTATTTCCCCGGTAGGAAATAGAACTATGCTAACGGTTTTTTACTAAAATATAAGCTACAATAATGATGTTCGAATATTTATTCAAAATGTTATAATTTGGACTGTTCAATCAATTTAGTTTACCAGGATAGCGCTCTACATCATTTAGAAAAAATAACAGACCAGTCAAAGTAATTATCTTTCGTCGAAAAAGACACCTACAATTATGATCAAATGATAACCTTTCTTCTCTTGAACGTGTTTATTAAATTGTAATTGTGGTTTACAGTCTTAAGATAGGCATCATTTTTTATTTTAATAATATTAATAGTGCAAAAATATATTTCCCGGTTTAAAAACTATGTGGTGAGATTCTATAGTGCATTGCAAAAAAACATTAGAATAAATCAAATTAGCAGTAGTAAGGATAATTTTTTTTGATGATTTTCACATAAGAGAATTCTTACATAAATGTAGTAATATCGTTATGCTTGGTCTCGCGTATCTTACTCATTCACATTACGAAAACTTTAACTGTTCGATCTTGTGGGTTACAATAAAAACTTCGCTGTAATGATTTCTTATTTTTTATATTGAAAAAACATACAACCTTGTTATGAAACCAATTTTTGCAAAAGTAATGGAAACGGTGGGGGAAGATTTGTTTGCAGTACGGGTAACACAGCAGCAAGCATTCTCTACCGATTATCATTTTCATAAAGAATGTCAATTGACTTATATTGTGCAGAGCCAAGGTAAACGTTTAATTGGTATCATTTCGATTATTTTATAAGAGAAGACCTCACCTTAACTGGGACGGAGCTCCCTCATGTATGGTATACTGATGTTCTTGAATCGGACAAGGAACATCATGCTCATTCTATTGCCTTGTTTTTTGATCCGGACCGTTTAGTGGAAATCTTATCATCATTTCATGATACTGAGAAATTACAGGCATTTTTGCTTCTATCTAAAAGGGGGATACGCTATGATGGAAAATGCAAAGAGCAGATCAAAAAATTATTGTACAAGCTTCTGGATGCTCAAGGATTGAAAAGAATAATTATATTTCTGCAAATCATCGAAAAACTACAAGATGCATCGGACAAAAATGTTTTATGTCACATTGAATACTCAAATATTCACTTTCCTAACAACGCTCTAAAAATTGATAAGATAGTTCAATATGTACTGACCAATTATTCGAGAGAAATCAGTTTAGAGGAAATCGCTCTAGCAATGAATTTAAGCAAAAATGCTTTCTGCCGTTATTTCAAAACTCAAACTCAAAAAACATTTGTGCAATTTGTCAATGAAGTACGCATCATGCAGGCATGCAAATTAATTGTAGAAAATCAACTTTCAATACATAGAGTTGCTTACGATTGTGGTTTCAATAGCTTATCAAATTTCAATAGAGTCTTGAAGACGATTAAAAACCAAACTCCCAGTGAGTTTAAAAATGCTCTTTATGAAGTGACTACGATTTCATGAACTCGTATTACAAACTGCTTCTTAAATTCCATCTCTTCTGCGTTTAAGAAAATAAACAGGGAATCATATAAACTCCCTGTTTTTTAAATTCTTTACAATGGTTCTGCCTGTATGCAAAACTATTGTAAAGAATGCTGATCGTATTAAGCATTTACAACTTCTTCCAAAAACACAACTCCCTCGTAACAAGCATTATAAATTGCCTTCAATTCTTCTAAAGAAGGAACACGAGGATTGAATCCTGTACATGGATCTACCAGTGCATTTTGAGCAATAAAATCCAAATTTTTCTCCCAAAGTTCTTTTGAAATACCAAAATCTTTGATAGAAGCTTTGTTATTCACTTCAGAGCGTAAACGTTCAATAGCTTGTGCTAATCCTTCTGCTGTCTCTTCACCTACTATTCTCGCTAAATCTGGATAACGTGTAGTTACTTGGGCATTATAGCGGATTACATTGGGCAGAAAAATCGCATTGGAAGCTCCATGAGGTATTCCATATAATGCTCCTACCTGATGTGATAGCGAGTGTACAATACCTAACCAAGCGTTATTGAAAGCCAAACCGGCCATAAATGAGGCATCATGCATATTTTGACGTGCTGTAATGTTATCCGGATGAAGGACAACTTCGCTAAGATTGTCAAATACAAGCGCTAAACCGCCTTTTGATAATGCATCAGCATAATTGTTTTCAATGTTGGAAACATAAGCTTCAACACAGTGGGTCAATACATCAAGACCTGTATTTGCTGTCACATGGGCAGGCATAGACGCGCAGATTTCTCCGTCAACAATAGCAATATCTGGTGTAAGTTCGTAAGAAACAACCGGATATTTGACACCTTTCTCACGATCTGTAATCACAGCAAGGCCTGTTGTTTCTGTTCCTGTACCGCTTGTTGAGGGAATCGCTATGAATTTGGCCTTATTTCTTAAAACCGGAACTGTAAAAGGTTTTATAATACTATCAAAATCAATATCAGGATATTCGTAAAAAACCCACATGATCTTAGCGGCATCAATAGCAGAACAGCCTCCCAATCCGATAATCCAGTCGGGTTTAAATGCTTGAATCTGCGCTGCTCCTTTTAAACAAGTTGTTGAAGAAGGATCTTCTTCAACGCCCTCGAAAACACTTACTTCTACCCCTGCTTCTGCAAGAAATGAAATGGCTCTATCCAAAGTACCACTTTTTTTCATCGAGCTGCCACCGGTTACGATTACAGCTTTTTGACCTTTGATATTTTTCAGCTCTTCAAGACTTCCAGCACCATGGAAAACCTCACCTGCAATAAATAATTTACTCATGTTTATATTTTTTTGTACTTGACAAAAGTACATGAGCAGGAATTACCACTGTTATACAAATGGGATTATCCGTTATACATTTGCGACAGTTCCTGCTGCAGCTGTGTAGGTGTTTCTTTTAATTTGGAGCGCACAAACTTGTTCAATGCTGATGGCGAATTAAACCCTAGATCAAAAGCTATCTCTTTGTGTGCTAGATCGGAAAACATCAATTGCCTTTTAATTTCCATTAAAATACGATGATGAATAGTTTGAATAGCTGTTTCACCGCAATGTTTTTTGGTGATGGCATTTAATTTTTTTGTCGTTATCATCAGTTCCGCCGCATAGTACTGAACTGTACGATGTTGTTTGTAGTGTATATTCAACAATTTCTTGTACTTGATATAAATGGGCTTATCACTAGTTTCCTGATACATTATGGGATGTAAACCATGGACAGATTCAATTAATCCGAGTAATAAAATTTTAATATAAAATCTGGCTTGCTCCTTTTTAACCAGCGAGGGATTCTGATAAACATCTTGAATAATATTGATCATCCCGAGACTCCGCTGAAAATCTGCTGCGGCAAGCATCGTGCAATTGAGCTGGGTGGAAAGGTTAACATTGTATGTACTCAATTCATTTTTCAAAATATCGGAACAGAATAATATTTCTTCAAATAGGATGATCTTACCTTTTAGATCTATACTTTGATTTGCGATTAAACTCACCTGCTCTGGAAATATCACGGCAATCTTACCTGATTTTAGTGTATGGATTTTATCTTCTACACTCATTTGCATGGTCCCATTTTCAATCACGTAGATGCAAAAGTGATCCTTCTTATGCGCTATTGTATATTGATCCAAATTTTCTTTGGTTAAATCAAACACTCTAAAAGACAGATCCTGGTCTTCCTTCTTTTGCTGATTATCTTTTATTTTTAACTTCTTCAAAATCCTTCGCTTTGTTTCTGATACATCGGGGCGGTAAATCTAAAAAAACTAATGACACTTAAACGTAAAAAATTAAAACGTCCTCGATTCAAAGGATACGAAATTAAAAAAAGAAGTGTAGCAACTGATCTGATGATTTCATCTTTACTTTATAATAGTATATAGTACTTTACGTCAAAAACTAATCATACTACTAAATTCATCCTGCCATAAATTCCCTATCGTTGAATCTTTGTCTTATTTTATACCGATATGTAAAAAATTAGTGCTTAGCAGCATAAGATAGATCAAATTGTTAAAAAACTAACCTTAGTATTTCGTAAAGTCATGATCAAAATCTGAATATCGATTTCCAAGTAGCGATAACTAATTAAATCATTGGTAAAAAAAACATAAAATGTAAAGAAGTTATTTATCTTTGAATTTCAAATCAATAACATGATAAATAAATTACCCTTGATAACGCTATGTTTATTTCTATTTGCTTCATGCAATAAAGCAAAAGAAGATAATCTAATCACTCACGAAGAAAAAATCAACCCTTATTTTACAGGTATAGATCTATCCAATACTGCTCATATAGATTGGAGAACTAAGGATGTTACAGACACCTATTATATGCTCGGCTACGGCTATGATATTACGGGTAAATATGCGCATCCTGCATCTACTAGAAACAAAGTAATCGATATTGAAGCATTTGACAAGGATGGTGGAATGATCTTTCAAAGTTTCAGTTCAAGTGGTGGCCCTAAATTAGAAATAAGTGGAACAAAAGAAACATGTATCCAGACGATGGGGCAAAGAGCGGGGCTTAGCAGCGAGGAACTTGCTAAATATAAACATATTTTTAGAGAGACTTTCGAATCAGCATTTAAGAATGATACAACATTTAGATCAATAGATTATGAATATGAAGGGATTTCTCAAGTCCTAGTATATGCTACTTTTGGAATCTTTGAAATGAATCTCAATGAATTTCAATCTAAGTATCTAACCTCAGCGTTTAAAAATGATCTGGAGACAAAAACAGCCAAAGAAATAATAGCTCTTTATGGAACACATGTTTTAAAGAAAATCGATGTTGGACAACGAATGGATTATCTCTATCGCCATAATCAAGAGTCTAATGGAAGAAAGTGGTTTATACCAACGATGTATAAATATTTTATGCCCATCCCTTCTACTTGGACAGAAACACCGAAAGAAGCCGCTCCATTAAAACAGAATTTAGCTGTTGAACTGGTTGGAGGAAATAAACTAGCGCCCAATTTTTGGATGATCGATGTAACTAATTACACTGGGGAAAAAATTGTTTCTCAGGAATGGAATAATATTTCGAAGACAGCTCCTACCCTGGTTGATTTTTTTAAAAAAGATGGTGTAATTCCAATCTATAAGTTTGTAAAAGACGAAACAAAAAAGCAAGCACTTATCGAAGCTTACAATGCATATCTAGGGCTGTAAGTAAATATAAACTCGGCTTATGTGCGCTTGATTTTTTTGATAACAACCATTGAGCATGAAACTGAAAAATATAGTTCGCGCTAAATCTCCTGAATTAAAGGTGATATTCTTTACCAAATCCAGGTTACTTTGCGGGTAAAGTTTAAATTAAACACGAGGCTACAACTTGTTTTTCAATGGAGGATTGTATAGGTTTGTGTTCGCTAAACATTCAATATAAAAAAGTATATGCAAATGGGCTATGTGATCTTCAACGGAAAATTAATTCCTGAAAACGAAGCTAAATTATCAATTACGGATCTTGCTCTTGTGCGCGGCTACGGTATTTTTGATTTTTTCAAAACGGTAAACGGTATTCCTGTATTCCTAGAAGATAATCTAGATCGATTTTATCAATCTGCTGAGCTGATGGATCTACCTGTAAATTACTCCAGAGATGAACTGAAAGCTCAAATAAAAAGTTTGATGGAAGCAAATATAATTCCGGATTCTGGTATTAAAATTTTATTGACCGGCGGATATAGTAATGATGGGTATAGTATTGGTGAGCCCAATTTAATTATCAGTCAACAAGTTTTAAAAAGAAATTTAGTGTTGGAAAGTAAGGGTCTGAAACTACTTCCTTTTCTCTATCACCGTCCATTTAGTCTCGTCAAATCTATCGATTATGTGATGGGTATACAGGCGCTTAAGGCAGCTAAATCGCAGGGGGCTGACGATGTGGTTTACATACAAAACGGCTTGATATCGGAATGCCCGCGTGCTAACTTCTTTTTAATAAGTCAAGATGGCAAATTGTTAACTGCTGGTGAAGATGTTTTACAAGGTATTACCCGTAAAAAAATTATCGAATTGGCAAAAACTATCATGGTGGTTGAAGTCCGCAATATTAGCATTGAGGACATTGCATCGGCAAGTGAGGCATTTATTAGTTCTACTACTAAAAATATTACTCCTGTAACTGCTTTATTGGGTTATAAAGAGTTTAGCCCAGTAGCAGGACCTTTAACAAAGCGCCTTCAGGAATTACTACAGGAATTGGTTTACGGTCATTAATAATTCATCATTTATCCGGTAAGCGGACGACGCTGGTATTTATAAAATTCTATGCTATATGACAATAACTGACACAGTTCTAAAAAAATAAGATCATACTGTTCAAAATTTCTTAACTTCAAGAAAGCTAAATTATGTTGACATGGAACAGTATGCAACAATTATCATTGGAAGTGGATTATCAGGACTAGTTACTGCATATGAAGCGACGAAAGCCGGTAAAAAGGTGCTTATTTTAGATCAGGAAACTGAAACGAATATGGGTGGCCAAGCATATTGGTCATTTGGAGGTCTTTTCTTCGTAAACTCTCCACAACAACGAATTTTGGGGATTAAAGATTCTTTTCAACTTGCTCATCAGGATTGGGAAGGTACGGCTTCGTTTGATCGTCCTGAAGATTTCTGGCCTCGTAAATGGGCTTCTGAATATGTTAAATTTGCAACAGAAGAAAAATACAACTATGTTTCGGAATTAGGAATGAAGTTTTTTCCGATCGTCGGCTGGGCTGAACGTGGTGCTGGTTCAGCTTCGGAACATGGCAATTCTGTACCCAGATTCCACATTACATGGGGCACAGGAACTGGCGTGGTCAAGCCTTTTGTTGACAAAGCATATGAAGCTCAAGAAAAAGGTTTGCTTACGTTCAAATTTCGACACCGTGTGTCGCGGTTATTGATCGAAAATGGAGTTATTGTCGGTGTCGAAGGTGATATTCTTCAAGCTGATGATAAAAAACGGGGTGAGAAAACTAATAGAAATTGTATCGGTGAGTTCTGTTTTCGTGGAGCACACATTGTCATCGCTTCGGGTGGAATTGGAGCCAATCTGGAACTTGTGAAAAAAAACTGGCCGATTCGACTGGGCTCTCCTCCTCAACATATGGTATGTGGAGTTCCAGATTATGTGGATGGCAAGATGATTGAAATCGCGGAACAGACTGGCGCACACGTCATCAACAAAGACAGGATGTGGCATTATACTGAAGGTCTAAAAAACTGGAATCCCATCTGGTCGAACCACGGAATTCGTATTCTACCGGGGCCATCTTCAATTTGGCTCGATGCAACGGGCAATCGGCTCCCCGCTCCTTTCTTTCCTGGCTTTGATACGCTCGGTACGTTGAAATTTATACAAGCTACCGGATACGATTATTCGTGGTTTATTCTCACTCAAAAAATTATTAAAAAAGAATTTGCACTCTCTGGTTCTGAGCAAAATCCAGACCTGACCAATAAAGATTATCGACTCATTCTGAGCAGACTTTTTGGGAAAGCTGCTACAGCGCCTGTGGAAGCTTTTAAAACTCATGGCGATGATTTTATTGTCGCAACAAATCTGGAGGAATTGGTGACAAAAATGAATCAGAAAGCAGGAAACGAACTGCTCGACTATAATACGATAAAAAAACAGATTCAGGACCGGGACCGTCAACTTGACAATAAATTTAGCAAGGACATACAGATCAACTACATCCAGCATACGCGAAAATATCTCGGCGATAAACTTGCCAGAACTGCAAAGCCACATAAAATACTAGATCCAAAAAATGGTCCATTGATCGCTGTACGTCTGAATATTCTGACTCGAAAAACGCTAGGTGGCATTGAAACCAATCTAAATGGTCAAGTGCTTGACGCGGAAGGTCATGTCATGCCCGGATTATTTGCTGTTGGAGAAGCTTCTGGATTTGGAGGTGGTGGAATGCACGGTTACAGGGCTCTGGAAGGAACTTTTCTAGGGGGATGTATTTTTACCGGAATGAAAACCGGTCAATATATAGCAAAACAATAAAGAGATAGCCTAGGCCGAACACAATCTGATTTTTAATCTAAATACAACTAAAAATCAAATCATTACCGCAGACCATATAAGGTCTTACCATCGGAAAAATACCGAATCAGAAGTGTTTAAAAAGCATTCTTCACAATCGTACCCAGCCGTTTCAGATCGGTATGGATTCGTTCGTTCCACTCTAAAGCAAAATTTAACCGCATACAGTTATGATAACGATCCTGAAGTGTGAACATTCTACCTGGCGCAAAGCTTATATTCTGGCGGATAGCTGTAGCAAACAAGGATGCTGTATCAATTCTTTTATCCAATTCGAGCCAAAGCACGAATCCGCCCTGAGGGTCGGATATTTTAGTATTGTCCGGAAAATATTCTTCGATAGCCCGTTGGTACTGAAAGCAGTTTGAATACAGCTTATTTCTAAAATTTTGAAGGTGGTGGTCATAACGGCCATGTTCCATAAAATCTGCAATAACCTCCTGATATAAAACAGGTGTTGAGATGGTCTGCAGCAGTTTTTGCCGAATGATCTTCTTCTTGAATTTTCCTGGCGCTACCCACCCTACACGGTACCCCGGTGCCAGTGTCTTTGAAAAGGAACCGCACCACATGACTATTCCAGCTTCATCAAAGGCTTTACAGGGCTTAGGTCTATTGGTGCCAAAGTAAAGGTTACCATACAGGTCATCTTCAATCAACGGTATATTTCGTTCTGTAAGCATCTTCACCAGTTCGATTTTGTTTTCTTCTGGCATAAGACTGCCTAATGGATTACTGAAATTTGCGGTGAAGCAACATACATCTATTTTAGAAATAACTTTCTTTAATGCGTCCATATCGATCCCAGAAATCGGATGGGAAGGTATTTCGATCACATGAAGTCCAAGTGACTTAGCTATTTGAATTGTCCCGAAGTATACAGGTGTTTCCATTGCGATCGTATCGCCCGGCTTTGTCACGGCTAACAAACAATTAAAAATGGCATTCATGGCTCCGGAAGTGGTCACCAGATCATCTTCAGTTAGTTGTCCTTCAAACTCCATGCTCCATTTGGCTATGCTTCTTCTTAAATTAATACTTCCCTGCGCAGGTTCGTAACTGGTCCCGCCGTCGTCAAGTTTTCGTATCACATTCACAATTCCTTTATTTAGTTTTGCTATTGGAAGCATGCTTTGTGCAGGAACACCTAAAGAGAACTGTGTCAGATTTTCTTTTTTTAGCGAGTTATAAACTTTATCAATAAGATCTTCCTGGTCGTGCTCATTATCCGAGGCCTGTAATCGACCAACTGAGGGAAGTGATAAACGTCGTTGCGCTATTTTACTCACAAAATAACCAGATCGAGGTCTAGATTCAATCAGAGACCTGCTTTCTAACTCTAGAAAGGCCTGTTTAACCGTATTGATACTCACATGATACATCTTCTGAACCACACGCAGCGAAGGGAGTTTATCACCTAATTGCATTGTTCCGGAAACAATCTGTTCTTCAATAATATGAGCAATCTTGAGGTATAAGGATTCTTTCTTCATGGATTTTACGCTATTTAATTATTTTCCCTTTTTTTTAATCTTATTATTCACTGCCTTCAAATTGTTGGATATAGAACACGCTGCAATTTACATATTTTAGGATATCATATGTATCCAACAGCACCTATGCTATATGTTTTAAATATTCACCTTTTCATTCAGTTTAAAGGTTGAGCCAATCAATAAGTCGTTCAATCGCCAATTTAAGTTTAGAGATGCTATGATCATCATCTCCGAATGTCTGGATATAATTTCTTTTTGCTTTGACTTCTAATGCTTCCTTAAGTTCGACTTGATGAAATTCTGATAAAAAGAAACAAGTCATTTCCACCTTGTTTGAATGATTGATAATTGCAGATGCATAGCCAATAACTTCTTTAGCCTGCATGATCACAGCTAAAGGGAGTCCAAATTCGGCCGTCAAAATATTTATCCTTGCGTCCTTTCCCTGAAAATCGGATTTCTCCTGAAGTTTTTTATATAAAGAAACCACAGTAGGGAGTTCGGACAAATAAAAATTTCCAATCTTAAATCCATTAATTTCATTAGTCTTCATCTTCTTATTGTATTGGTGATAAGCAAATTTAAAGACTCTATTTCTTTGGGTACAGATACAGAAATAATAATTTTCATAGGTACAGATAGTATTTTTTATACGAGTCCGAACCATTAATTTTACACATTTTAAAACGACATCTAGAAAAAGAATATAATCAGTAATAAAAATAATTGAGAACGAAATACCTTTCCTTATTTTGATTATATTCATACAAAATTGCATCCCTTAACTATAAACTAAAGTAGAAAAGCCAATGGAGTTTCTGATCATATTTTTTCTAATTTCATTTCCACTACTAGGATTTTGGGTTTATAAACAGTTGCGAAAAAAAGCTAATACCTCTACTAAAATTTCGGAGTACCTTATTATTGTTGCTTTTTGTATTTCGACTGTACTATTTGGTTTCGGACTTATGCTTTATGGTTCGCATTATACGGAAGCAATCGATATTGTCGACGGCGGTTACTCGCCATTTGCTTTAGAACATAGCTTGACATTAGTTACTTTTTTCGCACTTGCCATGTTTGGAATTATAAAGCTATGGTTAAAAGGAAGATTGGCACCTCCACTTCTATTTGTACTGTCACTGATCTTTGTCATTATCGGAATAATTATGAGCGTTGCTGTCTTAATACAGATCTCATCGAATACGCAATTCTACGATTCTTGGTTATTCTTTTTCCTGCCCGTCACCTATATGGTGACTGCGTTTACTTTAATTTTTAGATGTATCGGAGAAGAAGCTATATCCGCAACAAATAAACATTACTCGAATAAATTTCTTAACAACCTGAACATGAAAATGGCGAATGTGAGCCATCAACCCGTTTACGTTCTCGTCTTTCTTATTCCTGTTTTTGTGATTATTGTTGCAATATTGGTTTTATTTGGACAGGAAGTAAATTCCATAACAAAAGTATTTACGGAAACGACTACATGGAATTTTTCAAGCAAAACTCACCCACCTTTTTTAGATCATAGGGGACATTATTTATGTACTGTAGCTGTTTGTGGAGATCCAACGATTGTAAAACCACTTCGTTTAGGGAAAAGGCATGGAAATGAAGTTGTTGTCAACAGGCAACTACTCGTTGCCAATGCTTTCGAAGAACTAATTTCAGATCATTTTCCATCTGTACATCAAGTCATCAGAAGATTTTATGATCGTTTTGGTTATCCTTTATCAAAAAAGATTAATACGCCTCAAAAATCTAATTTGGTATACAGATTGATGAAACCTCTGGAGTACTTTTTTATCTTTTGTCTGTATTTATTCACTGAAAAACCTGAAGAGAAGATCGCTAAACAATATGCTTTATAAACACTAACAGCGCTTTAAATCAACTATAGGTCGCCGTTATCATGTTTGTTTTTACTGTTAAAATGTATAACATGTATAATTGTGATCAAATTTTATTATTCCATTTAATGATTTGGTTCAGCATGGATTTCATAGCCAAATCCATCGTCCTTCCAGGACTCTTTCTTTAAAAGAGCCAGATTTGAAGTTTTACCGAGCCAGATCTTGATCACCTGCTCCGCTCTTACACCTTTCCTAAAAAGCTTTTTGAACTTAGCATGGATACCTTTAGTGGTTTCATCATATTTAGGTTCTCCATATAGGGAGGATATATATGTTGTAAAAACTTCCAGTTCTCGTTTTCCTATTTCAGGATTAAACTTCCTATAATCCAAATGCTCAAATCGCACATTTAATTTCGAGAAAATTTCTTTACCGATTTTATTGCTGTAGACTTGAAATTCATAATCTTGTGTTCCATTGTTGGTGTAGCCAATATTTTCATTCGGATCACCAATCAGCTCACTCCATTTAACGTGCAAAAAGTCTCCATCGCCAGAAATACGGATTGTTGCAGAATCTTTTACAACTAAGTCCTTTCCTCTATACCCCTTTAAGTAGGTTTTATAATTTCCTGGTAAATAAAAATAATGCCCCCAAGCTGTAGTAAACCGATATCCTCCGGATTGTTTAACGACAAGATTCAGTTTCTTGGGACTTCCTTCAACTTCCCATGTGAGCGAATCTAAATTTTGATATTTTAAGGGAATTAGCATTGATCCGTTTGGTCCATTATAAGTACTATCTTTTAGTTCAAACATCACCATCTCGTAGAAATTTTGATTGCTCTTATCTGCAACTATTCTGATCGGTACTTTTTCTTCTTCGCCAGTAGGATGTTCGACATCAATTTCGTCGACAAGTGAACCAAGTTCTTTGTCAGAACATGAAATTAGTAAACAGCTTGTTAAAAGTAATAAGCAGATTTTTCTAACCATAATTTAAGTCTTACTTGGGAGTCTACTCAAAAATAAGAATTAAAGCTTTATATTACAAGTTGATCGTGAATATTTTAACCGTTTTTTCATAAAAAACCTTTGAAGTATATAGTAAAAATAATATTATTTGTCCTTTCCAATTATTTATACGCTTATTACACCGATTTTATTCTGAAAGCATTTCACAATTTTCTTAGATTGATTATTATATTTGCATTGAACCGAAACACTATACCTTGAAAAAAAGACATTTATTAACCCTTATGATCGCGGGTATTTTTATTCCGCTTAGTATAATTGCACAAAATAAAAAGAGCAAACCAAATGTTATCTTTATTTACGTAGATGATTTGGGATATGGTGATTTAAGCTGTTATGGTGCAAAGGCTATTTCGACACCAAATACAGATAAATTGGCCACAAATGGACTGCGATTTACGCGTGGACATGCAACCTCTGCAACCTGTACTCCTTCCAGATTCGGTTTAATGACCGGTCAGTATCCCTGGAGAAAACCGGGAAGAAATATTCTTCCCGGAGATGCAGCTTTGATTATACCAACAGATCAGATTACCTTGCCTAAGGTATTTAAAAATGAAGGTTATACCACTGCTATCATTGGTAAATGGCACTTAGGATTAGGTGACCAAATTAATAAGGATTGGAATGCGGATATTAAACCAGGACCAAATGAGGTCGGATTTGATTATTCATATATATTTCCTGCAACAGCTGACAGAGTTCCGACCGTTTTTATGGAGAACCATCGGATAATAGGCTTGGATCCTAAAGATCCTATTAACGTCAATTATAAAAATAAAATAGGAAATGATCCTACTGCAAAGGAACATCCTGAATTGTTAAAGTTACAATCTTCTGTTGGTCATAACCATACGATCGTAAACGGTATAGGAAGAATTGGCTATATGTCCGGTGGAAAACAAACAAGATGGACAGACGAAGAATTGGGAACTACGTTTTTAGCTAAAGCTCAGGATTTCATAGCGCAAAATCATAAGAAACCATTTTTCCTGTATTTTGCACTGCATGATATTCATGTGCCGCGAATGCCTGCCACCATGTTTAAGGGTAAAAGCAACTTAGGCTATCGGGGTGATGCTATTTTGGAAATGGATTGGATCGTTGGTCAAATAACAAAGCAACTTCATGAACTTGGTATTGAACAGAATACGATGATCGTTTTCAGCAGTGACAATGGCCCTGTACTGGATGATGGATATGCTGATAAAGCAGAAGAACTAAACGGAATTCACAGTCCCGCAGGTCCACTACGGGGATGGAAAACGGACCTATATGAAGGTGGAACCCGTGTCCCTTTTATTATCAGCTGGCCCGCTCACATTAAACCTGCTGTAAGTCAAGAATTGGTTTGTCAGATTGATTTCGTTGCCAGTTTTGCCAGTTATTTCAATCAAAAACTTCCAGATGGACAAGCATCTGATAGTCAAAATTTATGGGATACCTTTGTTGGCAACGCGAAACAAGGAAGAAAGACATTAATACAAGAAGGATATAGCAACCTTGCTATTGTATCTGGAGACTGGAAGTATATACCTCCATTTGGAAAAAATGGTCCTCAACTCTACAATCTTAAAGAAGATCTTGCGGAAGAAATAAATGTATTCGATCAATTTCAGGAACAAGCCGCCATACTAGAGGCATTATTTAAGCAAGAGAAAAATTAAATTAGGATATACACTCATCACTAAATTTAATCATATCTTGCTTTAATTATTTATAAAAAACAGCTTCAATTGATAATTGAAGATGTTTTCACAGCGTGAGAATTTACAAGACTTTTTAAATCTAAAACTCTTATTTTATTTTGAGATAATCTCCTTTTTCATCAATATATTTCCAGACTGCTTCCCGATAAACCAGCAACGGGAAGATGTTTTGCTTTGTATCTAAAGGTGAATCGAAGAAGGTGGGTGCATCAAATAAGATTTCTTCAAATTCAATAGGCACGATTACATTTCCTTTAGCATCCGATATGCCAAATTTGTTATTTTTTTGAAGCAGAAAATAAGTTCCATTCTGAAGGGCCCGAATCTGTGTGTATTCAACTGGTAGCACCTCTTTTCCTGTGGTAAGATCTCCCAATCCGTACAGATATTCATAACCGTTTACTTTTGGTAAAAAGACTGAATTATTAATAAACACAGATTCTTCGTGGTTTAGCCTAGAATTTGTGAGATCATAAGTCAGGGGAAAGATCAATGCTCCCTTTTTATTGATAAAACCCATTTTAAAAACCAGTGCACGGCTGTCTGAGTTTTCAGATTGACATACCATAGCGGCATCGCCCCGGAAATCAAATGCCCAAACATATTTCGGTGAGACGATTACCTCACCCGTATTGTTGATATAGCCATATCCTTTTTCGTTGTACAGCAAAGCCATGTCACCTTTAAAGGGCAAGATCACCGTTTCCTTACCGGGATCCTTTGGCAGATAACCTTCTTTTACATAGGTTACACTAAATGCTCCTTTGAATTCTTTTTTTGCCTTAATATCATAAAGAACCCCGGTTTTGTCATTTTTCGACACTAATAGAAGATTGGGATTATTGATCGGATAAACAGATTGATAATCAAACGCCTGCAGCTCCATGTCATCCATATTGAGTAAAAGGTATTTTCCTTTTATATCTTTTATTAAACAGTATTTAACTCCTATGGTGTCTATTCGTTGAATAGCTGTCTCCAATATCTTTTTTCCTGCAAGATCATAAAGATCACTACTCTGATTATCCATATCATCTGCATCTTTTTTCCGGACATTGTTTGCTTTTATAAGGTTTCTATTCCCGAATTTCCCCATAATAAAGCTATCGTAAACGGGTGGAATGATTTCCTTTCTGGTATCTAAATCGTAAATGCCCATTTGTCCATTTTTGATGAATGTCATTAGATTTTCCGGCGCATCATAGAGTTCAGAAATCCCTTCAAAATCGCTTAACAACAGGTGTCCATCTTGATCAAATAGGCTGGAGATTTTATTTTTCTCGGTAATGATATATTGCTCTTTCGGTTCGTTGTTCTTAAACTTAAAAAGATCAATCTTATAATATTGTGGTTCAATATAGGTGTTTGTATTGGCAAAATACAAACCATAATATGCACCTTTTTTAATCTTAAAGGTAGCTAAGTTATTACTACCGGATGAGTAAAAGTAATCATTGACATGTGTTATTTCTCCATTCTCGATTTCGAAAAGCACCTTCCGCGTCTTATCCATCAGATAAGACTTTTGATGTTTTTTAACAACAAAATAATCGTCGTATACTTTTATATCATCATATTCATTTGGTATAATAACTGACCCTGTTAGGTCTGAAATTCCTTTTTTATGCTGTTTTGTGGTCAACAGATAGTCTCCATAATAACCTAAATATGAATTATCGTTAGGCAGTTCGATATTATCGAAATCAAATGGTATTTTCAGATCACCGTCCTGCCCGTATACACCATACTTGTTATTTTCTTTTACAAGTAAAACACCTGTTAATATTTTGGCATCAACAAACTCTCTTTTTGATGGTATATGTATGATAAGCGGTTGTCCATTTTTTGAAAAGGAAGCCACCCAGTTATCACTCCGCATATTCCAATGTGCATGCTCGTATTTAAATGGAACGAGCACTTTTTCACTCCAATCCATGACTCCCCACTTACCATTTTGCTGTGCATATACATAGGTTGAACCATTGCCACATCCCCCACAATAATCAAATGCATCATAGCCCTGACTGGTCGTTACTTTATTTTGCGATTTACTGTATAAATACCATTTTCCATTTTGTTTAACATCAAAATATTCACCATCTAAATATCCGATATCATCGAAATAAGGTAAAAAAGTTTTATCAGCTAAAAATAAGCTTACCTTTCCATTGCGCTTTACTTTCCAGAATTGCCGAAATTCGATGTCAATATCATCGTAGTCTGTTGCTAACAAAAGATCTCCTTTTGGCGAAATAATTCCGATTTTTCCATTTTTCAGATACTTCAATACACTTTTTGGAAGAAAATCTGCTTCCTCTTTAATCTCACGTTGATAATCTTGTACTGAATACGCATCGTTAAAACTTACGGGGGTAGTTTCTGCAAGTTCAATTTTCTCCCCATGCACATTAATATAATAAACCTGACCTTTATCTGTTATTTTCGCGAAGCCATTTCTAAAGGGTGCCATACGATTTTCTTCAACATATGAACTGCTTATTTGTGCTGCTGCAGGATGTGAAAAACAAAGTGTTGCAGTAAAACAGCATGCAGTAAGTATAAAATTCAAATTCTTGTATTTTAAATATGATGAAAATGATGTCATAAGCGATTATAGTTAGATTAAAAAGAGCGTTCTTTTGCTTTTATGGAATACTTTTGACCATCTTTCCCAACGAAGTAATACCAGTCACCCTCTTTTACCAATAAGGGCCAGGTTTTTTGATCTCCTTCATAATTCCTACGAATATCGTCATATAGGGGCGCTACAAGGATATTACCAGCCCAATCTGCCAATCCATACTTGTTCGCTTTCGCAAAGGTAAAATTAGGATATGCACTACTTGTCTCTATGTCATGGTATTCTGCTCCTAAAATAACCGTACCGTCTCGTCGTACTAACATCTGGCTATCTTTTCTAGCAAAAACTAACATTTCAGCATCTGCGCCAGCGGTATACACTTCATCATACTCAAATGGAACGACTGTTTTACCATCCAAATCAATCATTCCTTTCAAGTATTTGAATCCACTAGAGGCTTCTTTGTTTTCGATCTTCTTTGCTGCAACAGCATATCCATCGTAAAAACAATCAACTTGATCAATGCCCGTAAATCTTTTCTCCTGACCTAAAGTATCAATAAAAAGATTTCCTTCTCCCGCATTTATTTTTTTCAGCCCAAAATAAAACCCACTCATAGCATGCTTATTATAATTGGGGAAACGAATAAGGTGATAATTACCCTCGACCTTCCATGAAGGGTTCGCATAGATCTTCGTACCATCAAAAGTGGTCAATTGATAAACACCTTCTTTCGTTTCGATCTGCAGAAAACTGTCATTCACCACATGTACATCGGTAATATCAGCTCCTAATTTACGAAGCTTACGTTGTTTGATATCATAGAGTAAAAACTCGTAATTATAATCGGCAATCAGTTTCCGCAGTAGAAAGAAACGGTGATTCAGTAATGTAATATACTGTTCATGCGCTGCAAAAATAATCTCGTTTTGATCCAGATCAAACAATCCAATTTTTAATGCAATACTTCCTTCTTCTTTTCCTTCTGAGAATACAATAAAACGATTCGCGAGATCGAATTCGTTTTGTACTGCTTCTTTGGAATATTGATAAGAATCATTAAATCTGTATTGAACTGGTAATAGTTCGGTTCCAGTTTCATCCACAATTCCAGATTTTAGTTCGGAGTCTACAAGAAAGAATGACTTACCTCTGTAATAGTGAAATTGTATATTCTTGTATTTACCACATGGGATAATTGTTTTTCCGTTCCAGCTGTACAGCCCTTTTTTTCCAGCCTTCGTGACTTCTATAAAATAGGGTGCCTGGTTTATCTGCTGCTCATAAATTAACTTCAATCTGACATCTTCTGGAGGTTTTCTGGCCAACATTTTCTCGGTTAATGCATCGGAGCCGGTGTCATATTTATGATGGCCATTTGCCGCTAAAAATCTTATCTCCTCAAATTGAAAATCCAAAAGTGTTTTTCCCTGCATATCAACCACTCCGTATTTACCGGATTTTTTGGCTATTCCCAGATTTCTAATAAAAGGACCCAATGATTCAAATGCAGGCGATACAATTACTTTTTGGGTAGTGGGATCAATAACTCCAAACAAGTCTTTTTGCTTAAATATCAGAAGCTTTGATCCTTCAATTGCTTTATAGTCCGTATTTCCTGAAAGTAATATGGTACCTGTAGTATCCATTAAATAAAGCTGTTTATTTTTTGTTCCCTCAATATAGGTCTGCTGCCCCCCTACGATATACCTTAAATAGTCATCATACTCGACGGGGATGATAACTTGCCCGCTAGCTTTGGCAAGTCCACTTTTATCCGCCGTGCGAACCTCCACATACTCGTCAGAAAAAAATTTTGTGATATATTCATATTCAGGCTCATGTACTAATTTACCATCAGAGGCTGAAGCCCAGCCCCAAAGATTATTTTTGGCAATTCCAATACTATTTTTATTAATAACTGTGGCATTCTGAAATTGTAAGGGAATAATAATGTTGCCCTTATCATCAGCGACTCCGGTTTTACCATCTTTTTTTAAAATGATGTATTTGTAATCGTATGATATTCCTGCATACCACTGTCCTTCGTATTCCGTAGCGAGCTCAATTTCATCATAATCGATAGGAACGACCATGTTTCCCTTATCATTCAAGACACCATAATGCCCCTTCTTCACGACAACAAATAGATCTGCATCATGTTCTTCCACGTCATCTATGAAATGATTGCCATCCAGATGATAAAAATATTCTTTTCTATCTTTTTTGACTTTTACTAAAGGAGACATCGAACCTCCGAAGCCTATCGCATCTGCAGTCTGAACTGTCTGCGAAAAACCTAAAACAGTTGATAATAAGAGTGAAAAAATAAGAATATGCTTCATTGATAACCCGTTTCTCCAAATATCTAGATTTTCAACCGAAAAATACACCCCTGAAATCCGCTAATTTTATTCTTTTAACATCCTCATAATTAATGGCTGTATATCATTGTTCGAAAATAAATCGTTAATTTTATACATACAGTATATATGATGTTAAAGTTTTCTAGTCATACATACAGGTTTAACATCGCTAAATAAAGAATAAAACTATGCTAACAGCAATACATCCGAAGTTACCTATGCGCGATAAATCGCTAACAAAAGACTATTATGTCAAGCAATTAGGTTTTGAAACTTTCGGCGACCACGACTATGAAGGTTATTTAATGCTTTTCAAAGAAGGTATTGAAATTCACTTTTTTGAATTTAAAGAACTTGATCCGAAAGAAAATTATGGCCAGGTTTACATTAGAACGGACAATATTGAGACCGTTTATCAGCAGTTCTTAGACAATAATGTCGCTATTCATCCAAATGCTCCTCTGGAAATTAAATCGTGGGGGCAAAAAGAATTTTCGTTGCTCGATCCTGACAACAATCTATTAACTTTTGGACAAGGTGTCGATTGAATTTATAATACAATTTAAAGCTCAATCCAATTATTATCTTTTCTTATCACCTCATTCAACCTTTCTTGAGCCGCTTTTCTATCCTCAGCAATACTTCCGCCATTTGATTCCATTATGGAAAGCATATTTTTTTGATAGTACCTTCTATCTTTGAATAGCTTATCTTTGTTGATTTTTTTAATTTCAACATTTTCTTTTTTGTTTAATTCTATATCCTCGTCTACATTTTGAATAGACTGAAATTCAAATTTCCATGTTTTACTTGAATCTTCTAATCTTAAAATTAGTCCCGGTAATTTTCCGAATTTGTAAGGCCCATCCGATATTGGAATTTCTGTTGAAAACCAAGCTGTCCAATGCCTACCGCCAAAGTCTATTTCAGCTTTTTGACAAAGAAATTGATTAATGGTAATTGTGTCTGAAGATAATTTCCAACTGTCCATTGCTGTAGCAGGCTCTGTATAATAATTTATTTCTTTAACATGATTTAAATTGCTGCCTGAATATTCATCATAGACTTTGATCTGTCCAGTATTAGATTTTAATATTTGATAATTCAGGTTATTGATCTTTCCAATTGTCACAACCACTGGTGCAGAAAGTTGGATAACTTTATTATTAATATAAGCCGCATAAGTGGCATCTTGCTCAGCTTTATGAAGTGTTCTAAATAAAGAAACCGTATCTGATAACAGCAACTCGGTCAACTCGGTAGTTTTAGATGCTGTATCTAAACTATCCATTTGAAAAGTCATATTATACAGTACCTTTTTATGTACTTTCAAACGATCAGATTGGGCATAAATAGCCGTACTGAAAAACAATGCAACAGTTGAAACTGATAATGATAATAATTTTACGCGTTTATTTAAGTTCATATTTATGTGGAGTATTGATTGAGTCTACTTTCTAAACACATTGAAAACATTGGTTTTTTGAAGTTAACAATTTCTCCTGTAATGACAAAATTATTTACCACATAAAAAAGTATGTACTAGGGTTAATAATAAGGTTATTAAAAACAATGAATTCTAGAATAAAGTAACAAAAAATTAATAATCAATAGGGGAAAGCTTTCAAACTGAGGGTAAAGTGTATGACTATAAATCAAATATTGCGGAAAGCTGTACTATAAAAGTGTTTTAGAATTATGTAAATTGAAGTTGTTTTATTACACATCACATCATGTACAGATACAAAAGTAAGCGTTTTTCACTTAAAGATTTGGAAGAAATTATGCATAAATCTCAACATGGAGATTCAGATAGTCAATATTTACTTGCAAATTATTATGATGATGGATTATGGATTGATGAAGAACCCATCTTGCAACAAGATAAAAAAGAAGCATTCGATTTAACAGAAGCGGCCTATAGGAATGGTAGCAAACAAGCTCTGATAAGCTACGCCAATTATTTATCTGTTGGGTATGCCTGTGACAAAAACGAAGCGCTAGCAAAAAAACTATATAAAGAAGCGATTAAAGCAAATGACTGTTTAGGTGCTTTCAATTTAGCTCGTTTGTATACTACGAAGGGGAAATATAAAAAAGCATTTGAGTTTTATCATCTAGCGGACAATATGGGTAAATATTGTGCATTAGAAATAGGAACGTGTTATTATTATGGAATTGGAACCAAGCAGGATATTAAAAGGGCAATTTGTTATTATAAATCTATTTTAAGGTTAGAAAAGTATTATTCCGCCTACGAATTTGAAGAGGCTAATTATATATTGGCAAAATTGTATTTGGAAGGAACTCACTTACCCAGGTCTCTTTCAAAAGCAAGAAAACTCTTAAATATGGCTAACATAGACCGAGATCACAGAAGTGCCCAGAATATCCAAGCGATGTTAAAAAATTCCCATAACTCATACTGATATGGTGTAGATAAGGATTATGATGAGGAAAAGATTTAAGATACAGATCAACATTGAATATCGCAGCTGATCTGTATAATTTAATGACTAATCTTCATCATGGTCTTCTCCAGCTAGCGAGAACTTGATTGATTTTTGAGGATAATCATCAAAACTTTTTCTACTGGTATTACCAATTACTTTTTTAAGGCTTACTTTATCTCCTAATCTAAAATGAAGTTCTACTAACTGATAGTCCAATAAATATGGCCCACAAAAGTAATTACCCTTTTCGTCTTGCTCAATTATTCCTTGATATAGCCCTCTTTTTGTTTCTCTTGGCATGTTATTATATTTATGGGACAAAGATACGAAGAGTAAAGGCATTTTAAACTATTAACACAAAAGATAATAATAAATGGTCTGAATTACATGATCATCCTATTCATCATGATCTCTAAATCAGAGTTGTGATTTCAACATATCTAACGATAATCCCTGCATACTGGTAATCGTTTCGGAATCATAGCTTCCATCAGGTTTTAGCATAATATACGAAGGAAAACCACCTTTATTAAATAAATTCATCGCTTCGCTTGTCACCTTTTCATTAACAAATACATGAATACCGGGCTGCTCTATTTCAAGCACTTTATTTTTCCATTTCTCTTCACTTGAACTGGATGATGTGCAGATATAGACAAATTCAATTGGTAAATCAGCTTCTTTTGCTTGTTTATGTAGCTCTTTACTATAAGGCATTGCTTGAATACATGGGATACACCAGGTTGCCCAAAAATCAATTACAACAAGTTTATTTGGAAATGTAGATTTCAAATCTCGCAAAAAATCAGCCCCAGATTGATGTTCATCGATATAAAGTAATGCTCCAGATCCGGTTTTTAATATGTGTTTTCCAAGCGTTGATGCAACATTTTCTTTGACATTTTCTTTAACAGTTGATGCCTGGTTGATTGAATCAATTTTCTCAATCTTACTGTCCAACATGGCAATCTGAGATCGTACATACTCGCTAGACCACTTGAAATGGAGGGTCGGTGCTAATTGTTTATAAAGATCACGCTGAAGTTTAACATCTCTATCTTCTAGCTGTAACTTGATTAAATCTGCGTAAGCTGCCGGTAATATGCTATCGCAGTAATTAGCAAGATTGACATGACTATATTTTTGACCGGTAGTTTTAAAAGAGGATCTTACATAATAATTCAAAAATTGTATATATGTGCGTGAGTTATTTGATATCGCGTAAACAGGAGTCAGTAAGTCTTCTATCTTTTTTACTTGAATATTGTTTTCAAGTAAATATTTCAATTTTTCTTCATAATAACTGGCCGCTGTTTCACTTTCGACTAAATATTGATAAGTATCGCCATATGTAGTATAGAACATATCCTTAACACGATCCTGAACAGCAAATAAGCTATCTAGATTGGTTAAGAATGCTGTATCTTTTTTATTTAGATCCTGCAATTTCGTTGAAAAACTTTCATTATGTTTTTTATCGAATAATATATAATTATTCATCACCTCATTTTTTTTACCATCTTTACCACCAAAAGTAACTCCCTCGCCATTCCAGTAAACAAATTTCTTTTTCAATTTGTCCAGATCGAAGGTGAGCTCCAGTTCTTCATTTAAATAGATACAGAAATATGCATATTCTCCAAACGTGAACCAAATTTGCTGATTCATTAATTTATCTGGTATGACAATACTAAAAGTGCCATCTGGAGCTACTTTGGTTGTATAACTTGATTGAAAAGGATTGCCCGCATTCACGATGCTATATTTAATCGTAATTCTTTCGAGATCGGACGGGCTTGCATATAACACTTTTCCCTTTATCTGAGCTTGTACCTGATGAGTAGATTGTGTATCAAAAGCCACATCTGTAAGTGGCGTTGGATGAGTTTTTCCCTGAGCAAATAAAGCTATTGGAAAAACGATGCTAAAAAAGTAAATAATAAGAGTTTTCATGGTTTTATAATCTGGTTTAAAATTTGATAAACATATTCTTTTTTCTGTCTGGCAATCGGTACCAAAAAATTATGTTGCATATGAACTGCCGGATTATCTCCTTTGGTATACCCCAACACATGCTTCGGATTTATGAGATGGCTCTGATGTGTTCTTATAAATCCATATTGACTTAACATTTCATCGTATTCTTTAAGGGTCTTACTGATCACAATTGGCTCTCCCTCCAACAGGTAGATCTCGGTATAATTATCATCTGCACGACATCGAACAATTTGAGCAACGGGAATATACCGGGTTTCTCTTCCAGTACTTAAAGCAATTTTATCTTCATCTTGTTGCTTGTTATTGAGATTCTGGATTAAGTTCTCCAGATTGGCATTGTATTTCTTCTGCCTAATTTTTTCAATGGCTTTATACAATGCTTCTTCCAACTCTTGTATATTCAATGGTTTGAGCAGATAATCCAATGCTGAAAACTTAACAGCCCGAATTCCAAATTTATCATAAGCCGTTACAAAAATCACTTCAAAACTACGCTCTCCTATTTCCTGTAACAGATCAAAACCATTTTTTTGAGGCATTTGAATATCTAGAAAAATTAATTCCGGTTGTGTATTTTTTATCAGTAAAACACCTTCGTCAGCATGGGTAGCTGTACCGACCAACTGTAGATTATCCCTATACTTTTCTAAATAAGAACTTAATATTTCGATGTTGTTTACCTCATCGTCTATAATTACATATCTGATCATCTGATTAATTTTTAGAAATCCAGTTAGAAATTAGGATACAGACCTGAGTTTTATTGTTAGTAGTCTTAATCTCAATATGAAATGTATTTTCTGGATAAAGCTTATTAAGTAAATTTAGACGTTCTTTGCTCAATCGAAGACCATATCCACTTCCATTATTTTCAACCGTATAATCAAATCCGGCTCCATTATCTTCGATATAAATACGCATGGTCTGTCCAAGCTGATCAATGATAATACTGATCATACCTGTATTTCCTAATATAGCGATACCATGTTTTACGGCATTCTCAACTATAGGCTGTAATAACATAGTTGGTATTTCAATGAGATCTGCATGAACAGAAATTTTATTTTCTATCTGATAATGAAAACCAAACCTTAATTGTTCCATTTGTAAATAATCGTCCAATAATTGTAATTCTTCACTTAGTGGGTTCATTTCTTTTTCTGCATTTTCTAATGTTGCGCGAGTAACCGATGCAAATTTACTTAGGTAATGATTGGTTCCGATCAAATCATTCTTTTGAATCAAATTTTGAATGGAATTGATAGCATTGAACATAAAATGGGGATTTAACTGTGCCTGAATATTCTTGATCTGTAGTGTAACCGCCTGCTTTTGCTGCTGTACTTGTTTCATCTTTATCCGACTTCGAGACCTCATCATGAAGAATCCAGCGCATACCATAATTGAACCGGCTAAAAGATAGGGCCATATGATAGGCCACACCGCTTGTGTGGTCTTTATTGCTGTCGGCACTATTCGATAGGATATGCGCAAGATCTCGCTATCTTTATATTTCGAAAGATTTCCGGTTTTATGCACCAGCAGGTCATACTGACCTACTTCATTCAAATATTGATTTGAAATGGTAAACTTGTCTAACTGTGTCCACCACTCCAGACGAAGTGTATCCACCTGACCATTGCTATTTTTAATTAAATGAATGGAATAAGGAACGGTCTCATGCTTGTCAAATTCTAGATCAAATTCAGTAATACTATCTTTCTGAAAGGTCCATCCTACCGGAACTCCAGTATGCGTATCATAGGATTGAACCTGCCCCTTATTCAAAGAGTCGTTTAATACATTGAAATACCCATATTTTCCTGATCCTCTTGCTATCAGCTGCTTCAGTACGGGGCGATTATTTTTACGCCAGTCAATGATATAACCATCTCTGATGCCGTAATTCTTCTTATGCCTGACCTCTACAAGGATCTGTTTTCCGGGATAATTAAAAGTGCCTATAGCACCATAAGGGACTTTGGCTCCATACTCCATTGACAATTTAGGTATCGGAGACCAGGAGATTAATTCAATACTATCATGCTCCACAACCCGGTAGACATAATCCTTATAATTATCTTTATTAATCCCCATAGCGACAATGATGGCATCGGAACTATCGGGTACGATATAACTATAGTAGACTTTGGATATGTTTTGAACAGGTGCCGAAAAATAGTTTTTAAGTTTAGGGCTCAATTTTATACCGAGCAATATTGGGGAATTGGGAATATCATTCAGACCATCTCCAGGTAATTTTACTTTATTATCAAAACTACGATAGACATGCCATATATATTTAGCTGATTTGACATATTCAACATTATTGCGTATCATCATACGCTTATCTGTTGAAAAACCATGAAAATGAAAGTTCTCTCCGAAAAAGTAGTCATTTCCCTGCTGGTCCTGCGCCCAGGTTTTAAAAAATAAAAGTAGCAGCAATAATAAAAGTGTTCTTTTCATTTCTATTGGTTTATGCATCGAAAATGCTCAAATTAATTGGAATGAAAAAGGAAAATGAGCAATTGGCAGGATGTATTGAGTATCTGGAGAAAAAAGTAAAATATTCCTTTAAAGATTTAAATCCTGATTAATTAAATATCAAAACAGACATCCTATTTTTTTGCATTAATTTGTTATATTTATAAAGTGTAGAGCATGCTCGAAAGTGCCTGGAAAAAAGTACTTAAAATAATAAAATACCTTAAAGAGCGCAAATAGAGACTATTTATAAGATTAATTCGGTAAACAGATGACTATACGAAATACCTTCCTTTTTTTAAGTATAATCTCCTTGGGATGTACAAATCAAACGACTAAAGTAAACGATAAAAAGATAACTGATAGCTTATCCAAAGTGACAGATAGTTCAATAATCGGCAATTTAACGGCCATACAACCGGTTAAAACTGATTCCACTCTGGGAAAATTATTGATCCGTACTTTTGAAGGAAAAGATGCTTCATCTTCGCAATACACATTAATCGTTCTAAATCAAGAATATAGTGGTGATGGACAGTTCTCTATCAGTATCTATGATAACAGGAATAAAAAATTGTTCGTAGCACAAGGTAAAAGATATACGTTACGAGGTGAGAATGACACCACGCTATGGCAGTTTGTAACGAATGATGATAAATATAGTTTTGAATTTTTAGTTAATGCGGCTGACTCAATTACATTGGTCAATAATCCTTATAGTCAAGATAACCCTATTTTAAAAATGATTTCAAGTGAAAAAATAACGAACTAGTATATTAGGAAACCGTAAATTTAATACACTTCATACTCAGTTCTTTCTTAATCAATAAGCTTACTTTCAAATATCTGCTTCTGGTTTGTTATCCAGCCGTTTTCTCTCTATATTTTTTTAAACTCAGTCCATGATGGCGTTTAAAAAATTTATTAATATGACTTTCATCCGCAAATCCAAATTCATGTGCAATCTCATGAACTCTTTTATCACTAAACCTTAATCGATGTTCTATTAAGCGGATCCGATACGAAGAGATATACTGTTGTATAGATTCATGACATTGTTTACGAAAATAGCTTCCGAGATAAGTGGAAGATAGTCCAAATTTTTCGGCCATTACTCCTATTTTTAAAAATTCGGGGTGCCGTATATTTTCCTGTATATAATCCAATAATTGCAGTATGCGTGTATCTGCAGTCTGTGAAATATGCTCTGGTTTAACAATCGCAATATTCCTTGCTGCTATGACAATAATGGCATTGACCAGATGTCTTCTCAAATCTTCATTATAATGCCCATGCTCTTCGCATGCCTGTTGAAGATTTTGCATCAGCAAGCTGACCATCTGCTTGTCTTCCTTATTGACGAGCACAGATCCCGACAAATGAGAGGCATTGTATAATAAGCATTCTATATGGTCGATGCTTTTCCATTGATATTCTTTTATGTAGTTTTCGCCAAAGCGTACGACCATAAACTCATTCATTCCATCGAGATCAAATTCATGACAATCATGTGGTGTCAAAAGAAATAAGTCTCCTGGAAAATAATCAAATTTATTTCCATTGACACCGTGTTTTCCGTTGCCGGAGATAACATATACGAGTTCAAAGAAATTAAACTGTCGATCACGTAAAGGACATACTGAAACTTGTTCGTAAAAAACTTCTAAGGATTGATAGATATTTTCTCTTGCCATGATGCAAAGGTACCCAAATAACACTTAATTGTACCTGTTTTCACCTCCTTTTTCAGTCTATTTTTGCTAATAAAAATTAAGATATGAAGGCAATTGTGTTAGAAAAATTTGGCGGGGTAGAAAATGTGATTTATAAGGATATCGAAAAGCCTATATTAAAACCGGATGAAGTACTGATTGAAGCAAAAGCAATTGGTGTCAATCCTGTGGATGTTAAGGTCCGCAGTAGACAAGCTCCTCTTGCAGAAGATTTAATCAGGTATGATCCATTGATCTTGGGATGGGATGTTTCTGGAGTGGTAATAGAGGTTGGAAGTTTGGTTAAAAAATTTGGGATTGGTGATGAAGTATTTGGAATGGTCAATTTCGTCGGACATGGACGTGCTTATGCTGAATTTGTTGCGGCACCAGAATCGCATCTTGCCTTAAAACCTAATCGGATCAGTCATATTGAAGCTGCTGCCAGCACTTTGGCTGCATTAACAGCGTGGCAAGCATTTACCACATATGGAAAACTGCGCACTCATGATGTCGTATTGGTCCATGCCGCATCTGGTGGCGTTGGTCATTTCGCAGTACAGATAGCAAAATATATGGGCGCTTATGTCATCGCGACATCATCGGTACAGAATCGTGATTTTTTGCTCAACATAGGGGCTGATGAACATATTGATTACAACTCAACGGAATTTGAACAGGTCCTTTCGAATGTCGATTTTGTACTGGAGTCACTGGGGGGTGCTAATTTTCAAAAATCAGTTCAGGTTTTAAAACCTTTTGGCACTATCGTAGCCCTGCCATCGGGACATACGAAAGATGATGAGTTAAAAGCTCGTGAAAAAAATCTTCACGCTTGCTTTTTTATGTCTGTTTATAGTGATGGAGCGGCTATGCAACAAATTGCGCATTTATTAGAAACGGGTATTCTGAAACCTCATATCTCACATGTTTTCAATTTTGATCAGATGAGAGAAGCGCATCTGCAAATTGAATCTGGGAGAACGGTAGGTAAAGTGGTTGTACAATTTTAAAGCAATTTGAAATCATGTTTGGGAATATAGATCCAGAATTATTAGAGGCTATTGCTGCTAGTCCTTACAGTAAAATAAAATATGAATATCTGCTACAAAACGATCCTACAAAAATCAGAGCGGAAGAACTACGTTTGTCTTTAAACGAAGAGCCTTTGATTATACCAGAGCAATTACTTGTTGAAAATATGCTAATTCCCTCTTCCCAGTCTGAAGAACCGATACGTTTGAGAATATACAAACCAAAAGCTAAGCAAGATTTACCGGTATTGTTATATTTTCATGGTGGCGCATTTATATATGGAACTCCGGAGCAGTATGATTTTATACTCTTTGAATTAGCACTTGAAGTGGGTATGCTTATCGTTTCTGTCGATTATCGATTAGCTCCAGAATATCCTTTTCCTGCAGCTATTGAAGACGGCTACGATACCTTATTATGGCTCTATGAAAATGTGAGCAAACTGGACGGAAATAAAAATATGATCATTATCGGTGGCAGCAGTGCAGGTGCGACAATCGCTGCATCGATTACTCACCTAGCCCGGGATAAAAAGAATAAGATGATCCAACATCAATATTTACTTTATCCTCCTATGTGCGATACGTTGAAGAGTCCATCGATGGACAGTTTAGCAAAAGCACCGATGCAAACAAAAATAGCGGCTAAATGGATGTGGAAGCATTATTTATGGAACGTAAGAACTCATGTCCCCAGATACGGGGTGCCATTGCGTGAAGTTAATTTTCATCATTTACCCCATGCGACCATCGTTGTCTGTGAATTTGATCCCTTAAAAGATGAAGGAAAATTGTACGCGGAAAAATTATGTTTAGCTGGCACTTCGGTCGAATTATTGGAAATAAAAGGTGCAGTACATGCCTTTGATTTTTTTCCATGTCTATTATCGGAAACCTTTTATGCACAGCAAATCGAACTGTTTAAGAAAATTATCAATCAGAAAAAATGAAAAAAATAGTTGTTATCAACGGGCATCCGGATAAATTAAGTTTCAATAGTGCTCTGGCAAATGCTTATATCAAAGCGGCGAAAGAATCAGGTGCTGAAGTACGTTATATTGCTCTTGCCGATTTGGACTTTAATCCTAATTTACAATTTGGCTATAGGCAGAGAATGGAACTGGAGCCCGATCTACTCCAAGCGTTGCAAACCATTCAATGGGGTGAGCATCAGGTATGGATTCATCCACTCTGGTGGCTCGGCATGCCTGCTCTGATGAAAGGTTTTTTTGACCGAGCATTTCTACCCGGTATTACATTTAGAAAGTCTAAACAGGGTCTAAATGTGGGCTTACTTCAAAACAAGACTGCTAGAATCATAACCACAGCGGGTGATCTAAACCTA
>Ga0213826_1000062_pt1 | contig 193947 bp, 207 predicted proteins | sample MC6MC0899MG_FD_180668 | JGI IMG/M metagenome (GOLD analysis project Ga0213826, IMG submission 180668) | Enriched soil aggregate microbial communities from Iowa State University, Ames, United States - MC6-MC0899-MG | ecosystem: Environmental > Terrestrial > Soil > Unclassified | place: USA... | reverse complement strand
AGCCGAAAACATCTGCCAGCACCGCTGAGAGCCTTCATAGCATGGGTGAAGTCGATGAATAGAGACGTGCGTTGAGATGAAATGGCACGCCCTGTAGGATTCGAACCTACGACCTACGGCTTAGAAGTTCCTGGAACTACCTGAGCTAACAACAACTTACCCCATCACTACGGCGCTCACATGTCCCATCTTCGAAAAACATGCAAAGCCTTGCAAACCGATGCAAAGCTTTGTGTGTCCCATTTCTGTCTCACATCACCGGGCAATCATCAAACTCACCTGACCGGGCATCGTTGATGCAATACGTAATCACACCAAACACCGGCCGCGATGTATCCGACACTTCGTCCTTCTGCGGTAACGGCTCCCTCCTCCCATTTTCAGGGTTTTCCAGATACGGCTGAGGATGTGTCCTGTAGCGCATAATCCTGAATTCACCATCAATAGTGCACACCAGCAGAGAACCGTCTTTCGGTGTCAGAGACGAATCGACGATAAGCATTGCGCCCTTCATGATTCCGGCGCGCAGGTATGTAGAGCCAGCTATCATCATGTACGTGGCTGCAGGATGCGCGATAAGACGCTTGTCTAGCGATATGCGATCTTCAACGTAGTCTTGTGCTGGACTTGGGAATCCCATAACTCACCTCCCATAAACACTGTATGCTCATACAGTATAATTAATCATTGGGGGTGATCAATGGTTGATCAGGTGCTAAACTTCAGCCCTTTCAGAATTGACTGATATTTCTAATGTTAAAGTTATTTAGTCGCTACATTTCAGTAGGCGTGATTAACACCGCTCTGCACTGGTTATGCTTCGGTGCGCTTCTGCATTTTCTTGGAGCCACTCAGGCCGTAGCAAATGTGATCGCATTCAGTATTGCGGTTACGTTTAGTTTCTTCGCTAACGCAAAATGGACGTTCAGGTCACAGGCAACGTCAGGGCGTTATATAGCGTTCGTCTCATTTATGTGCATCATGGCTGGAATGACAGGGTACATCGCGGATGCGATTGGTGCACCGCCGATTGTAACCCTAATAGCGTTCTCAGGGTTCAGTCTTGTTGCCGGGTTCATATACTCAAAATTCATTGTCTTTAGGGATGCGAAATGAAAATTTCTTTGGTCGTGCCAGTGTTTAATGAAGAGGAAGCCATTCCAATCTTCTATAAAACTGTGCGGGAATTTGAAGGTCTGCAGCCGCATGATGTTGAAATCATCTTCATCAATGACGGCAGTAAAGACTCAACAGAATCAATTATAAATGCGCTTGCTATTGCTGACCCGTTAGTTGTTCCATTGTCATTCACACGTAACTTCGGTAAAGAACCAGCTCTGTTTGCCGGGCTAGACCACGCAACCGGCGAGGCAATAATACCAATTGACGTTGACCTGCAGGACCCAATTGAGGTAATTCCACACCTGATTGAGAAATGGCAGGCTGGTGCAGATATGGTGTTGGCTAAGCGCACTGACCGCTCTACAGATGGAAGACTGAAGCGCAAGACTGCTGAATGGTTCTATAAGCTCCACAATAAAATCAGTAACCCACAGATAGAGGAAAACGTCGGCGATTTCCGCCTGATGTCTCGCGATGTTGTTGAGAATATCAAGCTCATGCCTGAGCGTAATCTATTCATGAAAGGCGTGTTGAGCTGGGTTGGTGGCCGTACCGATGTGGTCGAATATGCAAGGGCGGAGCGTGTTGCCGGGAGTACCAAGTTCAATGGCTGGAAGCTATGGAATTTGGCATTGGAAGGAATTACAAGCTTTTCGACGTTCCCGTTGCGCATGTGGACTTATATCGGTTTATTCGTTGCCAGCATGGCGTTCGTATATGGCGCATGGATGATCGTCGACACATTAGCATTCGGCAATCCGGTTCGCGGATATCCTTCCATGCTGGTATCAATACTATTCCTTGGTGGGGTTCAGTTGATTGGGATTGGTGTTCTGGGCGAGTACATTGGCAGGATTTATGTTGAGGTAAAGAACCGACCTCGATATGTTTTGAAGAAATGATTCTTGGGAGGATGTAATGTTAGAGTCTAGCGGATTTAAAGGTTGCAAGATAGAATGGTCATTCTATCTCTTTGTGCTGCTTTCTGTTTTCGTATTTTTTGGGTTCATCCATCCGACCACAATTTTCACAGGTGATGAATGGTACAATCTTTCCCTGGGAAGAAAGGCATGGCCTGAGTGGCATGGCTTCAACCCAATCAAGGTTGTTCCAGAGGTGTCTTTCCCTCTTCTGATCAACGTGGCATCTTTTACTCTAATGCCGATTGGTCTCTCATTTCTTCAGTCTGTCACTTTTTTCACTGCAGCATTTATTGCAGTTATGGTTGTTGTGTATTTAAGACAGTTCTATCTTTTTGCCATTGAACGAATGGGATGCTCGCTATATTCTGGCATTGTTGTCACATTCTTTCATTACCTGTGCTTGTTTGGCCTGTTCAGGACTCTCAACGATAGCAAAAGCACATACATGCTTTGGGAACAGAACTTAACATGCTATTACCACTATCTTCTCCCGGCACTTCTAAATGGCGCTGTTACGCTATATGTTCTCAGAAAAGGTAAAGACCTTAAATCTATTCTGATGACGAATCCGGTTGTTTCTGGCTTCATCATTCTTTCGATTTATCTTTCCATCTTTTCCAACATTTTCTCTAGCGTTATTCTTGCGGTGACATGTGGCTCGGTAATTCTTATTGAATTAATCTCTTCCAGATTCAAAATTGTTAACGCTGTCAAAACATATCCACTGCATGTTGCTGTATTGGTGCTTTGGGTTATATCTACTGTCTTTGAAGCAAATGGCGGACGTGCAGAGAGGATGGGCAAGGCATCACTGGACTTTGCAGGAACCATTCACAATGCCTTCGGTCTTCTTTCCCAGATGAGTGGCGTGTTTATCGTTGTTCTTGTTGTTGGCTTCGTAGCTTGCGCGATTTCATGTGTATCAGCAGTCATGAGCCAGGAAGAAAAATGCAGATTAGTTTTAATCTCATTAATATCAATGCTTATCATATTCATAGCTTTGGTAATGATAAGTGCTAAAGCCAGCCCTGGGTACATAGGAAAGCCTGTTGTGATGTGGGGTGTTCTGATGTATATGATCGTACTTTCATCATTTGGCATTGCTTCATTACTGAAGCATAATTATGCCATTTACTTAACTCCTGTTGTATTGTTGATACTTGTTAACGCCTGCACAAGTCAGAATCATTCATTAAAATATCCGCAGAATAATGGCCTTACATACAATAAAGCCAACGCAGTTACTCAGGATATGATAACGCAAGTTGAAAATGCAGTAGCTGAAAACAAGAGAGAGATGACACTGTACGTTCCATTTAGTAATGATGCAGATAACTGGCCTATACCAGTAACAAGAGGAAGGGAGATATCCTGGACATTGAAATCAAATGGCGTGATAGACAGGAATATTACTATCAAGGTTCAGCCGGATATCGAAAAGAATAAGCAGTTTGATATTAAATTTTAAGAATGCGCCCCTGCCGGGGCGCTTTTTTTACCCTTTAATCAGAAGAGTTCCTGTTAGCGTTCCTGTGCTGCTGGTAACGTTCACAGCTGTTGAGCCGCTAAGGCTTCTGCTGATTACTGAGTCGACAATGTTTTGACTTCCGCCGCTCACGTTAACTGCGTATACCATAGAAGCGCCAGTTGCGGAGTTTCCAGTTAAAGTAAGTCTAGAACAGGTTGCGGCATTGATTCCGTTATAGGTTGCGGTGGTTCCGTACCCAGCATCAAGTATGGTGTTGTTAACAACTCTCATGTTATCGCAAGAGCTTAAATCAATACCATGCTGCGCTACACGTCTAACCATATTCCCGCTACAACTTCCCTGAGTTACGCTGCTCATAACAATACCGCGACCACCGATTCCTTGACCATCTACAAGGTTGTCATCAACCTCTATGAGCCAGTTTGAGCTGCTTTCCCCGCCCATAGGCACCCAAATGCCATATGTCGTTGACTGGAATATAACATTTCCGCATATTCTTACGTCTGAGAATGTTTGCCCTGGCCAGGACGTTCCTGCAGGGTTGTAGAATCTGACTCCAGTTACACATCCATCTATATTGTTGTTTGTTATTAAGATCCTTCCGCATGAGCGATCCCCTATAAATACACCATCATTACAACTAACTATCTGATTATCTGAAATAATCATTCCAAAACAGTTTTGATGGTCAATCCCATTGTTTGGGAAATTCCTCACAATGTTACCTATGGTTGATAGATGCACTTGCGCTGCGGCGGATATCCCCTGAGCATCGGATACGTTTCCAGACTTGGAAACAATTATGTTGTTCCGCATGACATTGAAGAAACCTTGAGTAACTCCAATTTCATTACGGGTCAAAATTCCCCAAACACAGTTTGTGCACTGATTCCCTTCTATAATGCAATGCTCTGCTTCGTTCACCTGAATAGATAACCTAAAGTTACCAGTCCCCGCATAGCCGCATCCATCAGTGAAGTTATTCCTGATTTTGACACCATATCCCTGCGCCAGAATTCCATTTCGACCTGTGTTGGTTACTCTGCAGTTTTCGATAACTGCATTTGTTGCAGTGCTGCTATGGTTAATCCCGATAGCCGCATCCGTTGAGTTACCAAAAATAGTGATTCTGTTAACGCGGTGGGAAGCATTCTGTACGCGCAAAATATTCCCAACAGCCGAGGAAGGAATGCAGTATAGCTTTATATCCTCATTGTTTTTAGGAGTGCTGCTGGCAAAGTTGGTTTCGTCTGTGACGTTATAAGTCAGACCCAAACCATCAAGCTTTCCGCTAGCCGCATTGTGCGCATTGGTTATAGCTGCGTGGGCAGATGGCGTTGTGTCGTCAACGCGAGGAACGGCCCCAAACATTAAAGGGTTTACAACATCCGCGTTAATTCGTAGCCACGCATTACCGGCGGTAGTTTTGATGATTGTTCCGCCGTTATCCGTATACGTCGATGCGGACAGAATAGCCCTGAACTGACCACCACCATAACCGGTACCAGTTGTATATTCCCTTAGGGTAATCCTTTGACCATTCGATGTAGGCTCTGTTAAGCGCAGGGTGGCTATTGAAGGGCAGATGCCAATAAACTTTTCACCGTCATTTGCAGCTAACTCTGTCTTCTCCAGCTTCAGATTTAAGACTGACTGAACTGTCGAGGTTGCCCCTGCATTGTTAGTCGCTCCAATTAATGTTGCGCCGGTCGATGCAGCAAGAGATGCAATGGAGGCCTTCAGGTTTAGTGCGCCCTGAACGGTTGTAGGATTTGAGCTATCGTCAACAGCACCAACCATCGTTGCGCCAGATGACAATCCAAGCTGAGCCAGGACATCATCAGTAAGCTGAACCCAGTTCGCCAGTGTAGATGGTGGCAATGTTGCAAGGCAGAATGAGTAGCCTAAATCAGTCCTTTTTGCGATATCCCCTACTTGGGCATTTAGCGCAAGCATGGCCGACTGGGAGCTAACTACAAATGGCTCCGTTAATGCGATAGATGGGATCATGGACACCGGAATCTTTCCGGTACCATCCAGAGTAGCAAATTCAGAAAGAAGCTTTCCTGTGGGCTGTGATGCGCCATCCCAGAGAAACACAGCGTTCGCTCTTGATGACGCCGCTGGAACTGGGTTAACCGTTTCAGAACCAGGAACCCTGACACTCTGATCTACGTAGTTTTGAATTGCATCAGCAGCGGCCTCTCCTGCTGCTTCGGCTGAGTTAGAGGCAGAAATTGCTGATGCTGTTGCAGAGTTGGCTGCTGATACCGAAGTTAATGATGCAGACTCTGCTTGTGAAGCTGACGTAGCGGCAAGGTTTGCTGATGCTGCAGCCTGCGCTGCGTAATCGGGAGCCGCTTCCAGTTTGTCTGCATATAGCTTACTTTGCGCTGCGGCGATCTCCGCAATCGAAGCGTACTTCTGTGCTTTTAAGGTGTCTGAAATTGACATTTGCGGTTCCTGAAAATAAAAAACCCCGCATAAGCGAGGTTTATTAGATTGAAGTCAGATTAGTATTCGATTACTACGATGCCTGGAGCTCCAGCACCTGATGTTCTTGAAGCGCCTGTCATGCTGCTATCATAGACACCGCCACCGCCAGAGCCATACGCTAAGGCCGCTCTTCCCGGGCCGCCATTGCCAGCCCTGCTGCCGCCACCCCAAATAGAAGCGCCGCCATTTCCTGAAAATATAAAGTCACCAGACTGCCCGTCACTTCCATCACCACCGGCAATAACAATATCCGCACCTGAGCCGCTACCACCATTACCACCGCCGCCGCCAGCAGTGCCACCAAGACCTCCAGTGGCGAGCGCTGTGGAATTGAAAGATGAGTTACCGCCATTATTTCCATTTACCGCACCGGATACCGCGTTTCCTCCACTGCCGACAACAACGGGATAGGAGGTTCCGGGGATTACGTTAATCCATGTGATTACTGTCCCACCCGCCCCGCCACCAGACCCACTAACAGTTTGTGCGGTGCTGGTTCCTCTGCACCCTGAGCCGCTGCCACCACCTGCAGTCACTGTCACCTTTATTCTGGTAACACCCTGCGGGGCAACAAACGAACCGGAAGAAAGGAATACTGCTCTCCCCCTTGGCTCTGCATAATTACTGATATCCGTTCCATCTGAATGAATATTAATAACTGTTCCTGGCAATGACTGAACGGTAGTTCCTGCCGCTCTTGTGCTAAGAATTACGGAGAATCCAGAGCCCGTGCAGTTGTTTTCAATTGTCCAGTCCTTTACCCATTGCGGAAGATAAAGGATCCGATTGCCAGTTAGCGTTCCTGAAAGGATTATTCTTTTTTTCGCGGCCAGGATGTCACTCAGGTTCACATTGGCGGTAGAAATCGTTACAGAGGAACTACCATATGCATATCCAGGCACCCATCCGGTAGGAAGGGCTGTAGTGCCTTCTGGATTATTTGCATTCCCGTTAGTTGTGTTAATCCAGAAACCAGAATAATCACTTGAGGGAATAGTGGCACCTTGTGGATATCCAGAGATATTTGAAGCATAGGTTGAATCGAACAGATATCCCATGCCTGCGTTTTGCCATTGCTGCTGAATTGTTACTGAATACAGCACGCCATTCACATCTTTGCCGGACGGAGGAATGCCACCCGCACTCAAAGGCTGCATGGTAATCGGCGGGAAGCCTTTATCAAAAGTGGCTACACCGTTGTTATCCGTCGTCGTGCTTGAATCAACAGGAATGGTGTTTTTTAGCCCATTAACACCAAAGGCTTTGATTATTTTCGATGGTGAGTCTGAGGAGTTCATGTCATACCTGCTGAACAATATTAACAGTTACCCCGATTGGGGAGGGAAGTGCGCCTGAGCTTTGAACTATTGCGAGTTCCGATGTGGAAAGAGCAAATTCGAATACATAGCTCATTACCAGGTCCCCATCGTTTCGAACGTAACAGCGGCCACTATCACCAAACATAAAGGTAAGAAGTTTGTTTAGGTTTGGGATTGTGCAGTCGGAGATGTTTGCTGCAGCTTTCATCATGATGAGCTTACGATAGGCATCATTTGAAAGAGTTACGGTGGATGTTAAAAGCTCGCCAGAGTAAAAAGGTGCCTGGTTGAATGGCTGTGGATCATCCACTACTGGTGGTGTCGATGAAGCCTCATTAAAACCGAAATATATCTGGTTCTCTGTTACCGTCAGCTGTCTGCTGACAACCACTATTTTTCCCCATACGTCCAGGCCGTAGGTATCGGCTGTCTGGATGTTCCATATAACGTCATAGAAATCATCCAGAAAACCTTCAATACCTACCGCTTCATTGAACGAATAAATCAGGGATTTTAACTTCGGGCTGTCGGCATATTGCGTCAGGATGGTATCCGCGACGTTTATCATGCCAGTGTCACCGAGATGTTTGATGCATCCAGTGTTGGCACTTCATCAATGCCAAAGGATGCTGAGGTTTGATAGGTAGTGCCATCACGGCTGATGGTGATGCTGAAGATATCTACGTTATCACTGTCTATTGCCTGAACGCCTGCATAGTAACGACCGGCATAAATGGTTGAGCCAATACGCGCTCGTGTTCCGCCATCCTCGCCATTAAAAGAGCTAAGGATGGCGGCTCTAACTCTGTTGACGATATCGCCAGGCAATGCGTTGTTGTCTGCAAGTTCAACCTTGAAGTAGACGCTTACTGCAGAAGGTGTCTGCCACTTAATTTCGTACTCAGGGTATGGCTGAACATAGTTAACATCATCAACCACCGTGTAGTTCGTGTTACCCACCATTGATGGACCAGGAGGTAGTTTTTGCCAGATCGCGTTTGCAATATCTGCAGATGCACCTCCATACACGCATACATAGAGTGAATGCGGCTCCAGTGAGACGTTAGTGAATCCCTTAGTTACAGTCAGGCTTGTGTTATTCTGTGTAACATATGCGTCAGTTACCCCGCCGACAGCCAGCACGTTTGCGTATACAGCCCCGAGCTGATTGTTTGAGTTTCCAGCTACAGACTGCTTGCGGCGATACTCAAAGTTAGCCCGGCTCTCCACCTCATTTCCCAGCACGCCAGCGGTGGCGTTAGTAATGCCAGACCATCCCTGTATTGCGCGGTAAATAGTGTTCAGCGCGCCGATAGGGCAAGCAATAGGTCCTGATGACTGATTCTGGAACACGACATCGACAGACCCTGAAGAAGTGATTACGGCGTCAGCCAGAGAGAAGTAAAGATAACCACTGGAATCCTGAGCGATGCTGTTTGCCGGGATAACCGTTCCAACAAGACCTGTACACGTAGCGGTTACCGTTGTGCCAATCGCAGCAATACGGTCAATGAAGTAAATCTGTCCGATCGCATCCTGCATGCGACCTTCAGCAAAGTCAGGGTTAATCTGGTTAACCAGCCATGCCAGATTGTCGTTCTTGTCTCCGATGATTGCCGTGTCGCTCATAGCAATCTGTCCCTGTGGAGTCGTCAGACTCTTACTCATCCCTCCGCCCATGGCGGTATCAAGGTCAGTTAATCGCCCGTTGAGAATGTCTATCTCATCAGGAACGGCAATGCCGGTAGCGGAAAACGTGACAGAGGGGACGGCTGTGCTAACTGTTACTTCAGCCATTTGTTACCTCAGAATTGGATTGTGGTCTGAACGTTGTTCGTGTCTGTTATGGTCATCACGCCGGATGCAAGGCGATCTGCTTTGCCAACTGTGGTGGCGCAGAATGCAGCCTGAACATATGGGAGCTTTTTGGCCTCTGTAGCCATTTTGGTATTGATGAGCTGCGTTCCTGGCCAGCGCCCGAGAATCCGCTCGTAATACGGAATCCCAAGCGTGGTGTCATACCAGGGCTCTCCCAGGAAGGTTGAGCACGCGCATGCTACGTCCTGCGCTACTGCATAGGGATTGGCGGTTATAGCCATGCTTCCGGTGTCGTCTAGCGTGATATCCCACTGGTCAGTCAAAAGCAGTGATTTGGTGAGCATGTAAACTCCGGGCAATAAAAAACCCGCCGAAGCGGGTTAGTTTGTTGGCGTTCCGGTGCTTCCGGAGCCTGTTTGTACGCCGCCGTGTTTGTGCGTACTAAGATGGATGCCATTTCCTGTGACTTCTCCGGTTGCGGTAATCGTACCTCCAAATGTCGCATTACCACCAAAGCTACCTGAGCCCTGTGTAAGCTGTCCGTTTGCCTCAATGATGGGGGCATTCAGGGATATTTTGTCGTCAGCATTGACTACAACAGTGTTCCCATTAACCTGGACAACCAGAGGAGAAACGATATCAATCCCATCATTGGCAAACTTCACATACTGGCTTGGTTCGGCGTTCAGCACCCCACCTAGATAGATGGCATCCGAATAACTGTGGGTGCGATTTGAACCGGGCAGTGCTGACTGCTTTGTCTTCTTCACGGCCGTGATATCGCGATCGCAAATGGCAATAAGACCAATGTCTCCCTCTACGGGAGGCATGATTACGGCGCTGGCACCGCGCTGCAGTCGCCAGACCGGAACGCCGTGAATCACCGAGTTCGGAATGAGGTCTCCACCTCCAGTGAACCCCTCCACCATTGGTTTCACTGATACGACTTCTCCGGATTCATTAACCGAAGTTACGATCGCCAACGTGATGAATGACTTCCCCATCAGAAACTGATGCATCAGGAATTGCTGAGAATTGGCATCGGTTGCCGTGTCCTGAGGCCGCGTAGTAAATAGGTTCATTACTGCCTCACTGTTAGCTGCCCGATAGATGCCCAAACGATGGTTGCCCACGGAGCGCCTTCAGTCCATGTCGAAAGATGGTGAATTGCCGACTGCACCGTATAAACCCCGCTGCCGTTTGGTAATGAGGTTTCTATCTGCACCTTGCGACCTCGCAAAATCAGATCGCTGTACTGGCACTGGAAGTTAATCCCGTAGTTACTGAATACCGGATATCCAATTAAGCCGTGCTCTGGTGATATGAGAGGCATTGTGTCGTCGATGCTTCCACCCTGCGGCCAGATGTAAATAGCTCCCAGCCTGAAATCAATCTCGATGCCTGCCGCGTGAGCGCACTGCTGAATCTGTGCTATCGGGTTGCCTTCGAAGTAAGGATTTTCAAGCTTCGCCAGCACGCCGTTGTTAACCACCGTATAGCCAATACTTGCTGCTATTGTCGTGATAATTTCAGCAACGCTTGCAATGCCTTCTTTTGAGAATGGCGGGGCAGTAATTGACTGGTCGAAACCAGTGGAGAAAGCGCTGATTATCAATGGCGCATCTGGCATCTGGTTAAGGTCGGCAAAGCAGTTAGTGATAGAGCCGAAGAATACCGGCCTGTCATCTGCCCAAACCTTCATCATGTTCTGCTTGGCACCGTTTAACTGGATGCCCTTGTAGCTCAGCAGGGCCATGTTTTCGATGCTCAGTCCAAACACCCTTGCTTCCAGTGTCGTTCCTGATATCCCGCCGTAAGCACCTATCTCTATTTCTGCCTTGATGTTGTCGATGGTCAGGATATTGTTTCCTGACTCATCGAAAGCACCGTCTTTCAGCGTGAACTGAAATTTCAGCGTTCTCTTTTTATAGGTCATGCTGCCATCTCATCTGCCGTGGCGTAGAACAGCTTGAATCGCGTCCCGAGCTCGTCATAAACAGGGTCAAGGCTTCCTTTGGTATCAGCGAAGAAAAGCTCCCCCTTAAAGCCCAGATAGGGGTAGCGGACTATCTTGTTGCAGTTATGGCAAAGAACGCCCTGAGCTATCCACAAATTATCTAAGCCAACGTCAATGAACATGCCTGTAGAGCGCTGTACGATGCGCAAGGTTACCGACTGACCATCAAGGTTAACGCTTACTTCCTGAGCCTTAAGAGGCTTGAGAGAAATGTTCTGCATCAGGATAACCCCGCTACCAGTTCATCCACCGTTGTCGCAAGGTTTTTAATGGCCGATGTTGCCGCGCCATTGATGGCACTTGTCGCACCTGATGTTGCATTGCTAACGGCATTCGTTACGGAAGTGGCTACGGTTGTTGCAGCACTGGACACTGACTCTTTCAGGCCGGTTAGCGCGCCTTTGACATCTTCAAGAGTTGAGTTAGTGGCTGTTGAGTTTGCCTTCTCCGTAACGACGCTGGCTGCCTTGCTTGTGCCGTTTGATGTAGTGTTGCTATTGGCTGTAGTGCTTGTCAGGGTTACTTCAGCTTCCTGCAAAACAGCCTGGAAGATGGCTTCCACTGTCAGAAGGGTCACATCGCGATCTGATGTCCGGTAATTGTATCTAACCAGGTCATAGTCTTCATATGTCGTGTCCGGAGTCTCGATGTCGTACACCTGTGCATCAGCAACCATCGCATCAAGCGCAGCCAGCATGTCTGAGCGACTCGTCAGGGTGAAGTTTGTCAGATTAGGGATGCTACCGCTAAATCCCGTCCATCCTTCCAGCGTAAACAGCACCCGGATAATTGGCGGCCGTTTTACCTTGTTAAAGCTGCTGTAAGAACCTTGCTCAATTGGAGCAGATACCACTGAAGCATCTGCCCCATACTCAATCCCAAGAAACGATGAAGGAGACAATGCCCTTAAGCCTGATTTAAGGTAAATCCCGTAACCAGGCGAAAGGGTACTGTTGATTATGGAAAAGATATTGCCGCTGTTTATCGCGCTGAGTAGCGTTGTTTCGTTCAGTGAAAAGGCCATATTATCCCTGCCCTGACATTGCTGGATTTACCAGTCGGTTTCTCTGAAGGTTTCTCTGGATATCAGCACCCAGAGCATTGGCGTTTCCGGCCGATGTCTGCATGTCGATTTTTCCGATATTGATGTTGGTCTGGCTTCCTGCGGCCGCTGGCATATTGCGAGATGCCGATGACCCTGCTCCTAACTGAATGCCCCCCATGATGTCAGATGAGCTGATGTAGCCCTTCCCGTTCTCATGGTCGACAATCCCCTTCATCAACCTGGCCATCGTTGCCGTGTCTCCTGAATCCAGCACCTCGTTAGCGCCTTTTCCTGTCGCTTTTGAAAGCGCAGAGATATAAGCATCGACGTTGTTATTGTCTGATGCCGGAGCGTAGGTTTTGACGATTGAAGAAAGAGTGTTGATACCGCGCTTGAAGTACAGCTGAAGTTGCTTATATAGCGCTGCAATTCCGTGCTGCATTGACTCGAATACGGCAAAGCGACCGCCTTCTCCTCCTTCCATCGTTGCGCCAGACTGATTGGCATAGTTCAGATTGCCAGGGTTATTATTGCGTATGCCGCGAGGAGCTGACTTGTATCCGTCACCGCGAGGAAGCTGTATTCCAGTCTTCTCAAATATCCAGTCGTGAAGTTGCTTTCCCCACTCCGTAGTTGTATCTGTACCTGCACCGCTATTCAGGAAATCCGCCACGGGGTTATTGGTAAGCCAGGAGTACTTCTTCTCAAGCTGCTCAGCGTACTTTTGTAATTCGACAAGCCCGGCAATGAGACTCAAGCGGCCGAGGGCGAGCATTGCCCCTCTTACCCCGCCAATCGATGCGGTCATGCCTAACAGCCACTTCCCGCCAACAAACACCAGAAGCAGTTTCAGCGCATTTTCAAGCCCGCCTACAGCATCAACAACCTTATTAATTTCATCTGCTGTTTCGGAGAAGAATTTGCTTATTTCAGGTCCGTGAGTGCTAATCCATATCCCGAATTTCTCAATCAGGGGAATTAGCTTCTCGATGTATGGAATAAGCGCTTCGTACAGCACCTGAGACGCCGCAGCAAAGTTCTGCTTCATCTCCTGCAGGCGGCGGTTAAACTCCAGAGCCTTTTTAGTTGCTTCATCAGTGGCTCGTGATATCTTCGCAAACCGATCTGCATCCTGAACCAGCGAACCGTTAGCAAGCCCCTGCTGAGTGGCATTGTCAAAGCCAAACATGCCGCCAAATCTGCGCTGAGCATCTTTACTCAACTTGCCCCAGTTACTGGCAATCTTGCGCATGATTTTTTCGGCGTTGTCGTTCTGGTAGTCGAAGTTAGCGCCTGTTGCACCGGCGAATGAGGCCAGAGCGCCGAAAAGCGGATCGTCCTGTCCGCCACCGGTGCGAATGTTTGTCAGCGTCTTCTGGAAGTTACCCAGCGTGCCTGCCATGCGCTCTGCAGTTGAACCGGCTGCCGCCGCTGCTCTCTCCCATCCATCAAGAGACTTAGCTGAGATATCCAGAGCGCGAGATTCAATCCCCAATCGCATCAAATCCGATGTCATGTTGGTGATGAAGGTCTTGATACCCTGCGCCGATAAAGTAACGCCTACCAGCGCAAGTAATTCTGTTCTGATTGAGCCAAAAAAAGAGGCCGCTCTTTTACCTGCGGCCTCCATGTCTTTAGCTGTCTGGTCAGCATTCTTTCTGGTATCGTCCAGGCCTTTTTTTACTTCTGTCTGGCCTTTCTTGAATCCGGAAGAGTCAAGACCAAGAGTGACTACCAGTGAGTCAATAATCGTTGGCATCAGCCATTCTCCTGAGCCCTGTTGATGACCATTTGGTTGTAATTGTCGACTGTGATTATCTCAAGCCACCACCACATATCCTCTACGCCAAGCGTTGTGCTTAGTTCTGTCAACGAGCACTTACCCGAAGACAAAACCGTCGCTATTGTTTTAGGTACGTTGGCATAGTCGGTCAGGCCAGCGATTTGCTGACCCATTACCGGAGGGATGTCTAACTGGCGGCGGCGGTCAAAAAATCGACGTGCAGCTTAAAGACTTCACCGCGAAGTTTTAGGCGCGTCATAACTTCTTCAGTGTCATCATCAATCAGTGGTCGCTTGATGTTTTGATCTGCTGGGTTTGGCACTGCCTGAACGCACTTCATCAGCTCGTCCAGGAGAGGCCGTGCATCCTCTGGAGGGATTTTAGCCACCATTTCGAGGCCGACCTTCGCCATGCCTGCCATACCCATATCTGAAAAGTTATCCGGAAGATTAACGCCGTTTTTAGCCATTGCCAGTCCGGCACGAATTGCCCACCACTCAGCCTGAGTAGCAGACATTTCGCGAATGTAGAAAACCTTCCCATTATCACGGCCTTTATCTTCGACGGTGTAGAAAATCTCTTTGCGTGCCATGTTAGTCCTTATGCGTTGTACGCTTCGCCCACGACTGATTCCCAGTTAATCTGGAAGGTCATTGCCTGCAGTACTCGCTGCGCATCAGGGATGGCTTTTACGCGTTGCAGAATGCCGTTGGTCAGCGTGAACTTGCGACTAATCGCCGGGAGGATGATTGTTGCGTTGCAGCGGAATACTGCCTTTGAGGTCAGAGACGTCAGTTGCCAGGTCTCGAACAGGTCACGAGATGGGCTGTCAGGCATGATTGTGATCGTCTGCAGATATTCACCGAAAACGAAGCCGCCAGAGAGCTTACCGTCAGCGCCACGGACGGAAACCGCCATTTCTGTATCACCCAGAGCAAACATCGCGTCCGCTGCGTATCCTTCCAGCGTTTGAGCGCTGGGGAACAGGTTGGTAACAGTGAGGGCAAAAATAGAGTCTGCACTCGTAATTGTGTTAGACATTGATTGCTCCTTACTGAACCATTACTGAGGCTAAAGTGAGTTTCTGTACGCTTCCACCATCGGTGTAATAAAGCGAGCACCCCGGGCGAATGCGCTGAGCGCGCTGCTCTGCCGTTGCCTTAGGAATGTACAGATACCAGCCTTTTGCTGTGATAGATGGAATTACATCGGCCCCAACAGCGTTATTAATTTCTGATGCCTGAGAGCTGGAAAGGTCAATTCCGGTACGAATACCACCAAACGCAATACCCTGATTGATGGTGTCTGCAAACGAGGCCTCAATGGCCGCATCTCCTCGGGTGTTATAGGGGAGTGTCCGGTTTGATTTAAATAGCTGAATGGCGTCGCCCATCAGGTTTGCATTTAGCCAAATCTGGAAGCAGAAGGAATCTACCCATTTGAAATCACCAGTGATCGTCCCGTCAGCCCAGTAATTCTCTTCAACTTTGTTTTCTGAATACTGTCCGTAGAAGTTGTATCCATTCGCAATAAGTGCATCGTAATTTGCTGAGGTACTTACTTCTGTTAACAGCCCAGATAGTTCACGATATTTAAGGGTTACGCGACCTTCTAACCTGTCGAAGTCAAGTGATGCAGCATATCCAAGGATGCTTGCCGCGTGCGCCTGGTCACCGAATACTGGGATTACATTCGAATAGTCGTAAGTGCTGATGATTTTGTAAGCCAGCGTATCTGTTGAGCCAGATACCAGCGCTGACTCTTCCAGCGTGAATGGCACATAGCCGAACCGGTAATTCTGACCGTTAGCCCAGGCAGAGAAGTCCAGCGCCTCTTGCTCGGTCGGTGTGAAGGATGTAGTGAAGATTGCCCAGTTCTGAGAGCTATCAAGCACTGACTGCATAGCCGTAGTGACTACTGCTGCATCTGCGCCCTGTGACAACTGAGCGCCGGTAGCGGCCGTCAGTTTCAGCCCAGCAGAAAGAGTACCGGTTGCGTAGGTAATAGTGCTCGCCGCGCCATCGGTCGCGCTGGTGATGATGAAACGCTTCTGAGTAGTGTCGTACTCTACCGTAACACTGGAGCCGATACCTGTTTCGATCAGGTCAGCAGCCATGGCAAAGCTGGTTGCCGTGCTCAGGTCGATACTGGCTGAGGTGTGCGCAGTACCGTCAACGGTCAGGGTCAGTACACCACTCAGCAATTTGAGTTGGTCTAACGTTACAGCCGCCATTGAACCTGATCGCAACCATGCTGCAGCTGCTTCCGGGTTGAACCGTGCAAACAGCAATGCGCCTGGTGTCTTGGTGGAATTGTCGTAGCCCTGAAAATACACTTCAGCCATGCTGAATTCAGGCGATGCACTACCGAAATAGGCTGCTACGTCTTCTTTGTTCGTGAATGTGATAACACTCCCCACCGGAGCATAAGCGCTGTCGGTAAGGATTAGGCCATTCAAGTCAAGCGCTGAACCGCCAGCAGGCAAAACGCCAGGGTTAATCTGGACGTCCTTTCTTAATGGGATTGCCATTTATTAACTCTCCGGAGGGTATTTTAAATCTGCGGCAATAACGCCGACTGTAATGCTGTCCATGAAGTCCTGGCGTGTGGTAACAGACGGGTTGAATTGCCCGATGAATTCCATCGTCCAGCGGCCTTCGTATTGTTGCTCGCCGTTTATCATCGTTGTCTGATGAGGGTCTGAGCAGTAAAGAGGAGTGATGACATTGCCGTTTTGTCTGAACCATTCACAGGCAAAGTCTGAGCGGATTAGCGTGCCGATGATTGCAGCGTTATCAGCCGCGTTTTCGCCGTAACAGTCAATCTGACAGGGCCATTGCGTGCTGCGCTGGTTGAGCTGCTTTCCTTCGCCATACACACCGTTATCGTCGTATTTGACGCGGTTGGTAGACAGCCCTATCTGCTTCAGCGGTGTCATGATGATGAAGTCATGAAGCGGCATTGGCGTGAGGTTCTGCTGACCTACCAGCACGTTGTCGATGGTGAGGCCGGTGATATCCATCAGAAACGCCTGCAGCGCAATGCGCAGGTCAAGCTCGGTGATGTCTACTGTGACTGTCATGGCGACCTCTGCAGGTTAACAATCAGGTGACACCAGTCCGGATAAAGCTCTGCCACTTTCACAACCAGCCATGTCTTGCCATCCACAATCAGCATGTCCCCACCCTGTTGTTCTGGGCGGTTAATGCCGTTGAAATTTCCATTCAGATAGGCGCTTTGCAGAATCCCCTGAACGTTAATCGCATCAACCTGTTTAAGGTCGGTGGATGACAGAGACTGCATTTGCACAATCACATCAACATCGGTGTATGACTGCACACGCTTACCTCCCGGTGCAGTTGTGAATCCGCTGTTCACTTTCAGCACGCCGGGAACGTCAGGGTTAACCGTTGTGATCGCCCCGCGAACAATTTGATGCAGGTTCATCAGGTAACCTCGTAGTTAACATCGCCAATCATCACCCTGGTGTCGACGAGAGGCTTATCTGACTGGTTAGGCATTACTTTCCTGTTTCTGCGTCGCTCAAGCGTGACTGGAGATAAAGCAGGCTCAATGAGCGTGGCAATCGACTCCTGAATATCACCCTTAATCTGAGCGCCGACGACCTCAAGCACCGTTCTGGAATCAAGACCTGACGCAAGTCCGCGCTCAATCGTCTTCTTCCACTCTTCCTTTTTTTCTGCGATTGCGTTGCGGAAGAATGGACGTGGAGGCTGATTGTTTGCCGGGTCACCGTACTCGTTACGAGTGGCAATCATCGCGACGCTTGTTCCGTCTGGGTATGTTGATCCGCCGAGAAATCCGGCCCTTACCTCAGTGGCATTGAGTCGCTCAGCCATTCCTTCCAGGTACTTATCGAGGCCGTCAGACATAGTTATCTCCAGGATAGTAATTAGCCATCCGGTAGACTTTCGTCGCCTGCCAGAAGTCCAATCCGTATGGGCTCTGCGTATACCACGCATACCTGAACTCAATAGGGCCGAGGTCAGATGAAACTGACACACTGCCCTCGGTAGCCGATGCAATGCGCCCAACCATTCCTGAACCACCACGACCTCGATTGTCGCCGTAACGCACATACGCCAGATGCGCCATGAGCATGTAGAGCAAACGCTCTCGCTTCACGACGTCATCGACGAGTGAGTAATCGGTGTTATTCAGATAGTCAGTGGACTGGTCAAACAGGAATGGAAGGATTGCACCTGGAACGTTGGAGAATTCAGGGTACATGGCGCGGAAACTGGCGATATCCAGAGTCACGACAGCCATGGTTTATTCCTCTTTGTCTTCCTCTACGCCTGCGTCTTTGGCATTAACCTGCTCAAGGCCCGTCTTCTGTCGTGAGCGCTCCAGAGAGGCGTCTTCTACTGATTTCATATCAGTTACAGCGAAGATGATTCCATTCAGGAACATAGGAGATGACTTGTGGTTCTTCTCAAATTCTTCCCACACATCAGCGGGAACATTTTGTGTAATACCAAAGCCATTGATGAGCATGGAGTCGTTTGCGCCTTTCAGGGTGACAGCATTTGAGCCATGACCGATTTTCAAACCACAAGGAAGCTTGCAGCCGATCACATATGAATCGGTCTTTCCAACCTTGGCGGCCTTGGCACCTTTCTTATTCCCGGCTTTACCTTCCGGTTCTGCGGAGTTTTCCTGCTGTGTAACTACTTCTTCCTGCTGCTCGACGATCTCTTTTTCATCAGCCATTCTAAATTCTCCAAAGAATATTGTTACGGGCTCAATTTAGAGCCCGATGAATTAAACGCCCAGCATCTGTGCAAACAAGAAAGGCTGAGTAATAACCGCGCCGTAGGTGGTGCCGGAGTGTTTCTGCTTCCAGCTGGAGGTCATGGTGATGACAGGATGAGCACGCAGTTTTTCGCTGTATGCGCAGTAACCCGCATCCTGACCCTGAGCGGTCTCAACGAACATCTGCACCAGTTCACCGGCCGCAGTGCTGTACTGAGGAGCCACTTCGATACGAATGTTCGTGAAGGTGTCTTTAACCATCTTCTCGACAGAGTTACCGAAGATTTCGTTTGATTTTTTGAACCAAACAGATGCGGCTGGAGACATTGCCAGCACCAGAGGAGAGGCCATATCAACACCATCACCTACTGCGCCGTTGGTACGAGCAATCAGGTCTGCATACAGCGCCAGGATATCGTTGTAGATGTCGATAACCTGCTTGTCTTTCCACAGGGTCGCGCCTCCTACAGTTGCTGGGGTGATCGGAGTCGGCAGTGATGGGTCGTTCAGGATGCCGTAGTTCAGCAGGCCAGATACGCCGTAGAAGTAGAATTTGTTCTGCGCCTGGTTCAGAGTCCACGCTGCAGCACGTTGCTTCTCTGCGACGTATGGCAGCATAGCCAGGCCATAACGTTCCTGCTCCAGCTCACCATAGGTAACCATGGTCTGGTAGCGGAACACCTGACGGTTTTCCCAACGGGAAGTTACCTGGTTAGCACCCTGCTCGCTGTAGTCGTCATACGCCACAACGTCACCGGATTGCTCAACGCGCTGGATCATCATGGTGTCTTGAGCCCATGAGCCTTTTTTCTTCTCGCCCAGAATCTCTGTCGCTTTCTGCTTAGCGAAGATAGTGCGCACGATTTCAGGGTCGATGAAGGTTGATACTACAGCAGGAATACCGCCGTTTGCGCCAAGACCCGGCTGAGGGTCGGCATCCATTGCAAACTTAGTTACCGATGCAGGCAGGTAAATGCCGCGAGATTCGGCTTCCGCTTTAAAGGCAGCGAAATCAGCCTGAGTCAGTTGAGGCATTATGCTTTGCTCCAGGTAGAGATGATTAACAGATTGCCGGTTGTTGCAGGGCTAGCCACGTACCAGTCGGTTTCAACAGCACCGGAGATGGTTGCGCCAGCTGCGCCGGTCTTAAGTGTGCCGTCAGCCAGTACCGCAAATACTTTCTGGCCTACAGTCGCGTCAGTTGCAGACAGAGCCCAGAAGTCACCACCAACCACCGGAGATGCTTCGCGGCCAGCAGGAATAGTCATGCTGGAGTTCTGCAGATAGCCGATCGTGGCGTTTGCGTTGTTGTAGACGAAGCCAACAGGCTTGCCGGTGCCGGTGTTGTTCAGCAGGAGTGGGTTAGTGCCGTCACGCCAGGCGAAACGGGCCATTACCAGACCGCTTGAGCCAGCCTGATATGCACCTGGGCCGCCTGCAGCAGCAATGATTGGGCTGTTAGAAGCAGGCTGACCAGCCTGACCAACGCCAGAGTAAACAGATACACTTGTCTGGAAAGCCATTGTTATTTGCCCTCAAAGAAGTTTTTAACGTTTTCGCGAGAAGACGTGGTGATAACTGCGGAGTCCTGAGCCATGGATGACGGCTGGCGTGCATAGGCTTTGAATACAGAGCTCAGTGCAGCGGCAGGGATTGAAGCGTGCTCATCACAGCCAAGTTGTTTCAGGGCGGTGCGATACACTTCCTCTGCGCTATCACAGGCCAGCTCTCCAACTACCGGGCGCACATCACGCTCAGCTTTGCGCAGGTCGATGAAGCGCTGCTCAACGGCTTTAACCGCTGCGTCCATCGCTAACTTGCTGTCGTTTGCCATTTTTTCTTTCTCTTTTTTCTCTTCTTCGGCTTCGTCTTCAGCCTTTTTGTCTTTCTCCGACTCTTCGTCCTCGGCGAGTTTTTTCTTCTCTTCCTCGGACATTTCGTCTTCTGCTTTCTTCTTGTCTTCGTCTTCATCTTTGATGATGGCTTCGACTTTCTTTTCTACCTCTTCGGACTTCTCATCGTTAGCCAGATATGGCCGGATGAGAGTCATGAGTGATTTGATTTTTGACATCAGTTTGAGTCCTGTCGGTTGTGAGTCGTAAACAAATACATCCGGGCCTGCACGACCCGATGGCACGATTGCCACGTGGTTACAAACGATGTCACGCATGACGCCATCGTATGCCTCTCCCTCGTACTCGCCGGGGGTCATATCTAGCCGGTAGCGGTATGAGGATGAAATTTCTCGCTGCTGCTTGTTCTCCACGCCGATGATGGAATTCACATCCCAGATGACGAGAGAGTTTTTCAGGTAGGTGCCGTCGAATTCCGCGCTTTCACCGGTTGAGCCGATGATTGCCTCTTTCGGTGGGTCAAGCACTGACACGGCGATGTGCGTGTTCAGCAGCGGTTGGTTGTTGAATGTGTCTGCGGCCTTGCGCAGCTCTTCAGGGTCACGCAGCAGGCGATATGCTTTGTCAGGAATGAGTCCCAAGTCATCGCAGCCTGGAATCTCGCGCCCGTAGTAGACGCAGATGTTAGCCTTGCTGATTGGGGTTAGCTCTACGTGAAGCTTTCCGTCCGCGTCATAGGTGCGCACGCTTGCCCTGTCGAATGCGAATGCAGAGTCCCTTGCCATATCTGGCTCTTGTTTTGAATATTTCATTTTTACAACCACTGGCTGCCCTGGTTGTTTTGGAGGGTGGATGCTCGAAACTTCTAGCTTTGCATCCCTTGGCAGAAGAGTTTCACTCTCATGCTTATTACTGGACATGCCAGTGACATCGAGACCAGCAGCCCCTTCTTCGGTGTCAATCTCAAGCATTACACCGCCAATACTGAACATCCCGGCGATTTTCTTTTCCTTTGAGGTGGAGAGGAATGCTTTATCGGAAACGACCATTCCCTTTTTGATCTCACCATTGGGGAATAGTTTTTTTGCATCCTCTCTACTAATTCCTCGGTATAGGGTTTCTCCGCTGAGTTGACCCTTTGAAACTGCTGAGTCAATGCGTGAGATGTCAGGATCGGATGTGTTTCCGCTCCTTAATTCAGAATTAAGCTTGAGGAAGTTGTCGCCTGAGTAACTCGAAATTGCTGACTTTTCGTTTGGTGAGAGCTTTGCACTGCCGGAGACTTTACTTGGTGATACCTTTTTAATTTTTCCTTCCGCACCGGCTGTTACTTCGCCGTTACCATTTACTTTTACGTGCGCTCCATTAATGGTTATCCACTTGTCTTTCTCATCTGCATCATTTGCAAGCGTATATATTTCAGCCTCATCTCCTGCATAGCCGTTCGCGTATGCCGCTCGCTCTACTTCTTCGGCTTTTTCCTGTGTATCGAATGGCCCTTTCGAACCCAAATACCACTTGCCGTCTTTTTGATGTACTGGCATTGGATTACCTTTCTTCAGGCAATAAAAAAGGCCACCAGAAGGCAGCCTTATGTTTAATTTGTTTCTTTAACGTCTAGATTTAGCTTCTTCCAAAGCAACTAGCACTCTTTCTTTCCACTTTTCGAAATCAAACATCAGATCGTTTTGCTCAATGGCAGAATGAAAGAAGTCGCCTTTCTCCAGTAATTCATCAAGGAGAGATATCAGTTCTCGCTCTGTTTTATCGGTCATAGAAGACTTCCATTTTCTCTCGCCACAATAGCCAGAAGGTTATCTATCAGAATGGCAGCACCGGCTTCCACGTGCAACCGCAGTTTGGCTCCTCACCAGGCAGCACATACTGGCCTTTGTCGCCAATTGGCAATCCCTTGTCGAGGTAGAACTCTTTGCCGTTAGCCTGCACATGTTTGTGTCGTGGCTGATTGCCGCCGCCACTGTGCAGCCAGATGCCTTTCTTAATGCCTGCGGCCTGCTGTCGTGCATTTGATAGCGCACTGGTAGCCTTGCGCACCTGGTCGCGAGCAATGAACTCTGCGCGGCGTCTGGTGATTCCATGACGCTTGCCAAATTCACGCTCAATCTCATCAGCCAGTTGTTTGCGATCCCCACCTTTGGCGATAGACCTGAATACCATCGACTCCACTTCGGTGAAGTATTTCTCAGGTATCGAGCGAATCAGAGACACGTTTTCAGCAATGATGGCGTCACGCTTTTGCAGCATGGCGTCAGTCCATTGCAGGTTGATAACCAGTGAATCTTTGCGGGCGGATGCGAGAATGCCACGGTCGACTGCCTTTAGCGTCTTACCTGCCACCTCATCGGAAACCGGAATCGCCTTCCTGATGAAGTTGTCTATCCACTTCTTAGCCAGTGAGGATATGGCACGCTTCACCAGGTCAACCGGGTTAGCATCCATAGCCATATCCATCGCTAGCGGGTTATCCCGCATGATGGTGACTATCTCTGCCTTAACGTCATCGTTCATTTCACGAATCGTTCTGAGCAGCTCTTTCTGGTACCACCTGATGTTCCCCGCGTTGTAGTTCACTGGCTTCAGACTCTTCGTCTTCTTCCGGTTCATAATCACCATCCAGATTTTCGAAGCCTGCACCTTCAATGCATTTCAGTGCATCGCGAGCCTCTTCGGAGTTAACCAGTTGCGAGTCAGCAGCGGTAGTTACTGTCTCGACCTTAATCTTGGCAATCTCAGCCTTCTCTTTCTCGCTCAGTTCATCCAGTGGACGGAACTCGAAATAGATGTCCTCCTTGATTTCACCAAACTCAGAGAGCTGAATAATCTTGAAGATGTTCTCAAGAGCGCGGCGTATATCGCGTTCCTGCATCCCTGAGATGGTTTCATGCCACGTCTCAAGCTCTGAGTCACCTGATGCGTTTAAACCGGCTGGAGCGTTCCCAAGGAGCTTCAGGTTAGTGATGCGCGCCGGGATACACATCTGGTCCTGATAGTTGGACAGCAGGTTGGACAGTTCGCTGAGAGAAGTCTGCATGTGGAGCAGGTCTTCATCATTATCGATTGCCCAAATTCCCTGGTTGTCCTGCAACTGAGTGAATAGCTTAATGCGTTTATCGAACTGACCAGGCTCAGCAAGGCGAGCATCCATGTCGGTCTTCAGTGCTCTCATGCGCAGCGTGCGGAGAATCTTGATAACGTTCTTCTTGGCATCACGCCAGTCAGTAACGTAATCCTCCATCAACTGAGTCAGTGACAGGCCTCCGAACGAATAGGATGGCTTGAGGATGTCTGGAACTGGCCGGCTGATAATGTCGATGAAGCGTGACTCATGAACCGTCTGCCCCATAACAAACCATGCCTGCGGCTTGTAGTAGTTATCGGACAGAGGCCAGCGAGTGTTGTACATCGCCGGATAAATCCATGTTGGGTCTACGCAACGCAGGCCTTTCAGAGAACCCTTTGGAATCTTTCGAGGGTCGAGGAAGAGCGGTTTCTCAAGCTCTGTATCGCTCGCTCCTGTGTCAACGTAGATGTGCGCCACGCCAAACATGGAGTCCTGCTTCACAGCTTCATGAATTAAGCGCTTCACATCGTACTTAACGAGCGCCTGCTCCATCAGGTCGATGTCAGGGTCGCCGTCTTTGCGGCTTTTAATCTCAATCCAGTTGCGCGTCATCTCGTCAGCCATGACGGTATGCATGTTCGCATACTCTACCTGCTGAGACATGGCGGCCAGAATCGGGTAACCACGGAAGCCTGAATACTCTGTGCCGATAGACATGCTGTTAAGCACATCATACGGCGTTGAATCCATCGCCAGAGTGGCTTCTTTCTTCGCCTCAGGGATTACCCCGGGCAGTGGTTCATATCGTTTAAATTCAGCGAACGGCTTCTCATCATTTGCTACAGAGGCATTATCAAGATGCATCTGCGTGATTTTTGCTGGCCCCTGCCGAGTGGTTTGCGCTGTTTGGTTGCGTCTTGTCATTGGAGTATCTCGTCAGGAATATGGAACAGGATGCCTGCTTTACCCTTCATCTCGGTGATGGCATCCATCATTGGGTCGAGCTGGTCATCATGTGTGTTAAAGTCAGGGTTGATCGCTTCCATTTCCACCAGGAAGTCGTTGATGAAGTCCGCATTGGCTGGAAGCTTGATGTAGCCAGATTCGATATAGCCCTGGGTATCCATCAGGCGAGTGTATTTGTCCTTGTCTCGCTGAATGGCTTTAACGGGGCATAGGGCGTCTTTGCGAATGCTTTGAATGAGTCCGGTACCAGATGCCTTGTCTTCGATTGCCATGTGGCGCAGGGGCCCGTTACGGAGCATTTTGCACTTAGACCAGAACGCTACCGCTCGACGTTTCAGCTCATCGGCTTCCCATTTTCCGCGAATCATGTCTATCAGGTACATGTAACCATCAACGCCTAACCCCCAGTGCTCGAACACTGAGAAGTCATTGGCCTCTTTGGTCTTCTGCGCGGTATCGCCATACACAGCCCTGAACTTCATCACCGGCAGTTCACGGTATTCACCGAACCATTCAGACTTGATGAGTCCGCCACCTTTGGCGGTTGGTCGCTGCTGATAAAGGGCGTTCCATACCAGTGAGCCACGCTGCTTGGCTTTATCTACGAACTCCTGAGGCATACGCTCAGGGAAAAGAATTTCACCTGGCTTGCGTAACAGGTAGGTTTTTCCATTCAGTTCGTGAGTCTCTTCTTTCTCAGCCTCCATAGGGAAGCTAACCACCCGCCACTGTTCCCCGCCTTCCTCTGCCTTTTTCAGCAATTGACCGGCAAGGTCATCTTTATGCCAGCGCGTAAGGATAATGATGATTCCGTTAATTTTAGGGTCAGCACGCGTAAAGAATGTCGTGTCATACCAGTCAATAACTGATTCCTGGTACGTTGGGGATGAGGCAGTTTTATAGTCTTTTGCAGGGTCATCTATAATGCCGATGTTCATACCCTGGCCAGTGATACCGCCATTCACGCCTGCAGCACGATATGAGCCGCCATGCAGTTCGCCATTGGCATTTACCACTTCCCATAGCTCAGCGGTGCGGATAGCGCCTCCAGCTCCTGTTCTCCCGGATGGCAATGCGGTATCAGGGAATACGTCTGCGTATTTCTTTGAGCCGACTATGCGTTGGGTGTCTCGTGACATGCGGTTTGCAAGGTCTGAAGAATATGAACATGCGATCACATTCCAGTCAGGATGCTTTCCCAGCACGTAAGCGGGAAATCGACGCGATGCTTTTTCACTTTTCCCGGAACGAGGAGGCGCGAATATCATCAGGCGCGGCATATTTCCTGCCTCAACCTCTTCGAGGAAATGGTCTAGCTCAGCAGAAAGCAATTCGTTAAACCAGCCTGTCTCATACAGCGGGTTGGTGTAGAGCGTAAACCCCATCAGTGACTGTCTGGCTTCTGCTATTGCGCGGCGCTTGAATGCCTCAAGTGTCTGCCTGTTTCTCAGCGAGCTGTGATCTGTGTCTGCCATGACCAAGCTCCTTCAAGCGTTCATCTAATTCTTCTTCAGTGATATCGGTGTACTGAATGGGGCCGCCATTCTTGCCGGTGACCTCGCTCGACACCTGCTCTTTGAATGCCTGCACCGTTACGTGCTTGCCGAGCAACTCAAGGTTCTTCACCTTGTCAGGCCATTTAATTTTCTTCAGTAGGGCGGCGCTGTCAGCAGATGCCATTTCGACGACATCCATTCCTGATAGCGTTGTGCGCCATACCTTAGGCCAGTCCTTAATCGGCTTGAGTTCGCCATTGGTAAGCAGGATGTCGAGCACGTCCATTTGGTCGATTTCAGTGAGGCGTCGCAATACGTAAGCAGCGTCTACGCCTACTTGCTCATTGCGCTCGGCCTTAAGCTCAGCAATGCGGTCTAAAATGTCATCATTTGCCATCATCCTCGCGCCCTGGTTGCGGGATGACTTCTCGCTGTATCCCGCCCTGATGGCCGCCTGAGTGGCGTTGAGGTCTTTAATGAACTCACGGGCAAACAGCTCTTGTTTGTCGGTGAGCTTTGCCATGTTAATCCTCTAACGTTTCGATGTTGATCGGGCCGACTGTGACCTCAACATTTTCTTTCTCGTCTGCGTACTGAGCTATAAATGTTTCGTGTACTAACTTCCCGCGAAAGGCTGCGACATTTAAAGAGCCTTTCATTGCCCTCTGAGCATCACCTCCTTGAGCTATGTACTCATTCAAATCACTCAACTGCTCATCTAGTTTACTTAGAAGCCAGTCAGTAGCTTTATCCTGCACCATTGCAGGCACAATGCGGGCGAATTCTGTTTTATCGCTCATGTTATTTCTCTGTCTTGAACTTAAATCCCCATCGAGCGATTAGGCTTGAAAGAGATTTGAAGTGTTTCTCTCTTACGATGCGTGCGCAGACAAATGCTTTAAGCACCGTCATGAGTGGACTAACCCACCATCGCTTTTGTGCAACCACCTTTATGGTGATCATTAGATGAGACCTGCAGTGCGGGCTTTTGCCAGCAGAGCATTGAAGTCAGCCACCAGGCCAGCGACATCAGTTGCAGTAGAGTCGGCCTGAGTTGCCATCTTCTTCACTCCACCCAGAGTGGATGTGGTAGCTGCAGGCAGAACATAACCGCCACTGGATACATCATCCATATTAGCCACTACTGCAGTGGCACCTGATTGAGCAATTACACGAGTAGGCATAATAGAATTTCCTGCTGAAAAGTGAATATCCCGCCCGTAGGCGCACACATAAAAGTTGCTGCAATATTGAACATTCTCGAAAGAATGCTCTGTATTGCAGTCTCAATTCTTCTACCACTGCTTGAGAAGGCAGCTATGAACGCCACAGACATCCCGCAATGCTGTGACGCGGTATCATCTTTTTCGAATAACCCGCACGCTTTTGCAGAAGGAGGGACTGCAGTCATGGCTAATGCAGGTAAGCAGCGAAGATGTGGCGCTATGGTGGGTTACTTCAGGCACTGAGTTTTAATGTATTCCTGCAGGACTCTCAGGGATTTTTGGTCACTGATGATTCCGGAGCGGATACCGAGAACGTTTCGTCCAGCAACGTCAGAGAGTTCGACGGAGGCATCATTGCCCAGGCTGGAGGAGCCGGAGGTTTTGGTTGTGGTTGGCACTGGACAGCGGCCTTTGACGAGCACCCGACCACCATTATCAAGCTTGCGCTGCAGAGCATCATTTTCAGCTTTTGCATCGGCTAACTCCTGTGTGTATTTGGCGTCGAGAGTGGCAACATCGCGCTGCCGTGTCTGCATATCAGAGATTGTTTGCGTGGCGAGCTTCAGGTCTTTGTCAGCTTGCAGGTATTTATCGTGGTAGTTGTTTGCCATCTTGCCGGCAATGACAACCCACACGAACATCAGAGCAAAGACAATCACCTTCCAGTGAGATACTACGGTTTTCCATAGCATAACTGGCGCTCCACTTCTCTTCGTGTGATGAGTCCTTTCCACTGCTTACCGCCTGCATATGTCCATCGTCGCATTTCATCGCATGCGCCATGGATATCATTGCGGTTGAGTTTTTTTAGCAATGTAGAAGACTGGAAAGCACCTGCGCCTACGTTGTAGGTGAATGAGTAAAGCGCGGCTTTCTGGTAGTCATTCAACTTCACTTTTACTGAGCCATCTACAGCCTTAATGGCTGGCTGCATGTGCTTATACAAAAGCGCATCGCATTCTTGCTTCGTGTAGGTCTTTCCCATCTTCACATCTGAACCTGTTACACCGGCACAGACAGTAGGGATGCCAATCGGATCCAGATAAGGTTTGAATTTAACGCCTTCCTGGTCAGTAATAAGCACTCCAGCAATTGAGACTGCACCTGCAACCGATGCAGCGATTATGCTGTTACGTAGTTTTTGAGGTAGCACCATTGATGGAGTCCTGAGGCTGTAGTTCGGTTTCTATACTTCGAACTATCTTTGCGCCTTCGGTGATGTTGGATACGTCCCCTCTTGCATACGCCGCTTTGAGGATTTCGGTACGCTTGCGATCTTCTTCAATCGCAGCTTTGTTTTTCCTGTCGTTTGAACGGTACGTAAGCCAGGCGAATAACGCAGAGACCACCGCACCAAATGCAAAAAGCACATCCTGCAAAGTTAGCATGGTCATAAAACCCGTTATTGAAGACCAGAAATACGACCAGAAGCCGTTTTGTGTATTCATGCGGAACATGCTCTACCCCTCATTGCGGGGGATTTGTTCGTAATTAAGAAAAGGTTGATGTATTTGAGAACAAATCCAGGATACATTTTGCGGTAACGTGGTTTGTTCGTGACTAAAGGCATGAGCAAATCAGGCAAGAGGCTGTTAGCGCAGTCTCTTGCCACCCATCTTCACGAAGCCCAGCCATAGTGCTGGGTTTTCTTTTTTGTAAAGCGCATAGCACCGTAGCCACAGCGGATAAGGTGAGGTTTTTGTCTGTCTGGTATTTGGTGGGATGCGCTTTCAGAAAGGTCGTGCAATAAAAAAGGCCGCCTTAGCGACCTGTCTTTAATTCATTTTGGCTTTCGGTAACCATGACAGAGGACTGACATGACTTCGCCAGGTGTTGCATCTCCCATGTCAGAAGAAACAAAAAAGGTAGCCACATATCCACCACAGGTAATTATCTTCTTATGGTAGATACCCTGTCCATTAATGGTGTCGATTTTCTTATCCATCACACCCCTCTCACCATCACGCCTTCCACCAATGATTACATACTCAACCTCATCAGTTTTCACTGGCGCTATAAACCTGGATAAATCCATAACAACCTCGTCTAGTTGCTCGTCAATGTTCGCTATGGCAGGCAGTGACGATACTGCTTTTCGACTGGCCGGTCTAGCCATAGCTCAAGTATGCCGGTTACGTTTATCCGGCGTCTTTCGACCAATTGCCTGAGGTAGCAGGTTAGGTGTGTGATGGCAGGCGATTGACCCTGCTTGGCAGATTGAAGGCTGCAACCCTATCCAAATAATCAAGATGGCTTATCACAACGGAAAGAGCACTGGCATTGCGGCAACAATGCACTCATGGATTGGCTGGATGATGACCGTCATGAGTTAATGCTCTTACCTGTTGTGCAAACGAAAAAGCCCCAAGGCGTGAACCTCAGGGCTTGTTTGTTTGGCTGCTCTGTTCGCTTTTGCTCCGAGCATACACAAAATGTACTACTTCCATTTCGCGATGGCAAGTTATTTAGGACAATTTACCTAAATATTATGCTGCCTGTGGAAATTCCTTCTCAATTTCGCGCCTCATCGCATAAAAGATTTCCGAATCGAGCACATTCTCGCACCAGACAACCCTGCGCCTGCATGCCTGGATATCCACTCCAGTTACTGCGTTCATCAGCCTGGCGATATCTTGCGTGCAATTGCGATTGCAATATCGCTTAATAGCTACATCGCGGACGGGGCTTTCACGGTGAAACGTCTTGACCATCACACGTTCAACGAAAGCAGCATCATCGGATTCTTTGGCGAGAGCGATGATGTTGCTGAATGATGATTGAGGGATGACCAGTTCGCGAGCTTTCTTATAGAGCGCATCTCCACGCAGTCCATCTTCTTGGTAGAGGCGCATGACGACAGACTCAATCTGTTTGGCCTTGTCATCGCTCCACTGGCTACGAATCATCAGGCGACCTATAACGTTGATTGCACCACCCGGGGAATCATCACCGGCGTTAACCTTACCCCATACCTGTAGCATGTAGTGAACCCATGCTTTCTGGCGGGTGTTGATGGTTTTCTTTGGGTGCTTCCATACGCGGCGGAAATGAGCATCGTCGATGAAGTTGACCATGCCGAATATCGGTGTGTGTCTCATCTTGCCCCCACGATATAGCGCCATTTCTCTGGCGTGTAATAAACGTACATATCACCACTATTAACAAACCAGAGGCTTCCCTGTCGCTTAAGCTTTTTCTCCATTCCGCCCGGGCTGATTGTGTATACCAGGACATTTTCTGGAGGAAGTTCTTGTCTTGTCCGTTTCCACTTATTCATCTACGCCGCCTCCGGACCATCTGGCTTATTAAGCCCTAAGCGATTAACGAGCTCACGACGACGCTCTGCCAATAAGCTCAAGGCTCGCTCCGCATCTGTAATCTGCGCATCAATATCCTTGAGCTTCTCCATGCCTGCATGACGCTGCCATTTGACTTGTTGGATGTTAGTTACGCTGCACATACGGGTTCTCCTACTAAGCTGTCTAACTGGCGACGCATCATCTTCAGGGCTCCGTCCGGAAATGGCTGACGGGCTAAGCCTGCGAATATGGCGCGGATTTTCTTGTCTCGGATACGCTTGAGTAACTCGGTTACTGTTGCGCGGATGGTGGCGTTAATCTTGCGGTCTTCGAGCTGTGCGAATCGTACGGATAACTCCACTGTCACCAGAGCATCCAGATACTCTTCGCAGACCTCTCTGCTTATGTCTGTCATGCTGCCTCCAGTAGTTCTGTAATCATTGGCAAGCTCCCGCATGTCTCAGTCACTACCAGCACAAGCATTCCGCCTTTAATCGCCTGACAGCGCTTAATGCGCATATCGTCTATCTGACCGTCATCCAGCCAGAAGCCCGCACTGGTGAGTGCGTCAAAAACGGCTTTGGGTAGATTGTCCAAATCTCGTTTGCGGTTATCGGGAGGTGCTGCGTGGATGGTGATTCTGATGCGAGGTGTGATTTTGATGTCTAACTGTTGTTGCTGGATTATTTCGATTACTTCTTTTCGGTATCTCTTTCCCCAATCGCTGATGTAGTGGATTCCTCGTGAGTGTCGCCAGTACCGGTTATTGGATGGTGGCCAGGGTAGCTGTAACAGGTATCTATTCATCTGACCGATAACCTCCCTCCGTTCGCTAGGTGCTTAAGTGTAAGGACTATGGCTCTGTCCATCTCTGCCCTGCGCTCTTCCCGGGTCATATCCTTACCGTTATCTATGCGCGTATGGCATTGTTCGCATAGTGCTGCCGTTAAACAGTCATCGACCTTCAGTCCTATTCCCTTCCCTTCGTTACGGTGTGCCGCCTGAACTCCATATCGACCACATAGAACGCAGCAATCTATCTCCCTGACCGCCTGAAGCCATTTACTGCTCCTGTATATTGCCATCTGAGATATCTCCGTTCGGATCGCGATAAATAAGCCATTCATCCACGCACTCAGAGCATGCGTAGGTTTCCTCTGGCGTTAGCTCCTTCGTGCAGCCTGCGCACAACGTTCTACGTATGCTCTGCTGCTCGTAGGATTGGGCTTCTGATTGGCTAAGCATTTAAGCTACTCACTCTTTCAGCAAAGCAAATGTCGTCGTAACGCTTTTCCTTTTCCCACGCATCGAAATCAGACTGAGAAACTTCCTCTACGCGAAACACGACGCCAACTATTCCAGTGCATTTGTTAACGTAATCTCCACCATCTTCCAGAGAGTTTTCGATTACCAAATCCACCGTTTCTTTCAGGCATACCAGGGCACACTTAAGGTCTTTGAAGTATCGATGGTCTGTCATGCAGGATGTAACGCGATATGTGATTACTTTTGGCTCACCATCTCTGCGCTTCTGCTCTCTCTCAATAGCGTTCCGCAAGTCTGCTAATTCATGCTTAGTTAGTTTCGAATAGTCCATATCAATGCAACCTCGCGTTAATTTCTTCATGCGTTTCAATTTTTACCGTGAGCACCTTTTCTCCGAAGTCGATACTGAGCGGCTCATCGCTTTCGCCACCCAAATCTTCCAGCTCTTCTTCCATGCATGCCTTTACTGCGCTTAGAAGTAGGAAAAGCGGGTCGACATCATCGCCAATCGCGTCTTGCAAAAGGTCATCTAGCCGGTCTTGATAGTCTTCAATTTCACTCATGGCTAACTCCATATCCTCTGTTGATACTGACTCCTACCCTTTGGCTCGCTGGCGTATTCGGGCAACAAGGCGGAAACCACCCAAAACCGAGGGTCTGCGCTTAGCGTTCTTTGAGTTTTTACGTTGCGAGATTGGTAGGCGGTGATTAACTGAGTTGCTTCTTCGTTTGTAAGGTCGTGATGGTAAAACCATGTCATCCGCATGGCGTTATCCTGATAACTGGTTTTGCGAAACTCTGTCCGTTAAGCGATTTCTCCTGCTCACGGAAGAGGCCCATTTTCTTATCGACCCACGGATGCGCTATCACCCTGTAGAGATAGTGAAGCTCCTCGTGCTGACGAATCATGGTGAACTTATGCCCGTTGCGAACAAGGCAGAATTTTACCCCGGACGGGATGTCTCTAACTCGTAGGCTCATAAATCCTCAGAAAAATGAATAGAGCTGATTCAGCACGTTCTGGTCTTTCGTCTTGCCAAACACATGCTTAATAGCTGCGTTAATCATGGCGCTGTAGCATCGCTCGAATTCATCAGGCTCCATGCTGCCGTATGACAGGCTTTTTGCCTCTGCCCTAACCTCACCACGGATGTTCGTTACCATGTCGTAGAAGCCAGCCAGAATCGTCAGGTCTTTTCTGAACCGGTTGAACTGAGTAGTTTCGTCAGCATGTTCAAGCCCTGCCTTGTCAGCAGCCCAGTGCTGAAAGCAAAAGTTGAAGAACGCGAACATTTTTCTATGGAATGCGGGGTTACGGGTTAACTTGAATTCGGCTGTATACATCTCGCCGTTTTGAAACTTGGTAAGGCGGGGAAGGTCATGCTCAAATGCCGGAGCGAATACTCCCCCTGCGGTCTTGATCATCTCGATTTGCATAAGTTGGCCTCATACTCACTCCTTCACTTTGATTCCAGCGGCGATGCCAGCCTGAAATGCCTGCCACATTCCATCCAGCTCTGACTCATCATCATCAACCTTGTAACCATCACCTTCTCGCCATGCCTCCCAGCCGAAGCGAGGAGGATTGCCATTGTGGTAGTTAATTTCCCACCACCGCTCAAACTGCTTTCTTGATTCGTCCATATTCCTCTCCATCACTCGCCTTTCTGCTGCTCTGAAATGACACGAGCAAACGCTTCTCGGCGAAATTCTTTGCTGCGATCAATGTCATCCTGCATGTATTTAAATTCGACGTTTTTTCTTGATTTCTGCAATGTGTACCCGCATCGACCCATGTACCAAAGAAAGGTATCGATAACATAGATATGACCGTCTCTCGCATTGCCGTTTTCGTTAGCATTCCCAATGGTGTCATGCATAGCCTTAAACACGTCTTTCTGGTCGTGGAAGTCACGTAGAAACTCCGGAAGGTATCCACCACTTTGCAGCCATTTAGCTAATTCATTCTCGTTACTCATCATTCCTCTCCATCAGCGTGCTGGGGTGTTAGTCGTTAAGTCCAATTGCAAGCTCAATTTTATGTAACTCATCAGGATCTGAAGATACAACCTCATTCATCCAATCGAGCGATACAAGCCTTCCATCATCGACAACACCAACGTTGAAATCATCGCTACCCTGATTTTTTAGTCCATGCTTGATTGCCTTATCTCTTTTTTCGAAATGCATACAGTCAGAGCTGTAGTCGATATCAAAATCATTGCCACTTCCGATAATACAACTATGAATCGTTATGTAACTTTTCATGCCCTCACCTCTCTCAATCTCTGGTTGATAAATGCAGTCAGTGGGTTGGCGCAACCAAACTTATGCGGCGCATTCTTGCGGTACATCCAGACCTTTTCGCGCCCTAACCACTCGCGATAAACCTCACCCCTCTTGTTCAGGGATGCCAGTATCTGCGTTGTCATTGACAGGCATACGCCGGTAGCCGCTGAGATATCCCCAGAGGTTCCTTCGTGACCATCATCCAGATAGTCAAGAATCGCCTGACGACGGTTGCTGTGCAGGCTAGTTAGTCGGTAGCGCTTAATATCGTTAATCTGACTGTCAATTTCGATATGGCCGGACTCGAGTAGCTCTTTGAGGATTTGGTTAACGCAGGATTTTGGTGCTCTGGTTAGTGTGTGAAACTCAGATGATGATGTTGGCTTGCTGGTTTCGAGATGAGCAAGCATCTTGTCTCGTGCGTTCATCTTCCCTCCTGCCAGAAGAAAAATAATGTGTTTACGAATGGGTCCTGATATCCGAGATAGGTTCTCTCTAGTCGGTATCTTTCGCGGTAAACGCTTCGGAAAAAACCTTCGAATCTTTCGCGTTCTGCGTCCATTTCAATGCCTCCCCAGGCGATGCTTTGCACGTAGCTCGGCGATTTTAGCCAGGCCTTTATCGTTGCTTAGCGGGATGTGAAGCTTTGGAATTTGAACAACCGGCGCAGGGATTTCTTCTCCTGACTCAATGCGGTGAGCCATTTTTCTCAACTCTTCAGTGCATCGCTTTCGCAGCTCTGAGTCTGTCAGGTTAAGCGATCGTATCAGGTCGTATAGTTTCGTCACCATCCAGTAGCAGGCGTTGCTCTTCCATGGGTAACGCTCAGGAGTTTCGTACTCAATTTTGTGGGCGCAGTATTCCATGACCATGTCGTAAAGTTCGTTTGTATCAGGGAGGCCGCCAGCTTTGAACTCTGCGTCTTTGCACCAGGCGATGAATTGCCCAGGGGAAGGCCAGAATGGTGATGCGCTTGCCCGGGCGTGCTGCATTCCGGATTTAAGCTGCTCTCTGCTGCGGATGTTGTTCTCTGCAAATGCCGCTATCCACTGGCGCTTTGCAGCTGCTTCGTCACGCGGGTCTTTCAGGGCGGTACTGACTGATGCCGGGAAAAGCTGCTTGAGGTTGTCGAACAGGATATCTACCAGCCTCTCTGCCTCGTTGTTGACTCCGCGATCTGGCTCTTTGTTTTCTCCAGCAAGGCGAGCCAGTGCGTTGCTGTCGCGATTGTGAATTGCCTGGGCAAGGTTTTTCATAGGAAGTTGTTCTCCCACTCGTCTTTGTCGTTCCAGTGTGATTGGTTAACAGCCGTCTTCTGCATTGGTCGGCCGGAGGATTGTTTGTTCTGATAGCTAAGCTTCTGGCTTGCAGTGATGAACCAGTTCTTTGGCTTTTCAGCAGTGAACTCGATATCAAGTCGATTCAGCTCATAAACCAGGTCGATGTTTCTGTAGAGTGCTTTCCATTTCTGGAAGTGCTCATGGTTAAGTCGAATGACATTCCCTGCAAAAGCATATTTCGAAGAAACGTCATGTACCTCACATGGAGCGTTAGCGACCTGCTGTATAGGTTCATTGATAGGTTCAAAAGAGTGACTGGTTCTGGGTGCAGCTCCTGCACTACCCCCTAGTGAATCTCCTGCACCACCTGGTGAATTTGCTGCACTACCCCCTAGTGAATCTCCTGCACCATGTAGGTTGAGGTGATACACATTGCTGGAGTTTCCTTTCGGTCCAGGCCGATACTCTTTTCTCACCAGGCCGGCATCGCATAATGCGTCGATGTGATTCATCACAGAGCGCTTGCTTATCTCGCACTGGTCAGCGATATGTTGATAACTAGGCCAACACTCGCCCAAATCGCTGGCATTGTCTGCCAGCTTCAGGAGTACCAGCTTTCTCAGGGGATTACCTACTTTCATCGTCATGGCTTTAGCCATTAGAAGCATGCTCACTCTTTTCCTCCCAGCCAGCATCTTTCAGGAACTGGCGATATTCATTCAGGATGGTCAGTGCTTTTTCGGGAATTGTGACTGGATGGTGATCAGCAATCAGCTGGATGAATTCTCTTGCCTTAACAGCACTGAATTGCGGTAGAGCCGCACTACGCGTTAGTTTTGACTTCCCAGCGGCTTTGGCTTTGCCCATCTGCTCGACCGCTACTGCGGACGCCTGAGAGCCATGCTCGCGGGATAATGCAACTGCTGTGGTGGCAGCGACTTCACCGGAGCGAACCATGCCAATCAGCTCATCACCGCAAGTCAGTAACTGAAGATGGTGGTCAACATCAGCAACTGAACGTTTAACCTTCTTCGCAATCTCTGCTGGCTCCCAGCCCTGATTACTCAGGCGCTGGTAGGCTGCTGCGCGTTCAAGCGGCGTCAGAGGTTTACCTTGTGAGCTGGTGACCATGAAAGCGATGCGATCGGCATCAGAACCAATGAAATCTTTGCATTCCAGGCGTGGGATTTCGGTACCGGATTCCTGTGCCGCCAGTGCGCCGTAATAGCGGTGATGGCCGTCAATAATTTTTACGCCCTGCTCTGTTACCTGAACAGCCAATGGCGGAACGTACTCGCCGGCAATAAACGCATCCCGAAACTCTTCGACGTGAACCTGGTCGATTTCACGAACGTTAAAGCCAGGCTCCACATAGATTTCTGACAGCGGCACCAGGAAGGTTTTCTTCACTGTGGTTTCGGTACCGTTTTTATCCTTGGACTTGTAAAGCTGAGATAGAGAACTCATAATTACTCCTGTTGTTATTGACGTAACACAGTGTGTTTAAAAGTCGATAGTTAGTTGCTCAGAGCGTCCGGCCACCACCGGGCGCTTTTTGCTTTCTGGCATAACAGCTGCAATAGCCTGCCTTGCCACTTCACGAATCAGGCTTGTCTCCCAGACTTTCTCCAGAAGAACAAACGTCACAGCCATATCGTGAATGTTTAATCGACTCACCTTTGAATCAGCCCATCCCGCCATCTTTGCGAAATTTGTCTGACCCATTGAAACGAGTCGGGCACGAAGCTCTGTTTCCACTTCGCGTACCTTTTTGCTGTCTTTTGCTAGTTCCATTGATTAATATTTTCCTTAGTTAATAAGTAAATACGCATCTGTTGATGCGTTGGTTTATCCCCGCATTTCGGCGGGAATGAGGCCAGAGCTGTTAAAGAGCGTCGCTGCTAAGCAGCCATATAGCGATGCGGGTAGAGAATCTGCATCTCGGAGATCTTCCCTTCGAAGAATTTCGAGAGCTTTTCAGCCGTTTCCAGAGAGGTAACTTGCTTTCCTCGCTCAATTCGGCTCAGGTTCCCAACGTCAATCTCTGTCAGCTTCGAAACTTCAGCGATTGTCAGGCCTTTCTCCACACGCATTTTTCTTAATGGTGTACACATAATGCACCTCCTTAATGCGTTATACGCATAATAATGCATACGCAGATTTTGCGCAAGGCGCTTTGCGGAGAGCGCATAAATGTTTTCTAATAACGATATGAAAGTAGGTGAAAAGATTAGGCTTCTACGGAAGCAGCACAAATACACATTAAACGAGCTGGCGTTGCTTGTTGATAGCGACGTAGGCAACCTATCACGTCTTGAGCGTGGCGTTCAGGGCTATAGTGATCAGCTTCTAAGAAAGATTGCAAAAGCCCTTGATGTTCCTGTGGCTGTACTATTCTCTTCCGATGAGACAGAAAATACTGTAGATTCGTACAGTGTTAATTCCCTAAATCATCGGGAGGAAAAGAATGTGTATAGAGTTGATGTTCTTAACGTTTCTGCCAGTGCAGGTGATGGTGCTCCATCCAAAGACCTTGTGGAGGTGGTTAGATCAATTGAGTACGACATTGACCAAGCGAAATCTATCTTTGGAAACATCCCGCAGCGTTCCGTTAAGCTGATAAACGTTCGTGGCGACAGCATGCAGGGAACCATTGAGCCTGGTGATCTCATTTTTGTGGACATCAGAGTTAACTATTTCGATGGTGACGGTATCTACGTATTCGATTTCAATGGCGATACATTTGTTAAGCGTCTGCAGAAGGTTAAAAACGACCTCTTTGTCATATCCGACAACCCAAAATACCGGGAATGGTCGATCAACCAGGAAGAAGCTGCAATGCTTCACGTATCAGGCCGCGTAATGCTGAGCCAGTCACAGCAATTCCGACGACACGGATAACCACCTCCCCCGCCTTATGAACCCGCTTTTGCGGGTTTTTTTGTGCCCGCTGCAAATCCATCAAAAAATTTTATTCCTTTTTGAATCATACGCATAAGTAATTTTTAGCTTATTTGCTTCCATTTGCGATAAATATGCGCTTGACGCATTTGCGTTTAACGCATACATTTAAGCCATCAGCAGGACGCACTACTCACCAGGATGGTGAATCGCTCTTTAACATTGATGGATTGTCCCGCCGAAATGCGGGAACCAAAGAGTGTTTGGCTTTGGGATTGGATGAATGCGCAGGCTGATGCGCAGTGGGACGTGGCTGACTCACGAGGATGGCTCAAGCGAATAAGCAAGCTCGAAGCCGCCGAATAAGCGCCTTATGCCGGAGATCAGTACCGGCCATCCAATCACCAAAGCCAATCATTGGAGGTCAACATGATAATCGTTACTTACCTGGCTGATGATAACGCCAGAAATCGCCGCAGAGCACGCAGACAAGCTCAACGTGAACAGGCAATGCAGGACGCTTCTCTTGCACGCCGGGTAGCAAATAGCACATGTAGTACACGGGTTTCGAAGGCCATTTCGCTTGCCGGAATGCGTCAGAAGGAAGTTGAAGTTACAGCGGTTAAGCAGAATCGCACCTACTACCGTGACGCTAACCCGCTCGGTAACAAAATCCACGCCGTTCAGCGCATGAAGCTGAGCAGTAAGCCACTTATTTGAGGTGAGATATGTCTCTGATTTATACGGTAATAGCAGGGAAGATTGATGACGATGGCGAAAATATTAAATTCGTCGATGATGCGGACAGCATTGAGTCTGCTGAGGCGATGATTAGGGAGAAAAAACTCTACACCTATGCATTCTGCCGAGTAGAGGTGACGGGATTCGAGGCCGCATAGCCGGCCTTCTTTTGGCAGCAAGCAAGATGGCTTGCATCTGGCCCATCATGATAGTCTTTGATGCCAGTAACCACTGAGGTATTTATGGGTAAAATGAGATGCCTTGTCGTCAAGAATGACGGCGATATGGAAAAGGCGCTAAGCGCTGGATTGGCAGTAAACATAAACTGCGAAATTGATGAGATGTGGGTGAGCATCCCCATGAAAATGTATGAGCAATATCGTGAAGCTTCATTGGAGGGTGGAACCAAGCAGTTAAACCGGATAATTGAGCACGCAGGATTAGAGAAAAAATCCGAACCTGAATACTTGGACTGAATAAACCCGCTACGGCGGGTTTTCTTTTGGCAGCAAGCCACAGAGGTGAATATGGAATTAACACAGGAACAAGCAACAGAAGTTATCAAGCTTATCGAACAAGCGTTTCTGGATGGGTTTGATGATGAGGTTTTGGTTGAGTTGCATGAGCAATTAACAGGATTCGTCAGCAAGGCTCTGGGGGATGAGTGATGAAATTAAATAACGGCTTTACACTGCGTCGCCTGCTGGACCAACCAGAGGACTATTTTGACATGATCTATGTTGACGGTAATGAGGCTTACTACTCACCAGACGTATATGTGAGTGAGCGCTTAGGTCGCGAGTCACTCAATCAAGTGCGTTTAGAAGACGTAAAATCGCAAGGCTGGGAACCCTACACCCATACGAAAGAAGCAGAAAACTTATGGGAAGCCGTAGACCGCAAACCTACCTGATTTCATACACAAAACTAGTTTGATTGAAGATTATTTGACGCATTATAAGCATACCCACTGGATGCCATTACCTGAACCACCAAGCGAATAGCAGCTGATAGCTAATTCTCTGAGTTAGCTATTGGGTGTAATACCGCACCGTACTATCGGAGACGATTCGATAGTTCTGATTATTGGAAATCCCTAGTTATGTCTTTGCCGCCAGCAGTCAGGGCGGCATTCTTTTTGCCTGGAGGAAAGCATGGAAATTGATATTCGAAAAGTTGCAAATTATTCATCAAATGGTGGATGGAGAGAAGTAACAGTCAAAGAAGATAACACGACCATTAAGTTCTACTTAGACACCAAAGGCGATATTAAAGAATTTTGCCATCACCTTTTAGATACCGCTTTTGCTGAGATGGAAATGGATGAAATCATCTCCTACCTAACAGAGAACGGATACAGCGACGAGGTTATCGAGCGTTACGAAGAAGAGAAATCAGAAGCCGCCTAACAAGCGGCTTTTTCATATGCGCATATCAACAGAGATTCACGAGTCTCTATCGCTATGCAATCACACACAACATAAGGAACCAGCCCATGATGCACTACAGCTTCGCGGGTAGCGGCGTCATGTCCGCTTATTTCCCCGCTGAATCCGAATTATCCAAACGTGTTCGCCGTCTTATTCGTGCTGCCCGTAAGCACCTGGAGGGTTTATGTCACCAGTTATAAATCACAGCCTGCTCAAAGCAGCGCAGAGCAAAGCGGTTATCGCTCGCTATCTCGGGAACGCTCAGATGTGGCTGCAGGCCAATGAGCAAATGAAGTCAGCAGTTGGCATGCCGTGGTATCGCAAATCATGAGTATCAGAGATATGTCAGACGAGCAGTTTTACCATCTGATGAAAGATTTAATTGGCAGCCAAGGAGGTTTCCATGCGGCCGACAACAACAGTGAAAGAGAGTCAGCTACAACGCCGCCTGACAACAACGCAGGCTCTGTGGTGGCGTCACAAGGGTGACAGAGAGCGTATGCGTGTGTATCTCAACCTGTCGCGATTAGAAGTGCTTAATCAACGTTATTTCCTGGGCGGATGCCCGTTCTGAGGTTTATATGAGCATTCAATTTTATGAGCGCCTTGCTGATATACAGGCGCACTTAAACGCGCCAAAAAATCAGTACAACTCGTTTGGTAAATACAAATACCGCAGCTGCGAAGATATCTTGGAAGGGGTTAAGCCGCTGCTGAAAGGTTTGTTTCTTTCCATTAGCGATGAAATCGTACTAATTGGCGATCGCTACTACGTAAAAGCTACTGCAACCATCACGGATGGTGAAAATAGCCACTCAGCAAGCGCTATGGCGCGAGAAGAAGAAAACAAGAAGGGAATGGATGCTGCTCAGGTAACGGGCGCTACAAGCTCATATGCGCGCAAATACTGCCTTAACGGGTTATTCGGTATTGATGATGCCAAAGACGCTGACACTGACGAGCACAAGCAGCAGCAGGGCGCGCAGCAGCCTGTGAAACAACAACAGGCAGCAAATCATGCCAAGCAGCATGATTCTCGCTCTCCTCAGCAGTTCTTAACTGACTTCTCAGCATACGCACTGAAAGCAACTTTGCCTGAGCTTGAAGAGGCATGGAAGGCTGTAGACAAGAAGCTTTCTGGCACAGAGCAGCACGACAAAGCCAAGTCAGTTTATTTAGATCGTAAATCAGAAATTGAAGGGGTCGCAGCATAATGAGCATCAACGTAATTTGTGCATCAGGCAATATCGGAAAGGACGCAGAGCAGCGCTGGACGCCTAACCAGAAGTGCATCGCATCATTCTCTCTTCCTGTTCGTCAGGGATATGGTGAAAGAGAAAAAACTTCCTGGGTTAAGTGCATGCTGTTCGGTGCGAAAGCAGAGAAGCTTCCACAATACCTGACAAAGGGAACAAAGGTTACGGTAACTGGCGAGTTTGTCATGGAAGAATGGACAGACCAGAACGGCGGTAAGCGCTCACAGCCGGTAATCATCGTAATGGATATTGACTTCGGTTCTTCTGGCAACAAACAGGCCGCACAGCAACATCCTGAACCAGATTTCGACTCAACTATCCCCTTCTGATTTAACCACCACCTGAACATTCTATTTCACCTCACGGAGGCGGCATAACTTCGCCTCCAGTTTAAGGATTAAGCCATGTCACCTGATGAAAATGGTTATTTCCGTGCACCTAAAAAACTGGAATCGAAGGAAGAAGTTATTGCCCGGGTATGCGCTGGCCTGGAGCTTTACTACCAGCAGAAAGAGAAAGGAACTCTGCCAAAGGATGAGCGCACGCCTGAGCAGATTCAGGATGCACAGGACGATTACTGGATAGAAAAGCTCACAAGAAAGTACGAGTCAAAGCTCTGGCATGACAACTTCATGGCCTCCTTCTCTCCTGGCTGGGAAACAGTCGGACCTAAACAACCATCAAGATGCAATGACCGTGACCGTGTTTACTACGGCCGATTTGGTCATGTCCGTAGTGACTAAGGAAACCATCATGAAACTCAATATCGAAGTTGGCAGTAAATACGTAATCACCGGCACTAAGTTTGACCTCGTTCTCAGCGAAAAGAAAAAAGTAACAGACGAGAAGAGCAAGAACTTTGGAAGGGAAATTATCTCTCGCCTCGGCTACTTCAGCACCCTCGACAAGCTGGTGAAAGAGCTTTGCCACAAAGAGATTCTGGAATCCGAAGCACAGTCACTGGAAGAGCTGAAAACCCACATCGACGACCTGTCTATCGAGCTGGCAGAAGGCGTTAATGACTTTCTGGAGCGTGCACAATGATAGGCATGACATACGACCCCTTCATACAACCCCAAGAGCTTATCGCCGGCCACCGCTTCAAACCCATCAGCGATATCCCACGCGAAGAAATGCTGAAGCGCGAATCATTCCCAAGCGTGAACGAGAACAAATTCCTGACAGCGTGGTTAAACCAGAGGGCGAAGAAATGAGCGTGAATCGTTATAGCGTAGGCGTAGATGGCATAGACCCGAATGGGAACCTTGTTAAATATGAAGACTACGCCGCACTTGAAGCCAGATGCGCGGCGCTGGCTGCGGAGAATGCGGGGCTGAAGAAATTCTGCAAAGACGCTGCGTTCGATGCTGATTATGAAGCTGAATTAGGTATGGAGCGTGGCGGATTCACTGATGCGCTTAACGACATCAAAACCCCAGCTACGGACGCCTATATGAGCGAAAGGGGTGAATGATGCTTACTCAGAAAAGGCTCAGGGAGTTATTTCACTACAACAGCTATACGGGTGTATTCACAAGGATAAAGTCGACATCTAGCAGGGCGATTAAAGGCGATATAGCTGGAACAACTAATTCACATGGATATCTGCGTTTTTGCGTGGACGGTGTTGTTTATCTTTCTCATAGACTCGCATGGTTATACGTATATGGAGAGTTTCCAGAAGGGATTATGGACCACATTAATGGCGACAGGAAAGACAACAGGATCGCCAATCTCCGCATTGTCTCTTTAAGACAAAACGCGCTTAACAGGAAGATACAGTCCACCAATACTTCCGGAATAAAGGGCGTTTCATGGTGCCGGAACTCTAAAAAATGGAAGGCCTCAATTATGTATGAAGGCAAGCACATCAATGTTGGATCCTTTTCTGACAAGCAGGAAGCGGCTGAGGCAATTAAAAAAGCTCGGGCAGAGATTCATGGTGAGTTTGCGAATGATGGAGGTAACGCCCAATGAGCAACATCGACAAACGCGCATTACGGGAAGAGTTATCGAACCCAGCGATCGGAAGTAATGTCCACCTGCGGAAGTTAGCGCTGGCGCTGCTGGATGAACTGGAAGCAGAAGAGCGAATCAGCTCGACGTGGAGAAAAACGGCGGAGTCAAACCGTGAAAAGCTGGAAGCCGTAGAGAAGCGGATTGCTGAGCTGTCAGCCAGCCACGAAAATCTTCGCGAGGCAATGGCTGGCATTCACAACACAATCACAGGTGGAGGTGCTTACACGCCGCTGGCTGCAATTCTGAATGCCTCCAAACGCGCATATGAAGAGTCGGCAGCGGCAGCCTGTAAAGGAGAGGCATCATGAGCACTATTTCCGAAGAGCGTGTGAAAGACATTTTAGAGTTTGGTGCAGGCCGAATCATATCTCCAATCACTGACGATGAAATTATGGAAATGGCGCGTATCGCGCTGGCATCGCTCGAAGCGGAGCCTGTGGCCATCAATGACTATATGGCTTTCGCGTTCCATCATGCTCTGTCAGATTCATCACTTGGAGCTGATGACGTAGAGGAAATTAAGACGGGATTGCGCGCTGCGTTTGCCAATGTCACCTACCCGCCAGCGACGGTATCTGTGCCGGAGTGTTTCAAGCGCCTTCTCCACCATGCTTACGGTATGACAATGGGGCATGACTGGAACAAAGGGACTATGGCTGGGCATCACCGTACCAAGCTGTGTCAGGCTGTTGAAGAGTGCCGCGCCGCCATGCTTCAGGGTGCCGATGGCAACTCTCCGGTGATTCCGGCTCAACCTTTGGCATGGAAAGTGATATTCACAATGCATGGACAGCCAGGCAGTAACTTCAAAAAGATATTTGAGGATGAGGTAGCGATGGAGTCTGCGGTATCTCTGCACAGAAGTGGAGGTTTCGATGTGCAAGTTATACCGCTAATTGCACAACCCCACCAATAACAAACCCGCACCCAGCTGGTTTTTCTTTATCCGGAGTCACCATGCACGCTAATCCAATTATCTGGCTCATAGTCGGAATTATGGCTCTGAGCGCTATCTCTTCACTCATTCACATGTCAGAGGGCTTGTTATGGCTAAATTTTCTGTGGGCGCGTTAGTGCAGCTTAAGTCTGGAGGCATCAGAGGGATGGTTGAGAGCCAGATTGAGCCGGATAGCGACCATCCTAGGTGCTGGTGCAAATGGGATGGCGGCAACTACTCGGTGCATCACGAACACGAACTTCGCGCGGCTACTGTTGATGAGCCTCGCGTGTATAAGAAATTAGCGTAAGGAGATGGATGTGAAACTTATTGATTTTTTGATTTCCGAGGCAAAAAAAGGATGGGAGTGGCCAAGCAGCATAGTTAAGGCAGCTTCAACTAAAGGCGGTAGGAGTGTGAATTTTTATTTTGATTATGTGAGCCCACCAAGCCTATCTAACACGCTTTTTTCACCACAGATATTCATATCCTCAGAAGTTGTCACCCGCGAGCAATATGAAATCGCACTTGCAGCCAGAAAAGAGATGATCATCAACAAACCTGATTCCGATGGCTGGATTTCGTGGTGTGGTGGTGAGTGCCCGGTAGATGGTGATGTGGTGGTTGACGTTAAATTCCGCGCGCAGGGTCAGGCTGATCTTGATGGTGATGTCGCAGATAATTTCCACTGGGAACATTTCAGTAATGGTGCCGATGTCGTGGCATACCGATTGCACAAGTCAGAGCATCAGAAACCAGAATGGGATGGCGAGGGCTTGCCTCCTGTGGGGTGTGAGTGTGAAGCTCTATATGACTCTGGAAGGGGTGAGTGGTTTTTAGCAAAAATACTTGCCCATGATAATGGCGCAGTTATTGGAAGATGGCTTGAAGGTGACGGGATTTACTCATTGCTCGACTACTCATTACCACATGGCTCTTTCCGTCCCATCCGTTCAGAAGCAGATAAGAAGCGAGACATCATCATCTCTAAGATAGAGAAAGCTTACATAGATTGCCCGCATAGCGATGCAGTACCACAGGTAATCTATGAAGCTATAGCAGAACACATCCGCATCGACTAGACCGCCGCAATGGCGGTTTTTTATTGGAGATAGATAATGAAGCAAATAGAAGAAATCGCTCACCTTGCGCGAAGGATACTGCAAGATGCCCTTCTTCACTGCATGAACAAAGACAATACTAAGGGGGCCTGTTTGTATGGTGCTCATCTTGTCCACACTATGGTAAGCCAGTTTACTGATTACCAATCAATCGTTCGCGGTGGAGATGGAAAGGATGATGGAGGGTTCTTTAAGGATGGCATTGGAAGTGGTCATTATTGGGTGGAGGTTGAAGCAGCGACAGGGGCATTGATTGTGGATATTACTGCTGATCAGTTTGGTTCCGATGCGTTGGTTGTGAAACCATCTGTGGATGCAAAATATTACCGCAACGGCAATCAGGATATTGTCGACATGCATTACGGAGAATTCATGCTGGAAATTGGAAAATTGGTTCCCTGTGACTTTGCCGTCAAGGAGTAACAATGAAATCACACAGTCTCACACTCGATGAGGCCTGTGCATTTCTAAAGATATCCAGACCTACCGCTACTAACTGGATCCGCACAGGCCGCCTTCAGGCAACACGCAAAGACCCTTCAAAACCTAAATCCCCATACCTCACAACACGGCAAGCCTGCATTGCGGCGCTTCAGTCTCCGCTGCATACTGTCGGCGTGAGCGCGGGTGATGGCATTAAAGAGGAAACGAAATGTCACTCTTCCGCAGAGGTGAAATATGGTACGCATCGTACTCGCTCCCGGGCGGGAAGCGAATTAAGGAAAGCCTTGGGACTTCCGACAAGCGGCTCGCTACTGAACTACATGACAAGCGCAAAGCTGAACTGTGGCGAGTAGACCGGCTTGGCGATTTCCCTGATGTAACGTTTGATGATGCGTGTATGCGGTGGCTTGAGGAAAAGGCCGAGAAGAAGTCACTGAAGGACGACCGCAGCCGCATGGCATTCTGGCTGGCACACTTCGAAGGGATTCGATTAAAGGATGTCACTGAGCAAAGGATTTACTCAGCAGTAAACAAGATGAGCAACCGCAAGCTGCTTGAGATATGGAAGATTCAGGCAGCAGCGGCGCAGAAGAATGGACATCCTGCACCAGTGTATTCAGCCTCCCCCGTCACCACTTCAACCAAGGCCAAACATCTGGCACTGATGAAAGCCATTCTGCGCGCGGCAGAACGTGACTGGAAATGGCTTGAGAAAGCACCTGTGATTAAAGTTCCCGCGGTGAGGAATAAGCGGGTTAGATGGCTGGAGCATGAGGAAGCGAAGAGGCTTATTGAGGAATGCCCGGAGCCACTGAAGTCGGTTGTTAAGTTTGCGCTGGCGACTGGGCTTCGCCGTTCAAACATCATCAATATGGAGTGGCAGCAAATCGACATGCAGCGTCGGGTTGCCTGGGTGAATCCTGAAGACAGCAAATCAAACAGAGCTATTGGCGTAGCACTGAATGATACGGCCTGTAAGGTACTACGCGATCAGATTGGCAATCATCATAAATGGGTGTTCGTCCACATGAAAGCCGGTGTTCGTCCTGATGGTTCTAAGACGCCATCAGTAAGGAAGATGCGGGTTGATGACCAGAGCGCATGGAATGCAGCATGTCGTCGTGCAGGTATTGAGGATTTCCGGTTCCACGACCTGAGACATACGTGGGCGAGCTGGTTAATTCAGTCTGGTGTTCCGTTATCTGTATTGCAGGAAATGGGCGGCTGGGAAAGTATCGAAATGGTCCGTCGATATGCCCACTTAGCACCTAACCATTTAACTGAGCATGCGAAGCAAATTGACTCAATTTTTGGGGTTGATGTCCCAAATATGTCCCACGCCGTAAATAAGGAGGAATTGAAGGAGGCGTAAGTGCATGATTAATAATGGCACGCCCTGTAGGATTCGAACCTACGACCTACGGCTTAGAAGGCCGTTGCTCTATCCAACTGAGCTAAGGGCGCACTGAAAAGCGTGAACTTCGCGGTGGTGAAACGCGAAGAATTATACGGTCAATGGCAGGTGAGTCAATGCCTTTTCCGTTTTCCACGGCAATTACCGCTAGCCGATTGTAAATACGGCTATTTTCTCAACATTCTCCCCTGTTTCACCGTAAAATTTAGCGCTGCGAAAAGGCTTAGTTGCATTTAAGTAACGCCTGCTGTTTTCCTGAACGTCAGCTCGTCACACTAGAGTCAGGTATCCCGGCCGCCTGGAGGCTGACAGACAACAGGACAATGGAGTGACAGCGCAAAACCCGATCGATACGCCCCCCCGGTTACAGTACATTTCTCAGGACATCGTCGGCATTAAGCTAGAGCCCATCGTCGCCCTTTCCTCCATGCGCCATGTTGGCGTGGAGGTACTTAGCGTTCTGTCCGACACGCGGCACAGCGAGGACTTTTTTTGCGATCGGTCCGCAGACTGGTCGATAACGCTGCTTGAAGCACAGCTTGCCGCGTTAAAAAAACCGCCGCACGGTCATAACCTTTTTATTAATCTGCCGATAACCGTCCTGACAGAGCCTGCGTCTTTTCAGCGACTTATCCGGTTGCCCGGCGTGCCGCTCAATATTGAGATTGTCGACCTCGCGTCCTTTTTGGCGCTGCCCGTCGCGCAAAAGCAGCATGCGGTTCAGAATCTGCAGCAGCTTCGCAGACAGGGACACGCTATCTGGCTGGATGACGTGGATGACGTCTTAGTGCAGTCGTTTTTATCCTGCCGACTCCCGTTAAGCGGCATCAAAATAGATAAGGAAGCATTCTGGCGTTTACGCGACACCCCTGCGCTGAGGCAACTGGTTTCCCTTTGCTTTCAGCTGGCCGGGAAAGTGCTTATCGAAGGTATTGAGACTGAACGCGATCGTACCTGGGCACTGCAGGCAGGCGCAGATCTCGGCCAGGGGTATTACTGGCCGTCCTGGACATGGCCGGAGGATTAAAAAGCCATTTCCAGGAGGGAGACCATGCGAATGACAGTGCGCCGTTACCGGCGGCGGCGTACAGGAAGTGATGCACTGGGATTTACGCGCTCACCTTTTGCTCCCCCCTTTTTCGACCGGCTCGAATTTTTGAGCCAGTCCATCAGCCAGCCCCGCAAAACAGACGCCCCGTTTATCCTTCTGGTGACGGAGGATCACTACCTGCGCACCGGTTTTCTCAACGGGCAGTTTCCCCTGAGCAGCTGCTGCGACTACGCCACGCTGGACGACGCCCTTATCGCTCAGACCCAGTGGCCCTCAGCCCGTCTGGTCGTGGATATAGAAAGCCGGTCCACGGGGCTGCTGGAGAGACTGGATCAGTTGAGACGGCATAGCCTGTTTCCTCCGTTCCTGACGCCGTGGCTGTTAGTCCGGACCGATAATTACGACACCCGCCTCTTCTGCAAAGCGGCAGGTCCCTTTCATGTGCTCGAACGTCAGCTGAACGCCGCCGCGCTCCAGCACAGCCTGCTGGATCCCCTCCCTCCGCCGGGTACCGAGAAAGACTGGTTCTCGCGCAATGAATGGCCCATCCTGCAGGAGCTCTCACGGGGCAAGACGCTGCGTCAGATTGCCCTGATGCAGAATCGACCCTATAGCCGCATTATCTATCGTCTCAGCTGCATCCTGCTAAAGCTGGGGCTAAGCCATCGCCAGGAATTGCTGCATCTTCTTAATAACCTCTCAGACTGCACGTTTTCACTCACGTCCTAACCCCTTATTTCCTAAAGCGGTTTAGGAATTTACTTACCAATTGCGTTGCATAAATGTTAATTTTTAACAATAAAATCGAATTTATAACTATTCCTAATTTATGGGCGTAAACCTTGTGAAATGCCATAAATTGAATGAACGGCAGCACTTTCCTCCATCCGTTAAGCGAATGCAGAAGGCGTTAACAAGATGATAATGATGTAAAAACAAGCAGCTTAGCGACAACGGTCGGGAGTAAAAAGCGAAGCAGGTAGCATGTTCTCCTGTACGACAGACGCCGTTATTCGGATCAACGTTAGCACTTTCAGATGAAGGTATGACGGCCTGCGAGGGCAATTTTTAACCTCACTTTTGTGGGTACGTCCCTCTTAAAGAGGTGTATTTTTGTTAACAATTAATCAACATACAGAGATATCTGTTATTTTTTGTTATTACATAAAGATGAAAATATGCGGTAAATGAGATAACAGGATATTTCCGCTAATTTTAAAAAAATAGCGATTCAGATCCAGAAGATAATACAAACCAATACCCTCATATTAATTTACAGGGTTTTCGGAAAAAACTTACCCTGTATAATAAGATGCGTATCAAATATGAATAAGAAAAACCTTTTTGCCAACACCAGCCTAATGAGATGACCGCGCTGAGGCATAGTTCTTTTCATTACGTAAACAAGGATGCTTTCGCTCTTTCCAGGGAAATACTACGGTATAGGGATCTGCACTTTATATCCTTCCGGCATTTCGAGAGTTTTACCAAACTCTGCATAACGCTTTTAACAATCTGAGGCATTAAAAATGAAACCGGCATCCGTTATCATTATGGACGAACATCCTATCGTCAGAATGTCGATAGAAGTCCTGCTACAGAAAAATAAGAATATCATAGTCAAGCTCAAGTCTGGCGATAGCCATGAAGTCCTTGACTGTATCCGCAATCACCCTATCGATCTGGTGATCCTTGACATTGAACTCACGGGCACGGATGCTTTCGCTTTACTTAAGAGAATCAGAAACTTAAACAAAGACATTAAGGTTCTGTTCCTCTCGTCTAAATCAGAGTTATTTTACGCGGGTCGCGCTATTCGCGCCGGGGCAAATGGCTTCGTCAGTAAACGAAAAGATTTAGGGGAGATCTACAACGCCGTAGAAATGATCCTGATGGGCTATTCTTTTTTCCCATCGGAAACGCTGAACTTTATAAACCATTTGGGTTCAGGGAAAGGGATGGCAGTGGATATGCCATTATCGAATCGCGAGGTTACGGTATTACGGTATCTGGCGAATGGATTATCCAACAAGGAAATTGCTGAACAGCTGCTATTAAGCAACAAAACCATTAGCGCGCATAAATCCAATATTTATTCCAAGCTAGGCGTGCAAAGCATCGTGGAATTAATTGATTACGCCAAAGCCCACGAACTGCTATAACCTGAATTCACTCCCTGCAGTTTATCTGAGCTGCAGGGAGTGCGGTCAGTGCTAATTATAGTTAATCATGAAGGTGGCATCCGCATCGGCACGTCCGGGCTGAGGGTTATCGGCAGTGGCAATATAATTGGCATAAAACGACAATATCGCATTCCCCTGCGCATCAACCGAGACCGGCTGGCTGGCCTGCTGGAGAGCCAGACGCGTTTTATCCGCATCCCTGATCTCGACGGCGACGTGGCTCGCTGTACTGGCGTCATTCAGCGCCAGCAAGCCGCTATTGCTCCCGTCGGCTTTCCCCGAAAACGTAATGGACGCCGCGCCCGGCGGGCAGCCGGTCAGCTTCAGCGTAAACGGCATAGGCTGCGTGCGGCTCCCGGTGGTGCTGAGCTGTTTCGTGGGCCAGGTGCCCAGCGGGACGGCCTTGTCGCTGTCGCTGCCCTCGGCAACGCAGGTAAAATCGACAATATTGCCGTAGAGCCGAATGTTAATCTCGCCCAACGCGGTGTCCGCCTGAGCCTGTGTGCAAAGCGCAAGGAGCGCCACGGTGATAAAACGGATCCCGTTTCGCATATCGGCTCCTTAGTCGTAATCCACGCGCAGATATCCGCGCGAGGTGAAGCGCCCTTCCGCCGGCTTATTGCCCGTCACGCTCACCGGCCAGACCCGGATCCCCACCTGCGCCTGCGCGCTGTCGTCGAGGCGGAACGGAATTTTGCTCGTCAGGTTGTTGGGCGTGAGCGGTGCCCCGCTTTCGTTGGCAATGATGAACCCCACGTCCGGGTTATCCGACACCAGCACATTATCAGAGACTTTTTCCGCCTCGACGCGCATCGTCAGCATGGCGTTCGCCTCCACGTTGGTGCATTTGATCGCAATGGTTTTGCTTTGCGATGAGACGCCCTCCGGCTTGTTACCCACGCCCGCTTTGCTGAACAAGGAGGCGCCAATGTCGCCGAAATCAAACTCCACCACGTTACCGGCATTAATGGCGCAGCTTTGCGGCACCTGAATGGTTCCGCTGTAGCTGATGGTATAGACCGGCGTGGTTAACGGATCGGATGAAGTTGTGGTGACGTAGACGCGGAACATGGTGGCACGCGGGATCACCACCATGTTGATAAAACGCCGGGTCACCTTAAGACGGAAGACAAGGCTGGAGTCCTGAACGCCAAACGGTTTGTTTTTGGAGACGTTAGGATGGCTCCCCATCTGGATATAGCTTTTTGGCGGGTAAAACACGCCAGCATAGCTGTCCGTGATTTTCATTGCCCCATCCAGATAGTCGTTAAGCTTCAGATATTGATAGCCATCGCTCGTTCCCGTTACCGGGTAGTCGGTCACATAGCTACGCTTGGTGGTATTCCCGACGGTGCCCTTCGGGCAAACGGCATTCACCCCTACCCACTGCGATTTCTCGCTGAGCGTCACGACCTGCCCAATCTGGTTATTCGAGCTGTTGAATTTATCCGTCAGGTCGTAATGCACCTCCGTCGGCACGCCTTTTTCATTGACGCACACGGTCGCCAATGCGTTGGTCGCGGGCAGTAACGCCAGCAGCGACAGGGCAAAGATTTGGGTTTTAATCACAGCCGATCCCCTTAAGTGTGATTGCCTGTTGCAGGCTCTGTTCAGACAAGCTGTAAGGTGCGCGACACTGGGACTGCGCCCCGTCGCCCCACTGGATCAGCAGTTCGCCTTCCAGCGGCAGCCCACTCAGGTATATTTGTCCGTCATCCCCCACCATGCTGGTGACGCCGCTTTTGGTCTCACGCACCACCGCGCCGAACGGCACCGGCTGGTTGCCGCGCATCACCGTCAGCAGGGCGCGCACGCCAATGCGGGTATCGAAGCTGGCGCGCACCAGCGCGCCTTTGGTCGGCACCACGCTGCTCACGTTGTTTTCGATATCGGTGTTGTTGCTCATGGTGTTGGTATCCAGCGCCACGCGGTTGTAGCGGTAGACGGTGGCATACGGCATCACCGCGTAGCCTCGCCAGTCGGTTTTCACCCCGGTCTGGTTTTCAACACTGACGCCCGATGCTCCCGGCGCTTTGATCAGCACGTTGGTGTCGCCCAGCGGCTGGCTGAAGGTCACGCCGTCGGCGTGGCCGACCACCCCGCCGGAGAGCTGCCAGTTGAGATCGTGCTGGTCGCGGGAGTAGTTGTAGCCCACGCCCAGCGTGCCGTAGGTCGCCTGCCAGTTGGCGCTGGCGCTTCCGCTTGAGCCGTTGGTGCTGGCGTGTCCCTGGGTCACGCTGTAGTTCAGGTTGCGGTCTTCCAGCAGCGTTCCGCTGACGCCGGTTTGCCAGCTTGTGTCGCCATCGCTGTTTCGACTGGCAGATGCCGTAGCGTAGGCGCGGTCAATCGCGCTGTCCCGGCGATAGCCCTGACGGGTAAAGAGGCTGAACGGCACGGAGACGTTAAACGACGCGATCCGGTCGGTGCCGTCTATCCCAACGGATTTGTTCCACGACCACGAGACGGAGTAGTTGATCCCCTTCACGCCTCCCGCATAGCCCAGCTGGTACCAAAGGTTCGTCTCGTCTGTTCCCCAGTAGGTCTGCTCGCTCCCGGAGATATAGACCGAGCCGTAGTCCCCCAGCGACTGAGAGACGTTGAGCTGGAAGCGGCCTTTTTTATTCCACGTCAGGTTGTGATAGCTCTGCACGTCCGGTACATCGTTATCGTTCTGGCTATCGGCATACTGATAGCCCTCCATTGAGCGCCAGGCCACATCGTCGAGGGTGTAAAACCCTTTTGTGGAGTAGCGATAGCCCAGCAGCTGGAAGTTGGTGCCGAAGCCGTTAAGGGATTTTGCGTAGAGGAAGCGCAGAGACTGCCCTTCATGCTTGCTGTCGTCCGCGAGCTGGCTGCGGGCGTGGGTGATATCGAGCGAGACCGCCCCCCAGTCACCCAGGTTTTTCCCGGCCCCGACGGCCACCGCGGTATAGCGTGACGCCAGCTGCGTGCCGCCGTAGAGCGTGTAGCCGTTGGCAAGACCGGTAACCAGGGTGCCCTGGGTGAAGAACGGCGTATCCTGATCGCTGTTCCCGCTGCGGTAATCCCCCGCGACGAGGTCGTACTTCCAGCGCCCTTCACGCTGCAGGAGCGGCACGGTGGAGTACGGCACGGTATAGCGCTGCTGGGTGCCGTCTTTCTCTTCGACCGTGACTTCCAGGTCACCGCTTGAGGAAGTCGGGTTAAGATCGGTAATGGCAAATGCGCCCGGCTGGACATAGCTTTGATAGATTACGTAGCCATTCTGGCGAACCACCACTTTGGCGGGCGTACGGGCGATCCCGCGCACGGTCGGCGCGTAGCCCTGCAGGCTGTCCGGGTACATGCTGTCAGACGAGAAGAGCCGCCCGCCGCGAAAACCCATGCTGTCGAAGACGTCATTCCCGGTATTGCTGTCGCCCAGCACCAGTTCGCTTTTAAGCGGGATGACGGTGCGCTGCGCCCAGGTGCCAATATTCTGCCACTCGCTGTGCCGCTGCCCGTTATTCTGCGTATACCGCCATGCGCCGTTGTTACGTAAACGCCAGGCGCCATAGTTCAACCCGCTCTGCAGGTTGAGGTAATAGCTGTCGTCTTCACTTCCCCGGTTACCGGTGAAGCTGTAGTTCACCAGCGCGGCGGGAATACCTTCATCCCACTGTTCGGGCGGAATGTAGCCCCGGGCGCTGTTTTGCAACGCCACCTGCGGCAGGCTGACGTCCAGACGCTGGGAGGCAAAGTTGAATACCGTTTCGCTGCCGGGTATGGCCGTGGTCAACGGAACACAGGTCTCTCCCTGCACCTTCGCCAGCTCGGGAAACGCCGCGACGTTGACGCCAAAGCGATCGAGCATCGCGCGCGTAATGCAGGCCGATAAACCGCCCGCCACCGGCGGCGTGTTTTCGGCCTGCTCAAAACGCACGTCCTGGGTACCGATAAACTCATCGTTACGCCAGATATCCACGCGATAAACGCCGGGTGCCTGCTGGTGTCCTTGTTCAAAACGCGACAAATCCGCCACGCTGGCGGCGTCGTCGGACAAAAAGGCCGGGTTGAAATAACTTTCGCTCCAGCCAGCCTGCGGCCAGAGCGCAGCCATCAGCGCCAGTGCAACCGGGCAGTAACGTCTCTGGTGGTTTTTCATCGCCCTGACTCTGCTCACAGGTTGACGCTACGCGCCGGAGTAATGGCACCGTAGTCATTCACGCTCTGCCAGGAAAGCGTACCGCTGGCACCGGCTGGCAGCACCTGCTGAGCCGAGCTTTTCGGCGCAACCATCAGGTTATCCAGCTGCTGCCCGCCCAGCTTCAGATTGACGAGGGTGATGTAATACGGAGAAGCGTTGCTGACTTTGAGATGGTTGCCCGCGCGCTCAAACCGCAGCTGGGAAAGCGCCTCTTCCGGCTGCATCGCCAGGTTGTTCGGGCGCACAAACAGCTTGATGCGTGAGAGGATCGCCAGCTGCAGCACGTTATTGTTTTCCGTTTTCGCTTTGTTCACCGACGGGATCGCCTTCACGTTCATGTAAAAGAGCGATTCGCGATCGGCAGGCAGCGCCGGCCCGGCGTAAATAATACGCAGCGTGTTTTCACTGTTCGGCTCGCTAACAAACAGGGGCGGGGTAACGGCAAAGGTTTTTTCTTTTTTCCCGCTCGCATTTTCGATCCACGCATTAATTAAATAGCGTTCCTGTTTGTTGCTGTTGGTGATCGCCAGCGATGTTTGTTTCGCCTCTGCCGGATAAATAACGCGCGTGGCCCCCAGCGCAATACCGCCGGAAGCATTTGCGCAGGCAGAAATCATCATCAAAATAAACGATAAAAAAAGTCCTGGTTTAATTAGGGTATTCATCACAACCGTACCTTTAATAATGTGTTCGCAGGTGTTATGGATAAATCAACGTAAACCAGACATCCGACTGAATTTTGCCTGGCTCGAGGTGTTCGGAAATAGCCCGATAGCGGGCGCTAAAATGGAACGCGAGCTCGCGGGTCTCGATCGGCAGCCAGCTGACGGCCGTGGCGTTTGGAATAATCTGACGCTGCTGTTCGTCAAAGAGCGCCAGCCCCACGCCGCTGCTGACAGGCGTTTCACCCGGCCGCGATGTCGCCAGAAAGACCTGCGGATCCTCTGCGGGTGTGACGCCCTGAAACTGGATCCCCACGGTGCGCGAAACATCAACGCTGCAGTCCAGCAGCCGCACGGTGAAAGGCACATTCACCGTGGAAAAACTGCCCACACCGGAAAATGAATTGGTTCGGTACTGCCCCATGTCGATGCGCATATTCTGGCTGTCGGGCGCCACGGCGCAGCCGCCGTTCACCAGTTCACCCCGGAGATGAACCTTGCCACCCTCGATCACCACGGTATGCGCCGATGCCGGGCAAGCCATCGCAAGGGTTAACAGCAGTAGTGTTCCAGTCCTTGTCATCCTTCGTTCCTGGCATTTGCGTATGACGGGCCTCGTCCCTGAGGCCTGAACATCCCTGTGCGGAGGAATTACTCGTATTTCATTACGAAGGTGGCGTCAGCGTTCGCCTGGCCCGGCTCGGTGGTGGCAGCCGTTGATTTATAACGCGCGGTGAACTTCAGGGTGTTGGTCCCTTCGATCAGCGTCTGCGCAGCAGAGAAGGTCGCGCCGTCTGGGGTCAGAACGCTGGATTTGCTGTCAAGGATTTCGATACCCACGCCTTTCGCGGTGTTGTCGTTGTTACCGGAGGTCACGGCCAGCAGGGTTTTGTCGGTTGGGTCGATCTGACCGGTGAACGCAACAGCGGCAGTTTTGGCAACCAGCGGATCGCAATCGTTCAGTTCAATGTTGAATGGAATATTAGAGGTGGTGTCGCCCACTTTGGTAAATTTCGCGGTGCGATACTGACCCAGATTAACGGTCTGCTCGGAAGAATCAGTATTTACTGAACAAGCCGCATTAACCAGCTCACCTTTAAAATGTACGGTACCGCCATTTACGGAAACCGGCGCAGCAGGATCTGCTGCATTTGCGGCACCCGCAACCAGGGCCAAAGTTGCAATAACAGTAGAAGCAATGTTGCTGAGTTTCATGTCTATTCCTTTAAAATGTAAATAACCCTTCCCGCGAATAATCGGGAATAAGAAATACGTTCAATTGAGTAATTGAAAGCTTATTTCGGAGGAGACAAAGTAGCTCAGGAAGCGATTTTTAAATATGTCAAAACGCTGCCATTTCGCCAGGTCACATCCTAATCCCGCCTAAGAAATTGACCATCCCCTGAGAAGGGTTTTTGTGTCTCGCTGATAAAAACGCGTAAAGGGTGACTGACAGCGACGCTCGCTTCTGACAAAATACACGCCATCCCCCCTTTCAAACGTTACAGACGGAATCTTCTCTCTGATGGCAGCAAAGATTATTGACGGTAAAACGATTGCGCAGCAGGTGCGCTCTGAGGTCGCGGAAAAAGTGAAGGCGCGTAAAGCTGCCGGAAAACGCGCCCCCGGGCTGGCCGTTGTGCTGGTTGGTAGCAACCCGGCATCGCAGATTTATGTCGGCAGCAAGCGCAAAGCGTGTGAAGAGGTGGGCTTCGTCTCCCGCTCTTACGATTTGCCGGAAACCACCAGCGAAGCAGAACTGCTGGAACTTATTGACACCCTGAATGCCGATAAAGAAATCGACGGTATTCTGGTTCAGCTGCCGCTGCCGGCGGGTATCGACAACGTGAAGGTGCTGGAGCGTATCGCGCCGGATAAAGACGTGGACGGTTTCCACCCGTACAACGTTGGCCGCCTGTGCCAGCGCGCGCCGCGTCTGCGCCCGTGCACGCCGCGCGGGATTGTGACGCTGCTGGAGCGTTATAACATCGACACCTACGGTCTGAACGCCGTGGTTATCGGTGCGTCCAACATCGTGGGCCGCCCGATGAGCATGGAGCTGCTTCTGGCTGGCTGCACCACCACCGTGACCCATCGCTTCACCAAAAACCTGCGTCACCACGTCGAAAATGCCGATCTGCTGATCGTCGCGGTCGGCAAGCCGGGCTTTATTCCGGGCGAGTGGATTAAAGAGGGTGCGATCGTCGTGGACGTCGGGATTAACCGTCTGGAAAACGGCAAAGTGGTCGGCGACGTGGTGTACGAAGATGCCGCGGCTCGCGCCTCTTACATTACCCCAGTACCGGGCGGCGTAGGCCCGATGACCGTTGCAACACTGATTCAGAATACGCTGCAGGCGTGCGAAGAATATCACGACGTAGAGGACGCGTAAGATGGCGACTTTTTCATTAGGAAAACACCCGCACGTTGAGCTGTGCGATCTGCTGAAGCTGGAAGGCTGGAGCGAAAGCGGCGCGCAGGCAAAAATCGTTATCGCCGACGGGCTGGTGAAAGTCGACGGCGTAGTAGAAACGCGCAAGCGCTGCAAGATTGTCGCGGGGCAGACCGTGAGCTTTGAAGGACAGAGCGTAACCGTTACGGCCTGAGCCGTCTGATGCCCTCACCCTAACCCTCTCCCAGTGGGAGAGGGGATAAAAAATCCCCTCACACCCATCACGGCTATTTATCGATCAACTTCAAATAATCACTATTTCATCTGTTGAAACGTGAAAATTCAGTTGCGCGTTTTTCACTCTTTGCCCACGATAAGTAGAACGTTCTACTAAAACGTTCTACTTACAATAACAGCGCCAAAAAAGCGCTACTCGGGGGAAATCAGCATGAGTCTGATATCAGGGTTTGTTAAATCGCTGTCTAAGTTATCGATGATTGGTCGCGCCTTAATGCTGCCAATTTCACTGCTTCCCGCTGCGGGCCTGCTGCTGGCCTTCGGCGATAAGTTCCATCTGCCGCTGATGATGAACGCGGGCGGGGTTATTTTTGATAACCTGCCGATGCTGTTTGCCATTGGCTCCGCCGTGGGTCTGGCGTCAGAATCCGGCATCGCGGCGCTGTCAGCGGCGGTGTCGGTGTTTGTCACGAATATCACCATCAGCACCGTGCTGAGCATCACGCCGGAAATGGCCTCCCAGGGCGGGAAATACGCCATGGTGGTCGGCATCCCGACGCTGCAGATGGGCGTCTTCGGCGGCCTGATCTGCGGTATTCTCGCGGCCTGGTGCTATAACCGATTCCACACCATGCAGCTGCCGGAGTTCCTGGGCTTCTTCTCCGGTAAGCGCTTCGTGGCCATTGCAACGGCGTTCCTCTCGTTCCTGATGGGGCTGCTGCTGCCGTACGTCTGGCAGCATATTCAGGCCGGTATCGACGCCTTGTCCGTAGTGGTGAACGGCGATAATCAGGCGGCGTCGACCTTTATCTTCGGTCTGGTGGAGCGCGCGCTGATCCCGCTCGGTCTGCACCACATCTGGTATCCATCCTTCTGGTATTCGTTCGGGGATTACACCACCCAGGCAGGCCAGGTGATCCACGGCGACCAGACCATCTGGTTCAAGATGCTGGAAGAAGGGGTGAAATCCTTCAGCAGCGACACCTACCAGAACGCCGGTAAGTTCATGCAGGGTGAATTCCCGCTGATGCTGTTCGCGCTGCCCGCAGCGTGCCTGGCGATGTATCATGAAGCCCATACGAAGAATAAGAAAATCGCGGCCGGTATTCTGTTCTCTGCGGCGCTGACCTGTTTCCTGACGGGGATCACCGAACCGGTTGAGTTTACCTTTATCTTCGTGGCGCCGATCCTGTACGTCTTTAACGCCATCATGGCGGGTCTGGCCTACATGACCATGTATCTGCTGCATGCGCATATCGCCAAGTCGTTCTCCGCGGGCTTTATCGACTATCTCTCATTCGGGATCCTGCCGTCCTTTAACGGTTACAAGACCAACTTCCTGAATGCCATTATCATCGGCATTCCAATGGGCCTGATTTATTACTTCACGTTCCGCTTTGTGATCCGTCGTTTCGACGTGAAAACGCCGGGCCGCACAGAAGTGACCGCCAACGCGGATGATAAGTCTGATTCAGAACTCGCGACCGAGATCATCTCCCTGCTGGGCGGGGCGCATAACATCGATTCCGTCGGCGCCTGTATCACCCGTCTGCGTCTGGAAGTGGCAAAAAGCGAGGCGGTGGATAAAGACGGCCTGAACGGACTCGGCGCGCGGGGCGTGGTCTTCGTCGGCGACAACGGTATTCAGGTGATTTTCGGTGCCAGAGCACAGTTTATCGCCCAGACCATGTCCACCATGATCGGCAAATAATAAGATGCCTGAGCGACACGTCTCCTGTACGCTGGGAGACGTGTTTTATCTGGCTGATAATCGGCAAATTTCAGGGAGCGGTTTTGAAGAAAGTCAGCATTATTGATGTCGCAAAGCGCGCGGGCGTTTCGGTCTCAACCGTATCGCTGGTTTTGCGCCAGAAAGGGAAAATCTCAGAGGCAACGATCGAGAAGGTCAACGCTGCCATCAATACGCTGGGCTATGTTCATAACGTCGCCGCTGCCAACCTCCGCGCCAATACGTCCAATCTGATTGGCCTGATCCTCCGTGACTTTAGCGACAGTTTCTCCATCAAGGTGATGGCGAGTATCGTTCAGGATCTTGAAAAACAGGGGTATATGGTTTTTCTCGGCCAGCCCCAGAACGACCATGACCATCTTGAGCGCTGCCTGCTGTCGTTTAAGCAGCAGGGCGTCGCCGGGGTTATCTATCTGGCCTCGGATACCCGCACGTCTACCCTGCCGGAACAGATTCGCCGCTGCCCGCTGCCGCTGGTGGTGGTCTCTCAGTCTCTGCTGGATGAAAAATGCAATCTGGTGATGCGCGACAACCGTCAGGCGGCAAACCTGGCGGTGCGTTATCTTATCGAGCGCGGCCATCGCAATATCGCCTACATTGGCGGACGCGAGGGCTGCCTTATCCGCGAGCAGCGCCTGCTCGGTTTTCGCAGCGCGATGACGCAAAACGGGCTGGTCTGGCGCGATGAATACTCTCCGGCCTGCAGCGATGACACCCTGGCCGCGGGTTTCGCCACCCGCCAGCTGCTGGAAAAAAATAACGCCATCACTGCCCTGCTCTGCCATTCGCCGGATGCCATGATCGGCTCCATTTCCGGCATTCATCAGGTGGGTCGCACCGTAGGGAAAGATGTGTTTTTAACTCAGCAGGTGGCGCTGATCGGTTTTGAAGATATGCTGCACGTTAACCTCACGTCACCGTCATTCACCTACGTCTCCTCGGCCAGTGACGAAACCGGGCGCCAGGCGGCGGGGCTGATTATCCGCAAGCTGAAAGAGCCGGATCTGCAAACCCAGCGCATTACCCTCTCCGGGCAGCTTATCGCGCGCGAATCGGCGTAAAATCAGAATTTAGCACAGGTTTGCAAAAGCGAATTCGCTGCTATATTTCCATGATTTGCCATGGATAATCGCAATGCCTACCGTTATTACGCACGCTGCTGTTCCGCTTTGTCTGGGCTTAGGCCTGGGAACCAAAGTGATTCCTCCCCGCCTGCTGTTTGCCGGAATTGTCCTCGCCATGCTGCCGGATGCCGACGTGCTGGCGTTTAAATTCGGCGTCGCGTACGGCAATGTTTTCGGCCATCGCGGCTTTACCCACTCCCTGCTGTTCGCCTTTGTGGTGCCGATACTTTGCGTGCTGATCGGCCGACGATGGTTCCGGGCCAGCCTGATGCGGTGCTGGCTGTTTTTAACGGTGTCACTGCTGTCGCACAGCCTGCTGGATTCGATTACCACGGGCGGGAAAGGCGTCGGCTGGCTGTGGCCATGGTCAGATGAACGCTTCTTTGCGCCGTGGCAGGTCATTAAGGTCGCGCCGTTTGCGCTGTCGCGCTATACCACGCCGTACGGGCACCAGGTGATCGTTTCAGAACTGCTGTGGGTGTGGCTGCCGGGGGTAGTGCTGATGGGGTTGCTGTGGTGGAAACGGAGGTAAAAGCAAAACGGCAACTCAAGTTGCCGTTTTTAGTGTTTGCACCCTCTCCCTGTGGGAGAGGGCTGGGGTGAGGGCATCAGCGCGCACCGGACTTACTTACGGCGCCAGGTCGTTCCCTGCGGGCCATCTTCCAGAATGATGCCCATCTCGGTCAGGCGGTTACGCGCCGCATCTGCCGCCGCCCAGTCTTTCGCCTGACGCGCTTCCAGACGCGCTTTGATCAACGCTTCAATTTCTGCCACTTCACCGTCGTCCGCCTGCGCACCGCTCTGCAGGAACACGTCCGGATCCTGCTCCAGCAGGCCAAGCACGGAGGAGATCTTACGCAGATGGGACGCCAGCGCATTCGCCGCGGCCATATCTTCTGACTTCAGGCGGTTCACTTCGCGCGCCATGTCGAACAGCACGGAGTAGGCTTCCGGGGTGTTGAAGTCGTCGTTCATCACCTCAACAAAGCGTGCTTCGAACGCTTCGCCGCCCGCAGCAGGAACAGACCTGTCGGTCCCGCGCAGCGCGGTGTACAGACGCTCCAGCGCCGAGCGCGCCTGCTTCAGGTTCTCTTCGCTGTAGTTCAGCTGGCTGCGATAGTGGCCGGACATCAGGAAGTAGCGCACGGTTTCAGCGTCGTAATACTTCAGCACGTCGCGCACGGTGAAGAAGTTACCCAGCGATTTAGACATCTTCTCGCGGTCAACCATTACCATCCCGGAGTGCATCCAGTAGTTAACGTACTCGCCGCCGTGGGCGCAGGTGGACTGCGCGATTTCGTTTTCGTGGTGCGGGAACATCAGGTCCGAACCGCCGCCGTGAATGTCGAAGTGCTGGCCCAGCTGCTTGCAGTTCATCGCGGAACATTCAATGTGCCAGCCCGGGCGGCCTTCGCCCCACGGGGATGGCCAGCTTGGTTCGCCCTCTTTGGACATTTTCCACAGCACGAAGTCCATCGGGTTACGCTTCACGTCAACCACGTCAACGCGCGCGCCGGCCTGGAGCTGATCCAGATCCTGACGGGAAAGCGAACCGTAGGTTGGATCCGTCGGCACCGAGAACATCACGTCACCGTTGTCAGCAACGTAGGCGTGACCGCGTGCGATCAGCTTTTCAGTGATCTCGATGATTTCGTGAATATGGTGGGTCGCGCGCGGCTCGCTGTCCGGGCGTTGAATGTTCAGGGCGTCGAAATCTTTGTGCATCTCGACGATCATGCGATCGACCAGCGCAACGAAGCTTTCGCCGTTCTCATTAGCACGCTTGATGATTTTGTCGTCGATGTCGGTGATATTACGCACGTATTTCAGGGTATAGCCCAGAAAACGCAGGTAGCGTGACACCACGTCAAAAGCGACAAAGGTACGTCCATGGCCAATGTGACAGAGATCGTAAACCGTAATACCACACACGTACATGCCGACTTCCCCGGCATGAATAGGTTTAAATTCCTCTTTTTGGCGCGTCATTGTATTAAAGATTTTTAACATCGAAGATTCCATGTAAACACGTGTGTGGTTGAAAACCGGCTATTCTACCCGTAATTCAAACTCGAAGCAGCACACAATGCAAGGTGATCGCATCCTGTGGTTATGCTATAACAAGCCCCTATAGATGACCCGAACGCGGGTCGACGTACCACAATAACGGAACAGGATGCAAAAATGGTTACTTTCCACACTAATCATGGCGATATCGTAATCAAAACCTTTGATGACAAAGCGCCTGAAACAGTTAAAAACTTCCTGGACTACTGCCGCGAAGGTTTCTACAACAACACCATTTTCCACCGCGTGATCAACGGTTTTATGATCCAGGGCGGCGGTTTCGAACCTGGCATGAACCAGAAAGCCACCAAAGAAGCGATCAAAAACGAAGCGAACAACGGCCTGAAAAACACCCGCGGCACGCTGGCGATGGCGCGTACTCAGGCACCTCACTCTGCAACCGCGCAGTTCTTCATTAACGTGGCTGACAACGACTTCCTGAACTTCTCCGGCGAAAGCCTGCAGGGTTGGGGCTACTGCGTATTCGCAGAAGTGGTTGAAGGTATGGACGTGGTTGACAAGATCAAAGCCGTCTCTACTGGCCGCAGCGGTATGCACCAGGACGTTCCTAAAGAAGACGTTGTGATTACAAGCGTGACCGTCAGCGAGTAATTGGTGGCGACACTCTTTATTGCGGATCTGCATCTGCAAACGGAAGAACCGGCGATAACCGCCGGTTTTCTGCGTTTTTTACGCGGTGAAGCGAAAAGCGCCGATGCGCTGTACATCCTGGGCGACCTCTTTGAGGCCTGGATTGGCGACGACGACCCTAACCCGCTGCACCGTGAAATGGCCGCCGCCATTCACGCGCTGGTAGATTCCGGCGTCCCCTGCTACTTCATTCACGGCAACCGTGATTTTCTGATCGGCAAGCGCTACGCCCGCGAAAGCGGCATGACGCTGCTGCCGGAAGAGCAGGTGCTCGACCTCTATGGCCGCAAGGTCCTGATCATGCACGGCGACACGCTCTGCACCGACGATACCGGCTACCTGGCGTTTCGCGCCAAGGTCCACACCCCGTGGATCCAAAAGGCGTTTCTTGCGCTGCCGCTGTTTATCCGCAACCGCATCGCCGCCAGAATGCGCGCGGGCAGTAAAGCCGCCAACAGCAGCAAATCCATGACCATCATGGACGTGAACCCGCAGGCCGTGGTGAGCGTGATGGAGAAGCATGGCGTCCAGTGGTTGATCCACGGTCATACCCATCGCCCTGACGTGCATTCCCTTATCGCCAACGGCGAACCGGCCCATCGCGTGGTATTAGGTGCCTGGCACGCCGAAGGTTCCATGGTCAAAGTCACGCCTGAGGGCGTGGAGCTGATCGCGTTTCCGTTTTAATCCCTTCTCAATATTCATTCTATTTTTTTGAACAATATCGGCAAATTGTTTCGATTTTAATCAGCCCGTGGTCGGCCTATTATTTATCACATCAGGGCAATACGCCCTATCCCAAACAAGATACTTAAGGAATACGACCATGAAATCCATCAAAAATTTCGTTGCAGTTGCTGCTCTCACCCTGGTTTCTTTCGGTTCTTTCGCGCAGAGCGTGAGCGCAACCGCCTCTACCCTTGACCGCGCAGAAGCGAAAATTGCCGCGCAGGCCGCCGAACAGGGTGCCTCTTATAAAATCACGAGTGCGAAGGTCGACAACCGCGTGTACATGACCGCAGAACTGACAAAATAATCATTGCCGATTGACGAAAACAGACCGCCAGAACGCGGTCTGTTTTGTTATGAATTGATGGCAACAACGGCTCAAGATTTAACCGCGCAACCGTTTTCCTTGCCCGTATAACATGCTATTCTCTGTGCCCTCGAAAGCAGTGTGTTTCGCACCACAGGAGTTTTAAGACGCATGTCTTCCCGCAATAATCCGGCGCGTGTCGCCATCGTGATGGGGTCCAAAAGCGACTGGGCTACCATGCAGTTCGCCGCCGAAATCTTTGAAATCCTGAATGTTCCGCACCACGTTGAAGTGGTCTCCGCGCACCGTACACCGGACAAACTGTTCAGCTTCGCCGAAAGCGCCGAAGAGAACGGTTATGAGGTGATCGTTGCCGGCGCGGGCGGCGCAGCACATCTGCCGGGCATGATTGCCGCCAAAACCCTGGTGCCGGTTCTGGGCGTCCCGGTACAAAGCGCCGCGTTAAGCGGTGTGGATAGCCTCTACTCCATCGTCCAGATGCCGCGCGGTATTCCTGTCGGCACGCTGGCGATTGGTAAAGCGGGCGCAGCGAACGCAGCCCTGCTGGCGGCGCAAATTCTTGCGACGCACGATAAAGCATTGCACCAGCGTCTGGCGGAGTGGCGTAAAGCCCAGACCGACGAGGTGCTGGACAATCCGGACCCGCGGGGTGCGGCATGAAGCAGGTTTGCGTCCTCGGTAACGGCCAGCTAGGCCGCATGCTGCGTCAGGCCGGTGAGCCGCTGGGTATTGCCGTCTGGCCCGTCGGGCTGGATGCTGAACCTGAAGCCGTACCGTTCCACCAGAGCGTGATTACCGCCGAGATCGAACGCTGGCCGGAAACCGCGCTGACCCGCGAGCTGGCGCGTCATAACGCCTTCGTTAACCGCGACGTGTTCCCAATCATCGCCGACCGTCTGACGCAAAAGCAGCTGTTCGACAAGCTCGGTCTGCCGACCGCGCCGTGGCAGCTCCTGTCCGATAAAAGCGAATGGAATGATGTCTTCGCGATGCTGGGCGAGCTGGCAATCGTGAAGCGCCGCGTGGGCGGCTACGACGGCCGCGGCCAGTGGCGTCTGCGCGCGAACGATACCGCCGAGCTGCCGGACGACTGCTACGGTGAATGCATCGTTGAGCAGGGCATCAACTTTAGCGGCGAAGTATCGCTGGTTGGCGCGCGCGGGCACGACGGACATACCGTCTTTTATCCGCTGACGCATAACCTGCACCAGGACGGCATTCTGCGCACCAGCGTCGCCTTCCCGCACGCCAATGCTGACCAGCAGGCGCAGGCGGAAGAGATGCTCTCAGCCATCATGCACGAGCTGGGCTATGTGGGCGTCATGGCGATGGAGTGCTTTATCACCCCATCCGGCCTGCTGATCAACGAACTTGCGCCGCGCGTGCACAACAGCGGCCACTGGACGCAAAACGGCGCGTCCATCAGCCAGTTCGAGCTGCATCTGCGCGCAATCACCGAACTGCCGCTGCCGCAGCCGGTGGTGAACAGCCCGTCGGTGATGATCAACCTGATCGGTACCGATCTGAACTACGACTGGCTGAAGCTGCCGCTGGTGCATCTGCACTGGTATGACAAAGAGGTTCGCGCGGGTCGTAAGGTCGGTCACCTTAACCTGAACGACAGTGATACCGATCGCCTGAGCGCCACGCTGGAAACGATCGTTCCTCTCCTGCCGCCGGAATACGCGAGCGGTATTGTCTGGGCACAGTCAAAGCTCAAGTAAGACATCTGCGCCGGGGAGTTGACCTTCCCCTTCCCCGGCGTACAATCCCCGCCCATTGCTGCTGAGTTTTCTTCTGGAATAACCATGAACGATGGAACGGACTATCGCGCGATCCTCGCGTCTGATACCCCTTTAATCGACGTTCGCGCGCCGATCGAATTTGCCCAGGGCGCGATGCCTGCGGCGGTCAACCTGCCCTTAATGAACGACGACGAGCGCGCCGCCGTCGGCACCTGCTATAAGCGCCAGGGGCCCGACGCGGCGCTTGCGCTCGGCCACAGCCTGGTGAGCGGCGGGACGCGTGAGGCACGCATCAACGCCTGGCGCGAAGCGAGCCTTGCGCGCCCGGAGGGCTTTCTCTGCTGCGCGCGCGGCGGCCAGCGCTCGCATATCTCACAGGCCTGGCTGAAAGAGGCGGGCGTCGACTACCCGCTGATCCGCGGCGGCTATAAGGCCCTGCGTCAGACGGCGATTCAGGTGACGATTGAGCAGTCGCAAAAGCCGATGGTGCTTATCGGCGGCTGCACCGGAAACGGTAAAACCCTGCTGGTGAAGCAGCACGCGCAGGGTATCGATCTGGAAGGGCTGGCGCACCACCGCGGTTCGTCGTTTGGCCGCACGCTCACGCCGCAGCTTTCCCAGGCCAGCTTTGAAAACCACCTGGCGGTTGAGCTATTGAAAAAAGACGCCGCACGCTGGGTGCTGGAAGACGAGGGCCGGATGATTGGCTCCAACCACCTGCCGGAGTGCCTGCGCGACCGCATGGTTGAAGCCCCTATCGTTGTCGTCGAAGACCCGTTTGAAATTCGTCTTGAACGCCTGCGCGAAGAGTATTTCGACCATATGTGGGCCGATTTTTCTGCTGCCTACGGCGAGGAAGCGGGCTGGAAAGAGTACAGCGAGTACCTGCATCACGGCCTGTTCGCCATTCGCCGCCGTCTGGGGCTGCAGCGATATGCAGAATTCACCGCGCTTTTAGATTCCGCGCTGCTGGAACAGCAGCGCTCTGGCAGCACTGACGCGCACTTCAGCTGGCTTGCGCCGCTGCTGAAGGACTATTACGACCCGATGTACGGCTATCAGCTGGAGAAAAAGGCGGAGAAGATTGTGTATCGCGGGACGTACGGCGAGGTCGCGGACTGGCTTAATCGCTAAAAGAAAGCCGGGTGGCGAGGTAAAAGCAAAACGGCAACCAGGGTTGCCGTTTTTAATGTTTGTTCCCTCTCCCCGTGGGAGAGGGTCAGGGTGAGGGCATCAGGCCGCACCCTACAAGACGGCTTAGAAGTCGTAACGCAGACGCACCAGGTTCATGTCGCCCAGGTTGTCGGTGCTGGAAGTGAACACGTGTTCGTAATCCACGCGGAAACCGTAATCCAGCTGGAAGCTGATACCCACGCCGTTGTCGATGCGCTGGTAGTTGCGGCCGTTCACGTACTCAATACGGTCACCCATGAAGTAAGGCTGGATGGATTTAACCGCATATTGACCGATTGGGAACTTATAGCCCGCAAAGTATTCAATACCCCATGCATCACCGGCGAAGTAGTCGTTAACCGATACTTTTTTGGTGGTCAGGAAGTTCTGGTACCAGCCGCCGCCTGCGGAGAAGGTCCAGTTGTCCGGGGTCCAGCTCAACGCGGTACCGAGGATGTTCTGGTCGTAGGTTTTGCTGTCGCCGTTGTCCGGGTTACGCATGTCCGCGCGGGTGTAGTTCCACGCGGCGCCCCAGGTCAGATCGGTGGTCAGGTGGTAATCCAGACCCAGCGAGCCGCCGCCTTTACGCTTGTAGCGCAGGCCGTTGCCCGGCAGGTATTCGCTGTCTTCAAACAGGTAAGATGCGTAGATGTCGGCATCGCCCACGGTTTTCTTATATTTCAGCATCTGGCGTGAACGGTAAGAACCGTCGTAATCGCCGTTGATCCCGTTACCCGGAGCCTGACCGATCATGTCGTAGTCCCAGATATCGGTTTTCGCGCCCACCACATCATAGTAAACGCTGTTCTGTTGACCGAAGGTCAGCGTACCCCAGGTATCGCTCTTCAAACCGGTGTAGAGCATACGACGCGTGGTGTCGTGTGCGCCGTCGGCGTAGTGGTGATCCCAGTTAAACTGCGCAGGAATATTGACACCCAGCTCGTAGTAGCTGATCCAGCTGATGTCATCAAACAGGTAGTAATCAGCCGCGAAACGGAAACGGGTGCCGCCGTCAAAGCCGTTACGCTTGTAGCTGTTTTTACCGTCGTCGCCGGTCATGTTCTGGAACTGAGGACGGATACTGCCGCCAACGGTGAAGTTCAGGCGGCTCAGCGGGTTACCCGCCTGAGGATCCTGCTTAAGAACGGTGATTTCCGCCTGAGAAGCGAACGTAGTCAATGCCACTGCCGCGCCGATCGTTGCCGCCAGCGCTGATTTTTTTATAGTCATTATTTTTCCTTAATAGACACGCTGCTAAATATTTAGCGGGTGAATATTAACTGGAAATAATCGGGCTGTGTGGTCGGGTTTTTAATGTTTTGTGCTACTAAATGAGTGGGTATTATCACTTTGTGCTATTTAAACACTGCGCACCGGCATTAAAACCCGGTGCGCAACTATCACCGTGCTAAATCAACTCGCAAACTGACGGAACAGGGCTTTGCCCTTTAACAGCCGCGTGCCGAGCCAGCCTCCGCAGAGAGAAAGCAGCACCGCGCCACAGAGAGGCAGGATCAACCAGAGGCGCCAGTCAGGCTCCCACGGGAAGTCGAAGACCTTTGTCTGCAGCACCGCCAGCGCCGTCTCTGCGCCAATGGCCGCCACCAGACCCGACACCAGTCCCAGCAGCGCAAACTCGCTCCAGAGCGTCATCCGCAGCAGCCGCTTTCCGGCCCCCAGCGTGCGGTAGACCACCAGCTCCTGATGGCGCTGGCGCATGCCCACCTGCACCTGGGCCAGCAGCAACAGCACGCCGCAGATCGTCACCAGCACCACCATCACCTCCAGCGCGCGGCTCACCTGCTCCAGCACCTGCCCTACCTGCTTCAGGATCGCGCCAATATCCAGCAGGCTAACCGTTGGAAACTCCCTGTTTAGCTGAGTCAGCATGCCGTTGCCGTTTTCCCAGCGGAAGCTGGTCAGCCAGCTCTGCGGCTGCCCGTCCAGCGCGCCCGGCGGGAAGATAAAGAAGAAGTTTGGCCGCAGGCTTTCCCAGTCCACTTTACGCAGGCTGGTGACTTTCGCGGTGAAATCCTGGGTATCGCCGGTAAAGGTCACGCTGTCCCCGAGCTTCACGTTCAGGCGCGTCGCCAGCCCCTCCTCCATCGATACTTCCCCCGCTTTTGGCGGCCAGGTGCCGGCGGTTATCGGGTTGTGGTCAGGGCGTTTCTCCTGCCAGGTCAGGTTCAGCTCGCGGTTCAGCGACTCGTCCTTGTTCCCCTCCGTTGGCTGACCGTTGATCTGCGTCAGACGCGCGCGAACGATGGGATAGAACGACTCAGGGATAATGTGATGCTCCGACAGGAAGCCCTTCAGCGGCGTGACCTGCTCAGGCGCGATATTGATCAGGAAATAGTTCGGGCTTTCCGGGGGAAGCTGCTGCTGCCAGCGATCGAGCAGATCGCCGCGCAGCACTAAAAGCAGCGCCAGCAGCATAAACGACAGCGAGAAAGCCGACAGCTGGCTGAGCGTTGACCACGGCTGATGCAGCAGGCGGTTGACCGCCAGACGCACGGGCAGGGATTTTACCGTCAGCCTCTTCAGGACGTTGAGCAGTATCCAGCCCAGCACACCGCACAGCAGCGCCAGCACCACCGCCCCGGCCAGTACCGCCCACAGCAGCGTGCTGCCCCCCATCAGCCACGCCAGAAGCCCCACCGCCACCGCAATAATCACCGGAAGGTAGAACTTCAGCGGCCAGACGTTCGCCACTACATCGTTGCGGAGCACGCGCAGCGGCTGCGTCGCGAGCAGCAGGCGGTACGGGCGTAGCCCTACCAGCAGCGAAATCACCGCCATCGCGCCGATTGCCCATAGCCACGGCCAGAGGCTGGCCGGCGGCAATGCGGCCGGGAGCACCGGTTTCAGCATCACCATCAGCAGTTTTTCAAACAGCAGCCCCATTACTCCGCCAGTAATCGCGGAGAGGACCAGCAGCATCAGCCACTGGCCGACGATCAGCTTGCGCAGCTGCGCCCTGCCCGCCCCCAGGGTTTTGAGGATCGCCACCAGGTCGTAGCGGCTGCGGCAGTAGTGCCCCATTGCCACGGCAACCGCCGCCACCGCCAGCAGCAGGGTCAACAGTGCCGACAGCAGCAGGAACTGCTGAGAACGCTCAAGAGATTTACCCAGCGCCCCTTCGTCCTGCTCCAGCCCGTACCAGCGGTGTTCCGGTTTTAACTGCGGCAGAAGCCATTTTTCATACGCGTCAAGCTGGGCAGGCGTGCCGCCAAACTTGTAGCGCCAGGTGACGCGGCTGCCCGGCTGAACGGCATGGGTTGCCGCAACATCCGCGGTGTTCATCAGCAGGCGGGGTGCAAGCTGGAAGGGATTAAAGCCGGAGTCAGGCTCCTGCACCACTTCCCCGGCGATTTTCAGCGTGGCGTCACCGACGTCGATACTGTCGCCGGGTTTGAGGTTCAGAAGCGCCATCAGACGTGATGCCAGCAGCACCGTACCAGGCGTCGGCTTTAACCCCGGCGGGCTGGTTTGTAAGTCACCGTACATCGGGTAGATGTCATCCACGGCCTTCACGCTGGCAAGCTGCGGCGTGTCGCCCGCAAAGGTCATGGTCTGGAAGGTTATCTGCTCCCCCAGCTTCAGCCCTTCTTTGCGCGCTTCTTCAATCCAGCCCGACGGTACCGGGCGGGAGCTTTGCAGCGTCCTGTCCCCCGCCATAAACTCCCGGCTCTGCTGGCTGAGCCCCTTTTCCATGCGGTCGCTGACGCTGCCGAGCGCCAGCACGCAGGCCACCGCCAGGCTTAGCGCCAGCCAGACGATCAGCAGCGAGGGAGAACGCCACTCGCGCCAGAACCAGCGGGTAATCATGCCTCCTCCTGAAGAATACCGTTGACCAGCCGCAGGCGACGGTCGCAGCGGGCGGCGAGCTGAGGATCGTGGGTCACGAGGATCAGCGTGGTGCCGTGCTCGCGGTTAAGCGAAAATAGCAGGTCGGCAATCCGGTCACCGGTTTTACGGTCAAGGTTACCGGTGGGCTCATCGGCAAACAGGACTTCGGGACGACCGTTGAACGCCCGCGCCAGCGCCACGCGCTGCTGCTCGCCGCCGGAAAGCTGCGCGGGAAGATGGTCGAGACGTTTCCCCAGACCGAGCTGTTCCAGCAGCGCCTTCGCATGCGTGCGGCTTTCACGGCTATTTTCACCGCGCAACAGCGCCGGGAGTTCGACGTTTTCCAGCGCGTTCAGGGTCGGGATCAGCATGAAGGACTGGAAGACAAAACCAACGTGACGCGCGCGCAGCGCGGCCCGCGCCTCTTCATCAAGCTGGTGCAGCGGCTGCCCGACAAGGTGGACCTCGCCGCTGCTGCCGTCGTCCAGACCGGCTAAAATCGCCAGCAGCGTGGACTTGCCGGAACCGGATTCGCCAATCAGCGCGATGGTTTCAGCGCGTTTGACAACGAGTTCAACTCCAGTAAGGATGGAAAGCTCGTGTTCCCCCTGACCGACGGACTTCTTAAGATGATGAACTTCAACACTGTTTTCCGCTGGCATTTGCCCTTCCTTTTTTTGATTCTGATGACCTTCCGCGCGGCGGCAGCGGACACGTTACTGGTTCTCGGCGACAGCCTGAGCGCAGGCTATCGCATGGCGGCCAGCGCGGCCTGGCCCGCCCTGCTCAATGACAAATGGCAGAGCAAAACCGCTGTAATCAACGCCAGCATCAGCGGCGATACCTCGCAGCAGGGCCTGTCGCGCCTGCCTGCGCTGCTCAAACAGCACCAGCCGCGCTGGGTGCTGGTGGAGCTTGGCGGTAATGATGGACTGCGCGGTTTCCAGCCTCAGCAAACCGAGCAAACGCTGCGCACCATTTTGCAGGACATCAAGGCGGCAAACGCCCAGCCGCTGCTGATGCAAATTCGCCTGCCCGCCAACTACGGTCGTCGGTATAATGAGGCCTTTAGCGCGATCTACCCTAAGCTTGCCAAAGAGTTTGATATTCCGCTGCTGCCATTTTTCATGGAAGAGGTCTATCTCAAACCCCAGTGGATGCAAGACGACGGGATCCACCCCAATCGCGATGCGCAGCCGTTTATTGCCGACTGGATGGCAACGCGGCTGGCTCCTTTAGTTAAACATGACTCCTGATTAAGCGGAGATCCTGACAGGTAAAGTTATGCAAAAATCGGTCTTAATTACAGGATGTTCCAGTGGAATCGGCCTGGAAAGCGCGCTTGAACTGAAGCGCCAGGGGTTTCGGGTCCTGGCGGCCTGTCGCAAACCCGACGATGTCGAACGCATGAACGGGCTGGGCTTTACCGGCGTGCTGCTGGATATGGACTCGCCGGAGAGCGTTGAACGCGCCGCCGATAAAGTGATCGCGCTGACCAACAATCGTCTCTACGGGCTCTTTAACAATGCCGGCTACGGCGTGTATGGCCCGCTGGATACGCTCTCCCGCGAAACGCTGGAGAAACAGTTTTCGACCAATTTCTTCGGCGTGCATCAGCTCACCATGCGTCTGCTCCCCGCGATGTTGCCCCACGGTGAAGGGCGCATCGTAATGACATCGTCAGTGATGGGGCTGATTTCCACCCCGGGCCGCGGCGCCTACGCCGCCAGCAAATATGCGCTGGAGGCCTGGTCCGACGCCCTGCGCATGGAGCTGCGCCACAGCGGCATTAAGGTCAGCCTGATTGAACCCGGCCCCATTCGCACCCGCTTTACCGAAAACGTGAACCAGACGCAGGCGGATAAACCGGTCGAGAACCCCGGCATTGCCGCACGTTTTACCCTCGGGCCAGAAGCGGTTGTGGCCAAAGTGCGCCATGCTTTTGAGAGCGAACATCCCAAAATGCGCTATCCGGTGACGCTGGTCACCCACGCCGTAGGCTGGTTAAAACGCCTGCTGCCGGGCCGGATGATGGACAAAATTTTACACGGTTGAGTTGAAGCGACGACGCGCATCCCCATGTAAAGAACAAACCGACAAAAGAGAAAGCCGCATGTCCGTACAGAATATCGTCAATATTACAGAAGCTAACCTGCAACAGACCCTTGAACAGTCGATGACCAAACCGGTGCTGTTCTACTTCTGGTCTGAACGCAGCCAACACTGCCTGCAGCTGACGCCGGTGCTGGAGAGCCTTGCCGCCCAGTATAACGGTCAGTTCATTCTCGCCAAGCTGGATTGCGACGCCGAGCCGATGGTGGCGTCCCAGTTTGGTCTGCGCGCCATTCCTACGGTCTATCTGTTCCAGAACGGTCAGCCTGTTGATGGCTTCCAGGGGCCGCAGCCGGAAGAGGCTATCCGCGCCCTGCTGGACAAAGTGCTGCCGCGCGAAGAAGAGCTGAAAGCTCAGGAAGGCATGGCGCTGATGCAGGAAGGCAAATACGACGAGGCGCTGCCGCTGCTCAAAGACGCGTGGCAGCTATCGAATCAGAACAGCCAGATTGGCCTGCTGCTGGCGGAAACGCAGATCGCTCTGCACCGTTCAGAAGACGCGGAAGCCGTGCTGAAGACTATCCCGATGCAGGATCAGGACACCCGCTATCAGGGACTGGTTGCGCAGATCGAACTGCTGAAACAGGCCGCGGACACCCCGGAAATTCAGCAGCTGCAGCAGCAGGTTGCCGACAACCCGGCCGACGCCGCGCTGGCAAGCCAGCTGGCGCTGCAGCTGCACCAGGTGGGACGTAACGAAGAGGCGCTGGAGCTGCTGTTCGGCCATCTGCAAAAAGATCTGGTCGCCGCAGACGGTCAGGCGCGCAAGATGTTCCAGGAGATCCTGGCCGCGCTGGGCACCGGAGACGCGCTGGCGTCGAAGTATCGTCGTCAGCTGTACGCGTTGTTATATTGATGCACTTTGCCCGGTGGCGGCTTCGCCTTACCGGGCCTACAAAAGCCGATGTTATCCCGTCTTTTTCAACTGCGTCACCACCAGTTGGTGGCGCGCGTTGTAGAACTTCCGATAGGTCAGGTAGCAGGCAATAATGGTTGACAGGCTTGCCGTGGAGAGCAGCATAAACGTCACCATGATCTGATACTTAATCGCTTTTACCGGATCGATACCGGCAAAAATCAGCCCCGACATCATGCCCGGCAGGCTCACCAGCCCCACCGTTTTGGCTGAATCTACCGTTGGGATCAGCGATGAGCGAATGCTCTCACGAATCAGTCGCGCCGAGGCCACCTTAGGCGTCGCCCCCAGGCTTAATTTCTCCTGGAGCTGCTGCTGTTCACTGCTGAAGCGCTGGCCGAGATTGTTATAACACAGCCCAACGGCCACCATGGCGTTCCCCGCAATCATCCCCGAGATGGGGATAACCTGCATCGGCGTAAACGCAATCGAGCCGGAGAGCACCAGCACCGCCAGCGTGAGCGCCGTCCCGGTGGTAATGGCGATAAACGACGAGATAAACGCCTTATCAATGTATTTACTGCGCTTTTTCGCATTCCACGCCGCGTTGAAACAGATAAAGAGCACCATCAGCAGCGTCAGCACCGCGTGGTTGACGTTGAATATGTACTTCAGCACATAGCCAACGATGATGAGCTGAATCACCGCGCGGCAGATACTCCACACAATATCTTTTTCCAGCCCCAGCTTTTCCCGGTAGCTGACCACAATCGCAATCAATACCAGCACCATCGAAAACGCCAGGGATTCATTGGTAATATTATGCTCACCCACGGTTTGCCTCCTGCATTTTCCCGCCGTGCGGCTGAAGCGTAATCACGTCATCCGCATGGGTAATTTCGTTAGCGTCGTGCGTCACCCACAGCACGGCAATATTCTGCTCCCGGGCGTAGCGATGAATAATCTCGTTGACGTTGCGTTTGTTGGCGTCATCAAGCGCGCTGGTAATTTCGTCCAGCAAAAGCACCTTCGGTAAAAATTGAAGATTACGGATCAGCGAGACGCGCTGCTTTTCTCCCCCCGACAGCGTATTGATGGATTTGGTTAACGTCTCCTGCGCCAGGCCAAAGCGGGCCAGATCGCCGATAAATTTTTCCGGTTCCGGCGTTTTATTGCGGATTTGCCACGGGAAAATCAGGTTGTCATAAACCGTGTCGCCAAAAAGCGTGGGGGTTTGCACGCAGTAGGAGACCTGCTGGCGATAGCTTTCCGGGGACAGCGTTGCGATATCCTCTCCTTCAAACAGAATGGTTCCCTCCGTCGGGCTGAGGAGTGAGGCCACCATCTTCAGCAGCGTGCTTTTACCACAGCCTGAGGGGCCCGTGATGAGTTTAAACTCGCCCGGCGACAGGCTAAACCCGACGTGCTTAAGAATAATATTTTCCCCGACACGAAATCCAATATCCCTGAGTTGTAATAGCTTTTTTTTATCGTTCATTACGCTTCCGTTAACCGCTTATTGTAAGAAACGCCTGTAGCATAATCCTTTCGCCTGCACAGAGCGAATAGCCTCACGCTTAAGCAAGTGTTAAACTTTTTGTTTGTTATTTGTCACCACCATCACTACAGGAAGTATGCGACATGGCACATATCTTTTATGAGTTTCCTTCCCTGAAGCCTGGTGTTCCTGATGTCGAAACATTAATGGAAGTCATCAAATCGTCGGAACTCACGCGTTTTGTCATTGGTGCAGAGGTGGTGGATTTTGTTAAGAAGGCGCTCATCGTGAACACCACGATCGGCAGTTTCAAAAACTGCTATTTCGCCTTCGACAACGGGACACACTTCCTGGAATTTGACGGCAAGGGAAAATCAAAACGCTTCAATGAGGTACCCGACTGGTTCGTCTCCCCGGCTGAATTTTCTCGTACCCAGTGGCTTATCAACCACGATCTTGCGGATGTAAAGGCTACCCAATTCATTGACGTGCTGATGTCCTACCCGCTGAAAGAGCGCCGCGCGCACTGTAATTTGTTATTCGGGCTGGAGCTGGAAAAGGTGAATGCGGTTCCGGCCGCAGCGTCAGCCGCAGGTAAAATCGGCAATAAAAACGGTAAAACCACCAAACCGCGCGTGACCGATCTGGGATCGTTTGAATTGTTCAGCCAGTTCTTTGCACGCATGAAAACCGCCGTGCTGGCCGACGAGTTCCCCACCCTGCAGGTCCTGACGGGCATGGATAATCTGACAAAAGCGCCGCATAATTTAAAGCAAGGCATCAGAACCTGGTTTAAAGCCATCGCAGGCGACCTTCCACCGAATAACAAACGCGTAGAAGCGGGGAATGCCGTTCTGTTCTGCGCCCCTATCCGCGAACAGATCCAGCGTATCGAAGCGCTGGGGCTGGAGAAGTACTACCAGGGATTATCCAAAGCCATTGCCGAAGCGGGTGATGGATTCATCTCTGACTTTACCTATACTTACGAGCAATAAACACACACATCTCTCGTCACAGCATGCAAAACAGGAGGTTTTTATGCTTATCGTTGTTCCTGTCCTTATTTTCGTTGCGCTGGTTATTGTGGGCGCAGGCGTCAAAATTGTCCCTCAGGGTTATCAGTGGACCGTTGAGCGTTTCGGTCGATACACCAACACGCTCCAGCCGGGCTTAAGCCTGATTGTTCCGTTCATGGACAGAATCGGTCGCAAGATCAACATGATGGAGCAGGTGCTGGACATTCCTTCTCAGGAGATCATCTCCAAGGATAACGCCAACGTCACCATCGACGCCGTCTGCTTTATTCAGGTAATTGACGCGCCGAAAGCGGCGTATGAGGTCAGCAACCTGGAGCTGGCGATCGTCAACCTGACGATGACCAACATCCGTACCGTTCTCGGCTCGATGGAGCTGGACGAGATGCTTTCCCAGCGCGACAGCATCAATACCCGCCTGCTGCACATTGTCGACGAGGCAACCAACCCATGGGGGATCAAGGTCACCCGTATCGAGATCCGCGACGTGCGCCCACCGGCGGAGCTGATCGCCTCCATGAACGCCCAGATGAAGGCCGAGCGAACCAAGCGCGCCTACATTCTGGAAGCCGAAGGGGTGCGTCAGGCGGAGATCCTGAAAGCGGAAGGTGAAAAACAGTCGCAGATCCTGAAAGCCGAGGGCGATCGTCAGTCCGCATTCTTACAGGCGGAAGCGCGTGAACGTTCGGCAGAAGCGGAAGCCCGTGCGACGCAGATGGTCTCCGAGGCGATTGCCGCCGGTGATATCCAGGCCGTGAACTACTTTGTCGCGCAAAAATATACCGACGCGCTAAAACAGATCGGCTCCGCGAACAACAGCAAGGTGGTGATGATGCCGCTGGAGGCCAGCAGCCTGATGGGCTCTATCGCCGGTATTGCCGAGCTGATCAAAGACAGCGGAAACGAGCGTAAAAAATGATTGAGCTGATTGTTGCACATCCTCACGCCTTCTGGCTAAGCCTCGGTGGCTTATTGCTGGCGGCGGAGATGCTGGGCGGCAACGGCTACCTGCTCTGGAGCGGTGTTGCCGCCGTCATTACTGGCCTTCTGGTCTGGATCCTTCCGCTGGACTGGGCGTGGCAGGGCGCACTGTTTGCCGTGCTCACGCTGGTGGCCGCGTGGCTGTGGTGGCGCTGGCTAAACCGGCGGGTTACCGAGCAGAAGCCGCTGGACGCGCACCTCAACCAGCGCGGGCAGCAGATTGTCGGCAAGCGTTTTACGCTCGACACCGCGCTGGTGAACGGGCGCGGGCATATGCGCGTGGGCGACAGCTCGTGGCCGGTGGTCGCCGACGACGACCTCAGCGCCGGCACGCGGGTTGAGGTCATTGCGGTGGAAGGCATTACCCTGCGGGTGAAAGCCTACTAAGCGGAAGCCTTACGATGACAGCAGCCGGCAAGATTGTCGATAATCGGACAGTCGGCGCCGTCATCCCCCGGACAGGATTCCGCGAGCTGCAGCAGCTGTTCGCGCATCGCCTGCAGCTCGATGATGTGGCGTTCGATCTCGGCCACTTTTTCCAGCGTGCGTTTTTTCACGTCGGCGCTGTGACGCTTCGGATCGTTAAACAGGTTAACCAGCTCGCCGCACTCTTCCAGATTAAAACCGACCTGCCTTGCCTGGCGCAGTAGCGTCAGCTCATCAATATGCAGTTTCGTATAGCTGCGGTAGCCGTTTTCGCTGCGCAGCGGCGGCGTCACCAGCCCCTTCTCTTCATAAAAGCGGATTGCCTTGCTGGTTAAGCCGGTTTTTTTTGCCACGTCACTGATATTCACATTTCCCCCTTGACCTTCCCCTTGATGGAAGGTTTAACCTTCATAACAGTTAGCGAAAAGCGTTACTCCGGTCAACTACTGACCAGTTCATTATACGGGAGTTTTGTTATGTCTCACACTATCGACCTGACGCTGGACGGCCTCTCCTGCGGCCACTGTGTCAAACGCGTTAAAGAAAGCCTGGAACAGCGCCCTGACGTTGAAAGCGCTGATGTGACTATCGATCATGCCGCCGTGACCGGCAGCGCCAGCGCGGATGCGCTGATCGATACCATTAAGCAGGCCGGTTACGGGGCGGAGTTAAGCCACCCAAAGGCTAAACCGCTGGCAGAGTCATCATCCCCGTCGGAAGCGCTGACAGCGGTCACTCCTGAGCTTCCGGCAGCTGATGATATTGACGACAGCCAACAGCTGCTGATCAACGGCATGAGCTGCGCCAGCTGCGTCTCCCGGGTACAAAACGCCTTGCAGGCCGTACCGGGCGTCGCGCAGGCACGGGTCAATCTTGCGGAGCGTACTGCTCTGGTGATGGGCAGTGCCTCCGCCGCAGATTTAGTGCAGGCCGTTGAGAAAGCGGGCTACGGGGCGGAGGCCATCGAAGATGATGCCGAGCGCCGCGAGCGCCAGCAGGAAACGGCTATCGCCACCATGAAACGCTTCCGCTGGCAGGCGATTGTCGCTCTGCTGGTGGGTATTCCGGTGATGGTGTGGGGGATGATCGGCGACAACATGATGGTCACCGACGACAACCGCACGCTGTGGCTGGTGATTGGTGTCATTACCCTGGGCGTGATGATCTTCGCGGGCGGCCATTTCTATACCAGCGCCTGGAAGAGCCTGAAAAACCGCACCGCGACGATGGATACGCTGGTTGCGCTCGGTACCGGCGCGGCGTGGCTCTATTCGATGAGCGTGAACGTCTGGCCCCAGTGGTTCCCGATGGAGGCGCGCCATCTCTACTATGAAGCGAGCGCGATGATTATCGGCCTGATTAACCTGGGCCATATGCTGGAAGCCCGCGCCCGTCAGCGCTCCTCGAAAGCGCTGGAAAGATTGCTCGATTTAACCCCGCCGACGGCCCGCGTGGTCACGGACGAGGGGGAGAAAAGCGTCCCGCTGGCGGAAGTTCAGCCCGGCATGACGCTGCGCCTGACGACGGGCGATCGCGTTCCCGTTGACGGTAAGATAACCCAGGGCGAAGCCTGGCTTGATGAAGCGATGCTGACCGGCGAGCCTATCCCTCAGCAGAAATCAGACGGCGACGCCGTTCATGCCGGCACGGTGGTGCAGGACGGCAGCGTGCTGTTTACCGCCAGCGCCGTCGGCAGCCACACGACGCTGTCGCGTATCATTCGCATGGTGCGCCAGGCCCAGAGCAGCAAGCCGGAAATTGGCCAGCTTGCCGACAGAATCTCGGCCATTTTTGTGCCGGTGGTGGTCGGCATTGCCCTGCTGAGTGCGGCTATCTGGTATTTCTTCGGCCCCGCACCGCAGATTGTTTACACCCTGGTGATCGCCACCACGGTGCTGATCATCGCCTGTCCTTGCGCCCTTGGCCTGGCGACCCCAATGTCGATTATCTCCGGCGTAGGCCGCGCGGCCGAATTTGGCGTACTGGTGCGGGATGCCGACGCGCTGCAGCGGGCCAGCACCCTCGACACGCTGGTGTTTGATAAAACCGGCACGCTGACCGAAGGCAAACCGCAGGTGGTGGCCGTCACTACCGCAGGCATTGCGCAAGTGGACGCGCTGCGTCTCGCCGCCGCGCTGGAGCAAGGATCCAGCCATCCGCTGGCGCGCGCTATCCTCGATAAAGCAAATGCTTCTGCCCTGCCGCAGGTCAGCAATTTCCGCACCCTGCGCGGGCTTGGCGTCAGCGGTGAAGCAGAAGGCCACGCGCTGCTGCTGGGTAATCAGGCATTGCTTAATGAAAACGGTATTGATACCGCCGCGCTGGAAAGCGAGCTGAAAGCGCAGGCGTCTCAGGGCGCTACGCCGGTTCTGCTGGCGGTGGATGGCAAAGCCGCCGCGCTGCTGGCCGTGCGCGATCCGCTTCGCCAGGACAGCGTGGACGCCCTGCAGCGTCTGCACCGTGCGGGTTATCGTCTGGTGATGCTGACCGGGGATAACCCGACCACCGCCAACGCCATCGCGAAAGAAGCCGGAATTGATGAGGTGATTGCAGGCGTACTGCCGGACGGTAAAGCGGACGCCATCAAGAAACTGCAAAGTCAGGGTCGTCAGGTGGCGATGGTCGGCGACGGCATCAACGATGCCCCGGCGCTGGCCCAGGCGGACGTGGGGATTGCCATGGGCGGCGGGAGCGATGTCGCCATTGAAACCGCTGCTATTACGCTGATGCGCCATAGCCTGATGGGGGTTGCCGACGCGCTGGCCATTTCAAAAGCCACGCTGCGCAACATGAAGCAGAACCTGTTGGGAGCGTTCGTCTATAACACCCTCGGTATCCCGATCGCGGCCGGTATTTTATGGCCGCTGACCGGCACGCTGCTTAACCCGGTGGTCGCGGGTGCGGCGATGGCGCTCTCCTCCATTACCGTGGTGAGCAACGCCAACCGGCTGCTGCGCTTTAAACCGAAGGATTGAACCTTGTACCCGTACGCGCTAGCATGAACCTTTCCATTCATGGAGCGCGTATGGGTCTGTTTAATCGTATAAAAGCATCGTTTCGCGCCCTCTTTCCTCGCCGTTACGCCTGGCCCGGTCTGGATATCTCTCTTCCCGGCGGGCAACACCTGCACCTGGTCGGCAGCATCCATATGGGTACGCAGGATATGTCTCCCCTACCACCCGGCCTGATAAAACTGCTGAAACGCGCCGACGCGCTGGTCGTTGAGGCGGACATTTCGGGTCAGGAGTCACCGTTTTCCGGGCTCGAGAGCGATCTCACCCTGGCGGAACGTCTGGATGATGCCCAGCTTGCGGAACTGACGCGCGTCGCGGATGAAACCGGCGTGTCGCTCTCCATGATTGACACCCTGCCGCTCTGGCAAATTGCGATGGTGCTGCAGGCCACGCAGGCCCAGCGTCTGGGGCTGCGCGGTGACTACGGCATTGATTACCAGCTGCTGAACGCGGCAAGGGCGCGCAGCCTGCCCATCATCGAGCTGGAAGGGACGGACAGCCAGATTGCGCTTCTGCGTCAGCTTCCCGACGACGGTCTGATGCTGCTGGATGATACGTTGACCCACTGGCACACCAACGCGCGCCTGCTGCAGACCATGATTGGCTGGTGGCTGGATGCGCCGCCAGAGGACGGTAAGCTGGCGTTACCGTCGACGTTCAGCGAATCGCTGTATGACGTGCTGATGAACGCGCGCAACAAAGCCTGGCGGCAGACGCTGCATGCGTTACCTGCGGGGCATTACGTGGTGGCGGTTGGGGCGTTACATTTGTACGGAGAAGGGAATTTGCCGTCACTCTTAAAATAAAAAAATGGCCAATATTTCTATTGGCCCGTCAAAGAGGAATTTCATCGTTTTTATTATGCCGAAGGAGACCTTCGGTTGAGCCGATTGTCGCTCAAAGTGACCATCACTGCCAATACTATATGCGCAAGATGGTGCTATTTTTTAGACAAACGTCAGGCGTATGCTGTTGGCATGATTTGTCTGTCGTAAGAAGGATAGCTATGACTCCTGCCGTTAAATTACTCGAAAAAAACAACATTTCTTTCCGGATCCACACTTACGATCACGATCCGAATGAGACTAACTTTGGTGATGAAGTGGTGCGCAAGCTGGGCCTGAACGCGGACCAGGTTTACAAAACGCTGCTGGTTGCGGTGAATGGCGATATGAAACACCTCGCCGTCGCGGTTACCCCGGTGGCGGGACAGCTGGATCTGAAGAAAGTCGCCAAAGCGCTGGGGGCGAAGAAGGTGGATATGGCCGATCCGATGGTGGCGCAACGCACCACGGGCTACCTGGTGGGCGGCATCAGTCCGCTCGGGCAGAAAAAACGCCTGCCGACGCTGATCGATGCGCCTTCACAGGAGTTTGACACCATCTTTATATCCGGCGGCAAACGCGGGCTGGATATCGAGCTGGCGGCGGGCGATCTGGCGAAAATGCTGGACGCGAAGTTTGCGGATATTGCGCGCCGGGAGTAAAAGAAAAAGCCGGGTGGCGGCTGCAAGGTAAAAGCAAAACGGTAACAGGCGTTACCGTTTTTTGTGTTCGCGCCCTCTCCCGGTGGGAGAGGGTTGGGGTGAGGGCATCAGGCCGCACACCACTACTGCCAGTTCACCTCACCCTTCGGCTCATACGCATTCACGTCAATCGGTGAATTCTGCTCGATGAACTGCTTCAGCACTTCCGCGTCGATAAAGCCGGTATTCACGTATCCCGGTTTATTATCGATATGCGGATAGCCGTCGCCGCCGGTAGCGTTAAAGCTTAACGTCGCCAGACGGTACGTTTTCGCCGGGTCAACCGGTTCGCCTTTGATCTTCAGGTCGTTAAGCTTGCCGTCTTTCGCGACGAAGCTGACGTTAGCAAACTGCGGATAGGCCCCGGAATCCGGCTTCATCTGCGCCACGGCGGTCAGGTAGTCAATCACCTCTTTCCCGCTCATGTCCGCATAGACCACCACGTTGCCGAACGGCTGCACCTTCAGGACGTCTTTATAGGTGATGTTTCCACCTTCGATGGAATCACGAATGCCGCCGCCGCTCATCACGCCGAAGTCAGCGCCGGTGCGCGCCATTTGCGCCGCCAGCACCAGGTGGCCCATGTTGGTCTGCACGAAGCGAACTTTACTGCGATCCCCCTCCAGACGACCGTTCAGCGTGCCGATTTTCACGTCCAGCTGCGCCTTGCCTTTGTTCTGGAACGGCGTCAGCAGGGAGAGCATCTGCTGGTTTTCTGGAATCTCTGGCGTGTAAAGTACGCGCTCACTTTTCCCGTCCGGGTAGGTGACTTTCTTCTTCAGGTTGACCGGGATGAGCTGATAATGGACCAGCTTCATCTCGCCGTTACGGAACTCGAAATCCGCCCGGCCCACGTATTTGCCCCACTCGTGCGCCTGCACTATCCAGATACCGTTCTGACGGTCCGGCGCGCACGGCGTGCCCGGCACGTAGTCGACCTGCTTTTTGTTCTCCGAGGCCATGCACACCGGATCCTGTGAGTGACCACCCACAATCATCGCCAGCGAGCCCGCGGGCAGGCTGCGCGCCATCTCCACGTCGCCGGGAGCATTGGAGCCGTGCTCACCGTTGTCGTAGTGACCCATGTGCGTGGTGGCGATAATCACGTCCGGCTTTTCGTTTTGCTGCAGCTCCTGAATCACCAGCTTCGCTTCGTCTGCCGGTTTGCGGAATTCGATATCGGTAAAGAACTCGGGGTTACCAATTTTCGCCGTATCGTCGGTGGTTAAGCCGATGACCGCGATCTTCAGATCCTGACGCTTAAACAGCGCCCACGGCTTAAACAGGCGTTCGCCGGTACTTTTCTGGTAAATATTGGCGGAGAGGAAGGGGAATTTGGCCCATTTTTCCTGCTGACGCAGCACGGTCAGGGGATTATCAAATTCATGGTTACCCACGGCCATCGCGTCGTAGCCAATCAGGTTCATGCCGCGAAAATCAGGTTCCGCGTCCTGTAAATCGGATTCCGGCACGCCGGTATTGATATCGCCCCCCGACAGCAGCAGCACGCTGCCCCCCTGGGCCGCTACCTCTTTACGAATGCCGTCCACCAGCGTTTTTTGTGCCGACAGGCCATATTCGCCGTATTCACTGCGCCAGAAATGACCGTGGTGATCGTTGGTATGCAGAATGGTGATTTTATAGGTTTTGTCTTTTTCATACGCCTGCGCGGGCAGGCTTACCAGGCCCCATGCGGCGATGAGCGCCAGCGCGACGCCCCGCTTCATTAACTTCATCTTCTCTCTCCCTGACCAATAGACAAAGGCAAAAATTACAGTGACTAACAAGAATAGACAAATAAGTTTTCAGAATTGCGACTTTCTTCAAATGTCCCGGGCGGGTATGTTAGTCGGATAATAATTACACCCTGCATCTCTAATAACTAAAGACGTGGTACTTCTCTCTATGGCAATCAGTGAATCAACCCAGCCCGTTCCGGGCGCGCCGGCGTCGCGCACCTCCTTTAAAGTCTTAGGCGCAATCAGTCTATCGCACCTGCTCAACGATATGATCCAGTCGTTGATTCTGGCCATTTATCCGCTGCTGCAGTCCGAGTTCTCACTCACCTTCGTGCAGATCGGGATGATCACCCTGACCTTCCAGCTGGCTTCCTCACTGCTGCAGCCGGTGGTGGGCTACTGGACGGATAAATACCCGATGCCGTGGTCGCTGCCGATAGGCATGTGCTTTACCTTAAGCGGGCTGGTGCTGCTGGCCATGGCGGGGAGTTTTGAAGCGGTGTTGGTTGCCGCCGCGCTGGTGGGCACCGGATCGTCCGTTTTCCATCCGGAGTCCTCGCGCGTGGCGCGTATGGCTTCGGGGGGGCGACACGGGCTGGCGCAGTCTCTCTTCCAGGTGGGCGGTAACTTTGGTAGCTCTCTCGGCCCGCTGCTGGCCGCGGTGATTATTGCCCCTTACGGTAAAGGCAACGTGGCATGGTTTGTACTGGCCGCGCTGCTGGCGATTATCGTGCTGGCGCAGATCAGCCGCTGGTATGCCGCTCAGCATCGCGTGAACAAAGGGAAACCTAAAGCGAAGGTTATCAATCCCCTGCCGCGCAATAAGGTTATCCTGGCCGTCTCTGTGCTGCTGGTGCTGATTTTCTCGAAATACTTCTATATGGCGAGCATCAGCAGCTATTACACCTTTTATCTGATGCAAAAATTCGGATTATCGGTACAGAATGCACAGTTCCACCTGTTTGCCTTCCTGTTCGCCGTCGCGGCCGGTACGGTCATTGGCGGGCCTGTGGGGGATAAGATTGGGCGTAAATATGTCATTTGGGGCTCTATCCTCGGCGTGGCGCCGTTTACCCTTATTTTGCCGTACGCGAGCCTTGAATGGACGGGGATTTTAACCGTGATCATTGGTTTTATTCTCGCATCCGCCTTTTCCGCCATTCTGGTTTATGCCCAGGAGCTGCTGCCTGGACGTATCGGTATGGTTTCCGGACTCTTTTTCGGTTTCGCCTTCGGCATGGGAGGGCTTGGCGCAGCGGTGTTAGGGATGGTTGCGGACCACACCAGTATCTTCCTGGTTTATAAAATCTGCGCTTTCCTGCCGCTTCTTGGGATGTTAACCATATTCCTGCCTGATAACCGTCATAAAGCCTGAATTACGGGTAGCAAAAGTTTTACTTTGGCTACCTGATACCCTGATGCCATAAGGGTTTCTTCTTCATCCCCTCGCTGAATTTATCAAAATGCGCTTTTTTACGTGCATATTGCTGTTTTATTCAAACTTCAACAATTATTCATAAACATAAGGGTAAAAATTGTCATAAACTATTACTCGGTTTTTTGGTTTTCGCCAAAAAGGAACACCCACAACGAAAGGAGACGGAATGCACCACGCCACACCGCTTATCACCACCATTGTTGGTGGACTTGTGCTCGCTTTTATCCTCGGCATGATTGCCAATAAACTGCGTATTTCTCCTCTTGTCGGCTATCTGTTAGCGGGTGTACTGGCGGGGCCGTTTACGCCAGGCTTCGTGGCGGATACCAAACTGGCCCCTGAGCTGGCGGAATTGGGCGTGATTCTGCTGATGTTTGGCGTCGGCCTGCACTTCTCCCTGAAGGATTTGATGGCGGTAAAGTCGATTGCCATACCGGGAGCGATCGCCCAGATAGGGGTGGCGACGCTGCTGGGGATGGCGCTTTCGGCGGTGCTGGGCTGGTCGTTAATGACCGGTATCGTTTTTGGGCTGTGTCTCTCAACCGCCAGTACCGTGGTGCTGCTGCGCGCGCTTGAAGAGAGACAGCTAATAGACAGCCAGCGCGGGCAAATCGCGATAGGCTGGCTGATTGTTGAAGACCTGGTCATGGTACTGACGCTGGTGCTGCTGCCTGCCGTCGCCGGGATGATGGAAAAAGACAACGTCGGTTTTGCCTCGCTGGCGCTGGATATGGGCATCACCATCGGTAAGGTTGTGGCGTTTATCGCCATCATGATGCTGGTGGGCCGCCGTCTGGTGCCGTGGATCATGTCCCGCAGCGCGGCAACCGGCTCGCGCGAGCTGTTTACCCTCTCCGTGCTGGCGCTGGCGCTGGGCATCGCGTTTGGTGCCGTTGAGCTGTTTGATGTCTCCTTTGCCCTGGGTGCGTTCTTCGCCGGGATGGTGCTGAACGAGTCCGAGCTGAGCCACCGCGCGGCGCACGACACTCTGCCGCTGCGCGACGCCTTCGCCGTGCTGTTCTTCGTCTCCGTCGGGATGCTGTTTGATCCGATGGTCCTGATTCACCAGCCGCTGGCCGTGCTGGGCACGCTGGCGATCATCATCTTTGGCAAGTCGCTCGCCGCCTTCTTCCTGGTGCGGATGTTTGGCCACTCGCCGCGGACGGCGCTGACCATCGCCGCCAGCCTGGCGCAGATCGGTGAGTTCGCCTTTATTCTGGCCGGTCTCGGCATGGCCCTGAACCTGCTGCCGCAGGCGGGGCAGAACCTGGTGCTGGCGGGGGCGATTCTGTCGATTATGCTGAACCCGGTGCTGTTTGCCCTGCTGGAAAAATACCTCGATAAAACCGAAACGCTGGAAGAACAGACGCTCGAAGAGGCTATCGAAGAAGAGAAGCAGATCCCGGTGGATATTTGCAATCACGCCCTGCTGGTCGGCTTTGGCCGCGTGGGCAGCCTGCTCGGTGAGAAGCTGATGGCGCAGGGCATTCCGCTGGTGGTGATTGAGACCTCACGCACACGCGTCGACGAGCTGCGCGAGCGCGGTATTCGTGCGGTGTTGGGCAATGCGGCTAACGAAGAGATCATGAATCTGGCGCATCTGGACTGCGCGCGCTGGCTGCTGCTGACCATACCTAACGGCTATGAAGCGGGTGAGATTGTGGCTTCCGCGCGCGAGAAGTGCCCAACGATTGAGATTATCGCCCGGGCGCATTATGACGACGAGGTGGAGTACATTACCGAGCGCGGTGCGAATAAGGTGGTAATGGGCGAGCGCGAGATTGCGAATACGATGCTGACGCTGCTGGAGAAACCGCCGGTTGAAGAGGGAGTGACGGGTTAAGGTTGGTGCGGCCTGATGCCCTCACCCTGACCCTCTCCCACAGGGAGAGGGAACAAACACTAAAAACGGCAACCCTAGGTTGCCGTTTTGCTTTTACCTGTCCCAGTACGCCTCTTCGAGGCTGTCTTCCCGTTCCGGCAGCCCACGTGTTAAGCGCGGAGAATGCTGGTTCAGCACCTGATAGCTCACGCGGTTGGCATATTTACACACCTGCGCCAGCGACGAATAGGTCAGCCAGCTGAACTTGTGCTTGCTGGAGTTCGGCACGTTGGTTTTGTGGTAGGCGTTCGCGGTGATGTCGTGCAGCAGCGCGGCCAGCGCGCCGTCGCCCGCACCGTTGGTGTTCATGATCTTCTCCGGCCCGCCCATATATGGCGCGATATGAGAGTAGATACGCAGCGGATTGACGCAGTCTTTGTAACGCATGCCGCGGCTGAACTCGAACTGGTTGAACTCGGCAATCGCACCGGGCAGCAGCGGATGCTGGGTTTTGCGCTTGCTCTCTTCTTCCGTAAAGCCGGCCATATACAGCCCGACAGGTCCGGCAGTGCAGAGCACCAGATCCACCCAGTCCAGCGCTTTATCGGACGCCAGCAGCGGATCGCTTTCGCCGGTCAGCGCTTCGGCCTCTTCTTCGTTCATCGCCAGAATCGAGACGTGCTCTTTCAGGAAAGCCTGCCACCACTCCGGGTTGTCGGCGATAACGAATTTGGTCCCCAGCGTCAGAACAACAGGGACATCGTACTTCTTCGCGTACTCGATCGCCTTCATGGTCGCTTCCGGCATCGGCTCGCCCGGCTTGCAGCGCACCAGGTAGGACGTCAGCACCAGCGCCGAGGCGCCCGCAATGACCTCTTCAGGAATACTCTCGGCGCGCAGCTTGTTCATGTGGCCAGGGCTGATGGCAAAGGTACGCTCGCCGGACTCACCAATGAGGGTAAAGCAGCGGCCAATCGGCCCGTCGACGCCCTGCAGGTAGTTCAGATCGGTACGGCTGGAGGTATTGCAGAGATAGCGGTAGGCATAGCCACCGATTTCGATATTGCTGCACATCACGCCGAGCAGCACCGAGCGGTCGTCTGCCAGTACGGAGTAGTTGTGCATGGTATTGCCGATGGTGCCACCGGCGAACTGATGGGTAATCAGGTTTTCGCGCACCAGCTCCTGGTACAGCGCTTCGGCAACGTCGTCTTCAATCACCAGCGAATGCCCGGCGCTCAGACCGTAACGGGCGACAAACGCATCATCCACTTTGGCTTCAATATCCACCAGCGTCTGATCGATCCCCACCACCCATGCGGCACTGGTTTCATTTTCAGGCTGGATTTGCTGCAGGAGCGGATCGCGAGCGTTAACGGGGAAGTAGTGTTTTGATTTACGTTTACCGGGAAATTTCATGGTCTGAACTGTGCAAGGAATAGAAGCCGGGAATGGTAGCACAAACCCGGCCTCAAGCGCGATCAGCGGCTTTTCGTCACCAGCGAGACCATCATGTCGATATGCTCAGGGGAGTCGTTAAGCGCCGGAATGTACTCGTACTTTTCGCCGCCAGCCTCAAGGAAAAATTCCCGGTTTTGCACCGCGATCTCCTCCAGCGTTTCCAGACAGTCGGCCGAGAAGCCCGGCGACATCACCTGAATGTGCTTCACGCCCTTCTCGCCCAGCATTTTGAGGGTTTCATCAGTGTACGGCGTCAGCCACGGCTCGCGGCCAAAGCGCGACTGGAAGGTCATCATCACCTTCTCAGGCGGCAGGCCGAGGGCGGAAACCAGCTCGCGCGTGGTATCGCGGCAGCGCTGCGGATAATCATCCCCTTCATTGGCGAAACGCTGCGGGATCCCGTGATAGGAAAGCAGCAGCAGATCCGGCTCGCCGTGCTTTTCAAACGACGCGCGCGCGCTGTTGGCAAGCGCCTGGATGTAGAGATCGTTATCCGCGTAGTCGCGAATAAAGGTCACGCCCGGAATGCGGCGGCGGGTCGCCAGAATGCGGGCCAGCTCGTCCCAGACGGCGGCCACCGTCGAGCAGGAATACTGCGGGTAGAGCGCCAGCACGACGATGTGGTCCACGCCCTGCGCCAGCAGTGATTCCACCGCGCTTTTCAGGGACGGTTTTCCGTAGCTCATGCCGAGCGCGACGGGCATATCCGGCAGGCGGGCGGCCAGCGCTTTTTCCTGACGACGGCTGTAAACCATCAGCGGCGAGCCCTCTTCCATCCAGACGGACTGATAGAGTTTGGCGACGCGCGGAGAACGAATCGGCAGAATGACGCCACGCAGCAGCGGCCACCACAGCAGTCTCGGGAAATCCACGACGCGCGTGTCGCTTAAAAATTGTCGCAGGTAGCGTTTTACCGCGTCTGATGTAGGTGCTTCTGGAGTGCCCAGATTGGCAAGCAGGATGCCGGTTTTCGCCTGACTCATTCACGCCTCTTAACCATTTGATAGGTTGTCAATTGTAGCGGAAATGCGTTTAAACGAAACCCATTGCTGTAATAGGTAAGATGAGAATATTTCTCACCCGGGAGCCCGGGTGAGAGGCGCGCGATTAGCCGAGGATTTTTTCCAGCTCTGCACGTACGTCAGCCACGGCTTTGGTGCCGTCAACTTTCGCGTATTTGGTGTTACCCGCCTGCGCTTCTTTGGTGTAGTAGCCGATCAGCGGAGCGGTCATCTGATGGTATTCCACCAGGCGTTTACGCACGGTCTCTTCCTGATCGTCTTTACGGGTGGTCAGCTCTTCGCCGGTCACGTCGTCTTTGCCTTCAACCTTAGGTGGGTTGAATTTGATGTGGTAAACGCGGCCAGAAGCAGCGTGTACGCGACGACCAACGATACGGTCAACGATCAGCTCGTCCGGCACGTCGAACTCCAGAACGTAGTCCACGTTGATGCCCGCTTCTTTCATGGCGTCAGCCTGAGGAATGGTGCGTGGGAAGCCGTCCAGCAGGAAACCGTTACGGCAGTCTTCCTGAGCAATGCGCTCTTTGACCAGAGCAATAACCAGCTCGTCGGTTACCAGCTTGCCCGCGTCCATGATGTCTTTCGCTTGTTTACCCAGCTCGGAGCCAGATTTAACAGCGGCGCGCAGCATGTCACCGGTGGAGATTTGCGGAATACCGTATTTCTCCATGATGAACTGAGCCTGAGTTCCTTTACCCGCGCCCGGAGCGCCAAGCAGAATAATACGCATTGCGAAAATCCCCTCAAAAGTCGTTTCAATTTTTCAAAAGCGCTAAACAATACCACCAGAACGGGCATCGCTCAAGGAAGGCGGGAAGGCTGAAACGGTTAACGGGGGGAGATTATTTGGGAGGGTGCGGTCTGGTGCCCTCACCCCGGCCCTCTCCCACGGGAGAGGGAGAAGACCAGGGGAGGCGTGGTCAATTACGCCAGCAGCAGCGCATTCACACGTTTAATGAACAAGTTAGGATCTTCCAGCGTACCGCGCTCGGCCAGCAGGGACTGATCCAGCAGCAGTTCAACCCACTCGGCAAAGCGGGCGTCGTCCTGGGTATCCGCCGCGCGTTTCACCAGCGGATGATCCGGATTAAGCTCAAAGATATATTTCACTTCCGGCATCGCCTGGCCCGCCGCCGCGAACAGTTTCGCCATCTGGGTGCCCATTTCGTCGGCATCGGTGGTGACAATCGCCGGAGTATCGGTCAGACGGTGCGTGAAGCGCACCTCTTTCACGCGATCGCCCAGCAGGGTTTTCACGCGCTCAACGAACGGCTCCAGCGCCTTCTCGGCTTCTTTCGCGCTTTCGTCCACTTCATCCGCCAGCTTGTCGATGGACTCGTCGGCTTTGGCAACAGACTGGAAGGATTTACCGTCGAACTCGGTCAGGTAGTTCATCATCCACTCGTCGATGCGGTCAGAAAGCAGCAGCACTTCGATGCCTTTCTTACGCAGCAGCTCCAGGTGCGGGCTGCTCTTCGCCGCCGCGTAGCTGTCGGCGGTGATGTAGTAGATCTTCTCCTGCCCTTCTTTCATGCGGGAGACGTACTCTTCCAGCGACACGGTCTGCGCGGAGGAGTCGGTATGCGTAGAGGCGAAGCGCAGCAGTTTGGCGATCGTTTCGACGTTCCCGGTGTCTTCCGCCGGGCCTTCTTTCAGCACCAGGCCGAACTGTTTCCAGAAGGTCTGATATTTTTCCGCATCGTCTTTCGCCAGTTTTTCCAGCATCTGCAGCGCACGTTTGGTCAGGGCGTTGCGCAGGTTACGGGTGACGGTGCTGTCCTGCAGAATTTCACGCGAGACGTTGAGCGGCAGATCGTTGGAATCTATCAGACCGCGCACAAAGCGCAGGTAGTTCGGCATGAACTGCTCGGCGTCGTCCATGATGAACACGCGCTGCACGTACAGCTTCAGGCCGTGCTTGTGATCGCGGTTCCACATGTCCCACGGCGCCTGTGCCGGGATGTACAGCAGGCTGGTGTACTCCTGCTTACCTTCCACACGGTTGTGGCTCCAGGTCAGCGGGTCGGTAAAGTCGTGGGCGATATGCTTGTAGAACTCGTTGTATTCGTCGTCTTTAATTTCAGACTTGTTGCGCGTCCACAGCGCCTGCGCCTTGTTGATCTTCTCCCAGGAAACCACGGTTTCGCCGTCTTTCTCTTCCTGTTTTTCAATCTCTACCGGCAGGGCGATGTGATCGGAATACTTGCTGATGATGGAGCGCACGCGCCAGTCGTTGAGGAAATCGTCTTCACCTTCGCGCAGGTGCAGGGTGATTTCGGTCCCGCGATCCGCCTTGGTGATGTCACCAACGGTGTATTCGCCTTCGCCTTTGGATTCCCACAGCACGCCGTTCTCGGCGCTGTCGCCCGCCGCGCGGGTACGGACGGTAACTTTGTCGGCCACGATAAACGCCGAGTAGAAACCGACGCCGAACTGGCCGATGAGCTGGCTGTCTTTCGCCTGGTCAGAGCCCATGGACTCGAGGAACGCTTTGGTGCCGGATTTGGCGATGGTGCCGAGGTGGTCGATCACCTCGTCGCGGTTCATCCCGATGCCGTTATCGGCGATGGTCAGGGTGCGGTTCTCTTTGTTGAACGAGACGCGCACGCGCAGCTCGCCGTCGCCTTCGTACAGGTCCGGGTTGGACAGCGCGCGGAAGCGCAGCTTGTCCGCCGCGTCTGAGGCGTTGGAAATCAGCTCACGCAGGAAAATTTCTTTGTTGGAATACAGGGAATGGATCATCAGGTGCAGAAGCTGTTTTACTTCTGACTGGAAACCACGGGTTTCTTGTCCTTTCATCTAAGTCGACCTCAACAATGCCATTTAATGGGGTTGTAAAACGTTGAGTGAGAGATGGGGATAAGGGGGGAAATTTTCAAGCGGAGGCCGCGCGCACAGCCTCCGTTTGGTCAGAAAATAATCTTGTGACGCCCGGCCAGAGAGTGTGACAGCGTGGTGCCGTCCACCATTTCCAGCTCGCCGCCCACCGGCACGCCGTGGGCGATGCGGCTGGCGTCAACGCCGTACTGCGAGCACAGTTCAGCGATATAGTTGGCGGTTGCCTCCCCTTCCACCGTCGGGTTGGTGGCGAGGATCACCTCTTTGATGGTTTCGGACTCAAGACGCTGTTCAAGTCGGTCAAGACCGATATCATCCGGGCCAATGCCGTCCAGCGGGGAGAGATGCCCCATCAGCACGAAGTAGCGGCCGGAAAACTGCCCGGTTTGTTCGATGGCGTAGATGTCCGCCGGACTCTCCACCACGCAAATCTGACCGTTTTCCTGACGACGCGGGTTCGTACAGATGTTACACACGTCCTGCTCGGTAAAGGTACGGCAATCCGCGCAGTGACCAATTTCTGACATGGCGCGGGTTAAAGCCTGCGCCAGGCGCATCCCGCCGCTGCGGTCGCGCTGCAATAGCGTAAACGCCATGCGCTGCGCCGACTTCGGGCCAACGCCCGGCAGGCAGCGCAGTGCTTCCATTAACTGCGTGAGCAGCGGACTGGTTTGCATCAGAATGGCATCTTGAAGCCAGGCGGCAGCTGCATACCGCTGGATACAGAGGCCATTTTCTCTTTCTGAGTTTCGTCGATACGGCGAGCGGCATCGTTAAACGCGGCTGCAACCAGATCTTCCAGCATCTCTTTGTCGTCTTCGAGCAGGCTCGGGTCGATTTCCACGCGACGGCAGTTGTGCGCACCGTTGATGGTCACTTTGACCAGACCGGCACCGGACTCACCCGTGACTTCCAGCTGAGCGATCTCTTCCTGCATCTTCTGCATTTTTTCCTGCATCTGCTGAGCCTGCTTCATCAGGCCACCCAGACCGCCTTTTCCACCAAACATAGGCTTCTCTCTTTTTCACGTTTAAGGATTACAACCGTAAGTCAGACTCACGATCAAATGGGGCGAATACTCTCTTCATCCAGATCGGCGTCGAAGAACCGGCGCAGGGTCTGAATGTTGTTATCCGCAATAATCGCCTCGCGCGCCTGCGCGAGCTTTTCTTCATAAATGGCCTGGCGCCACTCGAGCGGCGTTTTCACTGCCGGATTATCATCTTCAATGATAGTCAATTCAACCGGCGCACCCTGTAATGCGGCGAGCGCCTCGGCCAGCGCCTTTTGCGCGCCAGGGGAATTGAGGTGCCGCTGACCCGGACGCAGGTGCAGACGCACCTGATTGCCGTCCTGCTCTTTCCAGGCATTCAGCGCGACCTGCTCGACCAGCTTCGGCAGCTGGAGTTTGCTGACCTCGGCGGCCCAGGCGTCGCGCGCAATAGACTCTTCGGCAAGCTTCGCGGAAAGCTCCGGCGTTTTCTCATGCTCCAGCGCCTTTTTCAGCGCTTTCGGCGTGGCGACCTCTTCCTTCACCTCTTCGGTGATGGTGGTTGCCTTCCAGCGGTAAGCCTCTTCTTTCACCGGGGCTTTCTGCTCGAGCGCGGACGGTGCCGGACGCGACTGTACGCGCTCCGTTACCGAGGCCAGTCGTTCAAGCGCGGCGTTGTTCACCGGCCGCGCTCTTCCTGGCGCTGCCGGTTCACTCTTTTTTGGTTTGGTTACTCCCTGCGCACGCTGCAGCTGGCTGCGTGCGGCAAGCACCGAACTGGTGGCATCCGACAGCGGCACGTTCTGCTGCGGCGGCGGTGTCGGCTGCGGTGGCACCTGCTGCGGCGACATCACCGCCGTAGGGGCGACCGGCGCGAAAGACTGCCGCGGCACTTCCGGCTCCGGCAATGGCATGCGCGGGTGGAACGCCAGCGCGCGCAGCAGCGTCATTTCAACGCCCATCCTGGGGTCCGGCGCGAACGGTAGCTCTTTGCGGCCAATCAGCAGCGTCTGGTAATACAGCTGCACGTCGGCAGGCGGCACGGTGCGGGCAAGTTCACGCATCCGCTGTTCAATGGCCGCCATATCCGCACCGATGGCGGACGGAGAAAGCTGCAGCATCGCCACGCGGTGCAGCAGGCTGAGCATTTCAACCAGCAGCCCTTCCCATTCAATACCTCGGGCAGCGGCGGCATTCACCTGCGACATCACGCGTTCGCCGTTGGCGGCAATCATCGCTTCGATAAGCGACAGCGCCTGATCGTCATCCAGCGTGCCGAGCATGGTGCTGACCGCCTCGGTGGAGAGCTTGCCGTCACCGCTGGCAATCGCCTGGTCGGTCAGGCTTAGCGCATCACGCAGGCTGCCGTCCGCCGCGCGGGCCAGCAGCTGCAGGGCGCGCGGCTCGTGAACGATCTTCTCTTCATCAAGAATGTGCTCAAGCTGCGCGCGGATCTGCTCAACGTCCAGCGCCTTCAGATGGAACTGCAGGCAGCGCGACAGGATCGTGACCGGCAGCTTTTGCGGATCGGTGGTCGCCAGCAGGAACTTCACGTGCGCGGGCGGCTCTTCCAGCGTTTTCAGCAGGGCGTTGAAGCTGTGGCGCGACAGCATGTGCACTTCATCGATCAGGTAGACCTTGAAGCGGCCGCGTGCCGGGGCGTACTGCACGTTATCGAGCAGATCGCGGGTATCTTCCACTTTGGTGCGCGAGGCGGCGTCGATCTCGATCAGATCGACAAAACGCCCCTGCTCGATCTCCCGACAGTTATCACACACGCCGCACGGTGTGGCGGTGATCCCGGTTTCGCAGTTAAGACCTTTTGCCAGCAAACGGGCAATAGAGGTCTTACCGACGCCGCGGGTGCCGGAGAAAAGATAGGCGTGATGGATGCGACCTAGCGACAAGCCGTTCGCCAGGGCCGTCAGCACATGTTCCTGACCGACAACGTCAGCAAAGGTTTGTGGTCGCCATTTACGGGCTAACACCTGATAACTCATGGGCAGGCTCTGCAACGCTGGAAGGTGAATTTATGGAGGGGAATGCTATCACAACCTCACCCATTGAGCGAGGTTGTGAAAACCGGGATTAATGACCCGGGAAAGGCACCAGGCTGTAGCTGGTAATGCCCTGTTTTTCCAGGCGCTGTTCACCGCCGAGATCGAACAGGTTGATGATGAATGCCGCGTCGGTCACTTCACCACCCAGACGACGGATCAGCTTTACGGTCGCTTCAATGGTACCGCCGGTTGCCAGCAGGTCGTCGACCACCAGCACTTTGTCGCCAGGCTTGATCGCATCAACGTGGATCTCCAGCTGATCGGTGCCGTACTCCAGCTCGTAGCTCTCAGCTATGGTTTCACGCGGCAGTTTGCGCGGCTTACGCACCGGCACAAAACCCACGCCCATTGCCAGCGCAACCGGTGCGCCGAACAGGAAGCCACGGGCTTCGGTACCTACTACTTTGGTGATCCCGGCGTTTTTATAACGCTCGACCAGCAGTTCAATGCTGAGCGCGTACGCTTTCGGGTCTTCCAGCAAGCTGGTGACATCACGGAAAAGAATGCCAGGCTTTGGATAGTCCTGGATGCTTTTGATGCTGTTTTTCAGATATTCAAGCTGCTGTGCAGTTGCGGTCATCGGTTTTGCCTAAATGAAACAGTGTTACTCACAGCGCGCAACGAGTCGGCCAAGGCAACAATTGTTTAACCTTTGACCAGGCGCACCTGTGCTCGAAAACGGTCGAATTTACTGGCTGCGCGTGATAATTGCAACAGCCATGATGAGGCTTCAGTGCTTTTGTTGCTTTTCATCAACCACGGGGATTCGCCACATAAAGAAAAGCAGGCAGGCCAGGATCGCCAGCAGCAGAATGCGTACCCACATCATTTTCACCAGCCATAATGAAATAGCGAAGGTGATGAGTATCATCACGATCGCGCGGGGCTTCGCGCCGGGCGGCATGGCCCGGTGTTTTTGCCAGTGCCGCAGATAGCCGCCAAACCATGAGCGATAGAGCAGCCAGTGGTGAAAACGCGGCGACGAGCGGGCGAAGCACCAGGCCGCCAGCAGGATAAACGGCGTGGTCGGCAGTAAGGGTAAAAACACACCCAGCGTGCCAAGCACTACCGCGAGCCAGCCAATGATGATTAAAATAGTACGCTTCATAATGCGAATCGTTATCAAACTGAACGGCTACTTTACCACTGGAGAGCGCCTTGAAAACAGCACTGCTTCTTGAGAGGCTGCAAAATCAGCTGATTGCTCTGCGGGAGCAGGCTACACCGCTAATGGGGCACGCCACGCTGAAGCCGCGCTTTGACCGGCAGCTTTTTCGTACCCGCAGCACCGTCATTCAGGATTACCTGGCGGAAGCGCAGACGAACCTCGACGAGCTTCGCCATGCGGTTGAGAGTGAACAGCAGGAGCAGGTGGCGTGGCTGGCGGAGCATCTCACTGAGCAGATCACCGCTCTGCATCGCGAAATCGCCGCCTGGCCGCTGCGCGCCTGGGACAGCGCCTCGCCGGGGCTCGGTAAATGGCAGCGCAAGCGGCTGGAGAACCAGGAGTTTGAGCGCCGGCTGTTTGAGATGAAGCGCGAACGCGAAGTGCGGCTGAACAACAGCGAAACGCTGGAAGAGCAGCAGCTATTGATGCGCGAGATTAGCGCGCTGGAAGGACGCATCGTCCGCTGCCGTCAGGCGCGGGACGAGATTGAGCGCGTCATTGAACGTTTGACCCGTTAACAGGAGCCACACCCATGTCACTGGAAAATGCACCCGATGAGGTCAAGCTGGCCGTCGATTTGATTATGCTGCTGGAGAATCATGAGATCCCCGCCGAAACGGTGCTTAAGGCACTGGAGATTGTGCGGCGGGATTTTGAGGGAAAGGTGAAGGCCTGTTGCCCTCACCCTAACCCTCTCCCACAGGGAGAGGGAAAATAGCAGATTACGCCGGAGTCGGATCGTCACCCTTAATCTCGCGCTTCACTTCCGTATGCTCATCACCTTTCTCGTTACGCAGGTGAACCTCAAGCTGGTTGAAGGCGATATTAATATCGTTTTCACGGCACAGACGATCGATAGAGCGGTTGAGTTCATCCACCGTGTAGCTGCGGTCGCGCAGCTCGCGCACGTATAAACGCAGCTCGTGATCCAGCGTGCTCGGCCCAAAGGTGGTGAAGAAGACCGCCGGAGCCGGATCGTGCATCACTTTCGGATGTTCTGACGCCGCCTTGAGCAGCACCTCTTTCACCTTCTCCAGATCCGATCCATAGGCTACGCCCAGGCGGATCACCACGCGCGTCACCGTATCGGAAAGCGACCAGTTGATCAGACGCTCGGTCACGAACGCTTTGTTCGGGATGATTACCTCTTTGCGATCGAAGTCGGTGATGGTGGTGGCGCGAATACGGATCTTGCTGACGGTACCGGAGAAGGTGCCGATGGTGACGGTATCGCCGATTCGTACCGGGCGTTCGAACAGGATAATCAGGCCGGACACAAAGTTACCGAAGATCTCCTGCAGGCCAAAACCAAGACCGACCGAGAGGGCGGCCGCCAGCCACTGCAGTTTATCCCACGAGACGCCAAGCGAGCCAAAGACCGTCATCGCCCCAACAATAATGATCACGTAGTTGAGGATCGTAGTAATGGCGTAGGAAGCCCCCTGGCGAAGATTCAGACGTGACAGGAGCAGCACTTCGAGCAGGCCAGGCAGGTTGCGAATCAACGCCCAGGCCACCACCGACGACACCAGCGCAAACAGCAGGCTGCCCATGGTCACGCTTTTCATGACCGCAGCGCCCGCTTCGGTACCGTTGTATTGCCAGAGGGTAATACTGTCGAGATAGGCGAAAACGGTAATAAGATCGGACCAGATTGCCCAGAACATCACCGCAAACAGGGCGATCATTACCAGCATGGTAATACGCAGCGTCTGCTGGTTAACCTGCTCCAGCGCGATGGTCGGCTCTTCCTGCGGCTCCGCGCCTTCGGCCCCCTCTTTCACCTGATGCTGACGACGCGCGATAGCACGACGATAGGCGATGCGGCGGGCCGCCACGCTCAGGCCGCGCAGCACGGTCTGATAGAGCAGGTTCCAGACGATCACCAGATAGACCGTTTCAATCCAGCGCCCGGACAGGCGCAGCGTGGTGTAGAAGTAGCCCGTTGCCGTCAGCACCATCAGCGCCAGCGGAATGATCGCCAGCACCGTCACGGTGGCCAGGCGAATATTGTGGGACTCTTTATCACGCCAGCTGTCGCGGCACATCGGCCACATCAGGATCGCAATCAGCAGCAGGTTCAGCAGGATGACCAGCTGGCCCAGCACGTCATCCATCAGATGCAGCGGGGAAAGCTCAGAGACAACCGACCAGAAGTGCAGCGGCAGGAGCGCCAGGCTGATGCGCACAATCTGACGACGCCAGTGGCTGGTCAGCTGCGCAGGCATGTTGAAATGACGCACCGCCACGCCGTCTTTTTCCAGCACCTTCCAGCACACGCCAAATACCAGCCAGAACAGCGCCAGTTTTTTACTGAACGCCCACAGCAGATCGCTGACGTTGAGCTGCATGGTGAGCAGAATCAGGCCCACGGCCAGAATAATCAGGCACACCGGCAGGGCGCGGATGAGATCGATCAGAATCGCTTTTGGCGTATGGAGCTGGCTGTCGTTGCGCAGCTGCCCCACTTCGGACGCCAGCTTCGCCTGATATTTTTTTAGCCATCCCAGACGCCAGCGGATCAGGCCGGCAATCAGCAGCAGCGGTAATCCCGCCAGCAAGGCAATCGTCACCGCAGGCCAGGCTTTCTCCCAGTTTACGGTGATTTTCATGCTCTTGATCTGCGTTTTCAGCGTCTCCGGGAAGGATTTAATCCAGTCCCAGTCCATCGGCTTGTTGCTGTTCACCCAGAAAATCTGCTGGGTCAGGATCTCCTGCAGGCTTTTCGAGACGCTCACCAGCTGCTGCTGGTTGATTTGCAGGTTAATGGCCATCATCAGCTGGTTACCCAGCTGTTTGTTGAGCTGGTCCAGCAGCTCGCGACGCATATCGACGACCTGGAGCAGCGCGTCGTGCACTTCCGGGTTCACGTCGCTGGAATGCCCCTCTTCAATTTTGGCGACAAAGGTGTCGCTCTGGAAAAGGGCATCGCGCTGCTGGTTGACGTCAAACTGTTCCAGACGTAAATCCGCAATGCGGTTGGTCATGTCCTCCAGCTCATCGGCGGACGGGAGCGTCTGCTGCTGCTGGTAGAGAATACGCGACAGCAGGAGGCTGCCCTTCAGGACCGCGATCTGCTCTTTGATGTTGCGCTCGGCCTGCAGCGCGCGATCCAGCCAGTTCTTCACTTTGATATTTTGCTGAACCAGCGAGTTACCGTTTTCCGTCGCCAGTATCAGGCGCTGGCTAAGCTGGTGGTTGGCCTCGAGTTCCTGTTTCACCAGCGGATTCGCCTGAATGCGGGCGGTCTCGTCAGGGGAGACGGCCTCCTGGGCGGTTTTTTCCGTCAGGGTCAGGCGCTTGCTGTTTACCGCCTCCTGCAACAGCTGAAGCTGATGTTCCAGACGATTAATATTCGCGGTGACGTAATCACGCTGTTTCTGAAGCGTGTCCTGCAGCACCGTATTCCCTTCCAGGCTTTTACGCTGCTGTTCAATCTGTGCGTTGAGCAAGGTCTGCTGAACCAGCAGCAGGGTTTGCTGCGTCGGGCGCAGCGTGCCCTCCCCCACCGTTGTGCCGTTTAGACGGTTGCGGATCTGCTGCAGCTGCTGAGACGCGGAGTACATCGCGTTTTGCACGCGTTCCGGCTGGGTTTGCAGGGAGACAAGCTGGCTGTTATAGGTCGCGAGGTCGGACTGCGCGGTTTGCAGGTCGTCGAGCAGTTGCGCGACGCGCGACTCCAGCTGGCGTAAAGAGAGCGTCGCGAGCGTCTTGCGCGTTTCGGTGTCGTTATCGACGTCGCTCAGGGCGTTCAGCGATTCCGTCGCTTTACGCATATTTTCAGGAGCCTGCGCCACCTTCTGACGAAGCTGGGCGGTTTCTGCTTTGACGCGTTCAATTTTATCCAGCGTTTCCAGCGTTTCCGTCAGATCCTGCTGGATGAGCTTATCCTGAGGAGAGAGCTCTTTTTGTTTGTTCAGCGTGTCGAGCTGCGACTGAACATCGCCGCGCGAGGGAATATCGTTGCTGTTATCGGCGCGGGCCCAGGTCAGCGGCGCCGTGGCGAAGAAAAACAGCATCGCAAAGAGCAATGCAAAAACAGGATGTTGCGAGCGATTGATGGGCAGCATAGTTGTGAATGATGTCAGAAGATGACCGAAAATAGTCCGGCGTGAAGAATATCACGCTCGCCGGAAGCAGAATAGCGCGAACGTTATCCTCTGAGATAAATCCTGGAAGGGATCAGGCCGTTAGCGAAGGCGCGTCGCCGCGCAGCGTGGGGCAGAGCTGTAGCATTTCCAGTAAAATCGCCACGTAGCTGCGGGCTTCCTCTTTGAGGTCAAAGGATTGCGGCGCAAAAAGCCAGTTTTCCATCAGACCGGAGATGTAGCCGCGCATCAGGATAGCCGCCCGGCGGGTCAAGAGGTTCGCCGGTAACAGCTTTGCCTGCATGCACAGGTTCAGGTTCTGCTCAATGCGGTCATAGCTCTCGAGACTGAGGCTGCGTTGCGCCTGCTGCACCACCGCCATTTCGCCGACAAACTCGCATTTATGATAAATAATTTCCATCATTAATCTGCGACGTTCTTCAACTACCGTTGCTTCAAGGATATATACTAATATTTCTCTCAATACTGAGAGTGGATCGTCAGGGAATTTTGCCCGATACTCACTCTCGAGATCGCTAATGCTGGACTCTGAAAGCTCCCAGATTTCACCGAACAGATCTGACTTGTCTTTAAAATGCCAGTAAATCGCTCCTCGCGTCACACCGGCAGCCTGAGCAATTTGTGCCAGCGAGGTGGATGAAACACCCCGCTGAGAGAACAAACGTATTGCCACATCCAGTATGTGTTGTCGGGTTTCCAGCGCTTGTTGTTTAGTTTTTCGTGCCATAGGTGGGTGAATTTACAGGAGTCAGATTTACATACATTTGTGAATGTATGTACCATAGCATGACGATAATATAAACGCAGCAACGGGTTTTAGACTCAGGACCCTTGATCAATTTGAAATCGGACACTCGAGGTTTACATATGAACAAAAACAGAGGGTTAACGCCTCTGGCGGTCGTTCTGATGCTCTCAGGCAGCTTAGCGCTTACAGGATGTGACGACAAACCAGCTCAACAAGGAGCTCAGCAGGCGCCAGAAGTAGGCGTCGTGACGCTCAAATCTGAACCTCTACAAATCACCACCGAATTACCAGGCCGTACAAATGCTTACCGTATTGCGGAAGTGCGTCCTCAGGTTAGCGGCATTATCCTGAAGCGTAACTTCACCGAAGGTGGTGATGTGAAAGCCGGTGAGTCTCTGTATCAGATTGATCCAGCAACCTATCAGGCATCGTATGAAAGCGCGAAAGGCGATCTGGCAAAAGCGCAAGCCGCAGCCAAAATCGCCCAGCTGACGCTGAACCGTTACCAAAAACTGCTCGGCACTAAGTACATCAGCCAACAGGATTACGATACCGCCCTGGCAGATGCACAGCAGGCTAACGCGGCCGTGGTGGCAGCCAAAGCGGCTGTCGAGACCGCGCGCATTAACCTGGCCTATACCAAAGTGACCTCTCCTATCAGCGGTCGTATTGGTAAGTCTTCCGTCACGGAAGGGGCGCTGGTGCAGAACGGTCAGACCACGGCGCTGGCGACCGTGCAGCAGCTCGATCCGATCTACGTTGACGTGACGCAGTCCAGCAACGATTTCCTGCGCCTGAAACAGGAGCTGGCTAACGGCACCCTGAAACAGGAAAACGGCAAAGCCAAAGTGGAGCTGATTACCAACGACGGTATCAAGTTCCCGCAGGAAGGTACGCTGGAATTCTCTGACGTGACGGTCGACCAGACCACCGGTTCCATCACCTTACGTGCGATTTTCCCGAACCCTGACAAAAATCTGCTGCCAGGTATGTTCGTTCGCGCACGTCTGGAAGAAGGAACGAATCCAACCGCACTTCTGGTTCCACAGCAGGGTGTGACCCGTACGCCACGCGGCGATGCGAGCGCGCTGGTTGTTGGGGCTGATGACAAAGTCGAAACGCGCAATATCACCGCCACCCAGGCGATTGGCGATAAATGGCTGGTGACGGAAGGTCTGAAAGATGGCGATCGCGTGATTGTTACTGGTTTGCAAAAAGTTCGTCCTGGCGCGCAGGTTAAAGCACAGGAAGTGAAATCTGACGATAAACAACAAGCTTCGGCCGCTGGCCAGTCAGAACAAACCAAGTCTTAACTTAAACAGGAGCCGTTAAGACATGCCTAATTTCTTTATCGATCGCCCCATATTTGCGTGGGTGATCGCCATTATCATCATGCTGGCCGGGGGACTTGCGATCCTGAAGCTGCCTGTCGCGCAATATCCAACGATTGCGCCACCGGCGGTGACAATTTCCGCAACCTACCCGGGGGCTGATGCGAAAACGGTGCAGGACACCGTTACCCAGGTTATCGAACAGAACATGAACGGTATCGATAACCTGATGTACATGTCCTCAAACAGTGACTCCACCGGTACGGTTCAGATCACCCTGACCTTCCAGTCAGGTACGGATGCTGACATTGCGCAGGTTCAGGTGCAGAACAAACTGCAGCTGGCAATGCCTTTGCTGCCGCAGGAAGTACAACAGCAGGGTGTGAGCGTCGAGAAATCGTCCAGTAGCTTCCTGATGGTTGTCGGCGTTATCAACACCAACGGCACCATGACGCAGGAGGATATTTCCGACTACGTGGGCGCCAACATGAAGGACGCCATCAGCCGTACTTCCGGTGTGGGTGACGTGCAGCTGTTCGGTTCCCAGTACGCGATGCGTATCTGGATGGATCCTAACAAGCTGAACAACTTCCAGCTGACGCCGGTTGACGTGATCAGCGCGATTAAAGCGCAGAACGCCCAGGTAGCGGCCGGTCAGCTCGGCGGTACACCGCCGGTGAAAGGCCAGCAGCTTAACGCCTCGATCATCGCGCAGACCCGTCTGACCTCTGCCGATGAGTTCAGCAAAATTCTGCTGAAAGTGAATCAGGACGGCTCGCAGGTTCGCCTGCGCGACGTGGCGAAAGTTGAGCTGGGCGGTGAGAACTACGACATCATCGCGAAGTTTAACGGTAAACCGGCTTCCGGTCTGGGTATCAAACTGGCGACAGGCGCTAACGCCCTGGACACCGCCACGGCGATCCGCGCAGAGCTGAAGAAGATGGAACCGTTCTTCCCGTCAGGTCTGAAAATCGTTTACCCGTACGACACCACGCCGTTCGTCAAAATCTCGATTCACGAAGTGGTTAAGACGCTGGTAGAGGCGATCATCCTGGTCTTCCTGGTGATGTACCTGTTCCTGCAAAACTTCCGCGCGACGCTTATCCCAACGATTGCCGTGCCGGTTGTTCTGCTCGGGACCTTTGCGATCCTGTCGATATTTGGCTACTCGATAAACACCCTGACGATGTTCGGGATGGTGCTCGCCATCGGCCTGCTGGTGGATGACGCCATCGTGGTGGTCGAGAACGTCGAGCGCGTCATGGCGGAAGAAGGGCTGCCGCCGAAGGAAGCGACCCGTAAATCAATGGGGCAAATCCAGGGCGCGCTGGTCGGTATCGCGATGGTGCTGTCTGCGGTATTTATCCCGATGGCCTTCTTCGGGGGCTCTACCGGTGCGATCTACCGTCAGTTCTCTATTACCATCGTTTCCGCGATGGCGCTGTCGGTGCTGGTGGCGTTGATCCTGACCCCTGCCCTGTGTGCCACCATGCTGAAGCCCATTCAGAAAGGCGGTCACGGCGAGCATAAAGGGTTCTTCGGCTGGTTTAACCGCATGTTCGATAAGAGCACGCACCACTACACCGACAGCGTGGGTAACATCCTGCGCAGCACCGGTCGTTACCTGCTGCTCTATATCATCATCGTGGTGGGCATGGCTTTCCTGTTCGTTCGTCTGCCAAGCTCGTTCCTGCCAGATGAAGACCAGGGCGTGTTCCTGACGATGGCACAGCTTCCGGCGGGTGCCTCGCAAGAGCGTACCCAGAAAGTGCTGGATGAAGTGACGGACTACTATCTCACCAAAGAGAAAGACAACGTTGAATCCGTGTTTGCGGTTAACGGCTTTGGCTTTGCGGGTCGTGGTCAGAACACCGGTATTGCCTTCGTTTCTCTGAAAGACTGGTCTGAACGTCCGGGCGAAAAGAACAAGGTTGAAGCCATCACCGGCCGTGCAATGGGCACCTTCTCGCAGATTAAAGATGCGATGGTCTTCGCCTTTAACCTGCCAGCGATTGTTGAACTGGGTACCGCGACCGGCTTCGACTTCCAGCTGATTGACCAGGGCGGCCTGGGTCACGAGAAACTGACGCAGGCGCGTAACCAGCTGTTTGGTGAAGTCGCTAAACACCCTGACCTGCTGGTCGGCGTGCGTCCAAACGGCCTGGAAGATACGCCGCAGTACAAGATCGATATCGACCAGGAGAAAGCCCAGGCGCTGGGCGTATCCATCAGTGACATCAACACCACGCTGGGCGCAGCCTGGGGCGGTAGCTACGTTAACGACTTCATCGACCGCGGTCGCGTGAAGAAAGTGTACGTGATGTCAGAGGCGCAATACCGTATGTTGCCGAACGATATCAACAACTGGTTCGTACGCGGCAGCAATGGTCAGATGGTTCCGTTCTCGGCGTTCTCAACGTCACGCTGGGAATACGGTTCACCGCGTCTGGAACGCTATAACGGTCTGCCATCTATGGAGATCCTAGGTCAGGCAGCGCCGGGCCGAAGCACCGGTGAAGCCATGAACCTGATGGAAGAGCTGGCGAGCAAACTGCCTGCGGGTATCGGCTATGACTGGACCGGTATGTCCTATCAGGAACGTCTGTCCGGTAACCAGGCCCCTGCTCTGTACGCCATTTCACTGATTGTGGTCTTCCTGTGTCTGGCGGCACTTTACGAGAGCTGGTCGATTCCGTTCTCCGTTATGCTGGTGGTTCCACTCGGGGTTATCGGTGCGCTGCTTGCGGCAACGTTCCGTGGACTGACCAACGACGTTTACTTCCAGGTAGGCCTGCTGACAACCATTGGCTTGTCGGCGAAGAACGCGATACTTATCGTTGAATTCGCCAAAGATCTGATGGAGAAAGAAGGCAAAGGCCTTATTGAGGCGACGCTTGAGGCTGTTCGTATGCGTCTGCGCCCAATCCTGATGACGTCACTGGCGTTTATCCTCGGCGTACTGCCGCTGGTTATCAGCTCCGGTGCGGGCTCCGGCGCGCAGAACGCAGTAGGTACAGGTGTGATGGGCGGTATGGTTACCGCGACCGTACTGGCTATCTTCTTCGTACCGGTGTTCTTCGTGGTGGTTCGCCGCCGCTTTAGCCGCAAGAATGAAGATGTTGAACACAGTCATTCGGTAGAACCTCACTGATACCGGTTTCACATGATAAAAAGGCCGCATTAGCGGCCTTTTTCATTTTCAGAAAAAATCATAAATTACGCTTATTGTGGTTCTATTTATTTTCTGCCATCTTAAATAGACATATCATAATTAACTGATAACTTAATCGGTGAATTCAGGATTTTTTTAATTTCATTTCTCCGCTTAAGCTATTAGGAATATTCCTAACAAGAAGTTCTTACAAAGATAAGTCTGAATCTGAACTTTTCTCATCATTTTTGCTAAGCCAATGAAACGTAAGGAAGCGATAAAACACACTCGTTAATTTGGATAAAAAAGTTGAGTCCAGGATGACCATTTGCGTAGATGCTCGCAGTCTGCGGTTTTATTTGTAATTTTTCGTAATAGCGCGATGAAATCCAGGAAGGAGTGGCTTATAGTTAGGTTATCAGGAACACAGCACTCATGTAGCTAAGTCAGTTGTATCCATCCCGACAATGATGTTCGGTGAGTAAGAAATCACTCAGAAGGGGATGCGCTATGGACGAGTACTCGCCAAAAAGGCATGATATCGCGCAGTTGAAATTTCTCTGCGAATCCTTGTACCATGACTGCCTTGCCAACCTTGATGAAAGCAACCATGGCTGGGTAAACGATCCAACGTCTGCTATCAATTTACAGTTGAATGAGCTGATAGAGCATATCGCAACCTTCGCACTTAATTATAAAATTAAGTACAATGAAGATAATAAGCTCATTGAGCAAATTGATGAATACCTGGACGACACCTTTATGTTGTTCAGCAGTTACGGCATTAACGCCCAGGATTTGCAAAAATGGCGTAAATCGGGAAACCGGCTATTCCGCTGTTTCGTCAACGTGAGCAGAGCTAACCCGGTTAGTCTTTCCTGTTAAAATTATTACAATTACTAAGGTGAATTTATGTCTGATAAACCACTCACAAAGATCGATTATTTGATGCGCTTACGACGTTGTCAGTCAATTGACACGCTTGAGCGCGTCATTGAAAAGAATAAATACGAGCTTTCGGATAATGAACTGGCGGTATTTTATTCAGCCGCTGACCATCGTCTTGCTGAACTGACAATGAATAAGCTGTATGACAAAATCCCTACTTCTGTGTGGAAATTTGTCCGTTAATCTTTGAAGGGTGTCTGTAGAGTTCTACGCCTCGTTCTCAGTATTTACCTATCCCGTTATGCTCCCTGTGCGTAAGCCAGGTCTCCGTGTAAAACGTGTTCAGCAGCAGCGATGTTGTGACTCCAGTCACATCGGCTTTTCGGGAACGTTCCCCTTCTGGCCTGTTCCGATTACCCTGCGGTAATCACATCCAGAGAGGTTTCCAATGAGCTTAGAAAAACAGAAAATGATTGCCGGTGAACATTACCGCCCCGGCGATGAGACGTTACGGACCGACCGACTGCGGGCCCGCCATCTGGTATATCGCTATAACCACACCGCGCCTGATGAAAAAACAGAACGCCAGAACATTCTGGCGGAACTTCTTGGACAAGGCGAAGGCGCTTATATAGAACCGAGCTTCCGCTGCGACTATGGATATAACATTTATCTGGGCAAAAACTTTTACGCTAACTTCGACTGCGTAATGCTGGATGTCTGCCCTGTCCATATTGGCGATAACTGCATGCTCGCGCCGGGTGTTCATATTTATACGGCCACCCACCCGCTTGACGCAGAAGAACGGAATAGCGGCGTGGAGTTTGGAAAACCCGTCAGGATTGGCAATAACGTCTGGATTGGTGGCCGGGCGGTCATTAACCCTGGCGTCACCATTGGTGATAATGTCATGGTGGCCTCCGGCGCCGTCGTGACGAAAGACGTCCCGGATAACGTCGTCGTTGGCGGCAACCCGGCAAAAATCATCAAAACGCTGTGAGGTTACGGGGAGCCAACTGTTATGGTCTTTTAGGGCCAGACTGTTACTTTTTTCAGCCTGATGGCTCCCCTAAAATTGGCAAATACCCTGTATTGTCAACTCTCACGAAGGCAAATAATGACCGAGATACAGCGCCTGCTTACCGCCACCATCGACGATCTTAACCTCCGCGAAAAGCGCGACAATCGCCCGCGCTTTAGCATTAGCTTTATTCGCAAACATCCAGGACTGTTTGTCGCCATGTATGCCGCCTGGCTGGCGACGCTTGTTGTGATGCTGACATCCGAAACGCTGGTGGACTCCGTCTGGCTGCTGGTTGTACTGTTTGTCGTCTTTAACGCCTTTTTCTTTTTCGACGTGAATCCGCGCTACCGTTACGAAGATATCGACGTGCTTGATTTCCGGGTCTGCTACAACGGCGAATGGTACAACACGCGTTACGTGCCAGAAGAGCTGATCGAAAACATCATGCACTCTCCGGCGGTTGAAGCCGGGCAAAAAGAGAAGCTGCAGAAAATGGTCTCCACCAAAGGCCAGCTCTCTTTCTATGATGTCTTTACCCTTTCCCGCCCTGCTGCTGCGTAATTAACGACTGCAGGCGTCGGATCCCCGGCATAAACAGAGAAGCAGAGGTATTGCCGTAACCTAAAACCAGACCGGTTTGCCCCTGCTTCGCCTCCAGGTAGTACCCGCTCAGTGCAGCGGGTGCCAGCTGAAACGCCCTTGCCTGCTCCACCAGCCTCTGGTCGTCAATACCGTCTATCGCCAGCGTCAGATGCATTCCCCCTTCACCTGCCAGAATGCGGTGCGGAGAATGAAGCTCTGCGCTCAGCACCTCCCGCAGCTGGCGGTAGCGTTTACGGTAGAGCCGACGCATGGCGGCAAGATGGCGGGCGTAATGACCTTCTTCAATAAAAAGCGCCAGGGTACGCTGCTCCGCACGATGCCCACCGCGCAGCAGCGAGCCGATGGCCGGGCGAGCCGCTTTCGCCAGCGCTGGCGGTAACACCATGAACCCCATTCTGAGCGACGGAAACAGCGTTTTACTGAATGTCCCCAGATACACAACGGGCGCATTGTTGACCATTCCCAGCATCGCCGGTACGGGCTCACCGGCATAGCGGAACTCGCTGTCGTAATCATCTTCAATGATCCACGCGTTGTGCTGCCGGGCCAGTTCCAGCAGCGCCAGCCGCCGCCGCGCGCTGAGCACGCTCCCGTAAGGGAACTGGTGCGAAGGCGAGGTAAAAATCAGCGAGGGAGCAGGCGCATCCAGCCCTTCCCAGCACATTCCCTCGTCATCAACCGGTATTCCCGTCATTGCCAGGCCGGTTTTAACAAACGCGCTCTTTGCTCCGCTATAGCCGGGGTTTTCCACCCAGGCGACATCGCCAGGCTCGCTTAACAGCATCGTGCACAGGTTAACGCCTTCAAGCGCGCCTTCCGTGATTACAATCTGGCTGGCGTCGCAGTCAATACCCCGGGACAGGGCGAGATGCCGTGCAATCGCGGCCCGCAGCGACGGCTCGCCGGCCGGGTCGCCATACCCTAGCAGAGCATTTCCCTCCTCCCGCATCACGCGGTCGTACAATCGCCGCCACAGCGGCAGAGGAAAATAGTTGATGGCCGGCGTGCCTGGGGTAAACGCCAGAACCGGCGTGTCCCGGGGCACTGGCGCAGGCAGCAGCCCAACCCGTTTTGCGAGCGTGATGGCAGGGTCCGGCATTGTCCTGGTGACGGAACGGTGAGCTAACTGCGCCACCCGCGTTCCCTGGCGATTACGCTGCAAATACCCTTCGAGGGTGAGCTGGTCCAGCGCCGCATTGACGGTATTCCGGGAAAGGGAGAGCTGCTGAGCCAGCGTTCGCGAACCGGAAAGCTGGCTGCCGGATCGTAGCCTTCCGCACAGTATGGCCTCCCGCAGAGCAAGGTAGAGCGCGCGCTGGAGCGTCTCTTCCCCGCGTGTTTTCAGGGCTGAATGGAGCAAGGTATAAAATTCATCACCCGGTATATTCATCTCGCCTCCTCGTGGCACCATCAAAACATAGCGCAGTGGTTCTTTTTAAGGAACCAGCAATTCACTAGTCTGAAGCTCTTTCAACGTCACGGAAATTAAGATGAAGACATTCAATCAGTTCGGACAGCCGGTGGGCGAAGCGCTTACCGACTGGCAACCCCGTCAGCACCCGTCCCGGGTGGTCCTTCAGGGTCTCTATTGTCGGCTTGAGCCGCTGCGCGTAGCGCATGCCCACGCGCTGTTCTCTGCGTATTCCCTGGCCGAAGATACCCGCAGCTGGACGTGGCTACTGCGTGAACCCGATGCCACCGCAGAGGAGTTTGCCGAATGGGTGGCGAGCGTAAGTGAGTTATCCGATCCCATCCACTTTACCGTGATGGATAACCGGACCCAGTCCCCCGTCGGGACGCTGTCCCTGATGCGTATCGATCCTAAAAACGGGGTCGTAGAAGTGGGGCACGTTCACTTCTCGCCTCTTTTAAGCCGCACGCCCATGTCGACAGAAGCGCAGTATCTGCTGATGCGGTACGTGTTCGATACCCTGGGCTATCGGCGTTATGAATGGAAGTGCAATAGCCTGAACGAACCTTCCCGTAAGGCGGCACTGCGTCTGGGTTTCCAGTTTGAGGGGCGCTTTCGCCAGGCGCTGGTCATAAAAGGCCACAACCGGGATACCGACTGGTTTTCGATACTCGACAAAGAGTGGCCGGCGCTGGCGAGCGCCTTTGAAAGCTGGCTTGCCACCGACAATTTTACTGCCGATGGCAAACAGAAAAGATCCCTGGAAAGCTGGCGAGAAAAGCGCGTCTAGCGTCTTTTTTTACGTCCCTGAACCGCCTTAAAGCGCGGATTGGTTTTGCAAATCACGTATAAGCGTCCCTTGCGTTTGACTATCTGGCAATCCGGGTGACGCTGCTTTGCACTGCGTAATGAGTTAAGTACCTGCATGGTTAGCCCCGCTTCGCATTGAGAAAGCCGCCAAAACGCTTGCGGAAGCGCGCTGCGCTGCCGTCCGTAGAGAACGTTTTCTGCTTACCGGTATAAAACGGGTGCGATTTCGAAGAAACCTCGATGGTGATATACGGATATGTTTCACCGTCGAGTTCAATTTCGCGGTCGGTCTTAATGGTTGAGCCAACCTTGAAGTATTCATTCGCGCTGGTGTCGTGGAATACCACGGTGCGATAGGCTGGATGGATATCGGGTTTCATCGTAAATCCTTTATGTTTTGTTATAACATAACAAAATAATATCCAGGCCGGTTTGAAAAAACAACCCCTCTCTTCTGACGTTATTTTCAGGTTTACCTTAGATAAAATGAAAACCACGCCACCCACGTGCTATAACTATATCATTTCGCGGTAAAATCTTTCTCTTCAGGCAGGGAACTCAATGCCCAGGAACGGGTATACGAGGAAGGACACGACAGCATGAAAACCCGACATCTGGTCAGTCTGGTGACTGGCGTACTTATCTTTTCCGTGCTGGTCCCCATTTGCCTCAGCATCTGGCTGGCCCATCGCCAGGCGGAAGATAAATTTGTCGATGCGCTGGAAAACTATGCCTCACGCGTGCTGGTACGAACCGACCGGGTTGTGGATCAGGCAAAGGAGGCGCTCGATCACCTGCAGGCCTTTGAGGGCGTGCCGTGTAGCCCTTTGCAATTAAGGGAGATGCGCCGGGTTGCTTTCTCGTGGCGATATGTCCAGGAAGTGATTTATATCGATAACCTTCGCCCGCTCTGCTCCTCCCTGGAGCAAACCAGTCATGCGGCCCCTTTCCCCCCTCCGATGCGCATTACCGAAGATGGTTACAGCGCCTGGCTGACCACGCAGAACGATCTTGGGTTTAACCGCTACATGGCGGTGCTGGGTAAAGGCCACTACCTTGTGATGGTCGATCCTGCCTCGCTGGTGGACGTGATCCCTTTCGGCGAGATAGCGATTGATGCCGCCCTGGTAGGGACAACAACGCACCGCATATTCGCCAGCAGCAATAAGCTCGATTCGCACATCCGCGACATGATTCAGGAACAGGGTGCCAGCAGCGTGCAGTACAACGGTTCAATGTACGTCATGAAGTCTGTACCTGAACTGGGGTTTACCGTCGTCGCATGGGCAACGCTTAAACCGCTGGCTGAAACCTGGCACCGGCAGCTGCTTTTCTGGTTACCGTTCGGCATGTTGATGAGCCTGCTTGCCGCGCTCTTTGTCCTGCGGATACTGCGCCGTATCCAGTCGCCGCGCAATCGCCTGCTTGACGCCATTAACAGCCGCGATTTTGTGGTTCACTATCAGCCCATCGTGGCGCTGTGCAGCGGTAAGATCGTCGGCGCCGAGGCGCTGACGCGCTGGCCCCAGCCGGACGGAAGCAGTCTGTCGCCTGATATCTTTGTTCCCCTTGCCGAGCAAACGGGGCTCATCTCGCAGCTCACGCAGCTCGTCATCGAAAAGGTGTTTGAAGATATGGGCCACTGGCTGCAACGCTATCCGGATCAGCATATCTCCATCAACCTCGCGCCTGCCGACTTAACCTCCGGCATCCTGCCGCCTCTGCTGAGTCAGCTACTGAATAAATGGCAAATCCATCCCAGACAGATCGCCCTTGAGCTCACCGAGCGCGGTTTTGCCGATCCCAAAATTAGCGCGCCGGCTATCGCCGCATTCCGTCGTTCGGGTCACCCTGTCTATATTGATGATTTTGGCACGGGCTATTCCAGCCTGAGCTATCTGCAGGATCTGGACGTCGACACGCTAAAAATCGACAAGTCGTTCGTGGATGCGCTGGAGTATAAAAACGTGACGCCACACATCATTGAAATAGCGAAGTCGCTGAAGCTGGCGATGGTGGCGGAGGGTGTCGAAACCGCAGGGCAGCTCGCCTGGCTGCACCAACACGGCGTGCAGTACGGGCAGGGGTGGTACTACAGCAAAGCGCTGCCAAAAGCGGAATTTATTCTCTGGGCAGAAAATAACCTCGGCACGCACGCTACTTGAGATAGGATTTCATCACCCGCAATACCACGCCAAGATCGGCTTCACGCTGCGCTTCTTCAGGCTCTTTCACCACATGGTCGGTTAAATGCCCTTCGATCACCTGCATCATCATGCCATTGACCGCCCCGCGGATCGCCGCCAGCTGCTGTAACACCTCGGCGCATTCGTGATCGCTGTTGAGCATTTTTTCCAGAGCATTACTCTGCCCCTGAATTTTCTTCAGGCGAGTCAGTAACATTTTCTTGTCGCGAACGGTATGTGACATCTCTGTATCCCTTGTTTTTAGCTTTTAAAGCATATCACGCTCTACTCCCCCTGAGTATTTTTCTACTGGGGGGTAGTATTAAACTACTGGGGGGGAGTAGTATCTTCGCACGCTTTCCACTCCGGAATTTCCCATGACCGATTTTGCTTCACTCCTTCAGCAGGGCAATGCCTGGCTGTTTGTTCCCAGCGCAATCCTGCTCGGTGCGCTACATGGCCTGGAGCCGGGCCACTCAAAAACAATGATGGCTGCCTTTATTGTGGCCATCCGCGGCACGCTGAAACAGGCGGTACTGCTCGGCCTGGCGGCCACGCTCTCCCATACGGCGGTGGTCTGGCTGGTTGCGATGGCGGGACTGTGGTTTGGTCGGGGCTGGGATACGCATACGTCCGAACCCTGGTTCCAGCTGATCTCCGGGGTGTTGATCGTTGCGATCGCCCTGTGGATGGCGTGGCGAACCTGGAAAGAGAGCCAGCCACACGATCATCATCACGACCATGATCACCATCACCACCATGACCATGACCATGACCATGACCATGACCACCATCATGATCATCATCACCACGAGCACACGCTGATTGAAGAAGAGTGGCAGGATGCCCACCAGCGCGCGCACGCGCAGGATATTAACCGCCGCTTCAGCGGTCAAAACGTCACCACCGGACAGATCGTGATGTTTGGCCTGACCGGCGGGCTTATCCCCTGCCCGGCGTCCATCACCGTTCTGCTGTTCTGCCTGCAGCTAAAGCATTTTGCCCTCGGCGCGACGCTGGTATTCAGCTTCAGCATCGGTCTGGCGTTAACGCTGGTCGCTTCCGGCGCGATTGCCGCCTTAAGCCTCAAGCATGCGACAAAACGCTGGCCCGGGTTTAGCGAATTCTCCCGTAAAGCGCCGTGGATCTCCGCAGCGCTGATTACCGTAGTAGGAATTTATATGAGCCTGCATGGCCTGAACGGCATTCTGGGGTAGGCATGCGGCCACGCCGTGTGGCCGCATCTCCTGGTTAGTTAAGGGTTCTGCTGCCAGCTGAAGGTATAGCGAAGCTGACGTTTTTGCAGAATGAATTCCGGCGAGACGCTGGGGCTCCAGGAGTCGTCGCCGCCCACGCCCATATGGAACGCATCGAGGTTGAGCCAGCATCCCGGCTCTTCCCGCAGCAGGTGATGATGGGTGGTCTCTCGCAGCTGCTGCTGGCTATAGCGGCTCACCGAGAAGTGGAAATGGCCGTTCAGCTGATGCGTTCCCAGCATCAGTTTGCGGGTATCGCAGCGCAAACCATTTTCCGTCGGGAAGATATACGGCGTGTGCATGGCTCCGAGAGGTAACGTCCAGCGCCCCTGCTGCGCCGCCAGCTTTCTGTCCGGGTAGTTCTCATGCGGCCCCAGCCCCAGCCAGTGAACGTTTTCCGGCGTTTCGGCGAGATGAACGCTCAGGCCAATCCGCGCGGGTTCAGGGATATCAGACGCCATATCGACCTGAATTTCGCCATGCAGAACCCCCTGCTCGTCTATCCGCCAGACTTTACGACTCAGAAACAGCGCCTTGCCGCGATACTCAAGGACATGCTGGGTTGTGACCACCACCTCGCCTGCGTGCTGTTCAGCCTCACAGTGCAGCACGCGCGGGGTGAGATCGTACATGCCCACCGCTTTCCAGCGTTCAACCCAGGCGTTCGGATCGATCTTCGTCGCTTCGCTCACGCCAATGTCGTTGTCCAGCGGCGCGCGGCTGACGTTATCCGTCAGAGGTGAAAGCAGCGTTTCAACGCCATTTCGCCACCATTGGGTCAGATTTCCGGATGCGCGATCGAACTGCCAGCGCTGTTGACGATGGGCGATCTCCAGGATGCGATCGCTTTGCGTTAACACCGGCGGCTCGCCCGCCGGGGCTGGCGGAGCAATAAAGAGCGGGGCCGGAAGCAGCCACTGCTCCCACGCGCAGCGATGGCCTGCCGGTGACCACGGCGTTGCCCGCGGCTGGCGCACTTCAACGTTTAGCCAGACCTCACCCGGCCCGGCGTTCAGCTCCGGCAGGGCAATCTCCAGGCGCTGAGTGCCTTCAGGCGCCATCGCCAGCGTCACCTCGCCCGCTGCGAGCACGTCCCCGTCCCGGGCAACCGTCCAGTTCAGCACTTCGTTATCGGTGTGGCGGAACAGGTAGCCGCTTTGCACCTCAATCACCAGCGGAGAGTTGCTGACCCGCGTAAAGGTAAAGAACTGCTGGGCGCGCTGCGCCTCGTACAGCGCCGGGTGCGGCGTGCGATCGGGGAACACCAGCCCGTTAAGACAGAACTGCCGGTCGTTCGGCTTATCGCCAAAGTCTCCGCCGTACGCCCAGAACGTATTGCCATCGTCGTCCCGTTTCGTCAGGGCCTGATCGACCCAGTCCCAGACAAACCCACCCTGCAGGCGAGGATGGCTGCGAAACGCCTGCCAGTATTTTGCAAACCCGCCGAAGCTATTTCCCATCGCGTGGGCGTATTCACAGAGGATCAGCGGACGCGTTTCGTCCGGCATGCCGATCCATTTCTTGATTGACCATTTAGGCACTGCCGGGAACGGCTGATCCCAATCGACCCGGGCGTACATTGGACAAACAATATCGGTCGCCGCCGTGTTCGCGCCGCCGCCTTCATACTGCACAGGGCGCGTCGGGTCGGTGGTTTTCAGCCAGCGGTACAGCGCATCGTGATTCGCGCCGTGGCCCGACTCATTGCCCAGCGACCAGATGATAATTGAGGGGTGATTACGATCGCGCTGCACCATGCGGGTCACGCGCTCGCTCATGGCGGGCAGCCAGCGCGGATCGTCAGCAAGGCGGCTCATCGGCACCATGCCGTGCGTTTCGATATTGGCTTCGTCAACGACGTACAGCCCGTATCGGTCGCAAAGCCGGTACCACAGCGGATGGTTCGGGTAGTGCGAACAGCGCACGGCGTTGAAGCTGTGCTGCTTCATGATTTCGATATCGCGACGCATGGTCGCTTCGTCCATCACCTGCCCGTTTTCCGGGTGATGCTCGTGCCGGTTAACCCCGCGGATCAGCAGCGGTTTACCGTTGAGCTTCAGCAGCCCATTGCTGATTTCAACGCGGCGGAAGCCCACGTCGCACGCTTCTATCTCAAGCACCTCACCCTGCGGGTTAAGAAGCGCCATCGTCAGGCGATACAGCTCCGGCGTTTCCGCACTCCAGAGCGCAGGTGTCTCAACGGGGATCGTTACCGTTAAGCGCTCGGCCCAGCTGCCGCGCTCGTCAACAATGGCAGACCCCGGCTGCCGGGAGACGCTGGCGCATTTTTCCCCCTTGCGCCACAGGGTAAAGACCACCTCGCCGTCCGCAAAACCATGGCCTGCCAGCGTGACATCCACCTTCAGCACCGCACGGTCCAGCTCCGCGTTCAGATCCGTCACGACGTGATAATCGGCAATCTGCGTCTCGGGTTTATGCAGCAAGGTCACATCGCGGAAGATGCCGCTCATGCGCCACATGTCCTGATCTTCCAGATAGCTGCCGTCGCACCAGCGCAATACCATAACCGCCAGGCGGTTCTGCCCGGGGCGTAATGCCGCCGAGAGGTCAAATTCGGCGGGCAACCGGCTGTCCTGGGAATAGCCTATCCACTGCCCGTTGCACCAGAGATGGAACGCCGAGTTCACGCCGTCAAAGATGATGCGGGTCTGCCCGCTCTGAAGCCAGGCGTCATTCACCTCAAATGTGAGCGAGTAACAACCGGTCGGGTTCTCCTGCGGCACAAAAGGTGGGTTAACGGGAATGGGATAGGTGACATTGGTATAGATGGGCGTGTCGAACCCCTGCATCTGCCAGTTAGACGGCACGGGCATCGCAACGGCATCCGCGCAATCTTCGGTTATCCATGCCTGAGGAACCTGCTCCGGCGAGGTAAAGTAGCTAAACCGCCATAGTCCGTTGAGAACGTGCCTGCTGGCAGATCCGGCGTCATTAATGGCCGAAGGCTCATTGCGCCAGCTGTGCAACGGCGCGTGTGCGGCCAGACGGTTCCACTGGGTAACTACGGGGTTTTCCCAGTCCCGACGGGCCAGGATTGCGCTGAGGGTCAGCGAGGGGGTGTTAATCATATTAACCTCTTTGCGAAGCGCTCACAATTTTGGTTAACATGCCCTGGCACCCTGCGACGGTAAAGCACGCGATCGCAGGGTAGCGAGTCAGATCACAAAAGTCTTATTTACGGGCAAGCTGCTCGGCCAGGAGTGCCAGGCTTCTGAGCTGCTGCGCCAGCTCCTCGCGTTCGGCCTGCTGCGGGTTGCGGCGGGCGCTGGAATGGCGGGTAACCAGCGTCACCGGCAGCTGAACCTGCCAGCACGCCTCGTCCCCGGAGGGGTCAAGCAGCCACTCCACGCTGCGTTCGCCCGCCTCGCGAAACGCCTGGCGAATGGTCGTCAGCGGCGGAGAAAACCAGGCGCTGTCAGCCGTATCATCAAACCCAACCACCGATATCTGGCCCGGAACCGCTACCCCTTTTTCCGCGCAGGCGCGCATCACCCCAAGCGCCATTTGATCGTTCGCCACCAGAATCGCGTCCGGTAATGTCGCCGCAGATAACAGCAGATGTCCCTTCTCATATCCGCTGGCCGCGCTCCAGTCACCGCAGGCCACCGCAGCGGCTTCAAGCCCCGCGAATGCCAGGGCGGCTTTCCATCCCGCCAGGCGCGCCCGTGCAGAGACCGAGCTTTCCGGCCCGCTCAGCAGAGCAATACGCTGATGCCCCAGCGACAGCAGATGCTCAACGCCCAGATGCGCCCCCTGCTCTGCATTAAACACGAGGCTGTGTACCCGCGCTGAGGGTGATACATCGAGGAACAGCACCGGAACAGGCGACGCCAGCGCCCTGAGCTCTTCGGCGTGCGGATCGTCCAGCGGCACATTCACCAGCAGCGCCTCCACCCGCTGTGCCAGCAGCGCCTGAAGCGCGGCCTGACACTGCCGGGGTTGCTCCACCATGGAGATAAGGACGCTCGCCCCCTGTTCCGCCGCACGGGATTTTACCGCCGACACAATTTGCGAAGGGGCGTGCAGGGCCAGGTCGGTAGTGATGAGGCCCAGCGTACGGGTGCGTTTACCCGCCAGCTGCTGTGCCCGAAGGTTTGGAACGTAGTGCAGCTCCGCCATCGCCTGCTGCACCTTTTCTCGCGTGCGGGCAGACACATGTTCCGCGTTGTTAATGACGCGGGAAACGGTCTGATAAGAAACCCCCGCAAGGAGGGCGACATCATAGAGAGTGATAGCTTTCATGCATTCTGGCATCGCGTTTATCGTGCCCCTATTCTGGCACAGCGATGCCGTTAAAACATGTGAGCGCTTCGCAAAATTAAACAACCCGCTCCGGCTGGGGGATTTCCTCAATGCGCGGCTTCTGGCGGAACCAGGGCAGACAGAGTTGAATAAGCGGGCCAATGGTCAGGGCATACAGTACGGTTCCCACCCCAAACGTGCCGCCAAGCACGCACCCAATCAGCAGGACGGAGACTTCAATTGAGGTGCGCACGCTGCGAATGGACCACCCCAGACGGGCATGAATGCCGGTCATCAGACCGTCGCGCGGGCCAGGCCCGAAGCCGGCGCCGATGTACATGCTGGTCGCAATCGCGTTCATCGCGATGCCCGACACCAGGAAAGCGATTCGAACGGGTAACGAATCCAGTTCCGGTATAAGCGCCATGCTGGCGTCCGCCGCCAGGCCGATACAAATCACGTTGCTGATCGTGCCAAGGCCCGGCATCTGGCGCAGCGGGATCCACAGCAGCAGCACTGCAGCACCGACTAAAATGATTACCGTCCCGATAGTCATCCCCAGCTGCATCCCCACCCCAAGGTGAAAAACATCCCAGGGATCGACACCCAAATCGGAACGAATAAACATTGCGGTGGAAAGGCCATACAGTCCTAAACCGACATAGAGTTGTAGCAGACGACGTACCATTTTTATCTTCTCCAGTGAACCAGGCTTTCATCCTGACCTAAAATGGCACTATGATTAATGTCCAGTTTTCAAATAGTGGACTGCATATGTCATCACGTCGCTTCGGAAGCCAGTCTCTGGTACGCCTTTTAGGCCACTGGCAGCAAGCCTCATCCCGCACCCCGCTCTGGCGACAGCTGGCCGACGCGCTGCGTCTGTTAATCCTTGATGGGCGTCTGGCTTTGAATACGCGTCTACCTGGCGAGCGTGAGCTGGCCTCCGCGCTGGACGTGAGCAGGACCACCATCAGCAGCGCCCTCGCCCACCTGCGAGAAGAGGGTTATCTTGAAAGCCGCCACGGCAGCGGGTCACGCGTGCTCCTCCCGGATACGCGCGCCGTTCCCACCCTTTCAGCGGCAAGTGCCGCACTGGATCTGTCCACTGCCGCTCTCAATGCCGGGCCGGAGATCCATCAGGCCTATGCCCATGCGCTCACGGCCATTACGCAGCATCTCTCGCTGACGGGCTACGATCAGCTTGGGCTGCCGACGCTGCGGGAGGCCATCGCTGCGCGCTATACCGCGCGGGGTCTTCCCACCCGCGCAGACGAAGTGATGGTGGTCAATGGCGCCGTTAGCGGCTTTGCGCTGGTACTGCGGATGATGACCGGGCCGGGGGACCGCGTCGTGGTCGATCATCCCACCTATCCGCTGGCGATTGCCGCCATTCAGGGAGCGCAGTGTCGGCCCCTGGGGGTGTCGCTGCCGGAAACCGGCTGGGATACGGATGGCTTCGCGGCAACGCTTGCCCAGACGGCGCCGCGCCTGGCGTATCTGATGCCTGATTTTCATAACCCCACCGGGCGCTGTATGGATATCGCCACCCGTCGGGCCATCACGGATATCGCTGCCCAAACCCGCACGGCGCTGGTGGTGGATGAAACGATGGTGGATCTCTGGTTTGATGCGCCTCCCCCGCCACCGCTGGCCGCCTTTAACCCGCAGGCCACCGTCATCACCTTAGGCTCTGCCGGAAAAAGCTTCTGGGGAGGGCTGCGCCTCGGCTGGATCCGCGCCTCCTCGCGCACTATCGCCACGCTTGCCCAGACGCGGGATACCCTTGATTTAGGCTCGCCGCTGCTGGAACAGCTGGCGATGGAGTGGCTCATTAAAAATAGCGAGACGTTTCTGCCCGCACGCCGGAAGATGCTGGCGGAACGACGCGATCGATGCGGTGAACTGTTGCGCGAACATTTCCCGGACTGGAAATTCCATGAAGCGGAAGGCGGGCTCTCTTACTGGATAGAGCTCCCGGGCATGCTGGCGACACAGCTTGCCGCGCGGGCTGAGATTCTGGGGATCAATCTGGGGACCGGTACGCGGTTTGGTTTATCCGGCGCGTTTGACCGCTATTTGCGGATGCCCTTCTCGCTCGAATCGACAGAACTTGAGCAGGCGTTGCTGAGGATCAAACCGCTATGGCTCGCCCTGAATAAAAACGTGCCATCGTTAAAACGCAGCGTGATCTAATATTAAAATTTTTGAAGCAGATCATAAAAAATAAAAACTGCTGACTGTCACGGAGGCAGTCAGCAGTTTTCACCGGTCAGGAGTTAATGTTGAGCAGGAATAGGAAAACCTTTCAGTGAAATAACGAAGCTTTCACCGTCTTTCTTTATTTTTGCGCCGGTATCACACCAGTCAGACGCAATACGAAAGAACTCATCACTTCCGACATTCCAGCCAAGACGTACATGCTTCACGTAGCCTGAACGCAACAGATCGCAGGCCTCTTTGTAGTCACTGGCAGTTGACAGTTGTTGTTTCATTTTCTCTTCTTCAGAAGTTTGCGTAGGGCTTTGATTTCTTTAGGAGTAAAAGGAGAAACACTCTCTTCTTCCGTATGCTGATTATCAATATCCTCTTCCGATACTCCCGCCTCTTCTACTGCTTCGAACGCCAGCAGCAGCAGTTTCTCTGTCGTCACGCTTAAATTTTCGTTATTGACTTCCGCATAGTGGCGAAGCCTTTCTTTTAGCGCGTCATCAATCTTAACGTTTAATACCGCTGTAGCCATGTTTGTCACTTCCCTTCGGAACAAGTACTTTATTTAATACACGAAGTTAACAATGTTATCCAGATATATATTTTTTTGAGTTATGGAAGAAAATAACCGTCCAATTATAAAATGACAGTCTATTATTACAGGTTTATGACAATAATATTTCAGTGCAATGAAATATATATTACATGGTATAGGCGCAATCTTATTGTGGAATAACGGTTCAAGTGGAGAGGTGAAGCAGGAAGATTTTATGGGGCAGAAATGGGTGGGGGCCCTGCCAGCTACATCCCGGCACACACGTCGTCTGCCCTGGCTGCTTCCTTCCGGACCTGACCTGGTGAACAGAGTAGCGTTGCGGGAGAACCAACAGAGCCCCCATTGAGAGCGTTGATAACCAACGCGCTGGCGCATTATCCCTGTGCTAAAGCCCAATTGCAAGCGACCAGGAACCGGATGCTGGTTTCTTGCGCAAACAGGCGCAGCAATCATGAAGATCTTCGTTTACCATAGCTTCCCCGAAACTCCCCACAGGTGAAGGTATGGCCGAGAACGACTCCTTTCCACAGCGCGTATGGCAAATCGTGGCCTCAATCCCGGAAGGCTACGTCACCACCTATGGTGATGTCGCACGCCTGGCCGGTTCCCCGCGCGCGGCGCGACAGGTTGGCGGCGTCCTTAAACGGCTGCCGGAAGGAAGTACGTTGCCCTGGCATCGGGTGGTGAATCGTCATGGCGTCATTTCGCTTACCGGGCCGGATCTCCAGCGTCAGCGTCAGGCGTTACTTTCAGAAGGGGTGCAGGTGTCAGGGTCGGGTCAGATCGATTTGCAGAAATTTCGCTGGGTATATTGACCCCTCTCCCGGAGGAGAGGGGCAATGCAGACATTACATCTGAGTCGGTGGGGTTGGCAGAGACGGCTGATTGGTCTGCGGTGCGACCGGTACTTCGGTCTGCTGCACCGGCACCAGGTTCAGGTCGACTTTGGTCCCGCCGTTGTTAATCGCTTCCTGGACCGTATCGGTGATAAAGACCAGCTTACCGTTGATGGTTACCGCTGCGCTCAGCAGGATACGGGCGTTAGGCTGCACGTCTGACGGGTTATACGGCAACACGAAGCTAAACGGCGCCTGCTTGCCTTCAGTGCGAACGGCGCGCTGAGCCACGACTTTCGACGGCGCGTCGGCCAGAGAAGCATCAGACAGCGTCACGGTTAATACCGCATCCGGCGGCAGCGCAACTTTCTGTTTAATCCAGATGGTACCGGAAACGTTAGGCTGCTGAATGGATTGCTGCGAAAGGGTATTAATCCCGTTCGGGTCTGCTGCTGGCACTGGCACCTGGGCGCTCTTACCGGCACAGGCGGACAACGCCACCGCAATAGCTACACCACTTAGCATGGGCACGAGTTTCATTGAAGTCTCCTTATCAATGCACCAGCGGGATCGATCCCATCCGATGTCGTTTCAATCACATAACGTATTTAAGTGTGGCACAAATCACCGATTTATGCCTGAAAACGTGCAGATATTCAGATTATTCTACCCATCGGACCACTTTCATTTCTGCGTTATACTCTGCCTATCTTTCGCTACGGCGTTTATTGAGGACAACTATGAGTCAGGCACTGAACAATCTGCTGACATTACTGAATCTGGAAAAAATTGAGGAAGGACTCTTTCGCGGACAGAGCGAAGATCTCGGCTTACGCCAGGTCTTTGGGGGGCAAGTCGTTGGACAAGCGCTGTACGCTGCAAAGGAGACTGTCCCGGCAGACCGTCTGGTGCATTCGTTCCACAGCTATTTCTTACGCCCTGGCGATAGCGCGAAACCAATCGTGTATGACGTTGAGGTCCTGAGAGACGGCAACAGCTTCAGCGCTCGCCGCGTAGCGGCCATTCAGAACGGCAAGCCGATCTTTTACATGACAGCCTCTTTCCAGGCGCCGGAACCCGGCTACGAGCATCAAAAAGTGATGCCGCCTGCACCCGCCCCAGACGATCTCAAATCTGAGACCGATATCGCCCGCGCGCTGGCGCATCTGCTTCCGCCGCAGGTCAAAGAGAAGTTTCTCTGCGATAAACCGCTGGAGATCCGCCCGGTTGAGTTCCATAACCCGATGAAAGGTCACCCCGCCGAGCCGAAGCGCCAGGTCTGGATCCGAGCTAACGGCACCGTGGCTGAGGACTTCCGCGTTCATCAGTATCTGCTGGGCTATGCGTCAGATTTCAACTTCCTGCCGGTGGCGCTGCAGCCGCACGGCGTCGGGTTCCTTGAAAAAGGGATGCAGGTCGCGACGATCGATCACTCCATGTGGTTCCACCGTCCCTTCAATATGAATGAGTGGCTGCTCTACAGCGTGGAGAGTACGTCAGCGTCAAGCGCTCGCGGGTTTGTGCGCGGGGAGTTTTATACGCAGGACGGCGTGCTGGTGGCTTCTACGGTGCAGGAAGGGGTGATGCGTAACCGAGGTTGATGTTGTGCGGCCTGATGCCCTCACCCTGACCCTCTCCCACGGGGAGAGGGAATACACACTAAAAACGGCAACCTAAGGTTGCCGTTTTACTGTTTATTACGCGTTATACGCATTCTCGCCGTGGCTGTTGACGTCCAGACCTTCGCGTTCCTGCTCTTCAGGGACACGCAGACCGACCGTCATGTCCGCCAGTTTGTAGCCAATGAAAGCGACAACGGCAGACCACACAACGGTGAGAGCAATACTTTCCAGCTGTACCAGCAGCTGATGAACCATGGTGACGCCTTCAGCGTAGCCTACACCGCCCAGCGATTTGGCAGCGAAGATACCGGTCATGATACAGCCGACGATGCCGCACACGCCGTGCACGCCAAACACATCGCACGGGTCGTCAACGCGCAGCACGCGTTTCAGTGCGGTAACGCCCCACAGACCCGCCAGACCGGACACCAGGCCGACCAGCAGCGCGCCGCCTACGCCGACATAACCACACGCCGGGGTGATGCCAACCAGACCGGCAATGGCACCCGAACAGGCACCCAGCAGAGAAGGTTTACCGCGTACCGCCCACTCGCCAAACACCCAGGAGAGGATTGCACCCGCCGTCGCCACAACGGTGTTCACGAAGGCCAGCGCGGCGATTTCGTTTGCTGCACTCGCTGAGCCGGCGTTGAAGCCAAACCAGCCAAAGTAGAGGATAGCCGTACCGGTAAACACCATCGGCAGGTTGTGCGGTTTAAACGCTTCTTTACCGAAGCCCACGCGTTTGCCAATCAGATAGGCACCCACCAGACCCGCTACTGCGGCGTTGATGTGTACAACGGTACCGCCCGCGAAGTCCAGCGCGCCGTGCGTTGCCAGCAGACCGCCACCCCAGACCATGTGCGCAATCGGCACATAGGAGAGCGTCAGCCAGACCACCACGAAGATCAGGACGGCAGAGAAACGAATACGCTCGGCGAGCGCGCCCACAATCAGCCCGACGGTAATACAGGCGAAGGAGCCCTGGAACGCAACGTGGATATACTGATAGAAACTGCCCATCAGCGCGGTCAGCTCAATATTTTTCAGCATCACCCAGTCGAAGTTACCAAAGAACGCGTTGCCCGTGCCGAACGCCAGCGAGTAACCGTAAACCACCCACAGCACGCAGACCAGTGCGAACGTCACGGCAACCTGCGTCAGCATGGAGAGAACGTTTTTGCCACGGATCAGGCCGCCGTAGAACAGCGCAATGCCCGGAATGGACATGAACAGCACCAGCGCGGTGCTGATCATCATAAAGGCGTTATCGGCTTTGTCGACCACCGCAGGGGTAGCAGCCAGCGCCAGGCCCGGCAGCAGTGCCAGCGAACCCAGACCCGTTTTGAGTGTTGCTATCTTCATTTTCTCGATCCCTATCACTGTGTGCCAGGAGTTACTTACAGAGCCGCTTCGTCAGATTCGCCGGTACGAATGCGAATGACGCGCTGCAGTTCGGCAACGAAAATTTTGCCGTCGCCAATTTTGCCGGTATAGGCCGCTTTGCTAATGACATCAATAACTTCATCAAGCTGATCGTCAGCAATCGCGACATCAATTTTTACTTTTGGCAGGAAGTTAACGCTGTATTCCGCCCCGCGATAAAGCTCGGCATGACCCTTCTGACGACCAAAGCCTTTCACTTCGGTGACAGTCAGTCCCTGAATACCCATTGAAGACAACGCTTCACGCACGTCTTCGAGTTTGAATGGTTTGATTACAACCGTAACCAGCTTCATAGATCCCCTCCAGTCAGAATTCGGTAATGGCCGTAGCTTACGCAGAAGGTATTGCAAGGGGTGTGCCAGAAATGAAAACGAGGGGGAACAGCGGTGCGATGAGCGTTACACGGTTCTGTTAAACGCGCAGGTGAAAAAAAACGCACCATGCCGGTGCAGGGTGCGTTTCAGTTTTGCACCAACAGGAATGACTGTTAGCGCGTCGCCTCATTTTAGTGCATCAGGCGCTAAGCGACTCTTCATCACGTACGCTGGCCGCCAGCTCTTCGCCCGCCAGCTGCAGCTGATACATCTGCCAGTAGCGCCCTTTTGCTTCCAGCAGTTCACGGTGCGTACCACGTTCAACGGCCTGTCCGCGATGTAGCACCAGAATGGTATCGGCCTCGACGATGGTGGAAAGACGGTGGGCAATCACCACCAGCGTCGTATGGTCACGTACCGCGTCCAGCGCCTGCTGGATGGCCTGCTCGGTGCCGGAGTCAATACTGGCCGTCGCTTCATCCAGAATCAGTATCTGCGGCGTTTCAATCAGCACCCGCGCCAGCGCCAGGAGCTGCTTTTGCCCGACGGAGAGATTGTTCCCCTGCTCGCCCAGTTTGGTATTGATCCCATCGCTAAACCCGCGCGCCAGCTCTGCCAGCTGCACTTTTTCCAGCACGTCCCAGACCTGCTCCTGGGTGTAGTCTCGCCCCAGGGTCACGTTGGCGTAGAAGGTATCGGCCAGCACGACCGGATCCTGCTGCACCATCGCAACGCCTTTGCGTAACACAGTGTGGCTGAGAGACGCGAGCGGGCGTCCGTCGAGGCGGATTTCACCTTGCGTGACCGGGTAATAGCCCATCAACAGGCTGGCAAGCGTGCTCTTACCGCTGCCGGTATGCCCCACCAGCGCCACGAAACCGCGTGATGGAACGTCGAGCGTGATGTCCTGCAACACCAGCCGGTCTTCGCGATAGGCAAACGAGACGTTATCAAATGCGATAGTCCCGCTTTGCAGAGGTCGCTCGTCATTGCCGTAGGCCTGGCGCGGCCTGTCCATCAACTCAAACACGCGCTCACCGGCAACTACCGCCTGTTGCAGCATCGATTGCTGGGTGGTGAGCTCGATCAGAGGCTCGTTAAGGCGTCCCAGATAGCTGATAAAGGCGTACAGCACGCCCACTTCGATCGTACCGTTTGAGCTCAGGCCAAAGAGCATCAGCAGCCCGCAAAGCACCAGCGCGGAGAAAAGGCTGAGCAGCGGACGCAGCAGGAAACCGTCGAGGCGCAGCGTCTGCATGCGCGCCATATAGTGCGAACGGCTGGCTTCGCCCATGCGCTCGCCAAAGCGCGCCTGCTGGCGGAACTGCTGGATGACGCTCATGCCGTTGATCACTTCGTTGAAGCCATCATTGATGTCGGCCAGGTAAGCGCGCACCCGACGCACAATCGGCGTGCTGTATCGCTGATAGATCACCATCACGATCAGCACCGCCGGGAAGATAGCGATCGCCACCAGCGCCATCCGCCAGTTGAGGCTGAACATCGCGACCAGCATCGCGCCAATCAGCGCTGCGCTGCGCAGTACGGTTGCCACCACGGTGACGTACAGATCGCGGATCACCTCAGTATCGTTGGTCACGCGCGAAATCACCTGCCCGACCGGCTGGATATCAAACTCGCTGAGCGGCTGGCGAAGCGCCGCGTCCATCACATCCGTACGCAGCTGCTGAACAACGCCCACGGCTGCACGGTTAAACAGCAGCGACTGAGCATAGTGCAACCCTGCGGCCGTCAGCTGTAAGCCAACGTAGGCCACGCCTAAGCCCGCCACCAGCCCCAGCGGCAGATAGCTTTTGGCGACCATGTTGTCGATAAAATAGCTGATGAGCAGCGGACCGCTCACCTCAGCAATCGCCGCAATCCAGAGTAAAAGCACGGCCACGGAGAGCGGTTTACGCCACGGCGAGCCGTAGGCCAGCAGACGTTTGAGCGTCGGCCACATCGTTCCAAGCTTACGCATTGGCGGCCTCCTCATTCTGCTCCGGCGCATCGTCCAGCGCCGCCTCAAGCTGTTGATAGCGGTACATATCGCGATACCAGCCCGGCTGCTCGGCAAGCGTTTCATGCTGTCCGCGCTGGGCAATGTGCCCGTGCTGCAATACCAGAATTTCGCTGGCCTCAGTGAGCGCTGACAAACGGTGGGCGCTGATAATCACCGTGCGTCCGTCGCCCCACTGGCGCAGGTTATGCAGAATTTGATGCTCGGTACGGCCGTCCACGGCGGAAAGCGCATCATCCAGGATCAGGATTTCAGCATTCAGCAGCAGGGCGCGGGCAATGGAGATACGCTGCTTTTGCCCGCCGGACAGCATGACGCCGCGCTCCCCGACTTCCGTTTCGTAGCCCTGCGGCAGACGCAAAATGTCATCATGAACGCTGGCCAAACGCGCCACATGCTCAATCTCTTCCTGCGTTGCCGCAGGGCGTCCGAGGGCAATGTTCTTTGCCACCGTGTCCGAAAATAAAAACGGCGTCTGGCTGACGACCGCCAGGCGACCGCGCCACTCATCCAGCAGCAGTCTGGTCAGGGGAATATCGTGGAAGCGGATATCGCCTTCGGTAACGTCAAAGTGGCGCTGAAGCAGAGAGAGCACGGTACTTTTGCCAGATCCCGTCGGGCCGCAGATGCCCAGCATCTGCCCTGGCTGCAGGGTAAAGCTGACGTTTTCCAGTACCGGATGCTCCGTATGCGGATAGATAAACTGCCGGACGTCGACGGTCATGACGCCGCGCCCTTCTGGTACGGTTTCGCTACCGTCAATGACCACCGGCGCTTCGGCCAGCATGGCGCGAATGCGGCTATAGGCGGCGCTGCCGCGCTCCACGATGTTAAACATCCAGGCCAGCGCCAGCATCGGCCAGATCATGAGGCCCAGATACATCGCAAAGCTGGTCAATTGCCCCAGGGTCAACGAGCCCTGCACCACCATCCAGCTTCCGCCGCCAATCGCCAGCAGGTTTGCCATGCCAATCGCGATATAAATCGTCGGGTCAAACCGGGCGTCGATACGCGCAACGCGCATGTTCTTCGCCCCCGTGTCCGCCGCATCGGCCGCAAACAGCGCAGACTGTCGGTCTTCCAGGCCAAACGCTTTGATCATGCGGATGCTGGTCATGCTCTCCTGGGTGCGATCGTTCAGAGACGAAAACGCCGCCTGCGCCAGCTTAAAGCGCTCGTGCAGCTGTTCGCCGTAGCGATTGATCGCCAGCGCCATGATCGGCATCGGCAGCAGGGCGAGCAGGGTCAACTGCCAGCTGATCTGCGTGGACATCACGATCAGCACCGCACAGCCCATCACCAGCGAGTCCACCAGCGTCAGCACCCCTTCCCCGGCGGCAAAGACCACGCGATCGACGTCGTTAGTCGCGCGAGCGATGAGATCCCCGGTGCGATGGCGCAGATAAAATTCGGGATGCTGTCGGCTCAGCTGGCGGTAAAAATCTTCACGCAGCTCAACGGCCAGCTGATAGGACGCACCAAACAGCAGCACGCGCCAGACGTAGCGCAGCAGATAAACAATGACGGCCGTCAGCACCAGCGTGCCGACCCACATCAACACCCGTGCGGTGGTGTAATGCTGTTCGGTGACGCCATCCACGACGTACCCCACCACTTTCGGCGGGATCAGCTGCAGGATGGCAATGATAATAAGCAGGAATACTGCGCCGAGGTAGCGTTGCCACTCCCGACGAAAGTACCAGCTTAGTTGGGCAAATAATCGCACGCGGTTTGTTCCTGAAGGTATTTTACGAAGTTATTCAATAGGTAATGCTGTGGTGTATTTAATCTGTTCCATGGCGAAGCTTGAGGTGACGTCCGACAAACCCGGTACGCTGTTCACCAGCCGCTTGTAGAAATCATCATAGCGCTTCATGTCGGCCACCTGGACGCGCATCAGGTAATCGTACTCTCCGGCCATTCGCCAGAAACCGAGCACCTCGGGCATCTCCGACACCTGGGTGACGAAGCGGCAATACCAGTCGCTGCTGTGATGCTGGGTCTTTATCAGCACAAACGCCGTCAGCCCAAGCCCCAGCTTTTCGGGATCTAACAGCGCGACGCGCCCCAGAAGAATGCCGTCATCCTCCAGCTTCTTAAGACGCTTCCAGCACGGGGTGGTGGTCAGATTAACGGCATCTGCCAGCGCCTGCAAAGAGAGGGTACAGTCTTTTTGCAGCAATGAAAGGAGCTTGCGGTCAATTTTATCTAGCATACCCACCTCACAGAGAAAAATTTTCTCCCTTCATTCTATTTTAAAGGCCAGATAGCAACAATTTTTTCTGTGCTTTTCGCTATGCTAGGCACAAAATGACAAACGGATAACGACGATGAATAGCACCTGGGTTAAACATGCGATCAGCGAAATCAATGCCGACTATCAGCGCTCGGCGGATACGCACCTGATTCGCCTTTCCCTGCCGGGATTTGACGGCATTCAGCTCTATCTGAAAGATGAAAGCACCCATCCTACCGGCAGCCTGAAGCATCGCCTGGCGCGCTCGCTGTTTTTATACGGTTTGTGTAACGGCTGGATCAAAGAAGGCACCACCATCATTGAATCTTCATCCGGTTCAACGGCGGTGTCCGAAGCCTATTTTGCGCGCCTGCTGGGCCTGCCGTTTATCGCGGTGATGCCGTCCTGCACCGCAAAACGCAAAATCGAGCAGATCGAATTTTACGGCGGTCGCTGCCACTTTGTGGAAAGCGCCTGTGAAATCTACGCCGCCTCCGAAATGCTGGCCCGCGAGCTGAACGGCCACTATATGGACCAGTTCACCTTCGCCGAGCGCGCGACGGACTGGCGCGGCAATAACAACATTGCCGACAGTATTTTCCGCCAGATGACCCACGAACCGCATCCGGTTCCGTCGTACATCGTCATGAGCGCCGGTACCGGCGGCACGTCAGCCACTATCGGGCGCTACATACGCTGTCAGGGCTACGATACCCAACTGATGGTAGTTGACCCGCAGAACTCCGTGTTCCTCGACTACTGGCAAAACCGAGATGCCGGTCTGCGCAGCCCGGTGGGCAGTAAAATTGAAGGGATTGGCCGCCCGCGCGTGGAGCCCTCTTTCATCCCCGACGTTGTGGATGAGATGATGCGCGTGCCGGATGCCGCCAGCGTGGCAACGGCGCACTGGCTGGAGACGCAGCTGGGGCGCAAAGTGGGCGCATCGACGGGCACCAATATGTGGGGCGCACTGCAGCTTGCCGCACGTATGCGCGAAGAGGGCCGCACCGGCTCCATCGTCACGCTGCTGTGCGACAGCGGCGAACGTTATCTCGAGACCTACTACAACGCGGAGTGGGTACAGGCCAACATCGGCGATATCGCCCCGTGGAAAGCGCAGATTGCACAGCTTGTGAAATAAAAAAAAGCCAGACCGAAGTCTGGCTTGCTGGAAGGGTCTCACTATTCGGGGGAATACGGGAGGTTGTTGTTGTCCAGCCAATGCGTCAAAAAATGGGACACTGCTTCATTGCGGCAGTGGCCAATAACCGGCAGATGGGGAAGTTCTGCTTTCAGCTGCGCCATCGCATTCCCCATGATCAGACCGCGACCTACGCTACCCAGCATTTCGCGGTCGTTCATGGCGTCACCAAACGCCATACACTCCTGCAGCGTTAAGCCCAGGTGGTCACTCAGTACCGCCAGAGCGGAACCTTTGTTACAGCCCACCGGCAGCACTTCCAGACAATCCACCGCCGAGAAGGTCAGGTGCGCCCGGTCGCCCAGCGCCTCATTCAGTTGAATCCTTAAGCGGCAAAGATCGTCATGATCGCCGCAGAAGCAGATCTTAGTTACCGCATGGGCGGGGATCCGACGCAGATCGATAAGCTGGTATTTAAAGCCGCTGTAAACATGCGCGTTCAATAATTCCGGGATTTCGCTTCCGGTAAACCAGCCCCGATCGTTAAAGACGTGGATACTGGCCTGCATGTCCCAGGTGCTGTGCAGCACGATATCCGCCACTTCCGGGTTGAGATCCTGTCGGTGCAGCACATCGCCTTCTACGGAGTGAATGCGCGTCCCGTTGCCGGTGATCAGAAAAGCGTCGAGGGAAAACGCCCCCAGCAAATGGCGCATCTCCAGCACATGACGCCCTGTGGCAAACGTCAGGGTGACATTACGCTCGTGCAGGCGCTTCAGCGTGTTCAGGGTTTTTTCCCCTAAACGGTGATCCGGCATTAACAGCGTACCGTCCATATCAAATGCAGCGAGCCGAGCCATGATTACTCCCGAAATGTGATGCGGTTAACTTGTGCATCAGTATCGTGTGAGATATACGGAAGTAATAGTGAATAGATGATAATTATTGTTCCGGGTTTCTTATGCGCCAGCTCAATCGACTCAACCAGTATCACCGCCTGTGGCAGCCTTCCCTGGGTGCAACGCAGCAGATCACCATCGGCGAACTGGCCGCCCGCTGTTTTTGCAGCGAGCGGCATGTCCGAACGCTGCTGCGTCAGGCCCAGGAGGCGGGCTGGCTGAGCTGGCGAGCGCAGTCTGGGCGCGGTAAGCGGGGTGAGCTGACGTTCCATGTCGCGCCGGAGTCACTGCGCAATGCGATGATGGAGGAGGCGCTGAAGAGCGGGCAGCAGCATAACGCGCTGGAACTGGCTCAGCTTGCCCCCGCAGAATTACGATCGTTGCTGCATCCGTTTTTGGGCGGGCAGTGGCAAAATGACACGCCGACGCTGCGCATCCCCTATTACCGCTCTCTGGATCCGCTTCAGCCCGGTTTTTTACCTGGCCGGGCGGAGCAGCATCTGGCGGGACAGGTATTCTCAGGTTTAACGCGTTTTCACGGCAACAGCAGTGAACCCACGGGCGATCTCGCTCATCACTGGGAAGTGTCGGAGGACGGTTTGCGCTGGCATTTCTACATTCGCTCCACTCTGCACTGGCATAACGGCGATAAAATCGAAACCGGACAGCTTAAGCAAAGCCTGGACGCGCTTTTCGCCTTACCTGCCCTGCGTAAACTGTTCCAGAGCGTCTTACGCGTTGACGTTACCCATCCTCAGTGTCTGACCTTTACGCTGCACCAGCCGGATTACTGGCTGGCGCACCGCCTGGCCACCTACTGTAGTCGGCTCGCACATCCCGAACAGCCCATGACGGGCAGCGGCCCCTTCAGAGTCAGCGTGTATGAGCCGGATCTGGTTCGGCTGGAAAGCCACGAACAGTACCATCTCAGCCATCCGCTGCTTAAGGCTATCGAGTACTGGATCACACCGTCGCTGTTTGACTATGGGTTAGGCACCAGCTGTCGCCATCCGGTGCAGATCGCCATTGGCGAGCCGGATGAACTGGAGAGCCTGCGCCTGGTGACGAACAGCACCAGCCTGGGCTTTTGTTATCTCACCCTGAAGCAAAGCCCGCGCCTGAGCGAAATGCAGGCTCGGCGACTCATCAACATCATTCATCTCTCGACGCTTCTGCATACGCTTCCGCTCAATGAAGGGCTGATTACCCCGACAGAGGAGTTACTCCCCGGCTGGGCGATCCCCCAGTGGCCGGATTTAACACATGTCCCTCTGCCGAAGAAGTTAACCCTGATTTATCATTTACCGGTTGAGTTACACACGATGGCGCGCCAGCTAAAACAGTACCTTGCAAAACACGACTGCGAGCTTACGGCGATCTTTTACGATGCGAAAACCTGGGACGGGTGCCAGCAACTGGCGGACGCGGACATCATGATGGGCGACAGGCTGATTGGCGAAGCGCCGGAATATACGCTTGAACAGTGGCTGCGCTGTGATGCCCTCTGGCCACACGTGCTTAGCGCACCGCAATATGCTCATCTGCAGGCCACCTTGGATGCGGTACAGACTCAGGCCGACGAACAGGCCAGACATGCCGGGCTAAGGGCCATTTTCTCCCGGCTCATGGAAAAGGCGGTGATAACGCCCCTGTTCAATTATCAATACCAGGTCAGCGCCCCGCCGGGGGTCAACGGCATACGTCTCAACACCCGCGGCTGGTTTGATTTTACCGAAGCCTGGCTGCCCGCCCCTAAATCGTGAAGAAGCTGGTCGCCGTCGTGGTCAAACGGTAACATAACGCTTTTACCGTAACAGTCGAGATGATTTATGAAACGTGCCGTCGTCGTGTTCAGCGGAGGACAAGACTCTACTACCTGCCTGGTCCAGGCCCTTCATCAGTACGATGAAGTTCACTGTGTTACTTTCGATTATGGTCAGCGTCACCGCGCTGAAATCGACGTTGCCCGTGAACTTGCCCTGAAACTGGGCGCACGCGCGCACAAGGTGCTGGACGTTACGCTGTTAAATGAACTGGCCGTGAGCAGCCTCACCCGGGACAGTATCCCGGTACCTGACTACAAACCCGATGCCAGCGGCATTCCGAATACCTTCGTGCCGGGCCGTAATATCCTCTTCCTGACCCTGACGGCGATCTACGCCTATCAGGTAAAGGCCGAAGCGGTGATCACGGGCGTGTGCGAAACCGACTTCTCCGGCTACCCGGACTGTCGCGATGAGTTCGTGAAGGCGTTAAATCACGCAGTCAATCTGGGGATGGCGAAAGAGACGCGCTTTGAAACCCCGCTTATGTGGCTGGATAAAGCCGAAACCTGGGCGCTGGCGGACTACTGGGGCAAGCTGGACCTTGTTCGCAGCGAAACGCTCACCTGCTATAACGGCATCAAAGGCGACGGTTGCGGCCAGTGCGCGGCCTGTAATCTGCGCGCTAACGGGCTGAACCATTATCTCGCCGATAAAGTCGGCGTGATGGCCACGATGCAGAAAAAGACCGGGCTTAAATAAGGCTACTTGACCGTGCTGTCGAACAGTTTCACACCGGCAGCACGGGTGACTTTCATCAGCGTTTTCAGCGTTGGGTTGCCGTTGTCTGATAAGGTTCGGTATAGCTGCTGACGGGACAGACCTGCTTTGGCAGCGATTTCACCTATGCCGCCGCGGGATTCGATAACACGTCTTAACGCGATTAAGTATGCAGGGATCCCCTGATCTTCATAAATCTCATCCAGGGCAACCTGCAGATATAGCTGAGCGTAGGAAGGGTTTTCACGAAGCATTTTTACGACGGCTTCATCATGGCTGACGGAACTAGAAAATTTTCGTTGACTCTTGCTCATCCGGTTTATCCTTTTGATGGTCTTTCCAGTAATCTATTGCCAGTTTCACATCAGTTTTTTTGACTTTCTTTGTCACCGCCGATCAGCAACAACAGGATCTTCCGATGTTGTACCGCAAAATAGATTCGATAACCGGGACCACAATCCATTTTCAATTCCCAGATCCCCTCTCTGAGATATCGATAATCGCCGAAATTCCCTTTCTCAGCACGGTCAATTCGCAGAAGGATCCGAAACGCTAACTCCGGATCCTTTCGCTTCATCTTCGCCACCCACTCCTCAAACGGTACTTTCCCGTCACGGGTCCGGTAACGTTCAACAACGTAGTCCCTGTCCATTATTCTATCCCTGAAAAATCCTTTTTGTCTTTTATAAAAGACAAAATTTCTAAGCGATCATCAACTCCAGCTTTTCCCGCAGTTCCCCTTCCAGCGGCAGCGCTTTCTGCGTTTTCAGATCGATACAGACAAAGGTGATCAGCGCATCAGCCACCACCTGCCCTTCTGGATCGAGCGTCACCACCTGGCTTAATACCCCGCTTTTGCCATTGATCTGTTGCACCTGGCTGGTCACCGTGAGTACATCGCCCAGCACGGCCGGACGGCGGTAGTTGATGTTGATATTGACGACCACGAACGCGATGTTGTGCGCGGTCAGCCACTGAAAGCTTTCGCTGTTTTCCAGCCCGTCCCAGCGCGCTTCTTCAAGAAACTCAAGATAGCGAGCGTTGTTCACATGCTGGTAAACGTCGAGATGAAAACCGCGTACTTTGATTTTTGTCTGCATAGCGCAATAGCCTTTACTGTTATTGTAGGATGAGAGGTCATAACTGGTATGACCTCTTTATCCTGGCAAAATTTTGCCGCAGTGCAAGAAATTGCGTAATTACAACGTCAGGTGTGAGAGGTTGCGCTCAACCAGCGCGCTGCCCATGCCCGGCACCTGTTTGAGATCGTCGACCGTCTTGAAAGGACCATACTCTTCGCGGTAGCTGACGATGGCCTGCGCTTTTTTCAGGCCGACACCATTCATCGCGCGAGCCAGATCTTCCGCAGAGGCCGAATTGATACTGACCCGCGTACCGTCATCATCCGCATTTTTACCGGCGTCAGCCGCTTTGGTTTGCCCTTGCACCGGCGCTGCCGCATCGGACTTGGTCTGTGTAGCCTGTGGTTTGGCGGCGGGCGTCGCCGCCAGCGCGCCCGCGCTCATCCCGGTGGTGGCAATGGCCAGCGTAATTAACAGTGCTTTGATTCCACATTTCATGCTGTTATCTCCTTGTTTGTTGACAGCCACGTCACGATAGCCGCCAGATAAACTCGGTACAAACAGCAGATTGCAGATATGGAAAAGGCCGCGAAAGCGGCCTTTAGTTTTTGCAGAGCGTTACGAAAATCTGCGAGCAGACACGTAATTACTGCTGCTGAGTCATCACATCACCCAGCTTGATTTTGGCTTCTTTACGCAGGTTGCTCATCATGGCTTCGAAGGCAATCTGAGCATTGTTCTGGGTAATCCCCTGAACCATCGCTTTCTTCTGCGCTTCTGGCAGGGTGCCGGCTTTCACTTCATCCAGCGCCAGCAGAACGACGTTACCCTGCGTATCGGTGGTGGTACCGAAGCTTGGCTTGTCCTTGGCAGGCAGAGTCAGACCAAACGCGGCCTGGCTGATTGGGTCCTGGCCGGTACGGCTCAGCGTTTTCGCTTCACCGAAGCTCAGGCCAGCCGCTTTCAGCGCGTCTTCTTTACCCGCTTTCAGGTCAGACAGGATCTTCTCAGCATCCAGTTTCGCCTGCTGTTCCGCTTTGTTGTGCTTAACCTGAGCGACAACCTGATCCTTCACTTCCGCCAGCGGCTTGACCGCTTCTGGCTTGTGCTCGCTGACGCGCAACACAAACGCACGATCGCCGTCGACGGTAATGATGTCAGAGTTACTGCCCGGCGTGCCGTTCTCGCCCACCAGACCGCCGTTGAAGATGGCATCAGAAACCGGTTTGAAGTTCAGCTCTTCCGGCAGGTTGTCACGACCAAACCAGCCCGTCTCAACCGCCTTCACACCCGCCGCCTGCTCTGCACCTGCCAGAGATTCGTTATCGTTGCTGGCAGCATCGCTCACCTTCTGCTGCAGCGCGTAGTAGGCATCCAGCGCTTTTTCCTGTTTCACTTTCGCCGCGATATCTTCGCGAACGTCAGCCAGCGGCTTGGTTTTCGCCGCGGTGATGTCGTCCAGACGCACGACCAGGAAACCAACGGAAGACTTAATGACGCCAGAAAGCTGGCCTTTCTCTTTCAGACCGGCATTTTTCAGCTCGTCCGGCGTGGTCGCGTCTTCCAGCCAGCCCATATCACCGCCGTTTTTCGCAGAGATAATGTCGGTGGATTTCGCTTTCGCAACGGTCGCGAAATCAGCGCCTTTGTTCAGCTCATCCAGCGCCGCTTTAGCATCAGCCTCGGTCTTCGTCTGAATCACGCTGTAGCGGTTACGCTGCGGCTGAGTAAACTGATCCTGATGCTGGTCGTAGTAAGACTGGATTTCAGCATCAGACGCGGTTTCCTGCAGCGCGGCGGCATCCAGCTTGATGTAGCTCACGCGGAACTGCTCTGGAGAAACAAAGGAATTCTTGTTCTGCTCGTAGTAAGCGTTAACGTCAGCGTCGCTCACCTGCTGTTTCGCCGCCAGGGCGTTCACATCAATGGTCGCTTCGCGTACAACGCGCTGCTGCGCCACCAGCGCGGCCAGTTCGTCCGTTTCACCTTTGAGCATGAAATCGGTGCCCACAACGGCATTGATGAGCTGCTGGGTGGTCAGCTGGTTACGCAGCGCCTGAGCGTACTGATCGGCCGTCATCCCCATCTGGTTGACGATACTGTTGTAGCGCGCGTTGTCGAATTTACCGTTAGACTGGAAGGCCTGGGTGGAGAAGATGGCTTTTTTCACCTGCTCATCACTGATGCCAAGGCCCAGTTTTTTGGCGTACTGATCCAGCAGCGCTTCGTCGATAAGACGGTTCAGTGTCTGTTGGCGCAGGGTCTTCATGTACCCTTCGTTCGCTGCCAGTTCAGAGAATTGGTCGCCCAGCTGTTGCTGCATACGGTTACGTTCACCGGCAAAAGCATTCTCGAACTGACCACGGCTGATTTCCTGGCCATTCACTTTTGCGGCATAGTTTGCGCCACCGCCAATAAGGTAACTGCTCACGCCGGTCAATATGAACGACACGATAATGATACCGAAAATAATCTTGAGCACGAGACTGTTAGCAGCCGTGCGTAAGCTGTCCATCATGGTGTAACAACACTCCGCTGTAGGTGACTGGTTACCTGACGCTGACGGAAAATCCTGCCCGTCGCGCGTGAAGGCGTATTGTGACAAGAAAACGGGGCGATTGTCAGCCCACAACTCGCATAAACTCGCACAAATCAGGTCTGGACAAACAAAAAAGGCACATCAAATGATGCGCCCTTGTACTTTCCGGCTTCCCTGAAACGGGAAAGCAATCAGTTTACTGCGTCTTTCAGCGCTTTACCTGCACGGAAACCCGGCACTTTAGCAGCAGCAATGGTGATCTCTTTACCGGTCTGAGGGTTGCGGCCAGTACGGGCAGCACGCTCTTTAACAGCAAAAGTACCGAAGCCTACCAGTGCAACGTCGTCCCCAGCCTGCAGAGATTCAGTAACAGAAGCAATTAATGCATCTAACGCACGTCCAGCTGCAGCTTTAGAAATATCAGCACCAGCAGCAATTTTGTCAATCAGTTGAGATTTATTCACTGTTCTCTTCCTCTCTTTATAATTTATATCGCGCCTGAATCCTTCACAACGCGACCGCGCAGCAGTTATATCAGGCCTGCCATGACCTTACAACACCCGTTGTTGATGGCTGACCTAATCAGCAATCTAAATTAGCTATACAAAAAAAGGCTGGCAAGTGCGAAATGACTTACCAGCCTTGTTTTTATTGACGCTCTTTGCGCGAGGTCACTATTTTGCGGTTACAACCTGCATTCCGGAGGGTTCATTCTGCAGTGCGAGACTGAGAACTTCCTCAATTCGCTTCACAGGATGGATCTGCAGATCGGCAATCACGTTGTCCGGAATCTCTTCCAGATCGCGTTTATTTTCGTAAGGGATCAATACGGTTTTGATCCCACCGCGGTGTGCCGCCAGCAGTTTTTCTTTTAAACCACCAATCGGCAGAACCTGACCACGAAGCGTGATTTCACCGGTCATTGCCACATCGGCACGCACCGGGTTCCCTGTCAGGCAGGAAACCAGAGCGGTACACATGGCAATACCCGCGCTTGGGCCATCTTTCGGCGTCGCCCCTTCCGGAACGTGCACGTGGATGTCGCGTTTTTCGTAGAAATCAGTGTTGATACCCAGTTTCTCCGCGCGCGCGCGCACCACGGTCAGCGCCGCCTGAATGGATTCCTGCATTACTTCACCCAGCGAGCCGGTGTAGGTCAGCTTGCCTTTGCCCGGCACACAGGCGGTTTCGATGGTCAGCAGATCGCCGCCCACTTCCGTCCATGCGAGGCCAGTCACCTGACCAACGCGGTTTTCGTTGTCCGCGCGACCGTAGTCAAAGCGCTGAACACCCAGGTACGCATGCAGATTGTCGCCGTTAATCACAATGTGCTTCAGGCTCTTATCCAGCAGCAGCTGTTTCACCGCTTTACGACACAGTTTGGAGATTTCACGCTCAAGGCTACGCACGCCCGCTTCACGGGTGTAGTAACGAATGATGCCGATAATCGCGCTGTCCTCGACGGTCAGCTCGTTGGCTTTCAGCGCGTTACGCTCAATCTGTTTCGGCAGCAGGTGCTGCTTAGCGATGTTCAGCTTCTCATCTTCGGTATAACCGGAGAGACGGATCACTTCCATACGGTCCAGCAGCGGGGCCGGAATGTTCATGGAGTTGGAGGTCGCCACGAACATCACATCGCTCAGGTCGTAGTCCACTTCCAGGTAGTGATCGCTGAACGCCACGTTCTGTTCTGGATCAAGCACTTCCAGCAGTGCAGACGCAGGGTCACCGCGCATGTCCGACGACATCTTGTCGATCTCATCGAGCAGGAACAGCGGGTTTTTAACCCCCACTTTCGCCATCTTCTGGATCAGTTTACCCGGCATAGAACCGATGTAGGTACGGCGGTGACCGCGGATTTCCGCTTCATCGCGTACGCCACCCAGCGCCATACGGATATACTTACGTCCGGTCGCTTTGGCGATGGACTGACCCAGAGAGGTTTTACCCACCCCCGGCGGTCCTACCAAGCACAGAATTGGGCCTTTGATTTTGTTTACACGGCTTTGTACCGCGAGGTACTCAAGAATGCGGTCTTTCACGCGTTCCAGGCCGTAGTGGTCGGTATCCAGGATTTCCTGCGCCTGACGCAGGTCTTTTTTGACCTTGCTGCGGGCGTTCCACGGAACCTGCACCATCCACTCAATGTAGCCGCGTACAACGGTCGCTTCAGCCGACATTGGAGACATCATTTTCAGCTTCTGCAGTTCTGCTTCGGCTTTCTCTTTTGCCTCTTTCGGCATCTTCGCTGCGTCGATCTTACGCTTCAGCGCTTCGTTTTCGTCCGGCGCATCGTCCATCTCGCCCAGTTCTTTCTGAATGGCCTTCATTTGCTCATTCAGATAGTACTCACGCTGAGATTTCTCCATCTGCTTTTTCACGCGGTTGCGAATACGCTTCTCAACCTGCAGCAGATCGATTTCAGACTCCATCATCGCCATCAGGTATTCCAGACGTTCGTTAACGTCGGACATTTCCAGCACGGACTGTTTGTCAGCCAGCTTCAGCGGCATATGTGCAGCGATGGTGTCCGCCAGACGCGCAGGATCGTCGATGCTGTTCAGCGACGTCAGCACTTCTGGTGGGATTTTCTTGTTCAGCTTGATATAGCCTTCAAACTGGCTAATCGCGGTGCGCACCAGCACTTCCTGCTCGCGCTCGTCAAGCTCAGGCGAATCAAGGTACTCTGCCTTCGCAGAGAAGTGCTCGCCGTCGTCTGACAGAGTAGTGATACGCGCACGCTGCAGGCCTTCTACCAGCACCTTCACGGTGCCGTCAGGCAGCTTCAGCATCTGCAAAATAGAGGCCACGGTCCCGACGGTGAAAAGATCGTTTACACCCGGCTCATCCGTTGATGCTTCTTTCTGCGCCACCAGCATGATTTTTTTATCATGATCCATGGCGGCTTCGAGGCAACGGATAGATTTTTCCCGCCCTACAAATAAGGGTATGACCATGTGCGGATAAACCACCACATCGCGCAACGGCAATACGGGGATTTCAATGCGTTCAGAACGCTCAGGATTCATAGAGCTCTCTCTTAGTTAGTGTCCGCCAGGTAAGCTGGTCATGTCACTGTGCTTCACATAACCATTAACATGTATCCAGTATATGGGGATGTTTGCCACACATTCAACGCTATGAATACGGAAAAAGTAAAGGGGAGATAAAATCCCCCCTTTTTGATTAACTGCTTGTATGATTTGGTGAATTATTCGCCAGATGCCTGCTGTGCTTCCGGTTTGCCGTAAATCAGCAGCGGCTTGGTTTGGCCGCTAATGACGGACTCGTCAATCACCACTTTTTCAACGTCTTCCATCGACGGCAGATCGTACATGGTGTCGAGCAGTGCCGCTTCAACAATTGAACGCAGACCACGGGCACCGGTTTTACGGATCATCGCTTTCTTGGCAATGGCATCCAGCGCTTCGTCGCGGAATTCCAGATCGACGCCTTCCAGATTGAACAGCGCCTGATACTGCTTGGTCAGCGCATTTTTCGGCTCTTTCAGGATCTGAATCAGCGCGTCTTCGCTCAGCTCGTTCAGGGTTGCCACCACCGGCAGACGGCCAATGAATTCAGGGATCAGACCGAATTTGATCAGATCTTCCGGTTCAACCTGAGACAGCAGCTCGCCTTCGTTCGGTTTTTCAGACGTTGCTTTCACCGTTGCGCCAAAACCAATGCCGGAGCCGGTTTCAACACGGTGGGAGATAACTTTGTCCAGACCAGCAAACGCACCGCCACAGATGAACAGGATCTTGGAGGTATCAACCTGCAGGAACTCCTGCTGCGGATGCTTACGACCACCCTGTGGCGGAACGGCGGCAACCGTACCTTCAATCAGCTTCAGCAGTGCCTGCTGTACGCCTTCACCCGATACGTCACGGGTAATGGACGGGTTGTCTGATTTACGAGAGATCTTGTCGATCTCATCGATGTAAACAATCCCGCGCTGGGCTTTCTGTACGTCGTAATCGCACTTCTGCAGCAGTTTCTGGATGATGTTTTCGACGTCCTCACCCACATAACCGGCCTCGGTCAGGGTGGTGGCATCCGCCATCGTGAACGGAACATCAAGCAGGCGCGCCAGGGTTTCAGCCAGCAGCGTTTTACCGGAACCGGTTGGGCCGATCAGCAGAATGTTACTTTTACCCAGTTCTACGCCATTGCTGGTGTCGCCGTTACGCAGACGTTTGTAGTGGTTATAGACCGCTACCGCCAGCACTTTCTTGGCCTGCTCCTGTCCGATGACGTAGTCGTCAAGGTGATGACGAATTTCATGCGGCGTTGGCAGCGCGCTGCGCTCACGGTGCGGTGCGACTTCTTTAATCTCTTCGCGAATGATGTCGTTACATAAATCGACACATTCGTCGCAGATATACACGGACGGCCCGGCAATCAGTTTACGCACTTCATGCTGGCTTTTGCCGCAAAAAGAGCAGTACAGCAGTTTGCCCGAACCATCTTTGCGTTTATCTGTCATGAGTCCAAACCTCTTTTTAAGTTCTTTGTGCCGCACATGACGACGCAAATGCCATTCTAAGACGCAAGCTGCAATCAGCAGCGTGCCGCCCTACCTTAGTATAGCGGCACACTCGCGTCGCGGGCATCAATTACGATGGGTCAACACGGAGTCGACTAAGCCGTACTCAACTGCCTCTGGAGCAGAGAGGAAGCGATCGCGCTCGGTATCGCGCTCGATCTGCTCGAGTGGTTGACCCGTATGCTGCGCCATAAGTTCATTCATGCGCGCTTTTACTTTCAGAATTTCGCGGGCGTGGATTTCGATATCCGTCGCCTGCCCCTGGTAACCGCCCAGCGGCTGGTGAATCATCACGCGGGAATTTGGCAAGCAGAAACGCTTACCTTTCGCCCCTGCTGTTAACAGGAACGCGCCCATCGATGCAGCCTGACCCATACAGATAGTGCTTACATCTGGCTTGATGAATTGCATGGTGTCATAAATGGACATCCCTGCTGTAATCACGCCACCCGGGGAGTTGATGTACAGGTAAATGTCTTTTTCCGGGTTTTCCGCTTCCAGAAACAGCATCTGCGCCACGATCAGGTTAGCCATGTGGTCTTCCACCTGGCCGGTCAGAAAGATAACGCGTTCCTTGAGCAGACGGGAATAGATATCAAAAGAACGCTCACCACGTGAGGTCTGTTCAATAACCATTGGCACCAGAGCCATATGGGATGCAAAGTTATCTCGTTCGCCACTGTATGACATTTCCGTCTCCTGGATCAAAATTGAAAACACCTGCTGTACTGATTGTAACCTTACGGACGGATTATCAGCCAGTCTCATTCATCGTGATTACGTACTTATGGGGTTTACAGTGCCCTATTTCAAGCATAACAACCTTTTGTTGTTACGCTAACACCGAAAGGGCGTTTTAGCACTCTTCCTGGGCTATCGCTGTGATAAAAAAAACCCGCTGCCGCAAGGCAACGGGTTTTCTGTTCAAACTTTAAACCTTTGGGGCGAAATTACGCCTGCTGGTTCATCAGTTCGTTGAAAGAGGTCGCTTTTTCGGTCACTTTCGCTTTCGCCAGTACCGCTTCAACAGCCTGCTCTTCCAGGGCAACGTTGCGCATGTTGTCCATCAGCTCTTTGTTCTTACCGTAGAACTCAACAACTTCTGATGGATCTTCGTATGCAGAAGCCATCTCTTCGATCAGGCCTTTCACACGCTCTTCGTCAGCTTTCAGCTCGTGGGTACGAATCACTTCGCCCAGCAGCAGGCCAACAACAACGCGGCGTTTCGCTTGCTCTTCGAACAGTTCGCGTGGCAGTTCCATCGCTTGCTGCTGGTTGCCACCGAAACGCTGTGCAGCCTGACGGCGCAGAACGTCGATTTCGCTGTCGATCAGGGCAGCTGGAACGTCGATTTCGTTGGCTTTCACCAGACCTTCGATCGCCTGAGATTTCACACGGTTACGCACCGCGCCGTTCAGTTCGCGTTCCATGTTCTTACGCACTTCGGTACGCAGACCCGCTACGGAACCATCTTCCACGCCGAAACGCTTGATGAATTCTTCAGTCAGTTCTGGCAGTTCGCGCTCTTCAACTTTCTTCAGGTTGATAGCGAACTTCGCTGCTTTCCCTTTCAGGTTTTCAGCGTGGTACTCTTCCGGGAAGGTCACGTCGATGGTGAACTCTTCGCCAGCCTTGTGGCCTTTGATACCGTCTTCGAAGCCTGGGATCATACGACCCTGGCCCATCGCCAGTACGAAGTCAGACGCTTTACCGCCTTCGAACTCTTCGCCGTCTACAGAACCGGTGAAGTCGATGGTGACACGGTCTTCAGCGTCAACAGCGCCTTCTTTCTCTTTCCAGTTCGCCTGCTGCTTACGCAGGGTATCCAGCATGCCGTCAACGTCTTCGTCAGTCACGGAAACAACTGGTTTTTCAACTTCGATAGATTCCAGACCTTTCAGCTCAACTTCCGGGTACACTTCGAACTCTACGGAGTAGGTGAAGTCTTCGCCCAGTTTGTATTCGCCTGGAACGTAGTTCGGCGCGCCGGCTGGATTGATTTTTTCTTTGATGATCGCATCAATAAAGTTACGGCTCATCAGTTCACCCAGCACATCCTGACGCACGGAAGCGCCATAACGCTGAGCAACAACATTCATTGGTACTTTGCCCTTGCGGAAGCCGTCAATACGTACTTTTTTTGCTACGTTGACCAGCTCGCTTTTCACAGCAGTTTCGATGCTGTCAGCAGCGATAGTAATCGTTACACGGCGGCCAAGGCCTTGAGTGGTTTCAACTGAAACTTGCATCTTGTTACCTCAAAAAAATCACAGTGCTCGGTCAACTCTGAATCTGTCTGTTATACCGGGATGCTCTCTTAGTGCAGATTCACATTCCCTGTCGCCAGAATCATCCCGAAGACATTCAATAAGACGCGGCATTATAGCGGCATCACTTAGGTGAGTCGAGAACGGTTGGGGCATGTTGCTGCGGCTTTTTTCACACTTTAAGGCTATTTTTAGCCTTAAAATCGCACCATCCGCTCAAAACTCAGACAAAACAAAACGGCCCGGAGGCCGTTTTGAGGAAATCTGTAAGCAACATACTGGAAAAGCTCCAGCCGTTGCAAATCCGATTTATCAGGCGATAGTGCCTGCACCGCGACAGGGCGGCGATGCGAAAACCGTATCCTGCAAGCCTTCCCATTCCTTAATGGTATAGGTATGCAGTGCCAGCGCATGCACGGTCGTGGAGAGCTCTTCCGTCAAGGTGCTGTAGATCAAGCGGTGTCGATTCAGGAAACGTTCTCCCGTGAAGCGATCGCTAACCAGAACCACTTTAAAGTGGCTTTCAGAACCTGCCGGTACGTTATGACGATAGCTTTCGTCGACGACTTCGAGGAACACAGGGTTGAACGCTGCCCTTAATTTATCTTCTATATGCTCACGTATCATCATGAAATTACTCCTCCGACAACGCCAGGATGTCACCCATCCCTTTAAATGTTAGCCGCTTTTACCGTTTCCATTACACCTTGACAACAAATATTTAGCTTTCGTCTGATTTTCTCATTCAAACGAATGAAGTTCACTGTGAGGCTCATACGTTTTGTCATACACGGATTGGGAAAAACGGTGAACTGGTCAGTTTTCGGACAAGGCGATGAATTTACATGCGTTGACCACTTCCCCTCGCCGTTGGCGATGTTATGATGGCGGCAATTTTTCTCTTTATATGCTTACGATTCGTTGAGAACCCGAAAATGTTAAAAAAACTCTTCTTCCCGTTGGTAGCCCTTTTTATGCTGGCAGGCTGTGCTACCCCGCCAACCACTATTGATGTCTCACCAAAAATCACTCTGCCTCAGCAGGACCCAAGCCTGATGGGCGTCACCGTGAGCATTAACGGTGCCGATCAGCGTCAGGATCAGGCGCTGGCTAAAGTGACCCGCGATAACCAGCAGGTTACCCTCACCGCGTCCCGCGACCTGCGCTTCCTGCTCCAGGAAGTGCTGGAGAAACAGATGACCGCTCGCGGCTACATGATTGGCCCAAGCGGCGCGGTCGATCTGCAGATCATCGTCAACAACCTGTACGCTGACGTGTCTCAGGGCAACGTGCGCTACAACATCGCGACCAAAGCGGATATCGCCATCATTGCCACCGCGAAGAATGGCAACAAGATGACCAAAAACTACCGCGCCAGCTACTCTGTTGAAGGTGCGTTCCAGGCCTCCAACCAGAACATTGCTAACGCTGTTAACAGCGTGCTGACCGACACCATCGCCGATATGGCGCAGGACACCAGCATTCACGACTTCATCAAGCAGAACGCGCGTTAATCCCGCTCTCTGACCCGGTGTATCACCGGGTCAGTTTTAGAAGAACATGTCCAGCCATTACTTACGCATTTTCCAGCAACCGAAATCAGCTATCCTGCTGATCCTCGGCTTCGCCTCGGGTTTACCCCTCGCACTCACTTCCGGCACGCTTCAGGCATGGATGACGGTTGAGAACATCGATCTTAAAACCATTGGTTTCTTCTCGCTTGTGGGCCAGGCCTATGTCTTTAAGTTCCTGTGGTCTCCGGTCATGGATCGCTATACGCCGCCTTTCCTCGGGCGTAGACGCGGCTGGTTAGTGATGACGCAGATCCTGCTGCTGCTGGCCATCGCGGCGATGGGTTTTCTTGAACCTACCACGCAGCTTCGCTGGATGGCGGCGCTTGCGGTAGTGATTGCCTTCTGTTCCGCCTCTCAGGATATCGTGTTCGACGCCTGGAAGACGGACGTATTACCTGCGGAAGAGCGCGGCGCCGGTGCGGCAATCAGCGTGCTGGGCTATCGCCTCGGGATGCTGGTCTCCGGCGGGCTGGCGCTGTGGCTCGCCGACCGTTACCTCGGCTGGCAGGGCATGTACTGGCTGATGGCCGCCCTGCTGATCCCCTGCATTATCGCGACGCTGTTCGCGCCTGAACCGAGTGACGTCATCCCGGTTCCCCGCTCGCTGGAGCAGGCCGTCGCCGAACAGCTTCGTGACTTCTTTGGCCGCAACAACGCCTGGCTGATCCTGTTGCTTATCGTCCTTTATAAGCTGGGCGATGCCTTTGCCATGAGCCTGACCACCACCTTCCTGATCCGGGGCGTCGGTTTTGACGCGGGTGAAGTCGGCGTGGTGAATAAAACGCTGGGGCTGTTTGCGACCATCGTCGGTGCACTTTATGGCGGCGTACTGATGCAGCGCCTGACGCTGTTTCGCGCGCTGCTGATTTTCGGCATCCTTCAGGGCGCCTCTAACGCAGGCTACTGGCTGCTTTCGATTACCGACAAACATACGATCAGCATGGCCGCGGCGGTGTTCTTCGAAAACCTCTGCGGCGGTATGGGCACAGCGGCGTTTGTCGCCCTGCTGATGACCCTGTGCAACAAGTCGTTTTCCGCTACCCAGTTCGCGCTGCTCTCGGCGCTCTCCGCCGTTGGCCGCGTATACGTTGGCCCGATTGCCGGCTGGTTCGTGGAAGCCCACGGCTGGCCAACATTTTATCTCTTCTCGGTCGTGGCTGCCGTGCCGGGAATTTTATTGCTGCTGGTCTGCCGTCAGACGCTGGAATATACCCAGCGGACGGAACACTTTATGCCGCGCACCGAATATCACCGCGCCTACCGTTTTGCGTTACGTCTGTTAATGGTGGGCTGCGCTGCTCTCGCACTCTGGCTGGTGGTGCTCATTATTAATGCCAGCACGTCACTGGCACTCCCCTTCGAAGCCCTTCTGCTGGATGCAGGCGCCCTGCTGGCTATCGCCGGGATCCTGACCGGGGGTCTGCTCGATTTCATGGCATTGCGTAAAACGCAGATGACCTGAAGAAAAATGCGAAAGGTTATTTCCCGTTGTAATCACTAAGCGAAATTATAACGGCGAAATAGCCACCGGCCGCTAAAAAAATATTTGTTGTTTTGTGCGGGATAGGATTTGGAAATTATTGGCTCCCATTCCAAACCGCTATTTTTCATTAAACGATTCAGCATGCGAGAGTTTGATTTTTCGTTTTTTAGATGTCTTTTTATTGATAATTAATTGTTAATTTTTTGTTTATTTTCAACAATGGTTATACCAATTGTCCCTTTTAGGGTATGCTTGGGGGTCCTTTCGTTATAAAGCCCACGCCATGCGGCTTCGCTCATAAAAACCGACATAATTTGCAACACTTGTGACACGTGCGGCAGAACCCAGTAACACCTTCCTGACACAGGCCTAATGATGTTTACAGTAATGTAACCTTCCCGTAAAATGCCCGCACACTTTAAACGCCACCAGACTCCGTGGAATTGAGGTCGTTAAATGAGACTCGGGAAATACAATAAAAGTTTGGGATGGTTGTCATTATTCGCGGGCACTGTATTACTCAGTGGCTGCGATTCTGCACTACTAGACCCCAAAGGACAGATTGGACTGGAACAACGTTCACTGATATTGACGGCTTTTGGCCTGATGTTGATTGTGGTTATTCCTGCCATTTTGATGGCTGTTGGTTTCGCCTGGAAGTACCGTGCGAGCAATAAAGATGCGAAGTATAGCCCTAACTGGTCACACTCCAATAAAGTGGAAGCTGTGGTCTGGACGGTACCTATTCTGATCATCCTGTTCCTTGCCGTACTGACCTGGAAAACCACTCACGCACTTGAGCCAAGCAAACCGCTGGTTCACGATGAGAAACCTATTACCATTGAAGTGGTCTCCATGGACTGGAAATGGTTTTTCATCTATCCAGAGCAGGGTATTGCTACCGTGAATGAAATCGCCTTCCCGGCGAACACTCCGGTTCAGTTCAAAGTGACCTCCAACTCCGTAATGAACTCCTTCTTCATCCCACGTCTGGGTAGCCAGATTTACGCGATGGCCGGTATGCAGACTAACCTGCACCTGATCGCGAATGAAGCAGGCACCTATGATGGTATCTCCGCCAGCTATAGCGGCCCGGGCTTCTCAGGTATGAAGTTCAAAGCTATTGCGACGCCGGACCGTGCCGCTTTCGACCAGTGGGTTGAAAAAGCGAAGCAGTCTCCAAACACCATGTCTGACATGGCGGCGTTCGAAAAAGTGGCTGCACCTAGCGAATACAACAAGGTGGAGTACTTCTCTAATGTGAAACCAGATTTGTTCAAAGACGTTATTGGCAAATTTATGGATCACGGCAAGAGCATGGACATGACCCAGCCTGAAGGCGAGCACAGCGCGCACGAAGGTATGGAAGGCATGGACATGAGCCACGCGGAAACCGCTCACTAAGGGGCCGAGGAAGAAAATGTTCGGAAAATTGACACTGGATGCAGTGCCCTACCATGAACCGATTATCGTGGTTACGGTGGCTGCAATTATCATTGGTGGCGCGGCCTTACTGGCCCTGATCACTTACTTCGGTAAGTGGAGCTACCTGTGGAACGAGTGGCTGACTTCGGTTGACCACAAAAAACTCGGTATCATGTACTGCATCGTCGGTATCGTCATGTTAATTCGTGGCTTTGCGGATGCGATCATGATGCGTAGCCAGCAGGCACTCGCTTCTGCGGGTGAAGCCGGCTTCCTGCCACCGCACCACTACGATCAGATCTTTACCGCCCACGGCGTTATCATGATCTTCTTCGTGGCGATGCCGCTGGTTATCGGTCTGATGAACGTTGTCGTTCCGCTGCAAATCGGCGCGCGCGACGTGGCGTTCCCGTTCCTGAACAACCTGAGCTTCTGGTTCACGGTTGTCGGCGTTATCCTGGTTAACCTGTCACTGGGTGTGGGCGAATTCGCGCAGACCGGCTGGCTGGCTTACCCGCCGCTGTCAGGAATTGAGTACAGTCCGGGCGTTGGCGTCGACTACTGGATTTGGGCGCTTCAGCTCTCCGGTGTCGGTACTACCCTGACCGGTATCAACTTCTTCGTGACCATTATCAAGATGCGTGCCCCTGGCATGACCATGTTCAAGATGCCGGTATTTACCTGGGCATCTCTGTGCGCCAACATCCTGATTATTGCCTCCTTCCCAATTCTGACCGTCACCATCGCGCTGCTGACCCTGGACCGCTACCTGGGCACCCATTTCTTCACGAATGATATGGGTGGCAACATGATGATGTACATCAACCTGATTTGGGCCTGGGGTCACCCGGAAGTGTACATTCTGGTTCTGCCTGTCTTCGGTGTGTTCTCCGAAATCGCGGCAACCTTCTCGCGTAAACGTCTGTTTGGTTACACCTCTCTGGTGTGGGCAACCGTGTGTATTACCGTTCTGTCGTTCATCGTTTGGCTGCACCACTTCTTCACCATGGGTGCGGGCGCGAACGTAAACGCCTTCTTCGGTATCACCACCATGATTATCGCCATCCCTACTGGGGTGAAGATCTTCAACTGGCTGTTCACCATGTACCAGGGCCGTATCGTGTTCCACTCAGCGATGCTGTGGACCATCGGCTTCATCGTAACCTTCTCCGTAGGTGGGATGACCGGCGTACTGCTGGCGGTACCAGGTGCTGACTTCGTTCTGCACAACAGCCTGTTCCTGATTGCGCACTTCCATAACGTTATCATCGGTGGCGTGGTCTTCGGCTGCTTCGCTGGCGTAACCTACTGGTGGCCAAAAGCGTTCGGCTTCACGCTGAACGAAAAATGGGGTAAACGCGCGTTCTGGTTCTGGATCATCGGCTTCTTCGTCGCATTTATGCCGCTGTACGTGCTGGGCTTCATGGGTATGACCCGTCGTCTGAGCCAGCAGATCGATCCGCAGTTCCACCCAATGCTGATGGTTGCAGCGGGCGGCGCCGTGCTGATTGCCTGTGGTATCGCGTCTCAGCTGATTCAGTTCTACGTGTCTATTCGCGACCGCGATCAGAACCGTGACCTGACCGGTGACCCATGGGGTGGCCGTACGCTGGAGTGGGCGACCTCTTCTCCACCTCCTTTCTATAACTTTGCCATCGTGCCGCAGGTTCATGAACGCGACGCATTCTGGGAAATGAAAGAAAAAGGTGAAGCGTACAAGCAACCAGCTCATTACGAAGAGATCCACATGCCGAAAAACAGCGGTGCGGGCATTGTGATTGCCGCCTTCGCAACGGTATTTGGTTTCGCAATGATCTGGCACATCTGGTGGATGGCGATTGTTGGCTTCGCCGGCATCGTAATCAGCTGGATTGTGAAGAGCTTTGACGAGGACGTGGACTACTACGTACCAGTCCGTGAAGTTGAGAAGCTGGAAAACCAGCATTTCGACGAGATTTCTAAAGCGGGGCTGAAAAATGGCAACTGATACTCTGGCGCACTCAACTGCCCACGCGCATGAACATGCGCACCACGATACAGGACCGACCAAAGTCTTCGGTTTCTGGATCTACCTGATGAGCGACTGCATTCTGTTCTGCTGTCTGTTCGCAACCTATGCCGTTCTGGTGAACGGCACGGCGGGCGGCCCGGCTGGCAAGGACATCTTTGAACTGCCGTTCGTTCTGGTTGAAACCGCACTGCTGTTATTCAGCTCCATCACCTACGGCATGGCGGCTATCGCCATGTACAAAAACAACAAGAGCCAGGTTGTTTCCTGGCTGGCGTTGACCTGGCTGTTTGGTGCTGGATTTATCGGGATGGAAATCTATGAATTCCATCACCTGATTCTGGAAGGTTTCGGTCCGGATCGCAGTGGCTTCCTGTCCGCGTTCTTCGCGCTGGTGGGTACCCACGGTCTGCACGTCACCTCTGGTCTGATCTGGATGGCGGTACTGATGTTCCAGGTATCCCGTCGCGGCCTGACCAGCACTAACCGTACCCGTATCATGTGCCTGAGTCTGTTCTGGCACTTCCTGGACGTGGTGTGGATCTGTGTGTTCTCTGTTGTATATCTGATGGGGGCGATGTAATGAGTCATTCAAACGATCATGGCGCTTCCCACGGTAGCGTAAAAACCTACATGACAGGTTTCATCCTGTCGATCATCCTGACGGTGATCCCGTTCTGGATGGTGATGAGCGGTTCTGCGTCTAAGCCGGTTATTCTGGGTGCAATCCTGGTGACCGCGGTGATTCAGATTCTGGTGCATCTGGTTTGCTTCCTGCACATGAACACCAAGTCCGATGAAGGCTGGAATATGACCGCCTTTATCTTTACCGTGATTATCATCGCTATCCTGGTAGTCGGTTCCATCTGGATTATGTGGAACCTCAACTACAACATGATGGTTCACTAAGAGCGGCGAGTATGTTTAAGCAATACCTGCAAGTAACGAAACCAGGCATCATCTTTGGCAACCTGATCTCCGTGATCGGAGGGTTCCTGCTGGCCTCTAAGGGCAGCATTGATTACACCCTCTTTATCTACACGCTGGTCGGTGTGTCACTGGTTGTTGCGTCCGGTTGTGTATTTAACAACTACATCGACATGGATATCGACAAGAAGATGGAAAGGACCAAAAATCGGGTGCTGGTGAAAGGCCTGATCGCCCCTTCCGTCTCGCTGGTGTACGCCACCTTGCTGGGTATTGCTGGCTTTATGCTGCTGTGGTTTGGTGCTAACCCGCTGGCCTGCTGGCTGGGGGTGATGGGGTTCGTGGTGTATGTGGGCGTCTACAGCCTGTATATGAAACGCCACTCCGTCTACGGCACGCTGATTGGTTCTCTCTCCGGCGCTGCGCCGCCGGTGATTGGCTACTGCGCGGTCACGAACGAGTTCGACAGCGGTGCGCTGATCCTGCTGGCTATCTTTAGCCTGTGGCAGATGCCGCACTCCTATGCCATCGCGATTTTCCGCTTTAAGGATTATCAGGCAGCAAACATCCCGGTTCTGCCGGTCGTGAAGGGCATTTCGGTTGCCAAGAACCACATCACGCTGTACATCATCGCCTTTGCTGTAGCAACGCTGATGCTCTCTCTGGGTGGTTACGCCGGATACAAATATCTGGCGGTAGCGGCCGCGGTGAGCGTCTGGTGGCTCGGTATGGCGCTGCGCGGTTACAAAGTGGAAGATGACAAAGTCTGGGCGCGCAAACTGTTTGTGTTCTCGATTGTGGCCATCACCTCGCTGTCCGTGATGATGTCCGTGGACTTCATGGTGCCAGATTCACACAACCTGCTGACTTACGTCTGGTAAGCGTGCTGAATTGAAAAAGCCAGGTTAATCACCTGGCTTTTTTTTTTGCCCGGCGGCGCTACGCTTGCACGGGCCTACGGGATCGGTAGGTCGGGTAAGGCATCGCCGCCACCCGACGCGGTTTTGCACGATGGTAATATCTCTTAAACAAACACCTATTTACCGCAATTAACACCCCGCCTAAACTAGTGCCTGCTTTTGAACTGAGGTGGTAATGAACGATTATAAAATGACGCCAGGCGAGCTACGCGCGACCTGGGGCTTAGGGACTGTCTTCTCGCTACGGATGCTTGGCATGTTTATGGTCCTGCCTGTTCTGACCACGTACGGTATGGCGCTGCAGGGGGCCAGCGAGGCGCTGATTGGGCTCGCGATCGGCATCTACGGTCTGGCGCAGGCGGTATTCCAGATCCCGTTTGGCCTGCTCTCTGACCGGGTGGGTCGAAAGCCGCTGATCGTCGGCGGGCTGCTGGTCTTTGTGCTCGGAAGCGTGATTGCCGCCCTCTCCCACTCCATCTGGGGGATTATTCTCGGTCGCGCTCTGCAGGGTTCCGGCGCGATTGCCGCCGCGGTGATGGCGCTGCTGTCAGACTTAACCCGCGAGCAGAACCGCACCAAAGCGATGGCGTTCATCGGCGTGAGCTTTGGCGTGACGTTTGCGATTGCGATGGTGCTGGGCCCCATCATTACCCACACATTGGGTCTGCACGCCCTGTTCTGGATGATTGCCGTGCTGGCGACCATCGGCATTGCCTTAACCCTGTGGGTCGTGCCGGACAGCAAGAACCACGTCCTGAACCGCGAATCGGGGATGGTAAAAGGCTGCTTCAGCAAAGTGATTGTCGAGCCGCGCCTGCTGAAGCTGAATTTTGGCATTATGTGTCTGCACATCCTGCTGATGTCGACCTTTGTCGCCCTGCCCGGCCAGCTTGCCGCCGCGGGTTTCCCGGCGGCTGAGCACTGGAAAATCTATCTGGTCACGATGCTGATTTCGTTTGTCTCCGTCGTACCGTTCATCATCTACGCCGAAGTGAAGCGCAAAATGAAGCGCGTCTTCGTGGGCTGCGTGGCGGTCCTGCTGATTGCCGAAATTGTGCTCTGGGGTGCCGGCCCGCACTTCTGGGAACTGATTGCCGGCGTACAGCTGTTCTTCCTGGCCTTTAACCTGATGGAAGCGCTGCTGCCTTCGCTGATCAGCAAAGAGTCCCCCGCCGGGTATAAAGGTACGGCGATGGGTATCTACTCCACCAGCCAGTTTCTCGGCGTGGCGATCGGCGGCTCGCTCGGCGGCTGGGTGGACGGCCTGTTTGATTCACAAACCGTGTTTCTCGCCGGCGCGCTATTGGCGACAGTCTGGCTGCTGGTCGCCAGCACCATGAAAGAGCCGCGCTACGTGAGCAGCCTGCGGGTAGAAATTCCGGATGACGTGGAGATTAGCGATGCGCTGAAACAGCGTCTGGAAGCCAAAGAGGGCGTGACGGATGTGCTCATCGTCCCGGAAGAGCGCAGCGCTTACGTCAAAATAGACAGTAAAATGACCAACCGCTTCGAAGTCGAGCAGGCGCTCAAAGCGTGAAAAAAAGCCCGGTTAAACCGGGCTTTTTATATTAATCGCGGAAGTTTTTAAACTGGAACGGTTGTCCCAGATCGCCGCCGCGCACCAGCGCCATTACGGACTGGAGGTCATCACGGGACTTACCGGTCACGCGAATCTCTTCGCCCTGGATCTGCGCCTGCACCTTCAGCTTGCTGTCTTTAATAAGCTTAACGATTTTCTTCTGCACCGCGCTCTCGATGCCCTGCTTCAGCTTGGCTTCAACAAACCAGTTCTTACCGCTGTGGACGAACTCTTCCGGCACGTCCAGAGACGTTCCTTCGATGCCGCGCTTCAACAGCTTGGCACGCAGAATGTCGAGCAGCTGATTCACCTGGAAATCAGACTCGCTCAGCACCTTAATGGTCTTATTTGCGTCGTTCAGCTCAAACGACGCCTCAACGCCGCGAAAATCGAAACGTGACTCAACTTCGCGGGTTGCGTTCTCAACGCCGTTGCGAACTTCCTGGATATCAACTTCGGAAACAATATCGAAAGATGGCATCTTTTCTTCTCCCTTCACTTTTGTTGCGTTGCATAATACCCGCTACGAGGCATAACTCAACAGAAGCTTAGCTGTATAATTAAGCTGTAACACCTGGCGCAGTTGCAGGTGAGGAGGAACAATGAAAATTACGGTGCTCGGATGCGGAGCGCTTGGTCAGCTGTGGCTGACCGCGCTGTGCAAGCACGGACATGAGGTTCAGGGCTGGCTGCGCGTGCCCCAGCCCTATTGCAGTGTAAACCTGATTGGTGAAGACGGAAGCATCTTTAACGAATCCCTCACCGCGAACGATCCTGACTTCCTGGCGCAAAGCGACCTTTTACTGGTGACGCTCAAAGCGTGGCAGGTCTCAGACGCGGTAAAAACGCTGGCCGCGCAGCTCCCCCCCACTTCGCCCATACTGCTGCTGCATAACGGCATGGGGACCCTTGATGAGCTGAAAAGCGTCCCGCAGCCCCTGCTGATGGCGACGACCACGCACGCTGCACGTCGCGACGGCAACATCATCGTGCATGTCGCCAGCGGCGTAACGCATATCGGCCCGGCCAGAACACAGGATGGCGACTACAGCTATCTGGCCGATGTGCTTCAAAAGGTGCTGCCGGACGTGGCCTGGCACAACAACATTCGCCCTCAGCTGTGGCGGAAGCTGGCGGTAAACTGCGTGATCAATCCTCTGACGGCGCTGTGGGACTGCCCGAACGGTGAGCTGAAAAATCATCCGCAGGACGTTGCGGTTTTGTGTGCGGAAGTCGCGGCGGTCGTTGAGCGGGAAGGCCTGCATACCTCGGCAGACGATTTGCGCTGCTATGTCGAGCAGGTCATTGATAGCACGGCGCAAAACATCTCCTCGATGCTGCAGGACGTTCGGGCATTACGCCACACGGAGATCGACTACATCACCGGCTATCTGCTAAAACGCGCCCGCGCGCACGGCATCGCCGTGCCGGAAAACGCCCGTCTGTATGACCTGGTTAAACGTAAGGAGAGTGAATATGAGCGCGTCAGCCCTGATCTGCCTCGCCCCTGGTAGCGAAGAGATGGAAGCGGTCACCACCATTGATTTGATGGTGCGCGGCGGCATTAAGGTCACCACCGCCAGCGTCGCCAGCGACGGCAATCTGGAAATCACCTGTTCACGCGGGGTGAAAATTCTCGCGGATGCCCCCCTTGTTCAGGTGGCTGACGGCGATTATGACATCATCGTGCTACCCGGCGGCTTAAAAGGCGCGGAATGTTTTCGCGACAGCCCGCTGCTGGTCGAGACCGTGCGTCAGTTTCATTTATCCGGCCGCATCGTCGCGGCAATCTGTGCCGCCGCCGGAACGGTTCTGATTCCGCACGATATCTTCCCCATCGGCAACATGACCGGCTTCCCGGGGCTTAAGGATACGATCCCGGAAGAGCACTGGGTGGATAAACGCGTCGTCTGGGACCCGCGCGTCAACCTGCTGACCAGCCAGGGGCCCGGCACCGCGATTGATTTTGGATTAAAGATTATTGACCTGCTGGTCGGGCGCGAGAAAGCGTACGAAGTGGCGTCATCGCTGGTGATGCCGGCGGGGATTTATAATTATTACGAATAGGTGTTCTCCCTCTCCCTGTGGGAGAGGGCCGGGGTGAGGGCATCAGGCCGCACTCCCCGGCAAAACACTACGGGCGATACACCTTAACATTCGCAAAGCCCTGCTCGCGCAGATACAGCGCCTGCAGGCGGCTCATCACCCCGCGCTCGCACCAAAGCAGATACGTTTTGCTCTTGTCGAGATCGCCAAATTTCGTGCTCAGCTTGTAGAACGGCAGAGAAACCACCTCAACGCCTTCGACGTTCAGCGGGCTGGCGTCCTGCTCATCAATCGAACGAATATCCACAATCACATCGCTGGCACCAAAACCGCTGACGGTTTCAACTTCAACGACTTCCTGCTCGGTCTGCTGGGCAATCTCGCGGATATCAATGTTGGAGGCTTCCTCCACCACTTTATCCAGAATGGCAAAATCGAAGTTCTCTTCTTCCGCTTCGATCTTCGCCTTCACCGCTTTCACCGTTGGGCTTTTTGAGATCACGCCGCAGTATTCCGGCATAGTACGGGCGAAATCTTCGGTGCCGATTTCGCGCGCCAGGTCGATGATGTGCTCTTTGTCGTGGGAGATCAGCGGACGCAGGATCAGCGTATCAGACACGTTGTCGATCAGACGCAGGTTGGTCAGCGTCTGGCTGGAGACCTGGCCCAGCGCTTCGCCGGTGACCAGCGCCTGCACGCCGTAGCGTTCAGCCACTTTGGACGCCGCACGCACCATCATGCGCTTCAGCACCACGCCCATCTGGCCGTCGTCTACTTTCTCAAGGATCTCGCCGACCACAGGTTCGAAGTTGATCGCCACAAAACGCACGCGGTGGGAGCTGCCGAAGCGGTTCCACAGGTAATGCGCGACCTGACGAACGCCGATTTCGTGCGCCGCGCCGCCCAGGTTAAAGAAGCAGTAGTGCACGCGGCAGCCGCGGCGCATCAGCATATAGCTGGAGACGCCGGAGTCGAAGCCGCCGGAGATCAGGGACAATACGTCTTCCTGGGTGCCAATCGGGAAGCCGCCGATACCTTCATAGCGCCCTTTCACCAGCAGCAGGCGATCGTTTTCGATCTCCAGGTTCACGGTCACGTCCGGGTTAGTCAGACGTACGCGCGCCGTCTCAACGTGCTGGTTCAAACCGCCGCCGACGTAACGTTCCACTTCAATGGAGCTGAACTCGTGCTTGCCGCGACGCTTCACGCGCACGCAGAAGGTTTTGCCTTCGATCTGGTCGCGGTACTGGACCAGCGCTTTCTCGAAGATGTCGTGCATATCGCTGAACGGAACATCTTCCACTTCCAGGATATGGTGGATCCCCGGAATACGAGTCAGCGCGTCGCGAATATCCTGACGTTTGTTTTCGTCTTTCGCACGGACCTCAACGTGGTCCCAGTGGCGCACAACGGCGAGGGTTTCGTCGTAGTGCTTTAATACGTTACGAATGTTCCCGGTGAGAATTTTAATAAAGCGCAAACGCACAGATTGGCTTTTGATGGTGATTTCAGGGAACAATTTAATGATAAACTTCATGGCGGCAATGTTTCTTAGGCAAGCGTATTAAGGCTTGTAATGGAAAAGAGTACAGCAGCCCACACCCGTGGCTGCATCCAGGCGCGCAAGTATACCACCATCGCGCCGCTCCTGTGCACATTGCGCGTTATTTGATAATTGCCCTGAGTCCGTTACCATGTCGGGGCTGAGAATATAAGAGTCAATTCACTATGCCGAAGAAGAACGATGCACCGGCCAGTTTCGAAACTGCGCTGAATGAACTGGAGCAAATCGTTACCCGTCTTGAGAGCGGCGATCTCCCGCTGGAAGAGGCGCTCAACGAATTCGAGCGTGGCGTGCAGTTGGCGCGCCAGGGGCAGGTCAAATTGCAGCAGGCCGAGCAGCGCGTGCAGATCCTGCTTTCCGACAGCGAAGACGCGAAAACCACGCCTTTTACACCGGACGCCGAGTAAATGGATTTTTCCAACGAGCTTCAGGCGCGTGTCGTACGCGCCAACGACGCCCTGCGCCGTTTTATTGCGCCACAGCCTTTTCAGAACACTCCACTGGTTGAAGCCATGCACTATGGCGCACTCTTGGGTGGAAAGCGCCTGCGCCCGTTCCTGGTGTACGCCACGGGCAATATGTTTGGTATCAGCGATAACACGCTGGACGCCCCGGCAGCCGCCGTGGAGTGTATCCACGCCTACTCGCTGATCCACGACGATCTCCCTGCCATGGACGACGACGATTTGCGTCGGGGTCAACCCACCTGCCATATCAAGTTTGGCGAGGCGAATGCCATTCTGGCGGGTGATGCCCTGCAAACGCTGGCGTTCTCGATTCTGAGCGACGCGCCGATGGCGGAAGTGGCCGACCGCGACCGCCTGGCGATGATCTCCGAGCTGGCAATGGCCAGCGGCGTGGCCGGCATGTGCGGCGGACAGGCGCTGGATCTTGAAGCGGAAGGACGTCAGGTTAATCTGGAACAGCTGGAGCGTATTCATCGCCATAAAACAGGGGCGTTGATTCGTTCCGCCGTTCGCCTGGGCGCGCTGAGCGCGGGTGAACAAGGGCGCAAAGCCCTGCCGATTCTGGACAGATACGCAGAAAGTATCGGTCTGGCGTTCCAGGTTCAGGATGACATTCTGGATGTGGTGGGCGATACTGCAACATTGGGTAAACGTCAGGGTGCGGACCAGCAGCTTGGCAAAAGTACCTACCCCGCCCTGCTGGGCCTTGAGCAAGCCCAACGTAAAGCCCGGGATCTGATTGACGATGCCCGCCAGTCGCTAAATGAACTGGCCGCGCAATCGCTGGATACCTCGGCACTGGAAGCGCTAGCGGACTATATAATCCAGCGTGATAAATAAACAATATATCTCGATGAGCCTTTGATGAGTTTTGATATTGCCAAATACCCGACACTGGCGTTAGTTGACTCCACCCAGGAGTTACGTCTGCTGCCGAAAGAGAGCCTGCCGAAGCTGTGCGACGAGCTGCGTCGCTACCTGCTCGACAGCGTTAGCCGCTCCAGCGGCCATTTCGCCTCCGGGCTTGGCACGGTTGAGCTGACCGTGGCGCTGCATTACGTCTATAACACGCCGTTCGATCAGCTCATCTGGGACGTGGGCCACCAGGCCTATCCGCACAAAATTCTGACCGGACGTCGCGATCAAATTGGCACCATTCGCCAGAAAGGCGGCCTGCACCCATTCCCGTGGCGCGGTGAGAGCGAGTATGACGTGCTGAGCGTCGGCCACTCCTCTACCTCCATTTCGGCGGGCATCGGTATTGCCGTTGCCGCCGAAAAAGAGAACAAGCAGCGCCGCACCGTCTGCGTGATTGGCGACGGTGCCATCACCGCAGGGATGGCCTTCGAAGCCATGAACCATGCGGGCGACATCAAGCCGGACATGCTGGTTATTCTTAACGATAACGAAATGTCGATCTCCGAGAACGTCGGCGCGCTGAACAACCATCTGGCCCAGCTGCTCTCCGGCAAGCTTTACTCCTCGCTGCGTGAAGGCGGCAAAAAAGTCTTCTCCGGCGTACCGCCGATTAAAGAGCTGCTCAAGCGTACCGAAGAACACATCAAAGGCATGGTCGTGCCGGGCACCCTGTTTGAAGAGCTGGGCTTTAACTATATAGGCCCGGTTGACGGCCATGACGTGCTGGGTCTGGTGACCACGCTCAAGAACATGCGCGACCTGAAAGGCCCGCAGTTCCTGCACATCATGACCAAAAAAGGGCGTGGCTACGAACCGGCGGAAAAAGATCCGATCACCTTCCACGCGGTACCGAAATTTGACCCATCCAGCGGCTGTCTGCCAAAAAGCAGCGGCGGTATGCCGAGCTATTCAAAAATCTTCGGCGACTGGCTGTGCGAAACCGCCGCCAAAGACAACAAGCTGATGGCGGTGACGCCTGCCATGCGTGAAGGCTCCGGCATGGTGGAGTTCTCCAGAAAATACCCTGACCAGTATTTTGACGTGGCGATTGCCGAGCAGCATGCGGTGACGTTTGCAGCGGGCCTGGCGATTGGCGGCTACAAGCCGGTTGTCGCTATCTATTCCACCTTCCTGCAGCGCGCCTACGATCAGGTGATCCACGACGTGGCGATTCAGAAGCTGCCGGTACTGTTTGCTATCGATCGTGCGGGCATCGTCGGTGCCGACGGCCAGACGCACCAGGGCGCGTTTGACCTGTCGTTCCTGCGCTGTATTCCGGATATGGTTGTCATGACGCCAAGCGACGAGAACGAATGTCGTCAGATGCTGTTTACCGGCTACCACTATCAGGATGGCCCAAGCGCCGTTCGCTACCCGCGCGGCAATGCGGTAGGCGTTGAGCTCCAGCCGCTGGAAAAACTGCCGATCGGTAAAGGTCTGGTGAAGCGTCGCGGTGAAAAAGTGGCGATCCTGAACTTCGGCACGCTGATGCCGGAGGCGGCGAAAGCGGCTGAAGCGCTGAATGCCACCCTGGTGGACATGCGTTTTGTGAAGCCGCTCGACGACGCTCTTATCCTGAGTATGGCTGAGACGCATGACGTGCTGGTCACGCTGGAAGAAAACGCCATCATGGGCGGCGCGGGCAGCGGCGTGAACGAGGTGCTGATGGCAAATCGTAAAGCCGTGCCGGTGCTGAACCTCGGCCTGCCGGATCATTTCATTCCTCAGGGTACCCAGGATGAAGCCCGTGCGGCTATTGGCCTGGACGCCGCCGGTATCGAAGCCAAAATCCGCGCCTGGCTGGACTGACCCCTTCCCCCCTTTCCGCTCCTGCTATGCTTAAACCTGGTGTTTAAACAGCAGGAGCGGAACCGTGCAATACACAACATTAGGAAAAACTGACCTTAAGGTTTCCCGACTTTGCCTGGGCTGCATGACCTTTGGCGAGCCCGATCGGGGTAATCACGCCTGGACGCTGCCGGAAGAGAGCAGCCGTCCAATCATCAAACGCGCCATCGAGGGCGGCATTAACTTCTTTGACACCGCCAACAGCTACTCCGACGGCAGCAGCGAGGAGATTGTCGGCCGCGCCCTGCGCGATTTTGCCCGCCGTGATGACATCGTCGTCGCCACCAAGGTCTACTATCCGGTGGGCGACCTGGCGGAGGGCCTTTCTCGCGCGCAGATCCTGCGCTCCATTGACGACAGCCTCAGACGTCTGAACATGGATTACGTCGACCTGCTGCAGATCCACCGCTGGGATTACAACACGCCCATTGAAGAGACCCTTGAAGCGCTGAACGACGTAGTGAAAGCCGGGAAAGCGCGCTACATCGGCGCGTCGTCTATGCACGCGTCGCAGTTTGCCCAGGCGCTGGATCTCCAGGCGCAGCACGGCTGGGCGCGCTTTGTCACCATGCAGGATCACTACAATCTGATCTATCGTGAAGAAGAACGCGAGATGCTGCCGCTGTGCGATCAGGAGGGCGTGGCGGTGATCCCGTGGAGCCCGCTGGCGCGCGGCCGCCTGACCCGCCCGTGGGGGGAAACCACGGCTCGCCTGGTATCGGATGAAGTGGGAAAAAATCTTTATTCCGGTACAGAAGCCAGCGATGCGCTGATTGCCGAACGCTTAGCCGGAATTGCCGACGATACAGGTGCCACTCGCGCGCAGGTGGCGCTGGCGTGGCTGCTGGGCAAGCGCGGGGTCGCGTCGCCGATTATTGGGACGTCGCGGGAAGAACAGCTGGATGAGCTGCTGAATGCGGTGGATATCACGCTGACGCCGGAGCAGATTGCCGAGCTGGAGACGCCGTATCAGCAGCATCCGGTAGTGGGGTTTAAGTAAACACTTGCCGGGTGACGGCTTCGCCTAACCCGGCCTACGATCGCACCCTGTTTGTAGGCCGGGTAAGCGCAGCGCCACCCGGCAATACAGAGCGCACAAACTCACGCGAAGTGATCGTACCCTTTCCAGTCGAGCGTTACCGGCGCACCTTCACGGACAAACTTCAGCCCTTCGCTCTCCGGCATGATCTGACCGATGCAGGTAAATTTCGCGCCGAGATGCGCTAACGCCACGTCCAGCGTTCCACGGTTGAGCTCAGGCACCGTGAAGCACAGTTCGTAGTCTTCACCACCGGACAGCGCCCAGCGCAGGGCCTGCTCAGGCTCTACATGGCGAAGCAGTTGCTCAGACAGGGGGAACAGATCCAGGTCAACGCGCGCGCCGACGCCGCTGGCCTTCAGGATATGCCCAAGGTCCGAGATCAGCCCGTCAGAGAGATCGATAGCCGAGCTTGCCCGTTCGCGCAGCGCCTGTCCGTGCAAAATACGCGGTGTTGGCCGCAGGTGGCGTTTCACCAGATACGCCGCATCGCCAGCATCTTCAACCGTTAAACGGTCCTGAAGGATCGCCAGCCCAGCCGCGCTGTCGCCCGGCGTACCGGTCACGTAGATCCAGTCGCCGGGTTTTGCACCCGAGCGCTTCAGCGCGCGGCCGAGCGGCACATAGCCGTGGATCGCCAGCGTCATCGACAGCGGCCCGGCAGTGGTATCACCGCCAATCAGCTGCATATCGTAATAATTTAGCTGCTCAAACAGCGCGTCGCTAAAGGCTTCCAGCCAGGTTTCATCCACCTCTGGCAGAGTCAGGGCCAGCGTCAGCCACGCGGGATCGGCACCCATCGCCGCCAGGTCGCTGACGTTAACCGCCAGCGCTTTATACGCCAGATCGGCAGGATCGATATCCGGTAAGAAATGACGGCCGCACACCAGGGTGTCGGTGCTGATTGCCAGCGTCTGTTTTTCGGGAATATTGAGAAGTGCACAGTCATCGCCAATGCCGGTTTCAACATCAAGACGAGAGGTTCTGACACGGTCGAAATAACGGGCAATCAGGGAGAATTCGCCGCATGCCATACGTTATGCCTCAGCAAATAAAAGAAAAAACCGGAGCCGCACTGCCCGTCAGGCAATGCAGGACTCCGGTTTGCGGATCACTTTTTGTGGGGACGGATCGCAGGTGCTGCTTTATCAAGTACGCCGTTTACAAACTTATGACTGTCTTCAGCGCCGAAGGTTTTCGCCAGTTCAATCGCTTCGTTGATGGCCACTTTGTACGGCACATCATCACGTTTTGACAGCTCAAACAGCGCGATACGCAACACTGCTTTTTCTACCTGACCCAGCTCTTCGAGCAGGCGGGACAGGTAAGGCTTCATCAGACCATCGAGATACGCGCTATTAGTCGCCACTCCCGACAGCAGTTCACGGAAGTACAGAACGTCAACGTCTTTCACGTCCTGTTCTGACAGGAACTGGTATTCAACATCAGCGATGTCGTTCTGGGACAACTGCCAGGAGTAAAGTGCCTGGACGGCACATTCACGGGCGCGGCGACGAGCAGCAGGTTTCACGGAATTCCCCTTACAAAAAAATCAGGCCTTGATGGCTTTCAATACATTGATCATTTCAAGCGCGGTCAGTGCAGCTTCTGCACCTTTGTTACCGGCTTTGGTGCCAGCACGTTCGATGGCTTGTTCAATACTTTCGGTGGTCAGCACGCCGAACGCGACAGGAATTTCAGCATCCTGTGCAACGTGTGCCAGACCGTTGCTTGCACCGCCCGCAACGTATTCGAAGTGCGCAGTGCCGCCACGAATAACGGTACCCAGCGCAATCACCGCGTCGTATTTACCGGTTTTCGCCAGCGCGCCCGCCGCCAGTGGCAGTTCGTAAGCGCCTGGAACCCAAACAACGGTAATGTTGTCATCTTTAACCTGGCCGATGCGTTTCAGGGCGTCAATCGCACCTTCCAGCAGGCTGTCGTTGATGAAGTTGTTGAAACGCGCAATGGTGATGGCGACGCGAGCGTCCGGGGTAGCTACAGCAGCTTCAATAATGTTCATACTCTTCCTTTACGGGTTCATTTGGCCCCGCAGGGGGGCGGATTTTATCATAATACTTTGCGCACTGCTTCCCTATTTCAGGAGCAATTACGCTGTCGTTAAGTGGAGGCAGACATCCGGACCTACCGGACGAATCTCGCTAAATTTGAGTTGCGGTGCGTCGGCCAGTTTTTCAAGGCCGGGCAGCACAAACAGGCCGCGCGCGTCGTGACCTAACAGTTTAGGCGCAACGTAAACAATCAGTTCATCCACCAGTCCAGCCTGTAAGAGCGCACCGGCAAGCGTTGGCCCGGCTTCGACCCAGATGCTGTTCACCTGCTGCTTGCCGAGCAGCATCATCAGCACCACCAGATCCAGATGACCGTTATGCTCCGGCACCATAATGCTGCGCACGCCTTCCGGCCATTCACGCGTATCTTCTTTGGTGCGGGCAATCCAGGTTTCACCGGGCTGCTGGACGATGCGGTGCTCCGGCGTTACCCGGTTGTGGCTATCAATGACAATACGCAGCGGCTGACGCAGGTTCTCCTGCGGGTACAGCGCCTGGGTATCAGCATTCAGTTCGTCCCAGCGCACGGTCATGGCCGGATCGTCAGCCAGAACGGTTTCACTGCTGGTGAGGATAGCATGGCTTTGCGCGCGCAGACGTTGCACATCGCGCCTTGCCTGTGGAGAGGTAATCCACTGGCTTTCGCCGTTTGCCATCGCCGTACGACCGTCCAGCGAGGCGCCCAGCTTGAGCTGAATATACGGGAACCCCGTGCGCATGCGCTTCAGAAAGCCTTTGTTTATCGCTTCCGCGTCCTGCATCATCAGCCCATGGCTGACGTCAATGCCTTCCTGCTGCAGGCGATATAGCCCGCGTCCCGCAACCTGCGGATTCGGATCCTGCATCGATGCGACCACGCGTGAAACGCCTGCCGCGATCAGCGCTTCGCAGCACGGCGGCGTACGCCCGTGATGGCTGCAGGGCTCCAGCGTGACGTAGGCTGTGGCACCGCGCGCTTTCTCACCGGCCATGCGCAGCGCATGAACCTCAGCATGCGGCTCGCCGGCACGATAGTGAAACCCCTCCCCCACGATCTCGCCATCTTTAACGATAACGCACCCGACGTTCGGGTTGGGATGGGTAGTAAAACGACCGCGCTGCGCCAGCTTCATGGCTCGCGCCATGTAAATCTCATCCTGCATGAGCTTAATCCTGTAAGCGGGCGATCTCTTCGCCAAACTCTTTGATGTCTTCGAAGCTGCGGTAGACCGAGGCGAAGCGGATATAGGCGACCTTATCGAGCTTTTTCAGCTGCTCCATCACCAGGTTGCCGATCATTTTGCTCGGCACTTCACGCTCGCCCAAACCACGAAGGTAAGATTTTATGTGGTTTAACGCCATCTCAACGTCGTCCGCGCTGACGGGACGTTTCTCAAGGGCCTTCAGCATCCCGCTGCGCAGTTTCTCTTCGTTAAACGGCTCGCGCACGTCGTTACTTTTTACCACGCGCGGCATTACCAGCTCTGCAACCTCAAAGGTCGTGAAACGCTCGTTGCACACCAGACATTGCCGACGACGGCGTACGGATGACCCTTCGCCCACAAGACGAGAGTCGATGACTTTGGTATCCACAGCGGAGCAGAATGGGCAATGCATACGGTATCCCTGTTATCCGGTTAACTGATTTTCATTTTACCCTGATCTGGCCTGACAACAAAGGAAGAGCTTTTTGAGACAAAGGATCTATGTCTGACACGACGATGCTGGCTACCATTAGGACGATCCGTTATTTCAAGGAAATAAACGCAATGACAAGACGTTACCTGAAAATTTTGCTGGTGGGGAGCCTCTTCACCCTTAGCGCCTGTGCACAGCAAACCGAAGTCCGTCAGATGAAACAGAGCGTGAATACGCTCAATACGGCGATGGACAAACTGAACAAAGAAACGGTGAAGATCACCCAGCAAAACGCGCTGAATGCCAAATCCAGCAGCGGAGTTTATCTCCTGCCAGGAGCGAATACGCCTGCGCGGCTCAATAGCCAGATTGGCACGTTAAAGATGTCTCTTGTGAACGTGGCGGCGAATGCAGATGGTACTCGCGCAACATTACGCATTCAGGGCGAGTCCAACGATCCGCTGCCAGCCTTCAGCGGCACCGTCGAATGGGGACAGATCCAGGGCACCACGGAGAGCTACCAGGAGGTGAATGTTAACAGTCAGCTGTTCACCGCACCGGCCAGCGTGCTGGCTCCAAGCGATGTTGACATTCCGCTACAGCTTAACGGACTCACTCCGGAGCAGTTAGGTTTTATCCGCATTCACGATATCCAGCCCGCCGCGCAGTAACCCCTCTTTTAGCGGAGTGCAATGTCACTCCGCTAACATTTACATTTCGTATGGATTGGCAACATAAATGATTGCCGCTACAATCCCGGCCGTTTAAAGTACGCAAACGTGAACGCAATCGATTACGCATGTGAGAGATATGTGAAACAACACATATTTTTGTGAGCAAGGATTCCTATAATAGGCTCCGCAGAAACACGAAATATTTTGATACGCAAATCGCGCATTTTTCACTCCCGGAAGGGAATTTCAATCAGTGGCATGATTATGAAAAAAACATTACTCGCAGCTGGCGCTGTACTGGCACTCTCCTCCTCTTTCACTGTTAACGCAGCGGAAAACGATAAACCACAATACCTCTCCGACTGGTGGCACCAGAGCGTTAACGTGGTTGGCAGCTACCACACCCGTTTTGGACCTCAGATCCGCAACGATACCTACCTGGAGTACGAAGCATTCGCCAAGAAAGACTGGTTTGATTTCTACGGCTATATGGATGCTCCGGTATTCTTCGGCGGTAACACCGACGCGAAAGGTATCTGGAACCACGGTTCCCCACTGTTCATGGAAATTGAACCACGCTTCTCTATTGATAAGCTGACCGGTACCGACCTGAGCTTCGGTCCGTTCAAAGAGTGGTACTTCGCGAACAACTATATCTACGACATGGGCCGCAACAAGTCCGGTCGCCAGAGCACCTGGTACATGGGTCTGGGTACGGACATCGATACCGGCCTGCCAATGAGCCTGTCTCTGAACGTGTATGCTAAGTACCAGTGGCAGAACTACGGTGCCGCGAACGAAAACGAGTGGGATGGCTACCGTTTCAAAGTGAAATACTTTGTGCCAATTACCCAGCTGTGGGGCGGCAACCTGAGCTATATCGGCTTCACTAACTTTGACTGGGGTTCAGATCTGGGCGACAACGACTTCCGCGACCTGAACGGTAAGAAAGCGCGCACCAACGACTCCATCGCCTCCAGCCACATCCTGGCGCTGAACTACGATCACTGGCACTACTCTGTTGTTGCACGTTACTGGCACAACGGTGGTCAGTGGAACGACGACGCGAGCCTGAACTTCGGCAACGGCGACTTTAGCGTCCGCTCTACCGGCTGGGGTGGTTACCTGGTTGTGGGTTATAACTTCTAACCTGTGCGGGACTGTGCGGGCTGCTGCCCTCACCCTGCCCCTCTCCCACAAGGAGAGGGAACAAATACTAAAAACGGCAACATACGTTGCCGTTTTGCTTTTACCTCGCCGCCGGGCAAAAAAGCCAGCTCAAGAGCTGGCTTTTTACTGCTTAACCTTCCGCAAAAAATCTGCCAAAGACCTGTCCACACTCTCGCTAAACCGCCTCTCCGTCTGCACAATATTGAGGCACCGGTCGAGCCGGAAACAGCGATAGTCATCGCGCCGTTCGCACCAGGCCGCCAGCAGCCAGCGCTCCCCCCAGAAGAACAAGCCCAGCGGCTGAACCTCACGCTTTGAGAGTTGCCCGGCTTCATCACGGTAATGCAGCGCCAGCACACGCTGGGCGGAAATCGCCTGATGGATCCTGTCAAAATCGCTGCGGGAGTGGCTTTGCATGCAAAAATCCGGGGCGTAGATCCGCGTCTGCTCCGCCTTTCGACGACTCTCCTCGGGCAGGATAGCCAGCACCTTCTCCTGAGCCGACTCCAGCTCGCGCGACAGCGATTCCCCTCCCCAGGTTTTGAGCAGGCGAATCGCGACGATCAGCGCCTCTGACTCCTTATTTGTCAGCATCAGCGGCGGCAGGTCAAAACCCGACATCAGCCGATATCCGCTCCCCGCCTCACCTTCCACCGGCACGCCGGAAAGCGACAGGTCGCGAATATCGCGGTAGACCGTGCGCTCGGACACGCCAAGCCGGTCCGCCAGATGCGCTGCCGTTGTCAGACGCCTGCCCCGCAGGATCTGCACAATCTGAAACAAACGGTCAGCGCGTCGGGTCATGTCTTATTCCGCTCTCAGGCAAGGTTGATGGAGGCCGACGCGGTTGCCCTCGCTGTCGGTAAACAATGCGATAGTGCCAATGCCATGCGGCAGTTCCAGCGGGCCAAACACGCACTCGCCGCCCGCAGAGGCGATGCGATCGAGCGTGGCCGCCAGATTGTCAGTATGCAGGTAAATAATAGCGCCCTGCAAAGACGGTGTAACGCCGTCAAATTTTGCCAGCGCCCCGCCGGTACCCGGATCCTCATGCGGGAAAACGGCCAGCTCCGCGCAGTCCATTTTCTCGCGACGCAGCGCGAGCTGCATCACCGGCTCATAAAATTTGATGGCGCGATCCATATCCGCGACCGGAATTTCAAACCAGTTAATGACGCTTTTCATACATCCTCCTGACTGTTGTTTGGGTTCAGAAGGAGTCTACGACAGGGCTCCTGACAGCATACTGTCAGGAGTGTTTGTCAGGAGCAGATAAAAAAAATCCCGGTCAACCGACCGGGATTTCGATAACGCGCTAAACGTCGTCTTACGGCAGAATGGACGGCTGATCCGCCCCTTCTTTCTCGACTTTCTGCTGGAGCAGGTGCTCGCGCTTCATGCCAAGTTTCAGTGCCAGTGCGGACGCGACGTAGATAGAAGACGCCGTACCGATGGTGACACCAATCAGCATGGTCAGCGAGAAGCCTTCCAGTACCGGGCCACCGAAGAGATAGAGCATCAGGATAACCATTAAGGTCGTTCCGGATGTGATCAAGGTACGGTGCAGCGTCTGGGTCAACGACACGTTAAAGATTTCGTACGGCGTACCGCGACGGATCTTACGGAAGTTTTCACGGATACGGTCAGATACCACGATACTGTCGTTCAGTGAGTAACCGATAACGGACATCAGGGATGCCACAATCGTCAGGTCAATCTCAATGTGGAACAGCGACAGTACGCCCATGGTGATCACCACGTCGTGCGCAAGAGCGATAACCACACCTGCCGCCAGTCGCCACTCGAAGCGGAAGCCAACGTAGATCAGGATGGAGATCAGCGCCACCATCAGCGCCATCGCACCGGTCTGGGCCAGGTCAGCACCCACACTCGGGCCGACGAACTCAATACGCTTCACCGCCGCATTCTGGCTGGTCGATTCGTTGATGACGTTCAGAACCTTGCTACCCAGCTCCTGGCTGCCGTTGGCATCGTGCACCGGCGGCATACGCACCATGATATCGCGGCTGCTGCCGAAGTTTTGCAGCAGCGGCTCTTCAAAGCCCGCTTTCTGCAGCGATTCGCGCATCTGGTCCATATCGATCGCTTTTTCCAGGGAGATTTCAATTACCGTACCACCGGTAAAATCGAGACCCCAGTTAAAGCCTTTCACGCCCATAATGGCGATGGACAGAATCAGCAGAAAACCTGAAATGCCGAAGGCCCAGTAGTCCCAGCGCATAAAGTCCCAGACTTTACGGCCGTGGTTTAATTGTTCAACAGTATATTCCTGTGCCACAACGCACTCCTCAGATAGACAGCTTTTTGACGCGCTTGCCGCCGTACAGCAGGTTCACGATGGCACGGGTGCCGACAATAGCGGTAAACATCGACGTTGCAACACCGATACCGGTTGTAATCGCAAAGCCTTTGATCGCGCCAGTACCCACTGCATACAGGATAAGAACCTTAATCAGTGTTGTTACGTTCGCATCGAAGATGGAGCTGAACGCCCCTTTGTAGCCTTCTTCAATCGCCTGTTGCACAGAGCGACCGTTGCTCAACTCTTCTTTGATACGTTCGTTTATCAGTACGTTGGCGTCGACCGCCACCGCAAGGGTCAGAACGATACCCGCAATCCCCGGCATGGTCAGCGTCGCGCCCGGCAGCAGGGACATGATGCCGATGATCAGCACCAGGTTAGCCAGCAGCGCGGAGGTCGCAATCAGACCAAACTTCTTATAGAAGAAGATCATGAAGAGGATGGAGACAACCAGACCGGCCAGACACGCTTCCAGACCCTGCTGGATGTTTTGCATACCCAGAGTAGGACCAATGGTACGTTCTTCAACAATCTGAATTGGCGCAATCAGCGCACCGGCACGCAGCAGCAGAGAGAGCTGACGCGCTTCGTTCGGATTGTTAATACCGGTAATACGGAAGCTGTTACCCAGACGAGACTGGATATTGGCGATGTTAATCACCTCTTCCTCTTTCACCAGTACCGCACGACCGTTTGCATCTTTCTTACCGCTGTCTTTGTACTCCACAAACAGGGTCGCCATCGGTTTGCCGATGTTGTCCTTGGTGAAGTTGGACATAATGTTACCACCCGCGCTGTCGAGCGAGATGTTAACCTGCGGCTGGTTGTATTCGTCCTGGCTGGAAGTGGAGTCGGTAATATGGTCACCGGTCAGGATCACGCGTTTGTACAGCACAACCGGCTGACCTTCGCGGGTCTGTTTCACTTCGGAGTCACCCGGAATACGGCCTGCGGCAGCAGCGGACTGATCGACATTAGAGTTAACCAGACGGAATTCCAGAGTCGCGGTTGCACCCAGAATCTCTTTCGCACGCGCAGTGTCCTGGATACCCGGCAGTTCTACCACGATACGGTCAGCACCCTGACGCTGTACCAGCGGCTCAGCCACGCCCAGCTGGTTTACACGGTTACGCAGAATGTTGATGTTCTGCTGAACGGCGTATTCACGCGCTTCGCTCAGACGTGCATCCGTCATTACCGCACGCAGCTGGTTGCTTCCCTGAGAGGTAATCACCAGATCGCGGTGACGCTGAGACAGGTAAGTTACAGCCTGGTCGCGTGCCGCGCTGTCGCGGAACGTGATGCTCAAGCCGTAGTTATCTTCTTTACGCACGGTGGTATAGGCGATGCCTTTCTCACGCAGATCGCTGCGCAGGCTGTCGATATTCTGTTCCTGCAGCTTGCCGAGCGCGGTATCCATATCCACTTCCATCAGGAAGTGAACGCCGCCACGCAGGTCAAGACCCAGTTTCATTGGCTCTGCATTCAGAGCAGCCAGCCAACGTGGAGTTGCAGGAGCAAGGTTAAGCGCCACGACGTATTTATCACCCAGCACGCCCATCAGCGCTTCGCGAGCGCGGAGCTGCGTGTCGGTGGTGTCGAAGCGAGCAAGAATAGCGCCCTCTTCCAGTGCCACAGACTTAGCGGTAATTTTTTCTTCTTGTAACGTTTTCTGGACCTGGATCAGCGTTTGCTCACTGGCGGCGACACCGCGCGCGCCAGTGATTTGAACGGCCGGATCCTCACCATACAGGTTGGGAAGTGCGTACAGCAGGCCGACGATAATCACGACGACCAGCATGATGTACTTCCACAAAGGATAACGGTTTAACACGGCAGTTCCCTTTGGGAAAAGTTGGGATTACAGCGCCTTCATGGTGCCTTTCGGCAGAACGGCAGCTACGAAGTCACGTTTGATAACCACTTCAGTGGTGTCATTCAGGGCGATAGCAATGTAGCCGTTTTCAGCCACTTTGGTTACGCGACCCACCAGACCACCGTTAGTCAGCACTTCATCGCCTTTCGCGATAGAGTTCATCAGGTTTTTGTGCTCTTTGGTGCGCTTCTGCTGTGGACGCAGGATCATGAAGTAGAAGATCAGACCGAACACAACCAGCATCAGAATCAGAGACATCGGGCTGCCCTGCGCTGGAGCACCTGTTGCTGCTACCGCATCAGAAATAAAAAAGCTCATTCAAATTCCCTCATTATTAAAATTAATCAACGTTCAACGGTGGAACATCCCGCCCCTGACGTTGGTAGAAATCGGTCACGAAGCTCTCTAATTTACCCTCTTCGATAGCCTTACGTAAACCAGCCATTAAGCGCTGATAATAACGAAGATTATGAATGGTATTGAGACGCGCGCCCAGAATCTCGTTGCAACGATCGAGATGATGCAGATACGCGCGAGAATAATTGCGACAGGTATAGCAATCGCACTCGGAATCGAGCGGGCTGGTGTCACTCTTATGCTTCGCGTTACGGATTTTCACCACGCCATCGGTAACGAACAAATGGCCGTTACGCGCGTTGCGGGTTGGCATGACGCAGTCGAACATATCAATGCCGCGGCGTACGCCTTCAACCAGATCTTCTGGTTTACCCACGCCCATCAGGTATCGTGGTTTATCCGCAGGGATTTGCGGGCAAACATGCTCCAGAATGCGGTGCATGTCTTCCTTCGGCTCACCCACAGCCAAACCGCCGACAGCGTAGCCATCAAAACCTATCTCTACCAGACCTTTAACAGAGATATCGCGTAAATCTTCGTAAACGCTGCCCTGGATAATGCCGAACAGCGCATTTTTGTTCTGCAGGGAGTCAAAACGGTCACGGCTACGCTTCGCCCAGCGCAGGGACATCTCCATGGAGCGCTTGGCGTAGTCCCAGTCCGCCGGGTACGGCGTACATTCGTCGAAGATCATCACGATGTCGGAGCCGAGGTCGTACTGGATCTCCATCGATTTTTCGGGATCGAGGAAAATCGGATCGCCATTGATCGGGTTACGGAAGTGTACGCCCTGCTCGGTGATCTTGCGGATATCCCCCAGGCTGAAGACCTGGAAACCGCCGGAATCGGTCAGGATTGGGCCTTTCCACTGCATGAAATCGTGCAGGTCACCGTGGAGCTTCATGATCTCCTGGCCCGGACGCAGCCACAGGTGGAAAGTGTTGCCGAGGATAATCTGTGCGCCAGTGGCTTCGACTTCTTCCGGCGTCATCCCTTTTACGGTGCCGTACGTGCCCACAGGCATAAACGCGGGGGTTTCCACCACGCCGCGATCAAACACCAGGCGACCGCGACGCGCGCGACCGTCGGTGGTATCGAGTTCAAATTTCATTTTTTCTCCGACGTCAGAAAAACAGTCCAACGTTGTAAAACGGTGCCGCGGACTTATTCCCCGACACGCTCATTCAAAGCCTGCGGATTGTACGTGATAAACATCGCGTCCCCGTAGCTAAAAAAGCGATATTTTTGTTCTACCGCAGACTTGTAGGCGTTCATCGTATGCTGATAACCGGCAAACGCGGAAACCAGCATAATCAGCGTCGATTCAGGCAGATGGAAGTTGGTCACCAGCGCATCAATCACTTTGTACTGATAGCCCGGGTAGATAAAGATCTGCGTATCGCCAAAGAACGGCTCGATAAGATCGCTCTTCGCGGCCTGCGCGGCGCTCTCAAGCGAACGCACGGAAGTGGTGCCCACAGCAATCACGCGGCTACCGCGGCCTTTTGCCGCCAGTACCGCATCTACAACCTCTTGCGGTACTTCGGCATACTCAGAGTGCATGATGTGATCTTCAATGCTGTCCACGCGCACCGGCTGGAAGGTCCCCGCGCCGACATGCAGCGTCACGAACGCCATCTCCACGCCCTTCGCACGCAGTTTTTCCAGCAGCGGCTCATCAAAATGCAGGCCCGCGGTCGGCGCAGCGACGGCGCCAGGCTTCTGGCTGTAGACGGTCTGATACAGCTCGCGGTCGGCCTCTTCGTCCGGACGCTCGATATACGGCGGCAGCGGCATGTGGCCGATGGCGTTCAGGATATCGAGCACCGTGCGCTCGTCGTCGAACGCCACCTCAAACAGCGCATCGTGGCGCGCGGTCATGGTCGCTTTGATGCTCTCGTCATCGCCCAGCAGCAGCTCAGCGCCCGGCTTCGGCGCTTTGGAGGCGCGAATATGTGCCAGAATACGTTTATCATCGAGCATACGTTCGACCAGCACTTCAATCTTACCGCCGCTGGCTTTACGGCCAAACAGGCGCGCCGGGATCACGCGGGTATTGTTAAAGACCAGCAGATCGCCAGGGTTGAGCTTGTCGAGCAAATCGGTGAAAGTACCGTGCGTCAGCTCGCCCGTTGGCCCATCCAGTGACAGTAAGCGACAGCTGCTGCGCTCAGGCATGGGATAGTGAGCAATCAGGGATTCAGGTAGTTCAAAGGAGAAATCGGCGACGCGCATGACGTATACTCGTGACTTAAAAACAGGCGGCATAGTCTAGTGCTCACACCCTTTTGCTGCAACAACTAGCCGCCCCCGGACAAATAAAACGCATGAATTTTCTCGCTCACCTGCATCTCGCTCACCTCGCTGACAGCTCCCTGTCCGGCAATTTGCTGGCCGATTTCGTACGCGGCAACCCCGCTGAGGACTATTCCCCAGAGGTTGTCGACGGCATTTTCATGCACCGCCGCATCGACGTGCTGACGGATAAGCTCCCGGAAGTGACGGAAGCCAAAGCGTGGTTTCGCCCTGAAACGCGCCGCGTTGCGCCGATCACGCTCGACGTGATGTGGGACCACTTTCTGTCGCGCCACTGGGAACAGCTGTCGCCGGAGATGCCCTTGCCAGATTTTGTGCGCTATGCCCACCAGCAGGTGTCGATCATCCTGCCCGACTCGCCGCCGCGCTTTGTGAATCTGAATAACTACCTGTGGTCGGAACGCTGGCTGGAGCGCTATCGCGAGATGGACTTCATCCAGAACGTGCTGAACGGGATGGCAAGCCGTCGCCCGCGGCTGGATGCGCTGCGCGACTCCTGGTATGACCTGGATGAACATTACGACGCGCTGGAAACGCGTTTCTGGCAGTTTTACCCGCGCATGATGACCCAAGCGAAAAGTAAACAGCTCTGACAGATTTCTCATTGATAGGTAAAAGCTGGCGGAACGATTGTCACCACCTCTTTGTCTTATCCATGAACACTCTCTATACTGGCTCGCGTTGCGTTCCAAATAACCTTAGTATCTACAGGAGAATCATATGGTTCTGGTAACTCGTCCGGCTCCGGATTTTACAGCTGCAGCAGTTCTGGGCAACGGTGAAATCGTTGAAAACTTCAACTTCAAACAGCACACCAACGGTAAAGCGACCGTTCTGTTCTTCTGGCCAATGGACTTCACTTTCGTTTGCCCGTCTGAGCTGATCGCATTCGACAAACGTTATGAAGAATTCCAGAAGCGTGGCGTAGAAGTTGTTGGCGTCTCCTTCGACTCTGAATTTGTACACAACGCATGGCGTAACACCCCTGTCGACAAAGGCGGCATCGGTGCGGTGAAATACGCAATGGTTGCGGACATCAAACGCGAAATCCAGCAGGCTTACGGTATCGAACATCCGGACGCTGGCGTTGCGCTGCGTGGTTCCTTCCTGATCGACGCAAACGGCATCGTTCGTCACCAGGTTGTGAACGATCTGCCGCTGGGTCGTAACATCGACGAAATGCTGCGCATGGTCGACGCGCTGCAGTTCCACGAAGAGCACGGCGAAGTGTGCCCGGCTCAGTGGGAAAAAGGTAAAGAAGGCATGAACGCGTCTCCAGACGGCGTGGCTAAATACCTGTCTGAGAACGTATCCAGCCTGTAATCGGCACGGTTTACGAAAAAGGCCCGCTTATGCGGGCCTTTTTTTATGCCTTACGCTGCGTCTCTCGCCAGATGCGCCAGGCCATGCCCGCCAGCAGAATCACCCCCGCCATCAGCACGCCCCATACCAGCAGCGTGTTCATCCTGCTCTCCCGCTCGGCCGCAGAGGTAGCGGTCAGACGCCCCTCGCCGCCTAATGCGACATTATCCTGAATGTCGGCCTGCGGCAGGTTCGCCATATCATAGGTCTTGCGCAGGTCGGCCGGGATCAGCATGCCGGGCTCCACGCTGGCAGGCTTTGCGGCGCCGTTGCCCCAGGCGAGCACGTACGGCGCTTTCCCCTGCGCGTTGAACACCAGGTCATAGCGGTCGCGATGTCCCGTGACGCTCGGCAGGTATTCTGGCAGACGCGCATTCAGCGTCGTGATTTTCACCGCCTGCACCAGGCCCCCGTTAAGCGAAACCGGTGGCGACGTTTTTCCCTCAAGACGGTAAAGAACCTCTTTCTTCAGGGGATGCCATGCGTCTTTTTCCGTACTCCGCCACGCTATCTCCACGGGAAGGACGCCATCGCCATTCAGTGAGAGGCTGACAGCACTCAGCGGCTGCGGGCGCGCCCAGTGCCACTGCGCTTCGCTTGTCGATAGCTGCTCCCCTTCCCCCTCAAGATCGACCGCTTCCGGGGCCGCCTGGGCAGGTGCGCTGATGGCGTTTACGCCGGTCAAGGTTATCCCCTGGCTCTGCGCGTTCAGCACCACCATGAGATAGCGATTCGCATCGGGAGATAAAACCGTATCGGTATCGATCCGATCGAGCTTAAGACGATCCTGGCCGCTGACGACGTCCAGCAAGGGCATATCCTCACGCAGGGTATACCAGCGCTTAAGATCCTCGCTGTAATAGACCGACGCCGTTCCCTGCCACGGCGTCTGAGGGGTATTCCAGAGCAGCTGCAGCTGGGATATGGCCATCTCCCCCGTCGCCTGCTCCGGCAGGGTCAGCAGATAATGTTGCCCGGCTGCGGCGGCTTTTTGCCCCTCCAGCACAATCTCAACGCCGTTTCGGGAGCGAAGCAGGATCTTATCGCTGTCACCGGATCCTTGCGAAGCCGCAAGCGGCGAGGCGTCCAGCGGGAAGAGGCGCAGCGCGGTGGATTGCGCTGGCGCCTGCGGACGCGTCGCGCTGACCAGGCTGAAGGGAACCGGCTCGCCCGACTGGTTAAAGACGCGGACATCATGCAGATCCGATGACGTGCTTTGCTCATAGACGGCGAGCGGCAGCATCACCCGATACCACTGGGAAGGAACAGACGTATCGAGTGAAAGACCAAAAGCATAGTCCCGGGGCGATTCCGTTTGTCCCTCGTCGCAAAACGCCGGGCCGGAAAGCGCCAGCAGCGCGGTACAGGCTACCGCTTTCATCCATTTCATTTTTCATCTCCTGTTTTGGGCGGTAGCGGTGAGAAATACCCCACGATCAGAACCAGTATCGCCACGCCGATAAACGCCACCGCGCGGGACAAACCGCCTCCGCCCGCGCTGTCCACCAGCATCAGTTTAACCATCACCACGCCCAGCAGCGCGGCACCGCAGAGCCACTCCTGCCGCGAAGCCCGACGGGTGGCATGGATCATGACCACCAGCGCGCTCAGCATCCAGAACAGGGCAAAACTGGTCTGGATAAGCCGCGAATCCCACAGCGATGCCATATTCCAGGCCACGTCGCCGTACCAGGCCAGGGCGCGCATCAGCGCGCCGTTCAGCCACCAGAAGCCAAACGCCATGATCGCGACGGCAGGCCACGGTCGGGCCTGCGAGAGCCACGCCGGGTAGTAGCGATCCACCGCCCGATAAAAGACCACCAGCCCCAGCAATGCGAACGCCGCGCCTTCCTCAAGCGGGTTTACCAGCGGCAGCCAGGTCTGACGATAGACCACGCCGTCCTGGAAATTGGTCACCACCAGCAATACCAGCAGCGCCACGACCGCGGGGATCGGTACCAGGCAGGCGTAGAGCGCAGGCCACTCCCGGAACGGCCACCCGCGACGCCGTACGGCTGCAGAGAGCCCCATAATTACCCCGCCGCCTGCTGCCATCGCTAAACCGCTGCCCCAGGCCGCCATGCCCCACGGCAACGACCGGGCAAACCAGTAAAGCTCAGCGGCCAGCGCCAGCAAAATCATCCAGAACAGCGACAAATGCAGCCCCATCGCGATGCGCGGCAGGAGTCTTTCACCGTCGCGCCGCAACAGCATCAGCGCGGCAGGAAGCGCAACGCACCAGGCCAGATTTGACCACCCGGCGGCAACAATCTGCTGGTGCCAGAGCTGATACCCTACCATCAGCAGCATAACCGGCCACAGCAGCCATTTGCTGGCATCCAGCTCCCGCCACGCCAGACGAGCAGCCACCTGCCGCCAGCCCCAGACCGATGCCGTCGTCAGCGCCAGCACGCCCGCCAGAATGGGTAATTCCTTCGTCAGCACCAGCCGCGATGCGCCCAATAGCGCCACGAGCCAGAACAGCAGACCACCGGCCAGCAACGCCCAGCTGACCGGCAGGAAGAGAGTCCGCCACAGCCGGGCCGCAGCCAGCCAGCAAAGGCTGAGGATGGTGAAGATCAGCAGCAGGCTCAGCGACGTAACGCCGTTCGTTTGCGCCCACAGCGCGCTGCCGAGCGCCAGCACCAGCAGTGCCGTTCCGCTATAGCTCATGCGACGCTGGTTCTGCTGCACGCCCAGCCAGAGGATACCCAGCCCTTCCAGCGCCCAGGCCATCGCCGTCCAGCGCGCCGACAGCGCCAGCGGAATGGCGAGCGTCGCGAACCCGCCGCCGATGGCCAATGCCGCCAGGACCAGCGGTCGTCCGATGGAGGGATAGCGCCGCAGCGCAAGGAACGCGAGGGTAAGATAAAATGCGCCGTATCCCAGCGCGCTCAGGGCCGGGCCATATTCCCAGTGCCGGGTCATGCCGTACTGCATCCCGAAACCGATCAGCGGCGGGGCAAACAGCAGCACGCCGTCGATAATTTGCTTCCCTTTCTCCTGCGCCCGCAGCGACAGCGCCACACTCAGGACGCCGAATATCAGCGTATTGGCAATCAGGAACAGCTGACAGACCCCATAGTCTTCGGGCTGGTAGTCATTCAGCCCCCACAGGCCGCCCACGCCGAACGTAAACAGCAGCCCGAGCAGGTTCAGCTCGCGCCAGTGCTGCCAGATACTGATAGCGAGAATGCCGATGGAAAGCAGGAGATAGAAAGAGAACAGCGCCACAAAGCTGCCGCCCCCGGTAGATAAGAGCAGCGGCGCAAGATACCCGCCGAGGCTCGCCAGCATGGCAAGGCTCAGCGCCTTCTGCAGCACCGCCAGCCCGACGCTTGCCGCACATATCACCACCAGCAGCGCAAAGGCCAGCGTCATCGGCAGCATTTGCCAGAGCCGGAAGGCGCCAAACACGGTCAGGTAGAGCACGCCGGTCGCCCCGCCCTGGAGGATTAGCGCATAGACACGCTGCCTGTGCCGCAGCCGCCACCCAACCGCCAGCAGAACGATGGCAAACAGCGCCGTTGCCACCAGGCGCAGCTCAAGCGGGAACAGGGAATGTTCCACGGTATAGCGCAGCAGGAATGAAAGACCGAGGAAGAGCAGCAGGATCCCAAGCTTCGCCAGCGGGTTACCCTGCATAAACCAGCGCACCAGCGACGTCAGTATGCCGCCAAAGGCAGAAGGCTGTTTTTCCGCAGGCACCGGGGCCGGAGCGGGATCTGCCACGGCAGCGGGCGTATCGGGGCGCCAGGGGTCGACAGGCGCGGGAGCGTCCTCAACCGCAGGCGCGGTCGCGGCCACCGGCGCGATGGCCTGCACCGGCTCCGGCGCGCTTTCAGGCACGCCGCGCTGCTCAAGCGCCTCAATGCGCTGGCGTAGCCGGGCGATCTCCTGTCGCGCCGCCGTACTTCGATTAAAGCCTATAACCGCAAGCACGGGTGCCACCACCAGCGCAAAAACCAGGAACAAACAGCCAAGGATGTAAAGCTCGTCCATGTTTCCACCTTCACCGTAAACGATCCGTTAAGATTGACACAAATAGTTGCATTTGCGCCATCTTAAAAGGTGGAAACATTAGCAGGTCTTAGCTGCCGAACCAGATCGTCGCGGATACCGCCGGCAGCGCCAGCACGCCGTCCTGTATCGTCGCCTTGCCCTCTTTATTCTTCCACGTAGCCACCTTCAGCAGCGGTGAATCATCCAGCACCACTTCGCAGGCTTCGCCCCGGTTAATCGCCACCAGCACGCGCTGCTGGTTATAAACGCGAGCAAACACCACCACGTTATCGTGGGCGTACACCACCTGACAGCCGCCGTAGCGCAGGGCGAGACTCTGCTTGCGCAGCTTCGCCAGCCGCTGATACAGGCTGAACAGCACCTTGTCCTGTTTCGCTGGCTCCCACGGGAAGGTTTTGCGGCAGAACGGATCGTTGTTGCCGTCCAACCCCACTTCGTCGCCGTAATAGATGCACGGCACGCCCGGCCAGGTGAAGAGCCAGGTGACCGCCAGCGGCAGACGCGCCGCATCCTTGCCGAGCAGGGATTTAAAGCGGGCGGTGTCGTGGCTATCGAGCTGGTTAAACATCCGCAGCTGCTGCTGATGAGACAGACCGGCGCGATAGTTCTCCATCCACGCCATGCAGGTTTCAGCGTCGATATGATTCGGATCGTAGGAGATGTCGGTGTTAGCGAGGAATCCCCACAGCGGGAAGGTAAAGCCGCGATAGTTCATCGCCGCATCTTCCGCATCGTTCTGCAGCCACTGGCGCGCGTCGCCAAAGTGCTCGCCAAAGACGAACGCCTCCGGCTGGGCCGCTTTTGCCGAGCGCGTAATCCCGGCGACGTGCTGAAGGTTATTCCGCGCCCCGCCCGCTTCACCCAGCATATGCACCACGTCCAGCCGCCAGCCGTCCATATTCCACAGCGCCTTCAGCCAGTGTCGGACGATGCTGTCTTCGCCGCCGTAGATTTCATTCACAAGCGTTGGCGACTGGAAATCCAGCTTCGGCAGGCTAGCATAGCCCAGCCAGTCCAGCGCGCGGCCCTCCTCGTTAAAGCTGTACCAGTCGCGCTGCGGCGAGTCCGGGTTATGACATGCCCCGCCCATCGACTGGTTATGGCGGTCAAACCAGGCGTGCGAATCTCCGCTGTGGTTGAACACGCCGTCCAGAATCAGGCGCATGCCTTCGTTTTGGGTGTTCTTGCGCAGGCGCAGCAGCGCCTCGTCACCGCCAAACTGCGCGTCAACGTGGCGATAATCTTCGGTATCGTATTTGTGCACGCTCGGGGCTTTAAACACCGGGTTGAGATAGAGCGCCGTCACGCCGAGCTTTTTCAGGTACGGCAGCTTTTCGCTGATGCCGTCGAGATCGCCGCCGTAAAAGGTCGAGCCTCCAGCCTGCGCGGTTAACGGCTCGTCCCACGCTTTCAGGATAATTTCATGGCCCGCCGCATGGTGGTGATAGACCTTATCCTGGTCGGAGGTGCGTTTTTCGCTGCGCGCAAAACGGTCCGGGAAAATCTGGTAAAACACCTGATCGTTAACCCACTGCGGGCCGTTATCCGGGTAATCGACCGCAAACTGCTCCAGGCGTGCGGGCGGGAAACGGCTAAACCCCTGCGGGGTAAACCACAGCTGGCGGTTATTCCACAGCAGTTTGAAGCTGTAACGGCGGCGCGGCTGCCCGCTGCTTAGGTCGATATTCGCCCGCCACGCCGTGATCCCCGGCTGCGGCTGGCTGCGCAGCCTGTGCATTTTCAGCCCGGTCTCTTCGTTATCTATTTCGGCGCGGAGCGTCACGCGTTCAGGCTGATTTTCCCCCGCCAGCCAGAGCGTAATCACAAGGTTGTCTTTGTTTTGCTTAACAAATGGGGCAACCGGAAGGTGCCAGGCATTTAACATCACGAATCCCCTTTGATGAAATTGACGTCACCTTGCCACAGGGTGGTTAAGGATAGCTCACCATGACGTGATTTATTGGGGGAGGAGGACGGGGGAGGAGGCAAAAATTGTCGGCCCCACAGGGCTGAGGGATCTCCAGTAAGTCTTAAGCAGAAGCAATAAAGCTGCTTTCAGAATGACTAAAGGCTTAAAGCGATGCCCTGGTCCGGCTGTAAATCGCCGAAGCGTTTCCGTAAGGCCGGGGCGAGGCGCAGGGATGCGCCGAGAGGGCGTGGCCTGCAGGGATGCAGGCTCATGCCCGACCCGATAGCCTGAAGGAATAAGCTGAGGGCACCGCGAAGCGGCGATTTACCGCCGGGAGCCCGGGTCGCCAGGGCGGCGGCGATTGAGCCGCCCTGGCACGTTCACCGGTCATGTCGTTACAGAGTATCAAGGAACATGAAGTGAACGGAATGACCACCACAGCCGTATGTTCCCCCTCACCCCAGCCCTCTCCCTCAAGGGAGAGGGAGTCGTCGGTGCAAGTATCATTTTGGGGATCCCTCACCCCGCGGGGAGAGGGGAAAAGGATGTTACTGTGCTTCCGCCAGCTGACGGTCGCGGCGGCACTTAAACGCCCAGCCCACCAGCAGCAGGACAATCCACGCGCAGCCTACGTACAGGGAAATGCGGGTATCCGGATGGTAGCCAATCAGCCCAATGATAAACACCAGGAAGATCAGCCCGACGACGGTCGTCGCAACGCCGCCCGGTACTTTGAACTTCAGCGCTTTCGCCTCATCCGGCGACAGACGACGGCGGAAGGCAATCTGCGACAGCAGGATCATGATCCACACCCACACCGTCGCGAAGGTCGCCAGCGATGCAATCACCAGGAAGACGTTCTCCGGCATGATGTAGTTCAGGTAAACCGAGAACAGCAGCGCCACGGTCATGACCACAACGGTCACCCACGGCGTGCCGCGGCGTGAGGTTTTGGCGAACACCTTCGGCGCGCTGCCCTGCTCCGCCATGCCGTGCAGCATACGGCCCACGCCAAAGACGTCACTGTTGATCGCGGAAAGCGACGCGGTCAGCACCACAAAGTTCAGAATGCTGGCCGCAAAGGCAATGCCCATATGCTGGAAGGTCAGCACAAACGGGCTACCGTTGGTACCCACCTGATTCCACGGGTAGATGGACATAATCACGAACAGCGTACCCACGTAGAACACCAGAATACGCATCGGCACCGAGTTGATGGCGCGCGGAATGGACTTCTCCGGATCTTTCGCTTCCCCGGCGGTGATACCGATAATCTCGATGCCGCCGTAGGCGAACATCACCATCTGCAGCGACATGACCATTCCGAGCCAGCCGTTGCTGAAGAAGCCGCCGTTGCTCCAGAGGTTATGGATGCCGGTCGGCTGCCCGCCGTTGCCGATACCCCAGATGATGATGCCGAAACCGGCGAGGATCATGATGATAATGGTCGCGACTTTAAAGAAGGAGAACCAGAACTCCAGCTCGCCAAACACCTTCACGCTCATCAGGTTGACGGCGCAGATGATCAGCACCACGCTCAGCACCCAAATCCAGTGCGGCACCGCCGGGAACCAGACGCCCATATAGATGCCAAACGCCGTCACGTCGGCAATCGCCACAATCAGAATTTCAAAGCAGTAGGTCCAGCCGGTGATAAACCCGGCCAGCGGGCCGAGGTTTTCCTGCGCGTAGCGGGAGAATGAGCTAGCGGACGGGTTGTGAACCGACATTTCGCCGAGGGCGCGCATGATGATATACGCCGCCACGCCGCCGATGATGTACGCCAGCAGAACGCTGGGACCGGCCATTTTGATGGCATCTGCCGAGCCATAAAAAAGACCGGTGCCGATAGCAGAGCCCAGCGCCATAAAGCGGATGTGGCGCGTGCTCAATCCACGTTTAAGTTTGTTAGTGCTTTCCATTTAAATCTTGCCATTCAACACGAAAAAAACAAAAAACCACGGGGCCTTAAGCCCCGTGGTTAAACAGTTTGTTGCCGTTGATTAATGAGCGTTCGATGCGACCTGACGCCCTGCAGCACGGTCCCAGATAATGGCCAGAACCAGTGCAACAACGGTAGGCATCAGCCAGGCCAGACCCTGCTCGGACAGCGGCAGACGCTGTGTCCATGCCGGCAGTATGTGCGCGAAAGCTGATGCTTTAATCCCGTCAAGGATACCAAAAATCAGGCTGATAAACATGGCTGGCGCAATAATTCGTGAAGAGTTGTTCCACCACGGGCGAGTAAAGCTCAGCACCACCAGCACGATACACGGCGGGTAAATCGCCGTCAGCACCGGAATCGAGACCTGAATCAGGTGGCTCAGACCGAGGTTGGACACCGCCATAGAGAAGATGCCGAGGATAAACACCAGGGTGCGGTAAGAGAGCGGCAGATACTGTGCAAAGAACTCTGCGCAGGCGCAGGTCAGGCCAACCGCGGTGACCAGACAGGCCAGGAAGATGAGTGCCGCCAGCAGCATACTGCCCGCACCGCCGAAGGTGTGCTGAACGTAGGCGTGCAGGATAGCCGCACCGTTGGCGTTCTGATCGACCAGCATGGCGCTGTCGGAGCCCAGACGGAACAGTGCCAGATACAACAGCGTCAGCCCCACGCCGGCCATCAGGCCAGCCCAGATGGTATAGCGGGTCAGCAGACGCGCTTCGGTCACACCGCGGGAACGCGCGGCGTTAACGATAACGATACCAAACACCATCGCGCCCAGCGTATCCATCGTCAGGTAGCCGTTCACAAAGCCGTTAGAGAACGCGGCATTTTTATAGGCGTCCATCGCGTCGCTAATCGGGCCCGCTGGCCAGACGATGGCCGCTACCGCCAGAACAATCAGCGCCACAATTTTCAGCGGAGCCAGGAAGTTACCCACGGTATCCAGCAGCTTGCCCGGATAGAGGGAAACCAGAATTACGATCGCGAAGTAGATCAGGCTGTAGATAAACAGCGGCATCGCACCGTCACCGGTCAGGGGAGCAATACCCACTTCGAAGGACACGGTTGCCGTACGCGGGGTCGCAAACAGCGGGCCAACGGCGAGATAGCAGACGGTTGCCAGCAGAACGCCCGCTACTTTGCCAATCGGGGTGCTGAGGCTATCCACGCCGCCGCCGACTTTCGCCAGCGCGACGACGGTCAGAACCGGCAGACCCACGGCAGTAATCAGGAAACCAAACGCGGCGGTCCAGACGTGTTCACCCGCCTGAAGGCCAACCATTGGAGGGAAAATGATGTTGCCTGCGCCAACGAACAGCGCAAATGTCATAAAGCCCAGCGCGATAATGTCACGCGATTTTAAGTGATGGGTCATAAAACCTTACTGCCTGTGGATGTGGTGTTGAAAACATTGAGATTTTCGATTTCCCTGACGGGACGATACAGCCGAAAATTTGCTCAATTTCAGCGGGAAATGCTCCCGTCCTGGCGTGGAGAAGAATAGTTTTTCGATTTACCACGCAAATACAGTCGGTCTGACAGTATCTGGGGCGCAATTTAAACGCTTATAACGTTTAAAGGCAAGGTGGGATCGCAAAACCAGAACAATATGCCAGCATGAAAATACACGTCAGAATAATACGCTATTTATAAGAAAAACCCATGGCTAATCATGCGAACAAAAAACAGTCAGCCGTATAAAATTCATCCGCGTTTCGCTTGACTGCAAAGCAAACGGGCCAGCAGACGCTGACCCGTGGAAAGGTAAAATGACACACCTGCCGTCAGGCGATCTTTTTGGCAATTAATCGTTCCGGAATAACGAAACTGAAGCGGGTTCCTTTACCCAGCGTACTCTGAATATCGAGACGGCTTTCATGGTGATTCACCGCGTGTTTCACAATTGCCAGCCCCAGGCCGCTTCCGCCTGTCTGCCGGGATCGCGCTTTATCCACACGGTAAAAGCGCTCGGTCAGACGCGGAATATGCTCAGGCGCGATCCCCGGCCCGTTGTCTTCCACGCTAAACTCAGCCCCCGTTGGGGCATGGTGCCAGCGCACCACGATATTCGTCCCCTCCGGCGTATGATTCACCGCGTTATACACCAGGTTGGAAATGGCGCTACGCAGTTGATCTTCGCTGCCCAGCACCTTCAGCGTGTTGTCGACCTCAAAGGTCAGGTGATGCTTTTTGTGGCTTAACGTCTGCGCTTCACGCTCAACGACCCGCAGCATCATCGGGACATCAATGGTCTCATTTAGCGCAAGCGTTGGCGCCGCTTCAATCTTCGATAGCGTCAGCAACTGCTTGACCAGCCCTTCCATCCGGTGCGTTTGCTCGCGCATGGTGTGCAGCGCTTTTTCACGCGGCGCGCCTTCAAGCGTTTGCTCCTGCATCATCTCCAGGTAGCCCTGAAGCACGGTCAACGGGGTACGCAGTTCGTGACTGACGTTGGCGAAGAAGTTGCGACGCGCCCCTTCCAGCTGGTGCATCTGGGTGACATCGCGCGCCACCATCAGCCACTGCTTATCGCTGTAGGGCATCACGCGGATTTCCAGATGGCGACCATTATTGAGCTTCAGATTATGCGGGCGGGTAAAATCACGCGTTTTCAGATACTGCGTGAACTCGGGATAGCGCAGAAGGTTGAGGATATTCTGACCATTATCGTCGGGCCAGCGCAGGCCCAGCAGCTGTTGTGCAAGGCCGTTACACCAGAAGATTGTCCCTTCTTCGGTTGTCAGAATAACGGCATCCGGCAGCGACTCTGCACCGCTGCGAAAACGCTTAATCAGGCTTCCCAGCTCGCGGCGACGCTTTTTATTACGCATCTGCATCTGATGCAGACCGTACAGCAGCGGCTCCCAGCTGCCGCTTCCCGGCGGCGGCGTCATACTTCGGTCAACCCACAGCCACCACGAGAGGCGCAGCAGGTTCCAGAAATGCCAGATCAGCAGCCCGGTGACCGACGCCAGCAGAAACCACGGCAGGTGTCCAAGAAAGGCCCCCAGAAGGAAGGCCGGAATACAGCATAAGATCAGTTCAAAGACGAGCCTTTTCCATGACAGACGTTCCAGCACGCGTCACACTCCTGTCATTGTTCAGAAACGGGTAGAAAAACGATAACCCGTGCCGCGGACCGTCTGCACCATGCGATCGTGGCCGCTCAGTTCCAGTGCTTTTCGCAGGCGGCGAATATGTACGTCAACCGTCCGGTCTTCGACATACACGTTAGTTCCCCAGACGTTATTCAGCAACTGCTCGCGGCTGTACACGCGTTCCGGGTGGGTCATAAAGAAGTGCAGGAGTTTAAATTCGGTAGGCCCCATGTCGAGGGGATTTTCACCGGTCATCACGCGGTGTGAGGTGGGGTCAAGGCTCAGCCCCTGCATCTCAATTACCTCTTCCACCGCCATCGGCGAAATACGGCGCATCACGGCTTTAATGCGGGCAACCAGCTCTTTTGGGGAGAACGGTTTAGTAATGTAATCATCCGCGCCGGTCTCCAGACCGCGAACGCGATCCTCCTCTTCTCCGCGCGCCGTGAGCATCACAACCGGGATGTCGCGGGTCAGCGCCTCACGCTTCAGGTGTTTGATAAACTGCAGTCCGGAGCCGCCGGGCAACATCCAGTCCAGCAGAATCAGATCGGGCCAGGGTTCATTCAGCTGGTTCACTGCGCTGTCATAATCTTCCGCTTCAACCGGCTGGAAGCCGTTTTGCTCGAGCACGAAGCACACCATTTCACGAATTGGAGCTTCATCTTCTACGACCAGAATACGTCTCGCCATACTTTGCCCTGTCTTATCTTATTTAAGTTACAAGTTTGTAATTCGGCGCCATTATGCGTCAGATTTATGACAGATTTATGAAAAACAGTACCACGTTAACGGGCAAACCGTTGTTTTATTACAGCGGTTATTTTCCCGTCTCTGAACGTTTATAATCCTGCTTTCTCTTTTTTGCCACGGATCAGCTATGCGCATACTTCACACCTCGGACTGGCATCTGGGTCAAAATTTTTACAGCAAAAGCCGTGCGGCTGAACATGAAGCCTTCCTGAACTGGCTGCTGGAAACGGCCCGGACGCACGAGGTGGACGCGATTATTGTGGCGGGTGACATCTTTGATACCGGCTCTCCCCCCAGCTATGCGCGTGAGCTGTATAACCGCTTCGTGGTGAATCTGCAGCAAACCGGCTGTCATCTGGTGATTGTCGCCGGTAACCACGATTCCGTCGCGACGCTGAATGAATCCCGCGACATCCTGGCATTTCTCAATACCACCGTCGTCGCCAGCGCCGGGCACGCCCCGCAGATCCTGAAAAACCGCGACGGCACGCCGGGTGCGGTGCTGTGTCCCATACCGTTTTTGCGTCCGCGCGATATTGTGCAAAGCCAGGCGGGACTTTCCGGCGGCGAAAAGCAACAGCATCTGTTACAGGCCATCACCGACTATTATCACCAGCAGCACGCCGATGCCTGCGCCCTGCGCGGCGACCAGCCGATTCCCGTGATTGCGACCGGGCATCTCACCACCGTCGGGGCCAGTAAAAGTGACGCTGTACGTGACATCTATATCGGTACGCTGGACGCCTTTCCGGCGCAAAACTTCCCGCCAGCCGACTACATCGCGCTCGGGCACATACACCGGGCGCAGATCGTCGGCGGCAGCGAGCACATCCGCTACTGCGGCTCGCCTCTTTCGCTCAGCTTTGACGAGACGGGAAAAGCCAAGTCCGTCCATCTGGTGAGCTTCTCCGGGGGCAAACTCAGCGCCGTTGAGACGCTGGAGGTGCCCGTCACCCAGCCGCTGGCGGTGCTAAAGGGCGATCTCGACGCCATTACCGCCCAGCTTGAGCAGTGGCGCGGCGCGGCGCTTAACCCGCCCGTCTGGCTGGATATCGAAATCACCACCGATGACTACCTGCACGATATGCAGCGTAAAATTCAGGCGCTGACGGAAGATTTGCCCGTCGAAGTCTTACTGGTACGCCGCAGCCGCGAGCAGCGCGAGAAAATTCTGTTAAGTGCTCAACGCGAAACGCTCAGTGAGCTTCGGGTTGAAGAGGTGTTTGAACGCAGGCTCTCGCAGGAGGAAATTGACGACGCGAAGCGCGCAAGACTCAGCGAACTGTTCAGCCATACCCTGCATGCGCTCAATGATGAGGAAGAAAACGCATGAAAATTTTGAGCCTGCGCCTGAAAAATCTCAACTCCCTCAAGGGCGAGTGGAAAATTGACTTTACCGCGGAGCCGTTTGCCAGCAACGGTCTGTTTGCCATCACCGGCGCAACCGGGGCAGGTAAAACCACCCTGCTTGACGCCATCTGTCTGGCGCTTTATCACGAAACGCCGCGGCTGCAGAAGGTTTCTCAGGCGCAAAACGACCTGATGACGCGCGACACCGCCGAGTGCCTGGCGGAAGTGGAGTTCGAGGTAAAAGGCACCGCCTATCGCGCCTTCTGGAGCCAGAACCGCGCGCGCAACCAGCCGGACGGGAACCTGCAGGCGCCGCGCGTGGAGCTGGCGCGCTGCGAAGATGGCAAAATCCTGGCGGACAAAGTGACGGATAAACTGGAGCAAACCGCCGCGCTCACCGGGCTGGACTATGGCCGCTTTACCCGCTCCATGCTGCTCTCACAGGGGCAGTTTGCCGCCTTCCTTAATGCCAAACCGAGCGATCGCGCCGAGCTGCTGGAAGAGCTGACCGGCACCGAGATCTACGGCCAGATTTCCGCCATGGTGTTTGAAAAACACAAAGCCGCCCGCAGCGTGCTTGAAAAGTGCGAGGCGCAGGCGGCGGGCGTCGTGCTGTTGAGCGAAGAGCAACAGCAGCAGTTACAGCAAAGTTTGCAGGCACTTACTGACGAAGAGAAAACCCTGCTGGTTCAGCAGCAAAGCCAGCAGAAAGATTTTCAGTGGCTTACGCGCCATGATGAGCTCCTACTCGAGCAACAGCGCGTCACCGGGATGCAGCAGCAGGCGCAACAGGCGCTGACGAACGCTGCGCCGGAGCTGGCAAAGCTCCAGCTTGCTCTGCCCGCCGCCCAGCTTCGGCCGCTTTGGGCGCACCAGCAGGAGCAAACCGCGCGTCTGACGCAAACACAGCAGCGGATTATTGAAGTAAATACTCGCTTACAAGCCAAAACCGCACTGCGCGCGCGGATCCGTCATACCGCCCAGCGGAATCATCAGCAGCTTCAGACCGAACTGACGGCGCTTGCGCAGTGGCTGGCGGAGCACGATCGCTATCGCCTGCTGGGGCAGGAGATTGCCGGCTGGCGTGCCCAGCTCTCGCAGCTTAACCGCGATAAAACGCAGTTAGCCTCGCTTGCTGCGCGGATGAGCGAATTACGCAACAGGCTGGCCGAGATGCCGGAAAATGCGCTGACGCTGACGGCGGATGAGGTCAGCGCGGCCATGGAGCAGCAGTCCCGGTCACGCACGCTGCGCCAGCGGCTAACGTCGCTGCATGCCCGCTATCAGCCGCTGCAAAAGCGCCTGCGCCAGAGCGGTGAAAGCGTGCAGAAGGCCCAGGCCGATCAAAATAAACTTAATGAAACGCTGACGCTGCGCCGCCAGCAGTACAAAGAGAAACACCAGCACTATCTGGATCTGAAGGCCCTTTGCGAAACCGAAGCAACAATTAAGAAGCTGGAGCATTACCGTTCCCAGCTTGAGGCGGGCAAACCCTGTCCGCTGTGCGGCTCCAGCGTGCATCCCGCCGTTGAGCAATACCAGTCGCTTGAGCTGACGGATAACCAGCGCCGCCGTGATGCCCTGGAAAAAGAGGTCGCCGCGCTTAAAGAGGAAGGCCTGCTGGTGCTGGGACAGGTTAATGCCCTGACTCAGCAGATCCAGCGCGAGTCAGACGAAGCGCAGACTCTCTCTCAGGAAGAGCAAGCGCTCACTAAAGAGTGGATGGAAGCCTGTGCTTCCCTGAACATCGCGTTGAATATTCAGGAAGATATCACGCCATGGATGAACGAGCAGGAACAGTACGAGCGCCAGCTCTATCAGCTCAGCCAGCGTCTGACCCTGCAAAACCAGTTGAACGAGCAGGAAGTGCAGGAGCGACAGTATCAGCAGCAGCTGACGGCCGCGCGCCAGGCGCTGGAACACACCCTGCTCTCGCTTTCGCTTAACGTACCTGAAGACGGCAATGAAGCCGCCTGGCTGCACGCCCGCGAAGCAGAGTTCGCGCAGTGGCAGGAGAAACAAACGCAGCACGGCGTGCTTCTGGAACGCATAAACGCTCTCAAGCCGCTGCTCGACACGCTTCCGGACACGCACGGCGAAGAGGCCGAACCGGCCATTCCGGACGGCTGGCGCGACGTGCACGACGAATGCGTGTCGCTACAGAGCCAGCTCACCGCGCAGGAGCAGCAGGAAAAGCTGGAGCAAGAGCGCCTGCAGCAGTCGGAGACGCAGTTCACCGCGGCGCTCACAGCGAGCTGTTTTGCCGATCGGGACGCGTTCCTTGCCGCGCTGCTGGATGACGACGCTATTCGCCACCTCGAACAGCTGAAACGGTCACTGGAAAGCCAGATACAGCAGGCCGCGGCCCTTTCCGGCCAGGCTAACCAGCAGCTGCAGGATCATCTGGCGCTGCGGCCGGAAGGGCTCGACGCCGATGCACCTGCGCTACAAAGCCAGCTGCAGCTGCTGGCGCAGCGGCTTCGCGAGAACACGACGCATCAGGGCGAGATCCGCCAGCAGCTTAAGCAGGACAGCGATAACCGTCAGCACCAGCTGGCATTGATGCAGCAAATTGAAGAGGCCGCGCGCCAGGCGGACGACTGGGGTTATCTGAACGCGCTGATCGGCTCCAGCACCGGCGACAAGTTCCGTAAGTTCGCGCAGGGGTTGACGCTGGACAATCTTGTCTGGCTTGCTAACCAGCAGCTTAACCGCCTGCACGGGCGTTATCTGCTGCAGCGTAAGGCCAGCGACGCGCTGGAGCTGGAAGTGGTCGATACGTGGCAGGCGGATGCGGTGCGCGATACCCGCACGCTCTCCGGCGGCGAAAGCTTCCTCGTCAGCCTGGCGCTGGCGCTGGCCCTTTCCGACCTGGTGAGTCATAAGACGCGGATCGATTCCCTGTTCCTGGATGAAGGGTTCGGCACGCTCGACAGCGAAACGCTGGATACTGCGCTGGATGCGCTCGACGCGCTGAACGCCACCGGGAAAACCATCGGTGTGATCAGCCACGTTGAGGCGATGAAAGAGCGCATTCCGGTGCAGATCAAGGTGAAGAAGATTAACGGGCTGGGGTACAGCAGGCTGGACAAGGTGTTTGCGGTGGAATAAATGGGGGGATGGTGCGGTCTGATGCCCTCACCCTAGCCCTCTCCCACGGGGAGAGGGTAAAAACACCAAAAACAGCAACTTACGTTGCTGTTTTGCTTTTACCTTGCCTCACCCTGACCCTCTCCCTGTACGGTCCGGGGACATAGTGAACACTTGTTCGGGGACATGGTAGACACTTACAACTAAGGCATAAGAACCCGTTAATGGAGTCGCTTATGCCCTGGGATGCGAGAGATACCATGTCATTACGTAC